>WNGF01001013.1_pt1 | contig 88929 bp, 89 predicted proteins | sample 5400641 | NCBI WGS metagenome assembly WNGF01 (sample SAMN13153371, study PRJNA577476) | soil metagenome | isolation source: 80 cm soil or saprolite under grassland replicate 2 | place: USA:California | collected 2016-06-15 | reverse complement strand
CGAACCGGATCGAGCCCGAACCCGTGCCCGCGGGCGGTGGCACCGAGCCGATGGCCTAGTTGAGCGAGGGGTCGGGGGGCATCAGCCGGAGCAGGTCGTACTGGCGCCCCTTCCGCCGGAGGACCTCGCTCCACAGCCGGTCGGGATCGGGGTTGAAGACGTCGTCCTCCAGGGCGGGCTCCACGATCCACGATCCCTCTTCGAGCTCGGCTTCGAGCTGCCCCGGACCCCACCCCGCGTGTCCGGCGAACACCCTGGCCTTTCGGATGCCGCCGATCGAATCGCCGTCGGACTCGTCCGGCAGGAACCCGATGGAACCGAAGGCCACGACGTTCGCCCGCTCGGGCTCCTCGAAGTCGGCCACCACCACCGCCGCCTGGGGCTGGACCGGTCCGCCGATGAACAGCGGGTCCCCCGGCGCCACCAGGTCGGCCAGGGGCGGGGCGGCCTCGCTGACCGGGACCTCCGTGGCCCGGTTCAGCACCACGCCGACCGCGCCCTCGTCGTCGTGGTGGCCGATCAGCACCACGGTCCGGCGGAAGTTGGGATCCCACAGGTCTGCGCCGGCGATCAGCAGATGGCCCTTCAGGCTGTCCATACGGTTCCCATCATCCCCCGTGTCGGTGGGGTCCGCTCAGGACTTGAGGGCGGGCTGCCAGGCGCTCGGCAGGTCGACCGGCCGGCTCACCCAACCCTCCAGGTATCCCCGGGCCACGAGCTGGATGAACATGTACACGCCGACTTCCCAGAAGGCGGACAGGACGCCGGGGTGGTAGCCCCGCGAGCTCACCCCGTGCTGGAGGGATTCCACCGCGCGCCAGTCCTCCCGGTTGGTCACGTCCCAGAAATCCACGGCCCACGAGGGATCGAACCCGGGACGCTCCACGAGCTCCGGCGGGAACAGCCACTCGCACTCGACGAAGGTCCGGTCGACGGCCAAGGGCTCCAGCCGGTGCGTCAGGACGTAGTCCGGATGGGGGCTGATCAGGAAGCTCGGCCACATCCCGACGTACCCGACCTGCCGGCGAAGCTCGTCGTCGAGGCCTCGGAGCGGGACGCCGTGGCTCCTGCCGTCGAGCGACATGGTCTCGGCGTCGTCCCGGAGCAGCATGGGGCCGGCCACGTACAGCCCGTCGTGGGGGAAGGCCACGCTGCTTTCGGGCGGGCTCACGCTGCACAGCGCCGGGTGGATCTCGGAGCAGTGATAGCACTCCTGGTAGTTCTCGGCGATGAGCTTCCAGTTGGCCGCCAGCTCGTAGGAGTGGCGGGCCCCGACCATCAGTCGTTCGGGCTCGTACGGGGCGAAGTAGTCGTCGAGGTGCCCGACGTGCCGGTCGAACGGGACGCCATCGCCCGAGGGGTTCACAAACTCCCACCCTCGCCACTCCACCGATGACGGGTGGCGGTGGCGCGCTCCCGCTCGGCCCAGGCACAGCCACGAGGCGTCGAAGAAGTGCTCGAGCTCCCACTCGAAGACCTCCGGCGACGTGTATGCCTCGGAGGGCAGGGCATGGCTGTGCCCGAACGGCTCGAGGGCGGGCGCCAGACGCTCGGGGTCGATGGGCGCGGGCTGCGCTTTCCGCACCGTCTGCATCGTCTCGGTCACGGATGCATCCTAGGCCTTCGGGATGTCCTTGCCCGGGTCCAGGAACGGCAGCGCCGCGGTCATGGCCGGAACCGGTCCGTCCGGCGACACTAGCACCAGCTCGTTCCCCGGCCCGGCGAGCTCGATCGGCACCCACGCGTACCCGATGTTCGTCTTCAGCCGGAACGAGTGGCTGGCCGATGTGAGCTTGCCGACCACGCGCCCGTCCCACCGGACGGGCCAGAAGTCCTCCAGCCATAGCCGGATCGGCTCGCCGCCGATCTCCACGCCGACCAACTTCCTCGTTACCCCTTGCGCCGCAATCCTCTCCAGCGCCGGCCTGCCGATGAAGTCGGCCGAGAACTCCACGAGCCGTTCCATCCCGGTGACCTCGAACGGGTTGTCCTCGATGGTCATGTCGTTGCCGTAGTTGAAGATGCCCGCCTCCAGCCGCCGCTGGTCGGACGGGGCGATGGCCCGGATCTTGTACGGCGCTCCCGCCTCCATCACCCGATCCCAGAGTTCGAGCCCACGCGACGAGTCGCGGAGGTAGATCTCGTAGCCGACCTCGCCGGTCCATCCGGTCCGGGACACCACGACCGGGATACCGTCCACGTCGGTCTCCACGCACCAGTAGTACCGGAGGTCCATCACGAGGTGGCCGAACAGGTCTCGGACAAGCTCCTTGGACTTCGGGCCCTGGACCTGGAGCGGGGAGACGTCCGGCTCGCGCACCACGACCTCCAGGCCGGCCAGGGCCTGGACGCCCTTCGCGTACAACAGCGCGTCGGAGTCTGCCAACGACAGCCAGAAGTGATTCTCCCCCACGCGCAGCAGGACCGGGTCGTTCACGATGCCGCCGTCCGGCGCGATGAGCGGCGAGTACTTGCACTGGCCCACCGCGCACCTCGAGAGGTCCCGGCACGTGAGGAGCTGCGTGAACGCCGCGGCGTCGCGCCCCGTGATCTCGACCTGCCGCTCCACCGCCACGTCCCACAACGTCACGTGCTCGAGCAGGTGCCAGTACTCCGTCTCGTCGTCGTCGTAGAGCGTGGGGATCAGCATGTGGTTGTACAGGTCCCAGCTGGTGCACCCGGCCTCGACCGTCCGCTGCCAGTACGGCGACTTGCGGTACCAGGACGCCACGTAGAACGGGAACGAGTACGGCTCCTTCATCGCCCTCTCCGGCGGCGTCCGCGCTTTCGATCGGAACGGATCTCCCGCACGCAGTTGTACGCGGGGATCCCGGTCACGCCGCCACCCGCGTGGGTGGCGCTCGAGCACTGATAGAGGCCGGCGATGGGGGTTCGGTAGTCGGCGTATCCCGGGACCGGCCGCATGTGGAACAGTTGGTCCGCCGACAGCTCGCCGTGGAAGATGTTGCCGCCGATCAGGCCCCATTCCCGCTCCATGTCGTGGGGGCCGATCACCTGGCGCGCCACGACCGACTCCCTGAACCCCGGCGCGAGCTCCTCGTACCCGTCGATCACCCGGTCCGCGTAGGCCTCGAGCTCGTCCCGATGCGGCTCCTCCGACCATTCGTGGGGCACCCACTGCGTGAACAGGGAGATGACGTGCGCGCCCTCCGGAGCGAGCGATGGATCCAGCACGGTTGGCACGACGCCGTCGGAGAACGGGCGCGTGGCCGGGATCCCCCGACGAGCCTCCTCGAACGCCGTCTCCAGGTATTCGACCGAGTGCGCCAGCTCGATCCCGCCGGACAGGTCGGTGAAGTCCGGCGCGCCGGAGAACCGAGGGAGCTTCGACAGGGCGCAGTTGATCTTCACCACACCGCTCCGGGTCTTCCAGTGCTCGATGTCGTTCACGAACCCCTCCGGGAGCTCGCTCCGGTCGATCTGGCGGAGGAAGGTGATCTTCGGGTGGCATGCGGTGACCACGATAGGGGCGTGGAGCTCCTCGCCCCCCTCGAGCGCCACACCGTATGCGCGGCCGGCCCGCACGAGAACCCTCTCGACCCGAGCGTTGGTCCGGACCTCGGCCCCGAACGACCGTGCGCTTCGGTCGATGGCCTCGGCCACCGCGCCCATGCCGCCCTCGGGCACCCCCCATCCGCCGAGGGTCCCGCCACCGACGTTCCCGATGGAGTGATGGGCCATCACGTACCCGGTCCCGGGCTCGTACGGACCCGCCCACGTCCCGATGAGGCCGTCGATGACCCGCACCGTCTTGACCTCCTCGGACTCGAAGAACCGGTCGACGATGTCCGCTACCGACATGGTCATCAGGCGGGTGACGTCGCCGACCGTCCTGACGTCGAGGCCCCGGAAGCTCCAGGCCAGCCGGAGCTGCTCCCACACGTCGGAAGGGCGCTTGGAGCCGATCCTCGGCGGCGTGGTCATCAGGAGTGGTCCGAGGACGTCGGCGAGCCCCGAGATCCACGCGTCCCATCGTTCCGCTGCGTCGGCGTCATGCGTGGAGAACTTGGCGAACTCGTCGCGGTTCTTCGCGTTGTCGTCGTACTCGACCATCACGCGGCCGTCGGGGAACGGCACCACGTACGGGCCGACCGGGTGGACGCGATACCCGTGTCGCTGGAGTCGAAGGTCGCGGATGATCGTGTCCGGCATCAGGCTCATGACGTAGCTGAGCGTGGTGACCCTGAATTCGGGGTGGTCTGGCCATGGTTGGTCGGTGGCGGCCGCGCCGCCGGTCGTGTGCCGGGCCTCGCACACCACGGTGCTCGCGCCTGCCCGCGCGAGGTATGCCGCCGCCACCAGGCCGTTGTGGCCACCTCCGATGACGATGGCGTCGTACCGGTTCGCCCTCACCCCGAAGACCTCCTGAACGGCGGTTCAGCCGAACGATAGCACCGCTGAACGGCGGTTCAATGCGGCGGCACGGCCGGTCAGGTCGGGTCGCCGATCGAGGGTAGGATGCGCGGCTCGACGCGCGTCGTTTCCCGGCCTCCTCGGAGCCGGCGGATGGTCGGCCACAGGAGCAGCGCCGCCGCCAATGAGCTCAGGCCGGCCAGCGCGTACGCCCCCTGCGGACCGAACAGGGCGAGCGCTCCCGCCGCCAGGACGTAGGCGATGGCCACCGCCACGTGGACGAGGGACTCCATCGAGGCGATCAGCCGGCTCCGCACGGCGTCGGGGGTCCGGCGCTGCCGGATGCCCTGGTCGGCCACCTCGCTCATCGCATCGCCGAACCCCATCAGGAACATCAGGCCCACGATGGGCGGGAACCACGGGGAGGCCCACGTCCCCATGGCCGCCACCCCGGCGATGACCATGCCCCCGATGAGCCACCCGGGCTCGGTTCGCTCGGTGAGCCGGCGCGCGGCGATCGAGCCGACCACCGACCCCAGGCCCCACAGGGCGACCAGCAACCCGAACCCGATGGCACCCGCGTGGAACGCGGCGGAGAGCGGCCGGTCGGCAACCTGCGCGATGCCGGCGCCGAGCACCACCACGACCCAGGCGGCGGCGATGACCCGAAGGACCCGATCGTGGAACAGGAACCGGAACCCGGCGCGCATGCCCTTGTATTCCTCTGCGTCCCCGGGGGTCCGATCCTCGGAGAATCGGGCGCGGACCGATGCCACCAGGCCGACCGAGACGACGAACGATGCTGCGTTGGCGACGAACACGACCTCGTGCCCCGCGGCCGCGACCAGCACGCCGCCCAAGAGCGGGCCCAGGGTGATGCCGGCGTTGCGGCCCGCCGTGACCAGGCTGTTGGCCCACGCGATGTCCTCGGGCTTGTCCACGACATTCGGGATGGCCGCGGCGGACGACGTCCAGAACGGGATCTCGGCGAGCGCCGAGATGAACCCCACGGCCACCAGCGCGCCGGGCTCGTGAACCAGTGCGAGCCCGAGGAAGGCCACCGAACCCGCCAGATCGGACAGGATCATCACGCGCTTGCGGTCGAACCGGTCGCCCAGGACGCCGCCGAAGGGCCCAAAGGCCCCGGCGACCCCATGGGTCAGCAGCAACGTCAAGCCCAGCCAGGCCGCGGACCCGCCGGAGCGGATGAAGACGGCGTCCAGCAGCGCGGTGTAGGCGGCGGCGCTGCCCGTCTCGGAGATGGCCCGGGCCAGGGCGAGCCGCCGGACGGCGGTCCGGGGCGGGGTCCTCATCGCGCGACCCTTCACCTCCCCGGCACGTCCCTTAGGTGAGCTCCATGGCCGGCGCGTTCACAGCGTCGGCATCCTCAGCCGTCGGGGCGTCCAGCTCAACGACCTCACGCTCAGATCCACGCCGCAGGATGGGGAGAAGGACGAAGGCCCCGATGGCCGCGGTCAGGCCGCCGATCGCGTAGACGTTCTGCGGCCCGACGGCCCGCAACACGACCCCGGCGGCGGCGAGCCCCAGGACGAAGGCGATGGACGTGAGGCCCTCCGAGGCCGCGATCACGCGGCTGCGGACGGCATCGGGCGTTCGCCGCTGCTGGATGCCCTGTTCGGCCACCAGCACGATGGCGTCGCCCACCCCCGACAGCAGGGCGACGACCAGGATCGGCCAGAACAACGGCGAGACGGCGATGGCGGCGGTGGTCACGGCGACCAGCGCGGTTCCCAGGAACAGGGCCCTGGGCTCCCGCTCCTCGTTCAGGTACCGGCCGGCGAACGACCCGGCGACCGATCCCGCCCCCCAAAACGTGATCAGCAGGCCGTAGCCGATGGAGCCGGCGTGGAAGTGCTCGACCAGCGGCACGTCGGCCACCATCACCAGGCCAAGCCCGAACACCAACCCAGTCCAGGCCAGCACCAACGTTCGTAGCACCCGATCCCGGGCGATGAACACGAACCCCGCCCGAAGCCCGCGGTGCTCGGTCGCGTCGGAACGCTCCCCTGCGAAGGGCGCACGAACGGTCCACACCAGGACCGCCGAGACCGCGAACGTCACCGCGTTCAGGCCGAACACCCATGCCGGCCCAATGGCGGCGACCAGCACGCCGCCGATCGCCGGGCCGACCATGACGCCGGCGTTCCGCCCAAGCGAGATCAGGCCGTTCGCCCAGGACAACTCGGACGGCTCGACCATGTTCGGGATGGCCGCGGCCGACGCCATCCAGAACGGCGTCTCGACGACGGCCGAGACGAACGCCAGAGCGAGCAGCCACGCGGGATCGCCGGCGAACGCCATCACGGCGAAGGCCGCCACTCCCCCCAGGTCGGACACGATCATCACCCGTCGGCGGTCGAACCGGTCGCCGATCGCGCCAGCGAGCGGCGCGACGAAACCGTTCACGCCGAACGTGAGGAGCAGGGTCGCCGACAGCCACGCGGGCGAGCGCGTGCGCTCGTACACCGTGAACATCAGCGCCGTGTACGCGGCAGCCCCACCGGTGATTGAGATGAGGCGCGCCGTTGCCAGGCGGCGCACGGCGGCCTTCGGTGAGGTGTGGGTAGTCATGAAGCGACTCCTTGATTCGGTGGCTCAGGACGTGCGAGGAGGGTGAGGAACCGCCCGCCGGAGGCGAGCGAACGCGTCAGCCAGTGACGCTGGAGTTGATCACCGTGAGCCGCTTCATGGTTCGGCGAGTGTACCAGCCCGGCCGAGCCGTGGGAACCACCAGTTTCGCCGCAGCGGGGAAGGCGCTAATCCGGGAGGACCACGAACCAGGCGTCGGCGGCGCCGACGGCCGTCGAGATCTCCTCGATGATCTGCGGGGTCACCGCGCTGTCCAGGGTGAGGGCCATGAGCGCGGTCCCGCCGCGCGTGGACCGGCCCACGTCCATGGTGGCGATGTTCACGTCGTGCTGCCCCAGGATCGTGCCCACCTTCCCGATGACGCCCGGACGGTCCTCGTACGCGAAGAACAGCATGTAGGTGGCCGGCGACATCTCGACGTCGTAGCCCAGGACCTGCATCACGCGTTCGGCGTTCCGCTTGCCCACCAGGGTTCCCGCGACTGACGCCTCCTCATCCTCGGTCTGCGCCCGGAGGGCGATGAGGTTCACGTAGTCGCTCGACACCGCGGACCGCATCTCGGAGACCGCCATGCCTCGTTCACGCGCGATGATGGGCGCGTTCACGTACGACAGCGGCTCGTGGACCACGCCGCTCAGCACCCCCTTGATCAGGGCGAGGGTCAGCGCGCGCGTGTCGACCTCGGCGATGCGCCCGTGGTACTGGCACTCGATCGCACTCACCGCTCCCCGGGCCAGGCCGGTCAGTAGCATCCCGAGCTTCTCGGCGAGCGGCAGGAACGGCCGCACCACCTCCGAGACTTCCGCACCGGCCGAGACGTTCACCGCGTGGGGCACGAACTCGCCCATCAGCGCGAGCCGGACCATCTCGGCGATGGATGCTCCCGCCTTGTCCTGGGCCTCCACGGTCGAAGCCCCGAGGTGCGGCGTCACGACGACCTGGTCGAAGGCGAACAGCGGTGACTCCGTGGTCGGCTCCTCGGCGAAGACGTCGAGGGCCGCGCCGGCCAGATGCCCGTCCTCGATGGCCTTTGCCAAGGCCGACTCGTCCACGATCCCCCCGCGTGACGTGTTCACCAGGCGCGCGCCGTCTTTCATCAAGGCGAGCTCCCGCTCCCCGATGAGGCCCTCGGTGTCCGGCGTGCGCGGCAGGTGGAGCGACACGAAGTCCGCCTGTACCAGGAGAGCCTCGAGGGTCGGCATCAGCTCGACCCCCATCTCCTTGGCCCGCTCCCTGGGGACGTACGGGTCGAACGCGATGACCCGCATGCCGAAGGCCGCGCAGCGCTGGGCCACCATCGAGCCCACCCTTCCCAGGCCCACGACGCCCAGGGTCTTGCCCGCAAGCTCGACCCCCTGGTAGCGCTCCCGCTCCCACCGGCCGGCCTTCAGCGCTGCGTTCGCCTGCGGAATGTTGCGCGCCTGGGCCAGCATGAGGGCGACGCTGTGCTCGGCGGCCGAGACGATGTTCGACTGCGGTGCGTTCACGACCATCACGCCGCGCCGCGTCGCCGCTTCCACGTCGACGTTGTCCAGACCGATCCCGGCCCTGGCGATGACCTTCAGGTTCTCGGCGGCCTCGATCACGTCGGCCGTGACCTTGGTCTGCGACCGGACGATGAGCGCGTCATACGGCGCGATCTCCAGGGCAAGGTCCCCCCGAGCGAGCTCGGGGCGGACATCGACTTGGAAGTCTTTGCGCAATAGCCCGAGGCCACGTTCCGACAGTGGCTCGGTGACCAGAACCCGCATGCGCCTATTCCGCGGAGGCGAAAACGTCCTCGGCGGCGGCCACGGCCGCGCCCCGCTTGACCGGGTATCCCAGCTTGTCCAGGGCGAGCTCGACGGCGGCCAGCCCTCGGATCATGTCGAGCCGCTCGTAGTACCCGAGGTGGCCGATGCGGAAGACCTTGCCCTTGAGTGGCCCCTGGCCCGGGGCCAGGATGATGCCGTCGTCGGCCCGGACCGTGGCGCAGATCCGGTCTGCGTCGATTCCCTCGGGGGCACGGACTGCGGTCACCGTCCAGGCGCGCTCGGGTTCCTCGCCGAACAGGTCCAGTCCGAGGGCTCTGATGCCTTCCTTGATCGCCCGCGACAGCGTGCGGTGCCGGGCGTACGCCGCCTCCGGCCCATCCTGGTAGTACAACCGAAGCGCGGCCTGGAGCCCCTGCACCACCGAGATGGCGGGGGTCCAGGGGCTCTCCGGGTCCTTCAGGCCAAAGGACTGCTTGTACGAGGTCCAGTCGAAATAGAACCGCGGGTTCTTCGCCTCGGCCTGCGCGGACCACGCCGTCTCGGAGATGGCCGCGAACGCAAGGCCCGGCGAGGCCGACAGCGCCTTCTGGGACCCGCTGATGGCGACGTCGATGGCCCAGCCGTCGAAGTCGAATGGCACGGCCCCGAGCGATGACACGGCGTCCACGAGGACCATGGCGCCGGCATCCTTTGCAGCGCGGGCGATCGTCTCGATGTCGTGGACCACGCCCGTCGAGGTCTCACTCTGCGTGAGCAACACTGCCTTGGCCGGAGCCTTGGCCATCGCGGCCGCCACGTCGGCGGCCTTCACCGCGTCGCCCCACTCGTAATCGATCGTGTGGACGTCGAGCCCGTAGGCCCGAGCGATCTTGGCGAACCGTTCCGCGAAGTACCCGGCCAGCGGCACCAGGACCGGGTCACCCGGAGAGAAGCAGTTGGCGACGGCCGACTCGAGACCCCCGGTGCCCGAAGAGGTGAAGATCAGGACGTCGGACCCTGTGCGGTACAGGCGCTGGAGGCCCTCGGTCACCTCCCGGAGCATCCGGCCGAAGCCGGGACCCCGGTGGTACACGAGCGGGCTTCCTTGAGCCAAATACACCTCGGGCGGGATCGGCGTGGGCCCTGGCGCCAGGATGATCTCGGGTCTGTCCACGATGCTGCTCGCTCCTGGGGAGGATCCTGCACGCGACGTTCGCGTGGATGCGCCAGCGTACCATCCGTCGGCTGTCGAACTAGAAACGGAAGCTGTGGAAGACGTCCTCGGCGGGCTCGCAATCACGAAGGTCTTCGGCGGAGACCTCGGTAGGGTGCGGGGTCCGGCCGAGGATCCGATCGAAGAGCGACCGGCGGCCTTTGGCGCGCGCCAGGACTCTGGAGACCCTGTCCATCCGCGCCTCGTGGCGCTTCCGCTGCTGGTTCAGATCGCAGGGCAGGTGGCTGACGATGGGGCCCACGGTCACTCCTTCGGCGGCGCGAGCGTGCGAAGGTCGAACTCCGGGTCGGCGAGCAGCTCGGGGTCCGGCCGGACCTGGGCCTTGATGAGCGGCATCGAGCGCCGGACGTCTCGGGGCCAGTTCATGGTGAAGGTCGAGCGGAGCACGCCGTCCTTCAGCAGGAAGGCGGCGAACTTCCGTTCCTCGAGGCTCCCTCGCACGATCACATCGTCCCACTCGGTGGCGAATCCGGCCATCTGGATGTTCACGTCGTACTGGTCCGACCAGAACCAATGGGGATCGTCGAAGACCTCATTGCGGCCTAGCATGTTGCGGGCTGCCGCCTGCCCCATCTTCATCGCGTTGTCGAAGTGCTCGACCCGGATGCGACCGAAGACAGGATGGTCGTGGCGGGCCACGTCTCCCGCGGCGAAAATGCCGGGGACGTTGGTCTGGAGGGCCGGATCGACCAGGATCCCGTTGTCCACGGCGACGTCGGTCCCTTGCACCACCTCGGTCACGGGCTCGACGCCCACGCCCACGACGGCGAAGTCGCCCTCGATCGCCCTCCCCTCCTTCGTGTGAAGCACCTCGAACCGTCCGTCCCCCTCGAACCGTTCTGCCGCATCCCGGAAGAACATCTCCACGCCGTGATCGCGGTGCAGCCCCTCGAGCACCCGGCCGAGCTCGGTCCCCAGGACCCGCTGGAGTGGAGTCTCGGCGAACTCGACGACCGTGACGTCGACGCCCCGGCTGCGGAGCGAGGCGGCCACCTCGGCGCCGATGAACCCCATGCCGACCAGCACGGCCCTGGCCCCCGGCACGGCGGCGGCCCTGATCGCGTCGGAGTCGGGGAGGTAACGAAGGTCGTGGACCCCCGGCAGGTCCAGTCCCGGCAACGGGAACCTCCGGTTACGGCACCCGGTGGCGATGAGAAGCGAGTCGAACGCGATCCGCTCGCCGTCCACGAGCTCGACGCTTCGTTCGGCGACGTCGACGCGCTGGGCGCCCTCCCCGAACCGGGTCTCGATCTGGTTCTTCTCGTACCACTCCGGCGGCCGGATGAACCGGGGCTCCTGCTCCTCGCCGCGCAAGTACTCCTTGGACAGCGGCGGTCGCTCGTACGGCGGATGGGACTCCTGGCCGATCAGCACCACGCGACCGTCGAACCCCTCCTCGCGAAGCGTGGCCGCCGCGGTGCCACCGGCCATGTTGGCTCCGATGACGAGGAAGCTCGGCACGGACTACTCCAGCGAGACGAGCAGCTGGCCGTCCTCTTCGCGCGCCTCGAACACGTCGATGGGCTCGGTAGCGGGGCCGTTCACCACCTCGCCGGAGGTGATGTCGAATTGGCTCCCATGGCAGGGGCACTCGATCACCAGGCCCTCGAGGTCCCCTTCGGCCAACGAGCATTGCCGGTGCGTACAGACGTCATCGAACGCGTGCAGGTTGCCGCCGACCTTCGCGATGGCCACCATCCGGTCGCCGACGGGAACGGCGGTGATCTCTCCGTCGCCGATCTCGCCGGCCTCGACCTTCGCCCAATCCGCCATGAGATCGTTCTCCCTTCCCCTCCCGTTTCGTGTGCGATCCGAGGACGCGCGAGCCACCAGCATAGGGCACGAGCCGCGGAGGCCCGAACCGCGACGGGCGCTAGTCGGGTGGGCTCCCGGTCCTTCGCCGGGCAAGGAGGTCCGGAGTCAGGTATCCCAGGCCGACCACCACGTACATGCCGAACAGGATGAGGAACCCCTCCCGGAACCCGAGCGGCAGCATCGCGGGGATGAGCGCCCCCAGCACCCACGACAGCTGGAACACCACCTCGTAGCGGACGAACACGCGGCCGTGCGCTCCCCCCGGCGCAAGCTGCTGCATGAGGCTCTGGAACGCCAGGCGCCCGAGCTCGCTCGAGGCCCCGGCGACCAGCGCGAACGCCGTGAGGATGGGCAGCGAGAACGCGACGAACGCGAGGAACGCCCCGATCCCTGCCGCCACGATGCACGCCACCACCACCGCTTCCTCTCGAACGGAGATGGGAAGCCGGGGGGCGATCACGTCACCCAGGAAGCCGCCGAGGGCGGCGCCCCCGGCCAGCACCGCGAACCAATACGTCGGCTCGCCGCTTCGCCGAAGGGCGAAGGCGATGGAGAACAGGAGGAATCCGTTCGCGGCTCGCAGGCCGGCGCCCCCGATCGCGGGGGCGGCGAGCTCCGGGATGGCTCCCAGGCGGCTCACCTGTCCCCGGCGCGGCGGAACCTGGGGGTTCGGCAGCCGAAGGTTCAAGAGCGAGGCGACCATGTAGACGGCCGCCGCGCCGTACAGCGCGGCGGCGGCCCCCCCCGCCCTGAACAGCAACACGCCCGGCACCGCGGCCAGCGCCGCGCCGCCCACGGCAATCCGTCCGAGGCGCGCGTTGGCCCGGACCAATCCCTCGTTCGGCCCCGCGTACGCCATGACCAGGCCGTTCCTGGTGATCGTGTGGACCCTCGACAGAACGAGGATGGCGAAGGCGAACGGGTACAGCAGCAGCGTGTTGAACGCGGGGGCCGCGAACACACACACGATCGCGCGGCCGGCGGCGGAGGCGAGCGAGATGGCCCGCCGAGGGCCGGCCCGGTCGAGCAGGGGCACGAGCAGCGGGCCGGCCACCGCGAGCGGCGCTAGCGTCAGCCCCAGGTACAAGGCGACCTTTGCCCGGGCCTCGGGCTCCGGGACGTCGAAGAAGATCGACCCGGCCAGGGCGATGGCCACCATGGCGTCGCCGGCCGCGCTGGCCAGGTGCACGAGCGCGTAGGTGTCGAGCGGATCGTCGGAGACCCACAGCCGCCGGATCGGCCGGACGATGAGGCTCTCCAGCATCGCGGCCAGGCCGAGGAGGAGGAGCTGCCACCACGGGTACCGCTTCGGCTCCGGGCCGCTCCCCCCCATCGGCCGGCCCGATCGGGCCTCAGGACCCCGCGAGCTTGGCGCGGAGCAGCTCCTGGACGGTCCGCACGTTCGCCGCGCCGCGCGACTTCTTCATCACCTGGCCGACCAGGAAATTGATCGCCCCGTCCTTCCCCGCCCGGAACTGCTCCACGGGGCCCGGGTTCTCGGCGATCGCCTCCACCACCCACGCCTCCAGGGCGGACGTGTCGGTGACCTGCCGAAGTCCGCGGGTTGCCACGATCTCCTCGACGGGCTCGCCCGTCTCGAACGCCTCCTCAAGCACCTGCTTGGCCGCGGTGACGGAGATCGTCCCTCCCTCGACCAGGCGGATCAGGCCCGCGATGTGTTGGGGGGTGACCTTGCTCTCGGACAGCTGGATCCGGGCCTTGTTCAGCAGACCCGAGAGGTCCTGGGTCATCCAGTTGGCCACGGCCGCGGGGGGAGCCCCGATCTCGACGGCCTCCTCCAGGAAATCCGCGGTCGCCTTCGACGCGCCGACCAGCACGGCCTGCTTGGGAGCCAGCCCGAGCTCGCGTTCGAACCTGGCCCGGCGGGCGGCGGGCAGCTCGGGGAGCAAGCCGCGGATCCGGTCGACCCACTCGGTATCGGGCTCGAGCGGGGGGAGGTCCGGCTCGGGGAAGTAGCGGTAGTCAAACGCTTCCTCCTTGGATCGCAGCGTGTGGGTCGTGCCTTTTCCCTCGTCGAAGTGACGAGTCTCCTGAACCAACGGCTCGCCCGCGCGGAGCGCGGTGGTCTGCCGCTCCTGCTCGTACTTCAGGGCTCGTTCGAGCGAGCGAACGGAGTTCAGGTTCTTGATCTCGACCTTCGTGCCGTACTCGGGGGAACCGGCTGGGCGGATCGAGATGTTCGCGTCGCATCGGAGCGAGCCCTCCTCCATCCGGACGTCCGAGACGTCGAGGGCCTCGAGCGTGGCCCGGAGCTCGTTGAAGTACGCGCGGGCCTCCTCGGGCGAGCGGATGTCCGGCTCCGAGACGACCTCGACGAGCGGCACGCCGGCCCGGTTGTAGTCGATCAGCGCGTACTCGGCCTGCGCGATGCGCCCGGACGCTCCCACGTGGGTGGTCTTGCCGGTGTCCTCCTCCATGTGCACCCGAGTGACGCCGACCCGATGGGTTACCCCATCGACCTGCACGTCGAGGTATCCCGTGAGGCAGATCGGAAGGTCGTACTGGGGGCCCCGAACTCGTTCCGGCAGCCGCAGAACATCTTCGTGCGCGTCGACAGCTCGACGTGGCACTCAAGGCCGATGACGGTCTCGAAGTCCTCGCCCATGCGAGTGGTGAGCTTAGCCGCTCCCGGCCCTATCCTGGGCCGCATGACCCGGACGGCAGGACCATCGACGGCCCGGGCCAACCCCCCGCTCGTGTGGGTGGCGCTTGGCGCCGTCTACATCGTGTGGGGAACGACGTACTTCGCCATCCGCATCGTCAACCAGACGATGCCCCCTCTGCTCTCGGCCTCGATCAGGTTCCTGGTGGCGGGCACGGTGATGTTCGCCTGGACCATCCGGCGGGGGGACCGGGAGGGCGACCGCCCCGGTCCCCGCCAGTGGCGCGCCGCCGCCATCGTCGGCTGCGCGCTCCTCCTCGGCGGGAACGGCGGCGTGGTGTGGGCCGAGCGAACGGTTCCCTCCGGCATCGTGGCGCTCATCATCGCCCTCGTTCCGTTGTGGATGGCGCTCGTCGACCGGGTCCTGCTGAAGCACCGACTTCGCGTGCCGACGGTCGTCGGGCTGACCTCGGGATTCGCGGGGGCCGCGTTGTTGGTCGGGAGCTCCGCCGGCGGCGGCGGGGTCGATCTCACTGGGATGCTGTTCGCCCTTGCGGCCTCGCTCAGCTGGGCGTCGGGATCGCTGTACTCGCGGCACGCGCCGCTCCCCAAGCGGCCGTTCGTCGGCGTGGGGATGGAGATGCTGTGCGGCGGCGTCGCTCTGGGGATCGTGGCGATCCTGGCCGGGGAGCTCGGCGACATCCATCCCGAGCGGTTCTCGACGGCGTCGTTGCTCGCGCTGGGCTACCTGATCGTGTTCGGCTCGTTCGCCGGCCTGGGCTCCTATCTCTGGCTGCTGCGGAATGCGAGGACGTCGCTCGTCTCGACCTACGCCTACGTGAACCCGGTGGTCGCCGTGTTCCTGGGGTGGGCATTCCTGTCCGAACCGATCGGCCTGCGGACCGTGGTGGCCGGCGCCATCGTCCTTGGGTCGGTCGCGTTGATCATCGCCTCAGGGGAGGCCACACCAGCCCCGGAGGCGGCCTCAGGCGGCGAGGTCACCCAGAAGGGCCGGGCGGGCGTCGAAGGCGAGCTCGCGCTCGAGGGCGTGGGCCACCCGGAGCAGGAGGGACTCCCCAAGAACCGGCGCCGTGACCTGGAGCCCGACGGGTAATCCCGCCTCGTCCAGGCCGCACGGGATGGAGATGCCCGGTACCCCGGCCAGGTTGGCCGGGATCGTGAACACGTCGGAGAGGTACATCGCGAGGGGGTCATCAGTCCGTTCCCCGATCCGAAAGGCAGTGGTGGGCGAGGTCGGCGATACCAGCACGTCGAACGACTCGAAGGCCTTCTCGTAGTCCCGGATGATCAGCGTGCGTACCTTCTGGGCCTGCCCGTAATAGGCCTCGTAGTAGCCGGCAGACAGCGCGTACGTGCCAAGCATGATGCGACGCTTGACCTCCGGCCCGAAGCCGGCGCCCCGGGTCCTTGCCATCATCTCGATCGAGTCCTCGCCGCGAACCCGTAAGCCGTACCGGACCCCGTCGTACCGGGCGAGGTTCGAGGAGGCCTCGGACGGGGCGATGAGGTAGTACGCGGAGAGCGCGTAGTCGGCGTGCGGGAGCGAGACCTCCCCGATCGATGCCCCGATGTTCGACAGCACGTCCAGGGCGGACTGGATGCTCGCCCGCACGCCGGGCTGCACGCCTTCGCCGAACGCCTCCTTCACCACGCCGACCCGAAGCCCGCTCACGCCCTTCTCCAGGCCCTCGGTGTAGTCGTCAACCGTCCGGTCCAGACTGGTGGCGTCCAGCGGGTCACGGCCCGCGATGGCCGACAACAGCATCGCCGCGTCCCGCACGCTCCGGGTGAACGTCCCGACCGTATCGAGCGACGACGCGAAGGCGATGAGGCCGTATCGGGAGATGAGCCCGTACGTCGGCTTCAGGCCCACCACCCCGCACAGCGAGGCGGGTTGGCGGACGGAGCCTCCGGTATCGGTCCCCAGGGCCCACACCGCCTCGCCCGCGGCTACCGCGGCCGCCGACCCACCCGACGATCCACCTGGCACGGTGTCCAGGTCCCACGGATTGTGCACCGGCCCGAACGCTGAATTCTCGTTCGACGAGCCCATGGCGAACTCGTCGCAGTTGGTCTTCCCCAAGAGCACAGAACCCGCCGCAGCCAGCCGGGCCCACGGCGTGCAGTCGAACGGGGGCACGTAGCCCTCCAGGATCCTCGATCCACACGTCGTCGTGATGTCTTTCGTCGACAGAACGTCCTTCAGGGCGAGGGGGATGCCGGCGGCGGATGGCCCGTCGCCCGCGGCGATCCGCGCGTCCGCCGCCGCCGCGCGCTCCCGCGCGAGCTCTGGCGTCCGCAACAGGAACGCGCCGACCCGCTCATCCACGGCCTCCATCCGGGCCAGGCACGACTCCGCGACCTCCGCACACGAGGTCTCGCCGGCCCGGAGCTTCGCGGCCAGGTCTGCCGCGGTGAGGTCGCAGAGCCCGGCCACCCTCAGCCGACCTCCGCGATCCGCGGAACCTTGAACCGGTCGCCCTCCCGCTCGGGCGCGTTGGCCAGCGCCTCCTCACGCGAGAGCGAAGGCACCGGGTCGTCGGGCCGCAGCACGTTCGCCCGGGGGATGGCGTACGCGGTCGGTGGCACGTCGGCCGCGGCCACCTGGCCAACCTTCGCCGCGCTTTCCAGTATCAACCCGAGCTGCGCCCTCAGCCGCTCTTTCTCCTCCGCGCTGAGGTCGAGCCGGGCCAGCTTGGCAACGTGGTCGATGTCGATCTCGACGGGCACGGCCCGTCAGTCTAGTTGGCGCTGTGCGTATCCACGTAGCCGGGCGGCGGTGTCTCGCCGGGAGCCGGCTCGTGGACCAGCCCGGCGCCCTCGTCCGCCGGGGTCGGCACGTCGAGTCGGCCCGATGCAAGTAGGGAGAGCATGTCGATCCCCATCTCCACCGGATCGATCGTCCGGACGACCGACCATCGGAAGGCGCCGTCGCGCACCTTCTCCGACAGGTCGATCTCCGTCGTCTCGGCGGCGCTGCCCTCAACGTCGAGGACCAACCGGACCGTGGGCCGCCCCAGCGCGCGCTCGTGGTTCCGCACGACCACGCCGACCTCCCCGGTCGAGAGCTGGACCAGTGACCCGACCGGGAACAGCCCCACGAGCCGGACGAACGTCCGGACCACGCGAGGGTCGAACGCGCGGCCCGCCCCCGTCTGCAGGATTGCCAGGGCCTGGCGACGTTCCTCGGGCTTTCGATACGACCGCTTGCTGGTGATCGCGTCGAAGCAATCGGCCACAGACACGATCCGCGATGGGAGGGAGGGCACGCGACGACCGGAGAGCGAGGGATAGCCCGACCCGTCGAACGCGGCATGGTGTTCCAGGACGATGGAGAGGGCCGGGTGGAGGGGATCACGGGTGGTGACGGCGACGAGCCCGGCCCCGTCCACCGGATGACGCTGGATCAGCCGCCACTGCTCCTCGTTCAGCAACCCGTCGTGCTGGAGCACCTCCCGGGGGACCTTCACCTTGCCCACGTCGTGCAGCAGCCCGCCGATCCCGAGCGCGATCGATTGCTCGTGGGACAGGCCGATGGCCCGGGCCAGGGCCAGCGACAGGATGCAGACGTTCACCATGTGGTGGTAGGTGTACTCGTCGTAGGACTTCACCGTGGTCAGCAAGAGCGCCTGGGCGGGGTCCTCGGAGATCAGCTCCGCCAGATGCTCGGTGAGACGCACGGTCGCGTCCAGGTCCGCGGGACGCCCCGCCAGCAGCCGGGCCGCCGTCTGGCGCAAGAGCTCGAGCCCGGCTGCGTAGCTCTGGAGGAGTTCGGACATACCGGACACGTCCGCATCGGGAGCGACCGGGGTGGCCCGGTTCACTCCGATCCACGCCAGCTCGCTCTCGGCTGCCTTCTCCCCCATCAGCAGCCGAAGGAGGGCGTCGGCATCGGCCTGTGTAACGCCGGCGCGGAACTCGAGTGAGCGGACGCCGGCCTCCGTCATCGACTGGGCCAGACGGCTCAGCGTGAGCGACTCCCACGCGAGCAGGGTCGCGCCCAAGTAGAAGTTGCCCTCCGACACGAACAGGACCACGGGCCGACCCCGCACACCGCACAGCTCGCCGATCTGTCCGGCGAGATCCGCGGTGGTCTCCATCCGCTTGGGATGCTCGCCCGGGTACAGGGCGTAGACCTGTCGTCCCGCCGAGAGCGTCCGAAGGAACTCACGGGCCTTGACGATCTCCAGCTCCGATGTGGGCGCGCTCATGCCGCGGCTCCCCTCGCGTCGCGAAGGAGACGGCGGGCATGCCGACGGAGCTTCCACGGCAGCCTGGGTCGGGTGACGCGATCGGAGAGGAGACGGAGTACCTCCCGCCCCTCGGCGCCCTCGGCCAGCTCGTCGAGGGCCTGCCGGCGAAGCCCTCGGTCGGTGTTGGACCGGGCGACGTCTCCCAGGGCCGCCGCGGCCTCGGGTGCGAAGATGGCCCCAAGCACGGACACGGCGGTGGGCCGAACGTCCTGCGGGCCTTCCCCCGCCAACGTCCGGAGGTGCGGCACGGCCTTGACACCGCCCGCCACCACGAGAGCCTTCACCGCCTCCTTTCGAACCTGGGCAGACGGATGGCGAGCCGCCCCGGCCAGTTGGTCGAGGACCTCCTCACCCCCGGCGTTGCCCAGCAGGTTCGCGGCGTTCCTCACCACGTACCAGCGAGGATCCTTCAACCGCGCCACCACCGGCGTCAGATGCCCCCGGGCGACCTGGCGAAGCACGGCCAACAGATGGGCGCGCCGTTCGCGATCGGCCTCGGCGAGCAGGTCGAGGAGCACCTCCACCCCGAGGTCGCCGAAGGGTTCCAGGACTTCATGGACCGTGGCACCACCGTCCTCGGCGCGCGCCGTGTCCACCAGTGCCAATACCGTCTCCGGCGCCAGCGCCTGGCGGACGTACGAGCCGTACAGGGACTGCCGTTCGTCGCCGGCTCCCTCCAGGGCGTATCGAACCGAATCCACGAGCTCGCGGACGCGAACCGGATCCCGTATGCCGATGGCTCCCTGGAGCCCTTCGGCCCACAGGGACAGCACCTCGCCCATCCGCTCGTCGTCACGCTCGAGGGTCACGTAGTCGTGGAGCGCCAGCAGCGCCGATGTCTGCCGCTGCTCGTCCGTTCGGGGAAGCGTCGCTTGTATCGTTCGCACGTCGTCGCGTTCGGTCGCGGCCAGGTATCCGGCGAGCGCGTCCGTCACCGAGCCCTCGGGGCCATCCGTCCGGGGCTGTGTCAGGTCCACCCCGACCGCCTCCAGGCCCGCCAGGATCGTGCCGGCCTCTTCCCGTCCGGCCTCGAGGGCCTCGGTCAGGTCGACGAGGTCCAGGTGTCGGACGCCGGCGGCGGCGAGATGGGTCGCCAGCTCGACGGGATCCCGCCGGCCATCCCGGCCCAGGTCGACGAGCGCCCGGGTGAGCTCGGCGTTGCTCATCGTGCCGATCAACCGCTCGGCAAGGGGGTCATCGCGGACCCGATCTACCAGGAGCTCGACGAGCGAGCGGCGGAGCTCCGCTGGGAGATCCGTGACGACATCGTGCACCGTGGCGTGCAGGTCGATCTCCCGTCCCGCCTCGATCGACAGGTCCGAGACCAGGCCCCTGAGGCGCTCGAACAGCGCTTCGGCCTGGGTTCCCGACCGGCCAGCAAGGTCGTCGATCCGAAGCTGTGAGGCCAGCAGGTGGGCATCCGGCACGCGGGCGGGGTTGGCTACCACGTCCTCGGCCTCATGGTCGGCTCCCTCCACGGCGGAGGGTCCCAGGGCTGAGAGCACGAGCGATCTCACGCCGGCCGAGGCAAGCATCTCCTCCGCACCGCCACGTCCCCTGAGATCCTCCGGCGGCATCGACAGCATGGCGAAGGCCCGTTCCAGGTCGTGAACGTCAGGCACGGCCCCGATGGCCACCCGCTCCACGCGACGTTCGAAACACGCGCGGGCCAGCCGCTCGGTCGACTCGTTGGCAGGGAGGGGCGTGCCGGCGAGCACGAAGCCGTCGCTTCGAACCTCCACGTCGATCGGCCCGGCTGCGAGGGCCGCGCGGACCGACTCCCCGATCCGCTCGACCGCCGCCGCGAAGCCGGGGCGATTCGAGCTCCCTGGGAACAGCCGGTACGCGGCCAGACCGAGCCAGAGCTGCCGCAGCAGCCCCGCGACTTCGCTGGCGCGATCCTCCCCCCCGCTCACGACCACCTCGATCGGATGCCAACCCCTCCCGCGGGGTTATCGACAAGCGGCCGCCTCGGCCTAAGCCGAGAGACTCATGACGAGGCCCGGGGCGACTACCCCCGTCGGGCGGACGGTGAGGTCGTCGTCACCAGCCTCGGGTTCACCGGAAGATGCCGAAGCGCGGCTCGACCCGTTGGGCCATGGCGGCGGCCATGAGCGCGTTCCCCACCAGCCAGACGTCGGTGATCGGGCCGACCCCGCCGGGCACGGGCGTGATGGCTTCGGCCTTGGCCGCGACGCTCTCGAAGTCCAGATCGCCGACCATCCGGGTCTTGCCCGTGGCCGGGTCCTCCACCGGGTGGATACCGACGTCCACGGCGATCACGCCGTCCCTGACCATGTCACCGGTCACGAGGGCTCGCACACCCGCCGCGACGATCAGGATGTCGGCCAGGCACGTGAACTCGGCGAGCTTGCCGGCCGCATACGTGCGGCTGTGGCAGGCCACCACGGTCGCGTCGCGCTGAAGTCCGAGCCACTGGGCCGGCTTGCCCACGCTGTTCGAGCGGCCGACCACCACGATGGTCTTGCCCGAGTAGAACGTGGCCGCATTTCGGCCCGTTGACCCGAGGTAGGAGTCCAGAAGGTAGTAGCAGGAGGCCGGGGTCGACGGGAGGAACCGAGGCCGCCCCTGGGCCAGCAGCCCGGTGTTCTGCGGGTGCACGGCCTCGATGTCCTTCAGCGGATCGATCGCGCTGTTGATCTCGGCCTCGGGGATATGCGACGGGAGCGGGTGCAGGACGAGGATCCCGGTGATCCTGGGATCGGCGTTCAGCTTGCCGATCGTCGCCGCGACATCCGCGAGCTCCACCTCGGCGGGCAGGCGCTCGGTCACGTACCGGTATTCGAGCGCCTCGCACAGCCGCCCCACGTGGCGCTCGTACGCTTGCGCGGCGAAGTCCTGGCCCACCAGCACCGTGGCCAGGCCCGGCCGCACTTCGGACAGCCGCAGCACCTTGAGCTCGTCCTCGATCGAGCGCCGCAGGTGCTCCGCGATCGCGTTCCCGTCGATCACGTGGGCCACGTCATCCCCCCTCGATGGTCGAGGTCAGCGCCTTCTCAGGCGCTGGAGGAACTCCCGCTCGTCGATGATCTCGATCCCCAGCTGTTCGGCCTGCGCGGCCTTCGAGCCGGGATTCTCTCCCACGACGACGAAGTCGGTCTTCTTGGAGACGCTGGAGACAACCCTGGCGCCCGCGTCCTGGGCCGCCCGGGTGGCCTCGTCCCGGGACATCGAGGACAGGCTCCCGGTGATGACCGTGGTCGTGCCGGCGAGCGGCCCCTCGGCCAACCCTTCAGGCTTCTCGTCCGCGATCCGCACGCCGGCTTTGCGGAGCTTCTCGATGAGCTTGAGGTTCTGGCGATCGTGGAACCACTCGTAGACGCTTCGGGCGATCTCCGGCCCGATCTCGGGGACGGCGTCGATTGCTTCCACGCTGGCCCGGGCGATGGCATCGATCGAGCCGAACGCCCGGGCCAGGATCTGCGCCACGTGGGTCCCGACGTGAGGGATGTTCAGCCCGACCAGCAGGCGCCAAAGAGGGCGATCCTTCGAGCGCTCGATGGCCGAGAGCAGGTTGTCGATCCGCTTGTCGGCGAACCCTGGGAGCTGGGCCACCTGCTCCCGAGTCAGCGAATACACGTCGCTCGGATCCTTCACCCATCCCATGTCGAGCAGCAAGAGGCCTGTCTTGTAACCCAGGCCCTCGATGTCCATAGCGCCGCGAGAGGCGAACGCGAACAGCCACTCGACGTTCTGCGACGGACAGCCCCGCTTGTTCGGGCATCGCCAGTAGGCTTCGCCCTCCTTGCGGACGAGCGGCGTGCCACATGAAGGGCATTTCCTCGGGAACCGCCAGGGCTTCGCCTTCGGCGGTCGCTTCGACAGGACGGGGCCGACCACCTCGGGGATCACGTCGCCCGCCCGACGAACGATCACGGTGTCTCCCTCGCGGATGTCCTTGCGCTTGACCTCGTCCTCGTTGTGCAGCGTGGCCGTGGTCACCGTCACACCGGAGATGAACACGGGCTCGAGCACGGCGAACGGCGTGACGATGCCCGTGCGCCCCGTGTGCACGTCGATCTTCTCGAGCAGGGTGGTGCGCTCCTCCGGCGGGAATTTGTACGCCACCGCCCAGCGGGGGGCGTGGCTGGTGGCGCCGAGCTCATCCTGCAGAGCGATCTGATCGACCTTCACCACCACGCCGTCGATCTCCCAGTCGACGGTGTGCCGGTTCTCCTGCCACTTCTGAATGTAGGCGATCACGCCATCCAGGTCCTCCCGCACCTCCCCTTGCGGCGGGACTGGCAGCCCGGCGTCGCGGCACCATTGAAGGAACCCCGAGTGCGACTCGAAGCGGATCTTCTCGGCGTAACCGAAGCTGTGGACCCACAGGGCCAGTGGGCGGCTCGCCGTGACCTTGGGGTCTTTCTGCCGAAGGCTTCCCGCCGCGGCATTGCGCGGGTTGGCGAAGGGGCGCTGACCCGCCTCGAGCAGCTGTTGGTTCAGCTTCTCGAACGCCTTCACCGGCAGGTAGATCTCTCCCCGGACCTCCAGGACCGGGGGCGGGTCCTTGACCCGGAGCCGCTGGGGCACGGAGCGCACAGTCCGGACGTTCGCCGTGATGTCCTCACCGACCCGGCCGTCCCCCCGCGTGGCCCCCTTGACCAGGAGTCCGCGTTCGTAGGTCAGGGCCACGGCGACGCCGTCGATCTTCAGCTCGCAGAAGTACCGGACATCGGCCCCCACGGCCCGCTCCACCCGGGTGGCCCACGCCTTCAGCTCCTCCTCCGAGAACACGTTGTCCAGCGAGAGCATCACGGAGCGGTGCTCGACCGGCGCGAACAGGTCGGCGGGAGTGACCCCCACCCGTTGCGTTGGGCTGTCGGGGGTCACGAGCTCGGGGAACCGCTCCTCCAGCTCCCGGAGCTCCTGCATGAGCTCGTCGTACTCGGCATCGGAGACCTCTGGATCGTCCAGGACGTAGTACCGGTACGCGTGGTAGTTCAGGAGCTCGCGAAGCTCCTCCACCCGAAGCTTCGCCGCCGCGAGCTCGCGTTCGGCGTCTCCCATGTCCGCTCCGGAGCCGCGTCTAGGCGGCGATCTCCACGCCGCCCATCATCCCGATCCGCTCTCCGAGGATCACGACCGCCCCGTAGACCCCGGGGACCTTCTTCAGGTAGTCGAGCGCGGTGCGGAACCCGTCGGGCTTCGGAAGGATGGCCTGGACCCCGGCGGCCGCCGCATCGGCCAACATGCACGAGCTGGCCAGTACGGCGATGCCGTCCATGTGGGCCCGCCCCCCCGGGTTCGTCGAGATCCCCACACCCTCCCGGCGGGGTGGGACCACCACGGCGATCGATGCGCCGTTCGGCCGCCGAAGGACGGTGAGCTTCTGGCGCTTCTTGGCAACGATGAAGTAGTCGCCGCCGCAGGCAACGGTGAGCTCACCGCCAGACCGCGCGAGGAACCGGCCCACTTGGTCGGCCAGGGCCCCAAGGAAGGAGTACATGGGACCCACCCCCGCGCTCCGCCCCACCTGCGCCATCTCCTGGACGATGGCCGGTGCGTCGGGCGGGACCTCGATCGGTCGCTTGCTCGTGCGGATGTCGGGGTTGCGGAGCGTGTAGGCCTCGAGTTGCTCCCAGAACGAGAGCGCCGCTGCCCGGGACTCCTCGTCCAGGTCCGTCCTGGCCGTGATGTGGATCACGACGTCCCGGACCTGGATGTCGAACGTCCGTGGCTTCCTCTTGAACAGCCGCACTCCCTGGCCTCCGTGGGCCCATTCGGGGCCCGAAGGCCGATGATAGCGAGCCCCGCGACCGGGAATCCGGCGGCGAGGCTCGCCGGCTACCTAGCGGAGGGACTCGACGATCCTGGCGCCGCCGATGAGCTCATCGCCCCGGTACACCACGACGCTCTGGCCGGGCGCCACGCCGCGCTGCGGTGTGCGGAACTCCACCCGCAGTTGGTCATCGATCATGTCGACGACGGCTGGGATGTCCTCGCCGTTGTAGCGGATCCGGACCTCGGCCTCGAATCCGCCAGCGGCGGGCGGCTCGCCGCCCACCCACGAGACTCGGTCGGCCACCAGCCCTCGTCGCGACAGGAGATCGCCCGGGCCCACCACCACGCGGTTGGCTCGAGCGTCGATCTCCACGACGTACGACCGTTCGCCCGTCGACACCCCGATGCCGCGACGCTGTCCGACAGTGAATCGGAACGACCCGCGGTGGCCACCGAGCACGTTGCCATCCGAATCGACCACCTCACCCCAGCGAACCATGCCCGGCGCGTGCTCCTCGATGAACGCGGCGTGATCCGCTCCGGGGACGAAACAGACCTCCTGTGAGTCTGGCTTCGCCGCGACCGGGAGACCGAAGCGCTCGGCGAGGGCGCGCGTGTCGGCCTTGGCCATCCCACCGACGGGGAAGCGGGCCCTGGCCAGCTCGCGCTGGCCCAGCGTGTGGAGCATGTACGACTGGTCCTTGCCGTCGTCGGCGCCGCGAAGGAGATGCCATCGCCCCGTCGGATCCCGACCGGTTCGGACGTAATGCCCGGTAGCGACGAGGTCGACGCCGAGCCGATCCGCCCGCTCGAGAAACGCACCGAACTTGATGTGCTCGTTACAACGCGCACATGGGTTCGGCGTCCGTCCGGCCTCGTGCTCACCGAAGAAGTCCGCCAGGACCGTCTCGGCGAACGATGCCGACATGTCCACGACCTCGAAGGCGAACCCGCCGATGCGGGCCACAGCCTCGGCATCGGCGCGGGCGCTGGGCCCGCAACACCCATGGTCCATGCCGTCGGCCAGGTGCACCAGGTTCATGTGGGAGCCGAGCACCTCGTAGCCCTGTTCGGCGAGCAGGCAGGCCGAGACGGAGGAATCGACCCCGCCCGACATCGCAACCAGCACGGAACCCTTCGAGCCCATGGTGTTGCGAGTGTACCGGCGGCCCTTCCAGTTGCTCGGTATCCTGGCGCACTGGCCGACCGATAGGGATCGAACCATGAACGTCGTCGTCCTGGTGAAGTACGTCCCGGAACCGCAGGGCGTCCCCACGCTCGGCGAGGACTTCCTCGTCCAGCGGGAGGGCGTCGAGGGAGCCCTGGACCCGGGCGACGAGTACGCGGTCGAGGCGGCGCTGAAGCTCGTGGAGGAGCACGGCGGCGAGGTGGCCCTGATCTCGATGGGCCCGGAGGGCGCGATGGCGGGCCTGCGACGGGGGCTGTCGATGGGGGCAGACCGGGGGGTCCTGGTCACGGACCCCGCGCTCCGCGGCGCCGACGTCCTGGTCACGGCCCGCGTGCTGACCGCGGCCGTCCGCCGCGGCGACTTCGACCTGGTGCTTGCCGGTGTGGAGTCCACCGACGGCTCCACCGGGACGCTGCCGATGACCGTCGCCGAGCTCCTGGAGATCCCCTCCGCGACGTTCGCGCGGAAGGTCGAGGTGACCGACGGCTCGCTCCGGGCCGAACGCCAGACCGAGGCGGGCTACGACGTCGTGGAGTCACCGCTCCCCGCGCTCGCCACGGTGACCGGGAGCGCGGCGGAACCCAGGTATCCCACGCTGAAGGGGATCATGCAGTCAAAGCAGAAGCCGGTCGAGCAGCTGTCTGTCGTTGAGCTCGGACTGTCGACGGACGACGTCGCGCCGTCCCAGCGGGTCGTCTCGGTGCAGGCGGCTCCGCAGAAAGGACACGGCGAGGTCATCGAGGCCGGCGACGATGCCGCAGCCCGCATCGCGGACATCCTGGCCGACGCGAAGGTCATCTAGCCGTGGCGAAGATCTGGGTCTACGCCGAGGTCGGACCGGACGGACCCCATCCTGCCTCGCTCGAGCTCCTGACGAAAGCCAGGTCCGTCGGCGACACAGTTGAGGCGGTGGCGCTCGGCCCGGGCGCCAGCGACGCCGGGGAGGCACTGGGGGATCACGGCGCGCAGACGGTGTTCGCCTCCGACGACCCGGTCTATGCCGAGTATCCGGCGCAGCCTGCGGCCTACGCGCTGATGGGCCTGATCCAGGAACATCGGCCGAACATGGTCCTGTTCGCCACCACGTACGACTCGAGGGACGTGGCCGGCAGGGTCCAGGCCAGGACGGGCTCCACCCTCATGAGCAACGCGACCGACGTCCTCTCCCTCGACCGAGCCCAGACCCAGATCTTCGGCGGGGGCACAGTCGTCGACGTCGAGCTGTCCGGTCCCGATCCCAGGCTCGTGCTAGTGCGCCCCAAGTCGTTCCCCGCCGAGCCGACCGGGGGGACCGCGGACGTCGTGGCGGTGAACGCCGAGATCCCGGAGAGTCGGAAGCGAGCCAGACGAACGGAACGACATGAGGAGGCTGCCGCCGGGCCCAAGCTGGAGGAGGCGCGGGTGGTGATCGCCGGAGGCCGGGGCCTGCAGGACCCGGCCAACTTCGCCGTCCTGGATGAGCTGGCCTCTGTAATCGGGAGCGCGGCGGTCGGGGCGACCCGGGCGGTGGTGGACGCGGGATGGGTTCCCTACAGCTACCAGGTGGGGCAGACCGGGAAGACGGTCAAGCCCGACGTGTACATCGCCGTGGGCATCAGCGGGGCCACCCAGCACCTGGTGGGGATGAAGGGATCGAAGCGGATCGTGGCCATCAACAAGGACCCCGACGCCCCCATCTTCAAGCTCGCCGACCTCGGAGTGGTGGGCGACGCGCTGAAGGTCGTCCCCAAGCTCATCGAGGAGATCAAGGCCCGAAGGCAATGAGGGCCCGTCCGTCGATCGCCGCGAGGTTCGACGACCTCCGGCCGGGGCGCGAGCGCTCGTTCCGACTGACCGGACAGGTCGGGGTGATAAAGGCCCGGGCCTTGGACGAGGTCGGGCCGGCCCTCGACCGGGTGGAGGAGGCGGCGCGGGGCGGCCGGTGGGCGGCTGGGTTCGTCGCGTACGAGGCCTCGCCGGGCCTGGACCCGGCGATGTCCGTGCGGGGACGGGAGCGCGGCGATCCCTTCGCCGCGCTCCCCCTCCTGTGGTTCGCCATCTTCGAGCGATGCGAGGACGTCCCCACCTTCGAGCCCGTCGCGGTCGACCGCCCGGCCACCGACGAGGTGGCGTGGACGGCATCGATCGACCGGGCCCGGTACGACGCGTCGGTGGCCGCGATCCGCGAGCGGATCGCGGCCGGCGACACGTACCAGGTGAACTACACCTTCCGGCTGCGCGTCGAGCTCGGCTGCGACGAACGCGATCTGTATCGCGACCTCTGCCTGTCCCAGCGGGGTGGGTACGCGGCCCACCTGTCAGCGGGGTCCTTCGGCGTGCTGTCCGCGTCCCCCGAGCTGTTCTTCCGCCTCGACGGCGACCGGATCACCACGCGTCCGATGAAGGGCACCGCCCCACGGGGCCGATGGCCGGAGGAGGACGAGGAGAACGCGGTTCGGTTGGCGTCCTCCCCCAAGGACCGGGCCGAGAACGCCATGGTCGTCGACCTGTTGCGGAGCGACCTCGGCCGCATCTCCGAGCCGGGCACGGTGCGGGCGAATCGGCTGTTCGAGACGGAACGCTTCGAGACCGTATGGCAGCTCACCTCAACCGTGCGATCCACGCTTCGCCCCGGCATCTCCTTGTCCGACACGTTCCGAGCGCTGTTCCCCAGCGGCTCCGTGACCGGGGCCCCCAAGATCTCCACGATGGGGCTCATTGCCGGGCTCGAGGACGCTCCGCGCGGCCCGTACTGCGGTGCGATCGGCTACCTGGCCCCACCCGGGAGCGGAGAGCCGAGGGCGAACTTCAACGTGGCCATCCGCACGGTCGTCCGAGACCGGCGGAGCGAGCTGGCTGAGTTCGGCGTCGGTGGTGGGATCACGTACGACTCCTCCGCCGAAGCCGAGTTCGAGGAGGCAGTGGCCAAGGCCCGCGTACTCACCGCGCGCCGGCCGCGGTTCGAGCTGCTCGAGACCCTCCGCCACGAGCCCGCGTCGGGGTTCCGCCATCGCATCGAGCACCTGGCCCGCCTCGAGGCCTCGGCCCGCTACTTCGGATTCGCCTTCGTCCGATCCGACGCCGAGGCCGTTCTGGAGAAGGCCGTGGCCGAATTGGGCGGAGCCGAAGGGGTGGTCCGGCTCCTGCTGGCCCGAGACGGGTCGGTCCGGATCGACCTCTCCGAAGCGCCGCCATCGGCCCCCGCCCCGGTCCGCGTGGCGATCCATCCCCAGCCCGTCGATCCCTCGGACGTCTGGCTGTACCACAAGACCACGCGGCGGGGTCCCTACGAACGCCGCCGCGACGATCGCCCCGACGTCGACGACGTCGTGCTGGTGAACAATCGAGGCGAGGTGACGGAGTCCACCATCGCGAACGTTGCGGTCAAGCTCGGAGAAGCATGGTTCACGCCGTCGCTCGGATCGGGGTTGCTTGCAGGAACCTACCGGGCGGTGCTCCTCAGGGAGGGGCGTCTCAGCGAACGCTCCATCCGGGTCGAGGAGCTCGGTGACGCGGGCGGCCTAGCCCTGGTCAGCTCGGTCCGGGGGTGGCGTCCGGCGGTGCTGGTCCCGTGAGCGAGTCCAAGCATTACCCGACCGACCCGGGCGTGATCACGGTCCACCTCGGCCAGTTCACCCGGGACCATGCGAACACGATCGCCGGGCGGCTCGACGAGGCCGGCATCGTCTGGTGGTACAAGGAGCCCGGCTCGATCAGCAGGATCTGGGAGTACGGCGTTCGCCTGTTCGTCGATCGTGACCGTGTAGCCGAGGCCCGGGCCATCGTCGCCACGGTCCTCGATGACGCCTCGCCCTAGGGGTCGCCGCCGCCCGCCGACGTGGGCTCGCCCGGCCACGTGTGCGGCCGCATCCGGTCCTCGTCCAATGGGCACGCGCACAGCGGGCACCGCGGTGGCTCCTCGTAGACCAGGACCACGCGCTCGCAGAAGGGGCATTCGGCCTCGCGCATGGCGGGTTCTGTCTCGGCTGGCATCCGCTCAGACCGCCGGTTGGGGGGGAGCGGTCACGCATTGATTGTCGGTTCGGGACTGGCCCCCCTTTACCAGGCCCCAATCGGCCGGCCTGGACCGGCCGTAGGACCCTCGGGTGACGGTCTGCTCGGCCCGGCCGAGCCTATGCCGCTTGCTTCCGTGACTTCCGCTTGCCGCGCGAGATGTACTCGTGGACCGGCTCGTGCTGCCAGCAATGGTCGAACCGGTTGTACTTCGACAATTTGGTGGTGCATCCGGGGGTGGCGCACACGCGCCCTTCCCCGTAGGTTCGGTTGGCCCTCGGGAGCTCGCGGACGCGGCCCCCGCGGTAGACGGATTCCTCTGACATCTTCGCTCCCCCCACGTGGACGGCCCGTCTGGCTCGAGTTTCCGGGGTCCCCAGGTATTCGAACCGTTCCGGGCCCCGGTTCGTTCCCGGGCCAGGACGGACGAAACGCCGAAGACGGCGGATGCGAGCCCTCAGTCCTCCGAGAGCCGCTGGACCAGGGCTTTCGTCCCTTGGGTCATCTGTACGACCCGGGGGGTGAACCCCATGCCCTCCCAGAAGGCCATGGCCCCCTGGTTGGGGGCGAAGGTCTTCAGTTCGACCCACTCCACCCCCATCTCGCCCGCGAACCGGGCGGCCTCCTGGACCAGGGCCCGACCCACGCCCCGCCCCCGGTACCCGGTCCGGACCACGACCCCGGAGAGCTCCAGGGCCCGCTCGTCGGAGAACCGCGAGGGGATGCGGACCTCGCCGTAGGCCATCCCCACGATCTCGCCCTCGTCCCCCTCGGCCACCACGACCACCGCGTTCTCGGTGCTCATGGCCTCCCGGTACTTGAGCCCCACCTCGTCGTAGAAGCCGGGACGAGGCGTGAACACCCGCCAGTCGCTCTGCATCCGGTCCAGCTCCTGGAACAGGGCCACCAGGGCCGGGACGTCCTCGGGCGTGGCCTGCCTGACCTTCAACGTGGTCTCCTCCTACCCGCCGGTGAAGCGCGGTTCGCGCTTCTCCAGGAAGGCCGCCATGCCCTCCTTCTGGTCTGCAGTGTCGAACAGGCCCACAAACACGTCGCGCTCGACCCGCAGGCCACCCGGCACGTCCCCCAGAGCGGCGGCGATCGCCTCCTTGGCCCCGGCGAGCGCGAGGGTAGGGCCGTTCGCGTATCGGAGCGCGACGTCGGCGGCCTCCTGACGTGCGGTACCCGGGTGGGTCACCCGGTCGACGAGGCCGATGGCCATGGCCTCATCCGCGCCGACCCGCCGCCCCGAGTAGATCAGGTCCCGGGCCCGGGCGTGGCCGACCAACCGGGGCAGGCGCTGGGTCCCGCCAGCGCCGGGGATGATCCCCAGAGCGATCTCGGGCTGTCCGAGCGTGGCGTCCTGCGCGGCGAAGCGGAAATCGCAGGCCAGGGCGAGCTCGCAGCCCCCGCCAAGGCAATAGCCCTCGATGGCGGCGATCGTGACCTTGGGCATCTCCTCCAGGAGGGTCAGGGCATCGCCGAGCGCCGAGACGACGGGCCGAATGTCCTCCCGCCCCAGTTGCGCGATCTCCTTGAGGTCCGCCCCCGCGGCGAAGGTCCGCGGTCCGCCCCACACCACGACGGCCCGAACGTCGTCGCGCCGTCCGGATTCGACGACCGAGTCGCGCAGTTCGTCCGAGACCTGGCGGCTGATGGCATTGGCCGGCGGGCGGTCCAGCCTGATCGTGGCCACCGGGCCCTCGACCTCCAAGCCGACGAACTCACCCATCGCGTCGCTCTTCCACGGCAGGCCTATCTTTCCAGACCCTGGGCCATCCCAGGGGGTCAGGCGAGCGCCGTGCCTCGCGCCTGCGAGGGTCTTGCAGGTGCAACGGAATGCTAGGATGTCCCGCCGTGAGCGACAAGGCAGGAGCTGACGTGATGGGGATCCTTCGGGCCCAGGGCCTTCGGATGACTCCCCAGCGCAGGGCCATCGTGGCCGAGATCATGCGGACCCGCGGCCACATCTCGCCGACCGCGCTGGCCCGCAAGGTGCAGGGCGAGATGCCCGGGGTGAACGCATCGACCGTGTACCGGACCCTGGCCATGCTGGAGGAAGTTGGGGTCCTGTCGCACGCCCATCTGGAGGGCGGGGCCGAGTACCACCGGGCGGAGGAGGCCGGGCACGTCCACCTGACCTGCTCCAACTGCGGAGCCGAGGACGACCTGTCGCTGGACGAGGCTCGGGCCTTGTCCCACCTGATCGAACGGCATCGGGAGTTCCTGCCCGACCTCACGCACTTCGCCATCAGCGGCCTGTGCGAAGAGTGTCGCCGCCTGGCTGGCTGAAACGCCCGCCCCGCTCGATCACCCGCCGAACAGCGCGGGGAGCAACGTGCCCTTCCCAAAGATGAAGAGCGTCCCGATCACCAGGCTGAACGTCGCGGTGAGGACAGCGACCGAGACATAGAGCGTCCAGTTCTCCGCCGCCCGCATGAACCCGAATGCCGTCCCCGCCGTGATGAGCGAGTTCGAAACGAGCAGCCCGACCAGGAACGTCCCGAGCAGCACCTCTCCAACCACCGGCCCGCCGGCTCCCGCGGCCGTGAGGAAGATCAGGAGCTGCGTCGGCGTCTCGGCGCCGACCCCGTGGATCATCCCCACGAAGAACGCCGTGCGCCGCCCGTAGTTCATGAACGCGTCGGGCTCCGGATGCTTGTGGTGATGGTGCCCCGGACGTCCGTGATGTCCGTGGTGCCATTCCGACACCGGGATGTCTTCGGCCACCGCCACGGCGACCGACTCGCCCTCGCCCTCGTGCACATGCACCGGCTCGGTCGCGTGGGTATGCGGGCCATCGCGGCGCGCCTTTCGATACAGGGATCGGACGCCGCTGAAGATCAGCATCCATCGGCTGCGCATCCGAAACTCCTTGCCGTGGCGGACGAGCGCCACGAACACGTACACGCCGAGGATCACCAGCGTGACTCCCACGAGCCGTTCCATCACGTTGTCGATGCCGGCAGGCAGCCGGTCGCCCAGGATGATCGCCGCGGTCCCGATGAGGAAGACCACGAGCGCGTGACCGAGCGCGTACAGCGTGCCGAACAGCATGGAGTCCCTTCGGTTCTCCTGGGAGCTCGTGATGTCGGTGATGGCCGCGATGTGGTCCCAGTCGATCCCGTGGCGGAACCCGAACAGGAAGGCAGAGGCGATCAGGCCGATCCCGAATGCACCGGCGGCCTCGGCGAGCACGAGCGCTTCCCCCTTCCCTTCCGGTCCTCAGCTCGTCACGAGGGTCCATGCAACCACACGACTGCATCCTCTAGCAAGTGCGGGGCCTTGCAAGATGCCTCTCGGCGGGTCGGTCAGAACCGGGGGGTCTCGGTGTACTCGCCGAACACCTGCCGCAGGGTCCCGACGATCTCGCCCTCGGTGCACATGGCCCGGGCGCAGTCCACCAGGAACGGCATCAGGTTGTCGTCGGTCGTCGCGGCCGCCGCGAGCCGGTCCAGTGCGGTCCTGGCCCGGTCCTGGTCACGGCGCTCGCGAACGTCGCGGACCCGCCGGACCTGCTCTTCCTCCAGGCCCGGCGGGATCTCCAGGACCTCGACGAGCCCACCGTCCGGCTCGATGAACTCGTTCACTCCGACCTTCACCAGCCGGCCCTTCTCGTACCGCTCCTGCTCCCGGTAGGCCGACTCCGCGATCTCCTGTTGGAAGTACCCCCGGTCGATCCCGGTGAGGATCCCCTCGAGCATCGACCCCGAGCCCATCCGGCCGATCCGGGCGAACTCCTCCTCGGCGCGCGCCTCCATCCGGTTCGTCAGCGATTCGAGGAAGTACGACCCGCCGAGTGGGTCGACCGCGTTCGGCACGCCCGTCTCGTACGCGATGATCTGCTGGGTGCGAAGGGCGAGCTTCGCCGCCTCCTCCGTCGGGAGGGCCAGGACCTCGTCCAGGGCGTTCGTGTGGAGCGACTGGGTACCCCCGAGGACGGCGGCCAACGCCTCGATGGCTGTTCGCACCACGTTGTTCATCGGCTGCTGCGCGGTGAGCGACACGCCCGCCGTCTGGGTGTGGAACCGGAGGCGCATCGAGGCATCGTCCTTGGCCCCGTACCGGTCCTTCATCCATCGAGCCCAGATCCGTCGGGCCGCTCGGTACTTCGCGATCTCCTCGAAGAAGTCGATGTGCGCGTTGAAGAAGAACGACAGTCCCTGCGCGAACCGGTCCAGGTCCAACCCGCGGGCCATGCCGAGCTCGACGTAGCCGAACCCGTCTGCCAGCGTGTAGGCCAGTTCCTGCCAGGCGTTCGCCCCGGCCTCGCGGATGTGGTAGCCCGACACGCTGATCGGATGCCACTGCGGCACGCGCTCGGCGCAGAACTCGATGAGGTCGCCGATCAGCCTGAGATGGGGTCGGGGCGGGAAGATCCACTCCTTCTGGGCGATGTACTCCTTCAGGATGTCGGTCTGGAGCGTTCCATCGAGGCGGTCCCACGGGACGCCCTGTTTCTCCGCGGCCGCGAGGAAGAACGCGAAGATCACAACCGCGGGGCCGCTGATGGTCATCGACGTCGTGATGTCGCCGAGCGGGATGCCCTCGAAGAGCCGCTCGACGTCGGCCAACGAGTCGGTGGCCACGCCACACCGGCCCACCTCCCCCTCCGAGCGCTGGTCGTCGGAGTCCCGCCCCATCAACGTGGGCATGTCGAAGGCGACCGACAGGCCGCCCTGCCCCTGGGCCAGCAGGAACTTGTATCGGGCGTTGGTCTCGGCCGGAGTCCCGTATCCGGCGAACTGCCGCATCGTCCACAGCCGTCCCCGGTACATCGATGGGTAGACGCCGCGGACGAACGGGTACCGGCCCGGATCTCCGAGGTCCCGCTCGGGGTCGAACCCTGAGAGGTCCTCCTCGGTGAAGAGGGCCTGGAGGGGTTCGCCGGAGAGGGTCTCAAAGTCGGCGTCCCGCTCCTCCGAGGCCCGGTAGGCCCGCTCCCACCCGTCGTCGTGGATCGTCACGCCGGCCTTCCTACGGCTCTCCGGCTCGCGATAACCGTTCGATCAGGATATCGGCCGCTCGGTACGGATCCGTCGTTCGCGCCGCAACCTCGTCGGCGAGCTCCGGATCCCTCGCCAACGCGTCTCGGACCCCTCCGCGGAGGCGTTCGCCGGCCAACCCCTCCACCTCTCGAAGCAGCCGGGCCCGGCGCTTCCGCTCGAGCTGGCCCGTCTCCCCCAGGTGCCCGCGATGGCGGGCCATCGCCTCCCACAGCTCGTCGATGCCCTCCGAGCGCTGCGCCGAGGCCCGTATCACCGGCGGCGTCCACTCGGCCGGGGCGCCCATCCGGATCATCTGCTCGAGGTCGCGCGCCGTGGCGTCGGCCCCTTCCCGGTCGGACTTGTTGACCACGAAGACATCGGCGATCTCCAGGATCCCCGCCTTGGCCACCTGCACGGCATCGCCCCATCCCGGTGAGACCACCACCAGGGTGGTGTCGGTGGCGGCGGCCACGTCGACCTCGGCCTGTCCCACCCCCACGGTTTCCACCATCACCAGATCCTTCCCCGACGCGTCGAGGATCCGGACCGCTTCGGGAGCGGCGAGTGCCATCCCACCGAGATGGCCTCGCGTGGCCATCGACCGGATGAACACGCCTGGATCCGTCGCATGCTCCTGCATGCGCAGCCGGTCACCGAGCAGGGCCCCGCCGGTGAACGGCGAGGTCGGATCGATGGCCAGGACGGCGACGGACAGCTGGCGGCGTCGCGCAAGCCGGACGAGCTCTCCGGCGAGCGTGGACTTGCCCACCCCCGGCGAGCCGGTAAGGCCGATCGTCGAGGCCCGGCCGGTATGCCCGAACAGGCCCGAGGAGAGCTCGGCCAGCCCCTCGGCCCCGTCCTCGACCATCGAGATGGCCCGGGCCACGGCGCGGCGGTCTCCGGCAAGAACGGCCTCGACCAGGTCCACGCGGCAAGGGTACCCGCCGCTCCGGTTCGGACCGACGGGGCCGGGAGCCGTAGCGAACGGCCGGGTTCGCTGCTGCCTGGCGAGCCTTCGGTCCGCCTCGCACTAGCGAGCCTGCGGGCTGCTGGCCCACAGAACAGCGCCGGGGACGGCCATCAGCGCGTCCCGGAGGGATCGGCAGTACTGACGGTGGCGTTCGAGGTCCGGGTCGTCTTCGGTCTCCACCCGGGTCCTGATCATGGCCAAGTTCACCTGCTCCCGCTGCAGCCGTTTCAGCAGCCGGGCCGCTCCCGCGCCGGCTCGAGCGCGGACGTCGCGTCGGGACCGCCGTCGGGCGGTCGGATCGAGCAGGAGCCCGAGCTCCACGGTCGACAGCGTTCCGCGCTCGACCTCCGAACGGAGCGCGCTCTCCAGCCAGCCCCGCTCACGCCTCCGGGCCAGGGTCACCCCCACCACGGTCAGGGCGAGGAGCGGGACGCCTTTCACCGCCGCAGCCACCGGGATGACTAACCAGTCGCGGAGTCCTTCCACTCGCGAGGGGAACAGGTCGAGCCACGGCGAATCCCAGAGGAAGTGCCCGGCCACGGCGGCCAGGAATAATCCCCCGGCGACCAGCACCCTGCGGCGGATCGGGACCTCGCCGGCCAGCGAGACGAAGTAGGCGAGACCCATGCCGGACAGAGCCGTGTACAGGACGTGGCCGTAGAGGCCGCTCGAGACCACCCGGACGTAGAACCCAGCGAGGACGGCGGCCGGTGAGCCTCCGAACACACCGACGAAATAGAAGACATCCTCGACCACGGCGAACCCCAAGCCGCACACGGCTCCGTAGACGAAGCCATCCATGACGTCGTCCCACTCGTCCGTCGCGATCAGCACGAGCAGGACCAGGCCGATGGCCTTCAGCGTCTCCTCGACGAACGGCGCGGTGAGCGCGGCCGTCCACCTCGCGGCGAACTCGGGCGTCCCGATCCGGGCCACGACCAGCCCCCACCCCTGGTTGCCGATGCCGGCGAGTGTGGTGGCGGCCACCGCCCCCCAGACGACCGCCCCGAACACGAGCGAGAGCGGCTCGCGTTCGTACAGGTCGAGGAAGTAGACGGCCAGGAACACCGGGAGGGCGTAGATCGCGAGCAGGAGCCAGGACAGCGCCCACCCTGATGGCGAGATCTGACGGAACGCCGACTGCGCGCCCACCGCGAAGACGCCGGTGCCGCCGACCACGATCGTGTACGCCCAGAACGCGGGCCGACGGAACTGGAACAGCGACGTCTGACGGCCCCATCCGCGCCGGAAGCCGGGCGAGGCCTCCATGGGCCGCATCAGCGGATCGCCGCCGTGTCGATCATCGTGTCGAGATCGCCCATCACGTATTGCAGCAGGCCGGCCGGCGCCCAGCCGTCGAAGACCACGCCCCTGCCGGAGGACGAGACCACCGCGGTGACCGTTCCCTCGATCTGGAACTGCACGCCGCGGAACAGGCCGATGTAGGCGATGCGGATCCCCGAACGGTTCCCGGCCCGGACCACCTGGACCCGCTGCGACACCTCCAGGCGGTCGGCCTGGGGCCGCAGGGCCTGCTCGACGTACTCGGCGGCGAGCTGGATGGGCGTTCCGCTGAACGGGAAGACCATGACGTCGAGGTTCCCGCTCCCCCGGGTGAGCCGAACGCTCGCCGGCTCCGCCGAGCGTTCGGCCACCTCCCACCCCGACAACGGGGACACGCGCACGATCCCGGCCACCGTCACCGGCGGCCCGGCCGGCTCCGACAGGGCGCCGGCTACGACGTAGCCGCCGAACACCACGACGACCATCACGGCGAGCGCGCACGTCATCGCAAGGAGCGGGTGACGCCCCACGTCAGTCCACCGACAGGAGCCGGCCGAACCGGACCACCGTGAGCGGATGGGCGGTGAGCCCGGAGATCCGGATCTCTCGGCGCAGGACCTTGGCCAGAACCCGTCGGCCTTCCTTCGAGAACGGATCGGGCAGGCCGAACCGGAGCGGGGCCGACGACAGGAGCAGCAGCGAGTCCGAGTCGGCCCGCACGCGGACGCGAGGCCGGCCGGGCCGTGACGACCCGTTCGACACCGAGACCTGCCCCGGCGAGAGGGCGATCCGGACCGAGACCCCGGCGTCGGCTGCGACCAACTCGACGACGGCCGGTCGGAGCAACGAACGCCGCTCGGGGTGCTGCCGAAGGTTCGCCTCGATCAGGCCTCCGACCATGGCCGCCAGCCCGTTCGGCTCCTGGTCGGCGTACACCACGCTCATGGCGAGAGCAGAACCTTGGAGGCTGCACGGGAGTCGAACAGCTCGTACCCGACCGGGGCGTCGTCCAGTGAGAGGCGGTGCGAGATGATCGGCAAGGGATCGATGCGTCCGGCCCGGACCTCCTCAAGCGCCCGGTCCCACCAAGCGTGCACGGGACAGACGCCGCCGAACCGGATCTGCAGGGCGCGGGCCCACCACACGCCCGCGGGGATATCTATCGTCTCGCTCGTGTACATCCCCAGGACCGTGACGATGCCGCCTCGCCTGACCGCGTCGACGGCGGTGAACAGGGCGCTCGTGTCGCCCACCGCCTCGATCACGACGTCCGCGCCGCGCCCGCCCGTTCGCTCAGCCACGGCCATCTGGGGGTGCCGTTCTGCCACGTCGACCGTCACCGCGCCGACCTTCTCGGCCAGGGCCAGGCGATCGGGCTGCATGTCGAGAGCGAGCACCTGACCGGCGCCGTGCACCAACGCCGCCTGCACGCTGAAGAAGCCCACCGGCCCGGCTCCCACCACCGCGACCGTATCGCCCTCCCTGATCCCCGAGATAGCCGCACCGTAGAACCCGGTGGTCAGGACGTCGCCGAGGAAGAGCGCCCGCTCGTCGTCGACGTCGTCCGGCACCCGGAGCAGGTTCGCATCGGCGCACGGCACGCGGATCCGCTCCGCCTGCGCCCCCCCGAGGCCTCCGCCGAAGATCCCGGCCCCCAGCATGCGGAAGTCCTCGCACAGTTGGGTCTGTCCTCGCCCGCAGAACCAGCACCGGCCGCAGGCAATGTCGAACGCGACGACCACGCGGTCCCCCGGGGCGAACCCTTCCACTTGCGGCCCCACCGCCTCCACCACCCCCATGGCCTCGTGGCCGATGGGCTCGCCCGGCTCGAGCGGGGCCTTGCCATGGAGGAAATGCAGATCCGACCGGCAGATGGCCGCGACGGAGACCCGGACGAGCGCGTCGTCCGGCTCCTCGATCTGAGGATCCGGTACGGCGCGGACCGAGACCCTGCCGAGCTCCTCGAAGACGACGGCACGCACGGCGGTCCCGGCGCTAGGGCGCGCCGCGTCCCGCGGGCTCGTCGAGGAACTCGGTGGGCACGCTGGTCGTGAGATGGATGAGCTCGTTCGCGGCGCGCACGTATCGGATGATCGTGGGCAGGTCGCCCTGGAGCTTCAGCTTTCCCTGCATCATGCCCTTCACCGGATCGAGGTCCCCGGCCAGGACCTCCTTCCACCTGGTGTACGGAGCGCGCACGATGTACCGGGCTTTCGCGCCCTCCTCGGGGGCCACGATGCCGCCAGCCCGGCACTCCCCGTGCCACAGGTCGAGCCAGGCCCACGTGTCGCTGGGCACGTTCTTGTCGGGTTCGGCCTCGAACACAAAGGCCACATCCCCCTCCCAGTCCGCGGCGGCATCCCGGTACTCCTCCGAAGCGTTGATGCGCACCACATAGAGCTCGAACCACTCGTCGCTTGGAAAGACGGCCACCGCATCCCCCCTCCATCGCCGATTCCATCACATCCGTACCGAACTCACCGCAGGGTCAAGATGAGGGTCAGCCCGATCACGTTGAACGTCGCATGGGCGACCATGCTGGCCACGATGTTCCCTCGCCGCTGGTAGAACCAGGCCAGCGCGACCCCCGTGAACACCATGACGCCCATCAGCAGCACGCTGCCGTACCACGGCCCCGGCACGTAATGGATGAGCCCGAATGCCAGCCCGGAGCCCCCGGCGCCCATGGCGAAGCCGTACCGGTCAGCCAGGGAGCGGAACAGGATGCCCCGGAAGAACAGCTCCTCGTGGATTGGGGCGATCACCACGGCGTAGGCGATCGAGACGGCCACGCCGAGTGCCGAGAGGTGGGCGGGCAGCTGGCGCGGGGACCGGATGCTCCGGCCCGTGACCTTCTGGAGCAGGAGGTTCAGGACGATCCCGACGCCGAACACGACCACCGGGTACAGCAGCGCGCCGAAGCCGGTTCCCGCCCGGATCTCGGGCCAGATCCTCCGTGGCACGCCCATCACCTTCCTCCACCGTGGGTGGAACGCCTGGAGCCACAGCACCAGGAGCCCCACGTTGACGACGGCGATGACCGCAGACGCCGACAGGTTCGCCAGACCTCGAGATCGGATCGCCCGGAAGATGGGGAGCGTGGCGAACGCGCTCACGATCAGGATGAGCAGGTACACCAGGATGGCCTCCCACCATCGCCAGGTGGCGAGGGGGCGCTCGGCCGGCGGCATCTCCGGGATTGGTGCGCCTGTGGGGGGCAGGTCCGGGCGTGGCGGAACCCGGTCGCTCATGGTCCCTCCATCTTCGCCGGTTCCTCGACGAGGGACACGTACACCAGGCCCCCGAGGCCCAGTCCGAAGGCCGGGCCGGCTGCCGCCGGCCCGGTGTCGTTCGCCACGTAGGCGACGATCCCGGCCAGGAGCGTGACGAGAAGCGCGTCGCGCCAGGCGGGATGGCGTTGGAACGCCCGCCGCACCGGTGCGAGCGGGCGAAGAACGGCGACCAGTGTCGCCGGTAGCCCGATGACCGGGACGAGCGCGAACGGGTTCTGCTCGATGAGGTGCCACCCGGTGGAGAGGCGATGGGTGAACGTTCCCCACAGGTCTCCGAGGTTCCACACGGTGGCCTCCTCAAACCGGGTGACGTGCGTCGGCGTCGACGTCAGGAACCGGTGGGCCACCAGGATCACTGCGGTCCCCGCGACCACGACGGCGACGGCGACGCCCACCTCCCGCCAGCCCAGCCGGCCGCTGGTCCGCAGGGGGAGCCACAGGCCGGCGGCGGCGAAGAGCGATACGGCCGCGCCGAGGTTGGCCCCGGCGAAGGGAAGCCCGGCGAACAGGGCAACGGCGGCGACGAGTGCGAACCCCCGCGCCGGAGACAGCCGGAAGGCAACATACAGCGACGCGCCGATCAGCAGGCCCACGAACACGTTCGGAAGGCCGAAGAACCGGCCACCGTCGAGCTCCGAGCCCCCGAGGAACGGCGTGAGAGCGGCCGTCCACCCCACGGCCGCCTCCACGACGAAGAAGACGAGGACGGCGGCGCCGATGGCGGCCGGCGGCAGCAGCGCGTCGCGTCGGGCGAGCGGCGCGAACGCGAGTGTGCCGACGGCCGTGGCCACGATCACGAACGGGACGACGGTGCCATACGACAGCGTCGGAATGTGCCCCGCAGCAAGGAGGGCCACCGCCAGAGCCGGCACCGACATGCCCACCCACGCTCCGGCGCGTGCCAGCGCCATCGGCACGCGCCGGCGCATCCCGATCAGCGCGATGCCGAACAGACCGCCTGCCGTCACGTACAGCCCCGCGGCCGTCTGCACCGGAACGGTCATCCGCCGCATCGCCAGGTACCGCTCGTGGAGCTCGAGCGGTGGAGGCTCGTCCACCACCCGCAGTGGCAACCCGTCGAGGCCGGCGGGGATGGGACGTCCAAGGAACCGAAGGATCGTCGGCCGGACGTCGAGGTCGGTCACGACCCCGGTTCGCCGAGTGGTGTCCGACGCGAGCGTCAGCGGCGCACCGTCCAGCTCGAAGAGGGCCGCGGGCGCGCCACTCCCCATGACCAGCGGATGGACAAGGTCCTTGGCGGCCACCATCGCGGGGGACGACGTGGTCGAGACCACGAACACGAGCACTCGATCGGCCGTCGACGCCAGCACTTCGCGGCGGATCTCCGTCCCGACCCCGGAGAGGCCGCCGGAGTCGAGCGGGTCGAGCCACCGCCACGCCACCTGACACGAGCGAGGCAGATCGGCCTCGTCGGTGGGGAGCCCACCCTGGAGGCTCATGAGCGCCGCGCCGCCCGCGCCAGCCAGTGTCCGAGCCTCTGAGACGCCGAGCAGGTCCTCGAAGGAAACGGCCGGAACGAGGAAGACGAACACGTGCGGCTCGCAGGGGGCGATGTAGTCAGCCTCCGCTCGCCGGGCGAACGGCGGAAGCAGGAGAAGGAGGAGGATCGCGCCCGCCCCGATGGGCAGTCGCGCGAGGACCCGGGTCACCAGAGCGCCGGAGTGAGCCGCCGCTCCCGTCGGACCTCGGCGCCCAGGCCGAGGAGCTTGGCCTCGAAGTCCTGGTACCCCCGGTCCACGTGGTACATGTCCTCGACGACGGTGACGCCGTCGGCGCACAGGGCCGCGATCACCATGGCCGCTCCGGCCCGGATGTCGAGGGCCCGGACCGGGGCCGCCGACAAATGGTCCACGCCCCGGATCACCGCGTGATGGCCCTCAGTCCTGATGTCCGCCCCCATCCGGTTCAGCTCGTCGACGAACATGAACCGGCTCTCGAAGACGTTCTCGGTCACGATGCTCGTCCCCTCCGCCACGGAGAGCAGGGCCATCATCTGGGGCTGAAGGTCGGTGGGAAACCCCGGATACGGAAGCGTCACGAAATCGACAGCCCGTGGCCGGTCTCTGAGGCCGATGGCCACCCCGGCCTCGGTCACCAGCACGTCGGCGCCGAGCTCGGTCAGCTTGGCCAGGATCAGGTCCATGTGGTCTCCTCGGGCGCGCTCCAGGAGGACGTGGCCCCCCGTGACGCACGCCGCGATGGCGAACGTCCCGGCCTCGATGCGGTCGGGGATCACGCTGTGGCGGACCGGGTGGAAGTCGCCCGTCCCCTCGATCTCGATGGTGGGGGTGCCGACGCCCTGGATTCGCCCGCCCATCTCCTGGAGGAACTCGGCCAGGTCCGAGAGTTCGGGCTCGCGGGCGGCGTTCTCGATGACGGTCGTCCCTCGAGCAGCCACGGCCGCCATCATGACGTTCTCGGTCGCGCCGACGCTGGGGAAGTCGAGTGAGATGATCGCGCCGGACAGGCCTCTCGGAGCGACCCCTTCCAGGAACCCATGCTCGGAGGAGAAGCGCGCTCCCATCTTCTCCAGGCCACGGACGTGCAGGTCGATCTTCCGCGATCCGATGTTGCAGCCGCCCGGCATGGCCACGCGGGCGCGGCCGCACCGCGCGAGCAGCGGCCCCAAGACGAGGATCGACGCGCGCATCCGGCTGACCAACTCGTACGGGGCCTCGACGGAGAGCACGTCGCTCGCGTCGATCGCCAGGTCGTCCTCCCAGGCCACATCGGCCCCGAGGTGCTGGAGGACCTCCCCCATGGTCAGGCAGTCCTGGATGCGCGGGACGTTCGAGAGCACGGTCCGCCCCGGCGCCAACAGGGCGGCGGCCATCAGCTTCAGAGCGGAGTTCTTCGCCCCAGCGATGGGGATCGAGCCCGAGAGACGAGCTCCCCCCGTGATCAGGAAGTGGTCCAAGGCCTCGATTGTAGGTGTGCTCAAGCCCGCGTTTCTCCGATCGACGCCTACCCGGGCCCGACGTTCCTGAAACGGGGGCTCAGCGGGCCAGTTCCACCCGGGCCATCGCCTTGGCCAGCTCGGCCCGCAGGCCGGCGTCGTCCCGCCGGCCCAGCTCACGCTGGAGCTCCTGCACCCGGTACTCCGCGGCCCGAAGGTCGATCTGGCCGGCCATCTCCGCGTAGGAGGCCAGCACGTCCACCCGGGTGACGCCCTCGGTCGTGGTCACGTGCAGGAAGCCGCCGTCCACGACGGCGGCTTCCTGCGTCCCGTCCATCCGGATGCGGAGCGGCCCCACGGCCAGCCTGATCAGGAGCGGAGCGTGCTGGGGCAGGATGCCCACCTCGCCCTCCACCCCTCTGGCGATGACCATGGCTGCTTCGCCCGACCAGATCTCGCGCTCGGGGGTGACCACGTGCACATCGAGTGGCACGCCTACGCCCCCGTCCCCGCCAGCTGCTTCGCCTGGGCCTCGGCTTCCTCGATGCTGCCGACCATGTAGAAGGCCTGTTCGGGCAGGTGGTCGTACTCCCCCTCCACCAGCGCCCGGAACGACGATATGGTCTCCTCGACCGGCACGTACTTGCCCTTGATCCCCGTGAACTGCTCGGCCACGAAGAACGGCTGGGACAGGAACCGCTCGATCTTGCGGGCGCGAGCCACGGCGACCTTGTCCTCCTCCGATAGCTCGTCCACGCCCAGGATGGCGATGATGTCCTGGAGGTTCCGGTACCGCTGGAGGATCTCCTGGACCCGCCGGGCCACCGCATAGTGCTCCTCGCCCACGTAGCGGGCGTCGAGGATCCGCGACGTAGAGTCCAGTGGGTCGACCGCTGGGTAGATCCCCTTCTCCACGATGGCCCGCGACAGCACTGTGGTCGCGTCGAGGTGGGCGAACGTCGTGTGCGGCGCCGGGTCGGTGATGTCGTCGGCCGGCACGTAGATTGCCTGGAGCGAAGTGATCGACCGGCCGCGGGTCGAGGTGATCCGCTCCTGGAGCTCCCCCATCTCGTCGGCCAGCGTCGGCTGATAGCCGACCGCCGATGGCATTCGCCCGAGCAGCGTCGAGACCTCCGAGCCCGCCTGGGTAAACCGGAAGATGTTGTCGACGAACAGGAGCACGTCCTGGCGCTGCACGTCGCGGAAGTACTCGGCCATGGTGAGCGCGGCCAGCCCCACCCGCAGGCGAACGCCGGGTGGCTCGTCCATCTGCCCGAACACGAGCGCCGTCTTTTCGATGACGCCCGTCTCCTTCATCTCGAGGAACAGGTCGTTCCCCTCGCGCGTGCGCTCGCCCACGCCGGCGAAGACGGAGACGCCACCGTGCTGCTCGGCGACCCGGTAGATCATCTCCTGGATGATGACGGTCTTGCCCACCCCGGCGCCGCCGAACATCCCGATCTTCCCGCCCTGCACGTACGGCTCGAGGAGGTCGATGACCTTGATGCCGGTCTCGAACATCTGGGTCCTGGCCTCGAGCTCCTCGAAGGGGGGCGGCTCGCGGTGGATGGGCCATCGGTCGTCGTACGTGATCGTGTCCGCTGCCACGTCCAGCGGCTCACCCAGGACGTTGTAGACGTGCCCCAGGGTGCCCGGGCCGACCGGGACGGTGATGGGCTGGCCAGTGTTCTCCACCGGGGTCCCCCGAATCAGTCCGTCGGTGGGCTTCAGGGCGATCGTCCGCACGACCCCGTCGCCGATGTGCTGCGCCACCTCGCAGGTGATGACGTCGGTCTCGCCCTCGAGCGTGCGCTCTACGCGAACGGCAGTGTTCACCTCCGGGAGGTCATCCAGCGGGAACTCCACGTCCACCACCGGGCCGATCACCCGAACCACCCGGCCCCTGCCCTTCCCGTCTTCCTCCGCCATCTCCTCGATCCCTTCGCGGTCGTCCCAGCTAGTCGCCGGAAGCCGTACCCAGCGCCTCGGCCGCGCCCACGACGTCCATGATCTCCGTGGTGATCTCGGCCTGGCGCGCCTGGTTGGCCACGCGTGTCAGCACCTTGGTCAGCTCCTCCGCGTTCTCGGTCGCGGCCTTCATGGCCCGTCGCCTGTTCGCGTTCTCCGAAGCGGCCGACTCGAGCAGCGCGGCATAGACCTTCGTGATCACGTATTGGGGCAGGAGCTCGTCGAGGATCGCCGAGGGCTCGGGCTCGAAGATGTACTCGGGGTACGGCAGGCCGAGCTCCCGGCGCACCACCTCCTCGGGTGCGATCGGCAGGAAGCGCCGGTCGGTCGCCCGGGTGGTGAACGCCGAGCGGAAGTCCGTGTACGCCGCGTGGACCTCGTCGATCCGGTGATCGGCGAAGGCATCGATGAGCGCCCTGCCGATCTGCTCGGCGACCTCGTAGGTCGGGACCTCGCTGTGGCCCGTCCAGCTCCCCTCGATGGCGAAGCCGCGGAACCGAAGATACCCCAGGCCCTTTCGCCCCGACACGTAGATGACCGGCTCGATCCCCCGCCCCCGCAGGCGGCCCATGAGGTCCTCCGCTCGCTTCAGGACGTTCGCGTTGTAGGCGCCGGCCAGTCCCCGATCGGAGGTCATCACCAGTACAGCGGCTCGCTCCGGCTGTGGGCGTTCCTCCAGGAGCGGGTGGACCAGGGACCCGGTCTGCCGGGCTACGTCCTCCATGGCCCGCGTGAGCAGCTCCGCGTAGGGGCGGGCCGCCTCAACCCGCTGCTGGGCCTTGAGGATGCGGGACGCCGCGATCAGCTCCATGGCCTTGGTGATCTTCTTCGTCGACTGGATGGAGCGGATCCGCCGACGAACGAGTCGGAGCTGCGCGCCCACCCGGTCAGCCCTCCTCGTCCTCGTCCACCGACGACATCCGGTCCCACCCCACATCGGGCTTGACCTCGTCGGGCGGCGTGGGGGCGCCGATGGCCGCCGCGCTGCCCGCCCCGCCGCCGGAGGGGGCGAAGATCTCCTTGAAGGCGAGGATGGCCTCCTTCAGCGTGGTCTCGATCACCTCGGGGAGGTCACCCTTGTCCCGGATGTGCTCGGCAATCTCGCGGTGGCGGGTGGCCACGAAGTCGAGCAGCTCGGACTCGAACCGCTTGCAGTCCTCGAGCGGGACGTCGTCGAGGTACCCACCGGTCACCGCGTAGACCGAGATGACCTGCCGTTCGACCGACATGGGCTGGTACTGGGCCTGCTTCAGGACCTCCACCACCCTGGCCCCGCGGGCCAGCTGCTGCTGGGACGCCTTGTCCAGTTCGGACCCGAACTCGGCGAAGGCCTCGAGCTCGCGGTACTGTGCGAGGTCCAGGCGCAATCGGCCGGCCACCTGCTTCATCCCCTTGATCTGCGCGTTGCCGCCGACCCGCGACACCGAGATCCCCACGTTGATGGCGGGCCGGACGCCCGCGTAGAACAGGTCGGGCTCGAGGTAGATCTGGCCATCGGTGATGGAGATGACGTTGGTCGGGATGTAGGCAGAGATGTCGTTGCCTTTGGTCTCCACGATGGGAAGGCCGGTGAGCGAGCCACCCCCGAGCTCGTCCGAGAGCTTGGCGCACCGTTCGAGCAGCCGGGAGTGCAGATAGAAGACGTCGCCCGGATACGCCTCGCGGCCGGCCGGGCGGCGGAGCAGGAGCGAGATCTCGCGGTACGCCTCCGCCTGCTTCGACAGGTCATCGAACACGACCAGGGCGTGCTCCCCCTTGTACATCCAGTGCTGCCCCATGGCCGAGCCCGCGTACGGCGCGATGTACTTGAACGACGCCGGGTATGCAGCCGGGGCGTTGACGACCACCGTGTAGTCCATGGCGCCACGCTCGATGAGCGCCTCGACGACTTCTCGGACCGTCGAGCCCTTCTGGCCCACGGCCACGTAGATGCACTTCACCTGCCTGTCGGTGCCCCACAGCTCGCGCTGGTTGATGATGGTGTCGACCACGATGGCGGTCTTGCCGGTCTGTCGGTCCCCGATGATGAGCTCCCGCTGGCCCCGTCCGATCGGCGTCATGGCGTCGATCGACTTGATGCCGGTCTGGAGGGGCTCCTTCACCGGCTGGCGCGAGACCACCGAGGGAGCCTGGACCTCCAGGGCCCGGGTTGCATCCGAGGCCACGGGCCCTTTGCCGTCGAGGGGCCGCCCCAATGGATCGACCACCCGGCCGAGCAGGCCGTCTCCGACCGGGGCCGAGAGGATGCGGCCGGTCCGCTTGACCGGGTCGCCCTCCTCGATGTCGGCGAACTCCTCGTCGAGGATCACGCAGCCGATCCGGTCCTCGTCCAGGTTCGACGCCAGGCCGAGCTTGCCGCCGGGGAACTCGAGGAGCTCGTTGGCCATCGCCCGGGGCAGCCCCAGGACCACGGCGATCCCGGCCCCCGCCTCCCGAACGCGGCCGACCTCCTCGCGCTCGACCGAGGGCTTGTAGGTCTCCACCGACTTGCGGAGGGCCTCCGCGATCGTCTGCGGGTCGAAGGTCAGCTCTGCCATGGCCTCACACGCTCCCCAGCCGCACCCGCGCGTCTTCGAGACGGGTCCGGACGGTCCCGTCGAACACCTCGTCGCCCACTCGGGCCAGGATGCCGCCGATCACGGCGGGGTCGATCACCACGGTGATCTCCACGTTCTTGCCGGTGGCCTTGGACAGCGCCTCGGCCAGCTTCTTGCGACGCTCCTGGGTGAGCCGGACCGCCGAACGAACCTCGGCGACCACGTGCTTTCGCCGCTCCGCGGCCAACTCGGCCAGGCCATCCACGATCTGGCCGAGCTCCTTGGCCCTCCCCTGCTCGATCAGGAACCCCAGGATGCTCACCGTGTGAGGGTTGGCCCGGTCGCCGACCAGCTCCTTGACCAGCGCCCGCTTGTTCTCCGCCGGGAGGGCGGGGTCGGTGAGCGCCTCGTGGAGTCGCCCGTCGCGCTCGACGACCTTGGCGAATGCGAACAGCTCGTTCTCCACCGTCCCAAGATCGTCCTCCGCCTCGGCCACCGCGAGCAGAGCCTGGGCGTAGCCCTTCACGATGTCGTCCCTGGTGGCCACTACGCCTTCCCGTTCCTCGATCCGGACACCTGCTCGATGAACTCGTCGATCAGGTTCTGCTGCGTCGTCTTGTCGAGCTCCTTCTCCACGACCCGCTCGGCCAGGTCCACGGCGATCTGGCCGACCTGGGCGGAGAGCTCCCGGAGCACGCGGTCGCGTTCCGCCCGGATCTCCTCGGTGGCCCGGGCCACGGTGGCCGTGGCCTCTTGCTCCGCCCTGGCCTGGAGGTCCGAGCGTAGTTGCTCGGCGGTCTTGCGGCCCTCCTCGATGATCCGGTTCGCCTCCTCGCGCGCGTTCGCGAGCTGCTCCCGGTACCGGGCCAGCTCGGCCTCCGCCTCCCGCCGGGCGGCCTCCGCCCCCTCCAACTCGCCCTGGATCTTGTGCCTGCGCTCCTCCAGGATCTTGTTGAGCCGGGGGATGGCCCACCTCGTCATGAACGCGAACACGATGCCGAAGGCGATCGCTCCAACGATGATCTCGGAGAGTTGGGGGTACAGGTCCTTCTTGTCGCTCACGGCCTCCTGGGCCAGCAGCCCGAGCGTTGCAATCATCGTCACGGTCGCCCCCTAGGTGATGAAGTACAGGACGAAGCCGAACAGCGCGAGCGCCTCGACCAGTCCGATGCCGATGAACATGACGGCCCGGACCTGACCGGCGTATTCGGGCTGGCGGGCCATGGCCTCGACGGACCTCCCGATCAGGATCCCGAGGCCGATTCCCGGGCCGATGGCCGCCAGGCCGTAAACCAGGCCCTTGCCGATGGCTTTCACCCCGGTGTCCGTCACGGCCGCAAGCACGCTTGCCGCCAGATGGGCTACCACGACCATGTGCTTCCCCCTTCGTTCAGTGAGCTGCCTCCATCGCTTCTGAGATGTACGAAGCCGACAGTACGGCGAAGATGAACGCCTGCAAGATCGATACGAAGATCTCGAACGCGACGAACGCTACGGCCATCACGCTCGAGATGAGGCCGAAAATGATCAGGAAGTTCGCCGTCGAGAACAGCGCCAGGGTCCCCAGGAAAAACACGGCCAGCAGGAAATGGCCGGCGACCATGTTCGCGAAGAGACGGACCGTCAGCGTGATCGGCCGAAAGATGATTTCGGAGACGAAGTTGATCAAGGCGATCAGGGGCTTGAGGACGATCGGGACGCCCGGGGGGAACATCACCTTCCGCATGTATCCGAGGAACCCATGCCTCCGGATCCCAACTGTGTTGTACGTGAGCCACGAGATTGTCGCGAGAACCAGTGGGAAGGCGATCCGCGCGTTCATGGTCGCGTTCACGCCGGGGATTACCTCCCAGATGTTCCCGAACAGAATGAAGAAGAAAAGCGAGGACAGGAACGTGAAGAACACCATTCCTTCCTGGCCGATCATCTGCAATACGATGTTCTCCCGGACGAACTGGAAGCCGAGCTCCGCCACGAGCTGCAGCTTGCCGGGGACGATCGCCGGCTTCCTGAATGCGACGTAGAAGAATCCGACAGTGCTGATGACCGCAAGTGTGACCAGGAAGAAGATGAAGTTGTAGCAAGCCGTCACTCCTAGGACCCGAACGGATGGTCCCCAACACGGCCAGATGAAGTCCTTGGTGGTCGGCTTCTCGAACGCCGCCAGCATCCCCGGGATCACTTGGCTCGCTTGGGTGGCCCGGATCAAGGAAATCACCTTTGGCGGTCCCCCTCCGATACCCACCACGCGCCGGAACGGTTCACGATCACTCTCATCTCGAACGCCAGAAGGAACATGGTTGCCGGCACCACCGCCAGCGCGAATGCGAGCGGCGAGAAAAAGGCGAACGTGTTCAGGACGGCCATGACGGTTACGATGGCGGCCAGACGCACGATGACCCCGCCCACCGCCACCGAGGCGAGGAGGACGAGGGAGAACCTGGCTGCACGGGCCAGCGAGAGGCCGTGTGCCGCGAAGTTCAGGGCCACCACCGCGGCCCCAATGGCGGCCGACCAGCCGGCATCCCACCCACGGAGGGCGGTCCCGGCCGCGAGGGCCAGTAGCACGGCGGGAAGGAAGAACGGTAGGGCCTTCCGCACCATCTCGCGCTCAGGCTCGACCGTCACCATCTCTCCTTCCGTACTGAACGTACACGAGGTAAACACCGAGGACGGCCCCCGCGACCATGCCGACCGCGAAGAAGACCCGGCCGACTCCGATCAAGAGATCGATCAGGTACCCGAGACCCCCGCAGACGAGGATCCCCGCAAGCAGCGTCGAGGCGATCCCCCATCCCGTACCCATGCCAGACCACGCGTCGTTCCGCCGTGGTCCCTCCGACATAGGGGCGCGAGTATATCCGTGCTCGACTTCGCCCGTCAAAGGCTCCGTACGTCGTTTCCGCAGGTAGAAGGCACTTTCCGTCCAGCTTGTGAAGGATTTCACGAAGCTTCGACCGATTGGCCTTGAGCCGCTCAGGCCCGCCGGCGCTGCACCACCACGTTGGCGACGGCGGCGAGCAGGCCCGCCCCGAAGAGGAGGGTGCCCATCACGTTCACCTGCGGGGGGAGCCCGATACGGGTGGCCCCGAACACCCAGATGGGGAAGGTCTGGGTCTGTCCCGAGACGAAGTTGGTGATGACGAAGTCGTCGAGGGACAGGACGAACGCCAGCAGGAACCCGGCCAGGATGGCCGGCGCGATGAGCGGCAGCGTGACCTTGTAGAAAGCCGTCACCGGGTTGGCGAACAGGTCTTGAGCCGCGTCCTCCAGGGACCGGTCCAGGCCCTGGACCCGGGCCCGCACGGTCACCGCCACGAAGGGGATGGAGAACCCGATATGGGACACCAGGATCGTCCGAATGCCGAGCGGCAGCACGCTGCCGAGGAACGACACCCGGCTGTTGGCCAGGACGAACATCGACAGGAGCGATGAGCCCAGGACGATCTCGGGCACGGCGATGGCCAGGAAGATCAGGAAGTTCACCGGGGCCCGTCCGCGGAACCAGTACCGCCCGAGGGCCAGGCCGAGGAACGTTCCGAGGATCGTCGCCACGACGGCGCTCACCGGCGCCACGATGAGCGAGTTCTTCAGCGCGCCGGTCAGCCCGGCCACCCCGAACAGGTCCCGGTACCACTGGAGCGTGAATCCCCAGAACTTGGGGGTCTGCCGGTCCCCTGGGATCGCGTTGAACCCGTACAGGATCATCACGAACACCGGACTGGTCAGGTACAGGATCATCAGCCACGTGTAGGTGGGCAGGAGGAACCTGGTCAAACGCTTGCGCGGTGCGTTGATCGGCGCGAGCTCCTGGGCAGCGACCTCCCGCGGCTCGGTGGCGACGGCGCTCATGCCGCCCCTCCTGCCGCTGCCGCGATCGTCGAGTCCTCCGTCCCCAGGATCCTCGCGTACAGGCTGGCCAGCACGAGCATCCCCAGCATGAGGATCACCGAGAGCGCGGCCGCCTGCGGATAGTCGTTCTGGGTCAGGAACTTGTCCTGGATGATGTTGCCGATCATCGTCGTGCCGGGCCCGCCAAGGACCGCCGCATTCACGTAGTCCCCGGTGGCCGGGACGAAGGTGAGGAGGAACGCGGCGAACACTCCCGGCAGGGAGAGCGGCCACACCACGTGCCGGAAGGCCTGCCACCTGCTCGAGTAGAGGTCCTTCGCCGCCTCCACCAGGCGCTTGTCGATCCGCTCGAGGGCCACGTACAGGGGCAGCGCGGTGAACGGGATGAAGTTGTACGTGATCCCGGCGACCACCGCGAGAGGCGTCGCCAGGACATGGTACGAGTCGGGCAGGAGCCCAAGGCTCTTCAACGGCCCCAGGATGAACCCGTTGTCGCCGAGGATGAACTTCCACTGGATCGTCCGGATGACGAAGGACACGAAGAACGGGATCAGGATCAGCAGCAGGAGCGAGGACTTCCATCGCCCGCCGTAGAAGGCGATCCAGTACGTCATGGGGTAGGCCAGCAGCAGCGCCACGAACGTGACGATCAGCGAGTACTCCACGGACCGGATGAAGAACTTCTGGTACTGCTGGAGACCGTCGACGTAGTTCGAGAACTCCCAGGTGAAGTGGAAACCGCCGGACAGGATCCCGCCGGACTGCAGCGAGGTATACGCGAGCAGCAGCATCGGCAGGAAGAGGAACAGGAGCAGCCAGGCCCCGGCCGGGCCCAGGAGGTAATAGGGGACGAGTCGCCGACGGGTCTGGAGCCCGCGCTCGTCTGACCTCGGCTCGCCAGACGTGCCCCGGACCGTCCCCCCCTCGGCCATCCCTCCGGCGTTCTCCCTATCAGCCCTGCGAGATGGGGAGGAAGATGGAGTCGAACTCCTCCCGCTCGTCGTCGGTCTTCAACTCGCGCCCGTACGACGTCCTGGCCAGGAGCGCGTCATCCGGATACATGTAGGGGTTATCCCCGGTCGCCAAGAGCTTGTTCGCGTACCCCTTGTAATTCTGCTCCTGGGCCTTCTTCGCGTCCCTGAGGATCAGCTGCTTCGTTGCGGGGACCGGGGAGAGATACAGGACCCACTCGGTGACCGCCGTGGCGACCTCGGGCTGGTAGTAGTAATCCATCAACTCGATGGCACCGGCCGGATTCGCCGCCTCCGCCGGGACCAGCATGTTGTCCACCCAGTGCAGGGCGCCATCCTCGGGGAAGTTCCAGTCGAGGTTGTCGTAGCCCGACCACGTCTTGTAGTAGAGGACGTCCCCGGACCAGGCCATGGTGGCCGACAGGTTGCCGGCGGTCAGGTCGTCGATGTACCCCTGGTCGTAGTACTGGCGGATCACGCCGGAGTCCCGCTGCTTGAGCATCCAGGCGGCCGCCTCCTTCCACTCGGTCGGCCCCGACGTCGTCGGGTCGATGCCCAGGTTGATCATGACCCAGTCCGGCATGTCCTCCTTCAACATGCCGACGAGACCCTTCCCGACCTTGTCCGGGTTGGCCAGGTCGTCCATCTTGGTGACGGGGCCCTTGACCAGGTCGTTGTTCACGCCGATCCCAGTGAATCCCGACTGCCAGGCCATCGAGTGCTTGTTGTTGGGATCGTATGTGGGGTCCTTGGCCCACTTGGCCGCGTACTGATCGAAGTTCGGGTGCTTCGTGGGGTCCAGAGGGTAGACCCACTCGTTCTCGACCAAGGCCGTGAAGTACCGGCCGTTCGTGATGACGATGATGTCCCATCCGGTGTCCTGGCCCGCCTGCAGCTGCGGCTGGAGCTTGCCGAAGAACTCCGGGTTGCTCTGGATCGCTTCCTGGAAGTTCACGTCGATCCCGGTCTGCTTGGTGAACTCCCGCAGGGACGGGATGTAGCGGTTGCCTTCCTTGTCCTTCGTGTAGTCGATGTACAGGGGCCAGTTGGCGAAGTTGATCTTATCCCCGGGCTGCCCCCCGAAGATCTGCTTGGGGTCGAAGCCGGCCTCCGAGGTCTCCTTCGCGCACGCGGCGAGGAAGGCGCCAAGCCCGAGCGCGGCCGCCCCCCTCCCGGCGCCTTTCAGGAGGCCCCGCCGGGTCAGCCGGGCGCGCATCATCGCGTCCATGAGCGCTTCGTCCCGATGTGGGCGGTCCGCTCCCTCGTTCATCCTTCCTCCTCTTCCTCGAGCTCCAGATCTTCTTGCGGCAAGACCGCGAACGTGTGCTCCGGCTCCCACGACAGGCGCACCCGCTCACCGGGATGCGGCGCCGGCCTGGCTCCCAGGTTCTGGACCCACACGGTCAGCGTCGCTCCGCCCGGGCCCTCCACCTTGTACTGGTGGCTCACCCCGATATACGTGGACATCCTGAGCAGGCCGCTGACGGTGTTCAGGCCGGGCGAGGACGTCTGATCGTTTTCGGGTTCGATCGTGATCTTCTCCGGCCTGACCCCCACCTTCACCGAGGCGCCGGATCCGAACGGAGCTCGTTCGGACGGGAGGTTGACGGCGTCGCCCCCGGTCAGAAGGACGGTCGACGTCCCGTTCCTCTGTTCCTTGAGCTCTCCATCGAGGAGGTTCGATGCGCCGAGGAAGCTCGCGACGAACTCGGTCTGCGGGTTCTCATACACGTCTTCGGGGGGCCCGATCTGCTCGGCCTTGCCATGCCGCATGACGGCCAGGCGGTTCGACATGGTCATGGCTTCTTCCTGGTCGTGCGTGACGTAGATGAAGGTGATGCCGACCTCCTCCTGGATCCGCTTCAGCTCGAGCTGCATCTGCTTGCGGAGCTTGAGATCCAGGGCGCCCAGGGGCTCGTCGAGGAGGAGCACCTTCGGCCGGTTGACCAACGCGCGGGCCAGGGCCACCCGCTGCTGCTGGCCCCCGGACATCTGGCCCGGCTTGCGGCGGTCGAAGCCAACCAGGTCCACGAGCTCGAGGGATTCCTTCACCCGACGCTCGATCTCGGACCTGTCCACCTTCCTGCGGCGAAGGCCGAAGGCGACGTTCTCGAACACGTTGAAGTGGGGGAACAGGGCGTAGGACTGGAACACCGTGTTGACGTCGCGCCGGTACGGCGGAAGGTCCGTGACGTCGCGGCCGCCCAGGTAGATCGTTCCCCGGGTGGGGTCGTCGAAGCCGCCGATCATCCGAAGTGTGGTGGTCTTCCCGCACCCCGACGGCCCGAGCATGCTGAAGAACTCCCCCTCCTCGATGTCGAGGGAGAGATCGTCCACCGCGATCGTGTCACCGAAGGCCTTGGTGACGCGATCGAGGCGAATGTCGACCTCGGGCATCCCGCTCCCCTCTCGCAGTCGCCCCGGGGCGCGATTATCCCCCAGGAGGCCCGCCATTATCACCCCAAGCAGCCCGGGCTCGCCCCGCGGGCCGAGCTATGGGCGCTCCGGCCGGGCTGGTCCTCCCAGCCGGCGAAGGGCCATCCCGGACAGCACCTCGAGCACGACCCGGTGGGCCAGCAGGGCCGTGATCCCGGCGGGGTCGAACGGCGGCGAGACCTCGACCACCTCGATGCCGGCCAGGGGCACGGAGGAGGCGATCCGCCGCACGGCCCGGAGCAGCTCGCGGGCATGGAGGCCGCCGGGCTCGGGCGTTCCCGTACCCGGAGCGAACGCGGGGTCGCAGACGTCGATGTCCACGGAGAGGAACACGTGCTGCAGGCCCTCCAGGTGCTGCAGGACCTCGTCCACCACCGGCTCGATGCCACGAGCGTGGATGTCATCCATCAGGAACCACAGGAAGCCCTGCGAGCGGGCCCATTCGAAATCCGACGGCGGCGGCCAGTACCCGCGCAGCCCCGCCTGCACCACGTGCTCGCCCCGCAGCGAGCCCTCCTCGACGAGCAGGCGGAGCGGGGTCCCGTGGCTCAGCCGAGGCTCCTCGTACGCGTCGTCGGCGTGCGCGTCGAAGTGGATCAGCCCCACCGGCTCGGGGTGTAGTCGCGCGGCGACGGCACCGACGTCGGGATGGGCGATGGAGTGATCGCCCCCGAGGATGATCGGAATAGGCCCGGCGTCCGCGATCGCTGCCACCGCCTCCCGACGTCGCCGTGGTCCACCACGGTCAGGATCTCGAAGGGGTCGAGCCCGACGTCCATGTTCGGCCGAGAGGTTCCCCACAGGTAGTCGGCGTTCCTGATGGCCTGGGGTCCGAACCGGGCTCCGGGGCGGTTCGTGACGAGCTCGTCGGTCGGGGCTCCCAGGATGGCCACGTCGGCCCCGGCCAGCTCATCAGCCTCCAGGACCAATGGCAGCTGCACGAACGTTCCCCCCCGGCCGTAGGGCGGTTCGCCCGGCCGGTGGACCCGGGTCACGGACCCCCCCTCACCTGCGCCGTTCGGCCTCGGGAGCCTTGCCAGCCCCGACTGCGCGGGTGGTGGTGTGCCGGCCGGCCTTGCGTGCCGCCCGCCCGTTCCGCCGTGCCAGGCGTCGGGGGTCGCTTCCCCTCGGGGCTCGGTCGCGGATCAACCTGGGCAACACGGCGGCCGCCGTGACGGCCACGATCACGATCCCCCCGACCACCAGCCGTCCGTTGATGAAGGCCACCGCCAGCGCGCACATCATGAGCGCGCTCCAGATGTACATGAGGACCACGGCCTCGCGGTGGGAGTGCCCGATGTCGAGCAGGCGGTGGTGGATGTGCTGTTTGTCGGCGTGGGTGATGCCGAGCCCCTTGCGCATCCGCCGGATGATCGCGAGCAGCACGTCGAGGAACGGGACGGCCAGCACCAGCAGGGGGACCGCGATGGGGATGGCCAGCGCGGCGAGGTCCCCGCGGCTCGGCCCATTCGCGTTGCGTCCAACGCCGGAGATGGTCGCCACCCCCAGCATCAGCCCGAGCAGCATCGCCCCCGAGTCCCCCATGAAGATCTTGGCCGGATGGAAGTTCCAGGGGAGGAAGCCGAGCGCGGAGCCCGCGACGACCGCGGAGATGAGCGCAGCAGTCGAAGGGTCCGCGCCCCCGCCCGTCCGGTACATGTAGACGAAGAACGCGACCGCGGCGATCGCCACCATCCCCGCCGCCAGGCCGTCGAGCCCGTCGATCAGGTTCACCGCGTTCACCATGGCCACCACCCACAACACCGTGAGCGGCACCGCGAGGTCGGGCGACAGCACGAGGATCCCCTGTCCGGGGAAATAGAAGTAAAGGAGCTGCACGCCGAACAGCACCAGCAGGCCCGCTCCGAGGATCTGCCCGGCCAGCTTGCCCAGGACGGAGACCCCCCGCGTGTCGTCGAGCAGGCCCACGCCGAGGATCACCAGTCCCGCCAGGATCGCAGCGTCGGGATCGGACGTCGTCTCGTGCAGGCCCGACAGGAACGGCAGGACGCGAGACAGGCCAAGGCCCACCGCGAGACCCACGAAGATCGCGATGCCACCGGCAGTCGGGGTGGGCTTGGGGTGCACCTTGCGGTCTGACGGGGGATCGATCCAACCCAGTCGCAGGGACAGCCTTCGGATCGCGGGGGTGGTCACGAACGTCGCGACGAAGCTGGCCGCGAAGACCACGAGGTAAGGGACCACGTCGCGGTGATGGTACCCCCGCGAGCGGGGGCCCATCGCCGCCTCAGCCGGCGTAGACCGGGAACCGCGCCACCAGGTCGCTCACGCGGGCCCGGCAGGCCGAGCCGACGCGCTCGTCGTCCGGGCGGCGAAGCACCTCGCCGAGGATGCCGGCGACCTCCTTCATCTCCGGCTCGTCCATCCCCAGCGTGGCCGGGCCCGGCGTTCCGACCCGTATGCCCGAGGGTCTCGCTGGCGGGGACGGATCGAATGGGATGGCGTTCTTGTTCAGGGCGATGCCGATGCCCTCGCTCGCGGCTTCCGCTTCCGCGCCGCCGATCGACAGCGGCCGGAGGTCGGCCAGGATGAGATGGGAATCGGTCCCCCCCGAGACGATCCGGATCCCCTCGTCGGCCATACCCTCGGCCAGCGCTCGGGCCGAGCGGACGGTCCGCGCCGCGTAGTCGGCGAACTCCGGCGTGGTGGCCTCTCGAAGGGCCACCGCCTTGGCGGCGATGAGGTTCTCGAGCGGGCCCCCCTGCATCATGGGGAACACCGCCCGATCGATGGCCTTGGCGTGCTCCTCGCGGCACACGATGATCGCCCCCCGGGGCCCGCGGAGCGTCTTGTGCGTGGTGAAGGTCACCACGTCGGCATGCGGCACGGGGTTGGGGTAGGCACCCCCGGCCACGAGCCCGATGAAGTGCGACGCGTCGACCCAGAACAGGGCTCCGACCTCGTCGGCGATCCGGCGGAACCCGGCGAAGTCGATCACCCGCGGATACGCCGTGAAACCGGCCAGGATGATCTTCGGCCGATGCTCCAACGCGAGATCCCTGATTCGATCGAGGTCCAGGACCTCGGTCTGTGGATCCACCTCGTAGGGAACGAACGTGAACCACATCCCCGACACGTTCACGGGCGACCCATGGGTCAGGTGCCCGCCGTGCGAGAGCTTCAGGGCCAGGACCTTGTCGTCGGACTGTGGACGGAGGAACGCGCCGAACACGGCCACATTCGCTTGAGCCCCCGCGTGGGGTTGGACGTTCGCATGCTCCGCACCGAACACCTTCTTCGTCCGATCGATGGCCAGCGTCTCGGAGATGTCGACGAACTCGCACCCGCCGTAGTACCGGCGCCCCGGATATCCCTCCGCGTACTTGTTGTTCATCGTGGATGCCATGGCGGCCAGCACGGCCGGGCTCGCGTAATTCTCCGAGGCGATCAGCCTGAGCGTGGTGCGTTCCCGGTTCAACTCGCCCGCGATGGCCGCAGCGATCTCGGGGTCCGTGCGCTGCAGCGCTTCCCACTGGGCCACGAAGCCATCGCGGGTCACAGCTCGCCTCGCTCGATCATCGAGATCTCCTCCAGCCGGCGCACGTGGCGTCCGCCCTCGAACGGAGTGGCCAGCCACAGCTCCATGATCTCCCGGGCCAGCGTGGGGGCCACGATCCGGGCGCCCATCGACAGGACGTTCGCGTCGTTGTGCTGGCGAGACAGCCGGGCCGTGTACAGGTCGTTGCACAGCGCCGCCCGGACGCCCTGCACCTTGTTCGCCGCCATCTGCTCTCCCTGCCCCGAACCCCCGAGCACGATCCCACGCTCGGAACGTCCCTCCGCGACCGCACGAGCCACTTTCACGCAGAACAGGGGGTAGTCCACCGGCTCCTCGGAGTCCGTCCCGAGGTCGGCCACCTCGTGCCCCTGCTCCTTCAGGACCTGCTTCAGCTCTTCCTTGAGGGGGAAGCCGGCGTGGTCCGAGCCGATGGCGATCCGCATCGGCTCAGTCGGCCCGCCTCGAGGCGACGGAGCGCGCGTCGTACAAGGCGCTCGCCAGCCGCTCGCACAAGTCCTCCAGCTCGAAGGCCACGGCCCGGTAGCCCTGGAGGGAGAGCCCCAGAGGATCCATCACGTCCTCGTCCGGGATGCTCGGCGATCCAGCGCGACGGCGGTGGGCATCGGCCGCCGCCGTCCGAAGGCCCCCATCGGAAGGAGTGGTGTCCACCGGGCGCGCGCCGGCGGTCTCCATGAGGCGAACCAGTTCCTTCAACGTGAACGTCCTGGCCTCCGCCTCCGGGACGAGCGCCTGGACGTCCTCGCGATGCTCCGCCGCCATCACGACGATCAGGACGGCGTCTCGGATGTCCTCCGGGCGGAGACGGCGGGCCAAGTGACCCGAGACATCCGCCCCGAGCTCCGCGACCGCCTCCACGGCCTCGGGCATCGCGGGTGCGCCGTCGCGGGCGATGGTGCCCGCGGAGCCCACAGGCGGCGCGCCGTCACCGAGGCGCCGTTCGAGGGCCGAGCGCAGCAGGCCCTCCGCCATCGGGGAGCGACAGATGTTCCCGGTGCATACGAGCAGGACCTGAGCCATGGGATCGAGCCGGAGTCTAGCATCGGCCCTCGGCCCGCAGGCAGGCCGATGCCACGCGTCTCACGACTCGAGCGCCTCGAGGAGGTCGGTCTCATCGAGCGACCCGGTCCGAAGGACGCGGAGCCGCCCATCGGTGGCGTCCACCACGGTCGAGGCGTTCCCCTCAAGCGGCTCGTCCTGGCACAGGTACACGGCCACGCGCGCCCCGAAGGCGCGCGCGAGGCCGTCGCAGTCTCGAGGGGTCGCGTCGCCGGTCTGGTTGGCGCTCGTGACCGCGAGCGGACCGGTGATCGCCAGCACCGCGAGCGCCAGCGGGTGATGCGGGACCCGCAGCCCGATGGTTCGCGCCTCGCTGCCCAGGTTCCAGCGACGACTGGCCTCGGTCCGAGCAAGGACCAAGGTCAACGGACCGGGCCAGAAGCTGGCGGCGAGCGCGGCGGCCCGCTCGTCGAATGCCGCGAGCTCGCGAGCCGCGGCCGATGAGGGCACGAGCACCGCGATCGCCAGGTCACGCGGGCGACCCTTGGCATCGAACAGCGAGCCGGTTGCCGCCGGATCGTCGGCTCTGGTCCCGATCCCGTAGACCGTATCCGTCGGGATGACGATGAGCCGCCCGCTCAGCGCGGCGGCGGCGGCGTCACCGACGGGGTCGCTCACCGCACATCTCCCACGATGCCGTCAGCGCTCACGGCCGCCGTCCCACGACGATCCGGTCGCGTCCGGCCAGGTCGGGCACGATCCGCACGTCCTCGAAGAAGCGCTCCACCACCTTTGCCACGTCGGGACCCTGCGCCGCGCCGATCTCGACGACCAGCGCCCCGCCCCGGCGCAGCCATCCGATGGCCTCGGCGGCCAGCCGCTCGTGGAGACGGGTCCCGCCGACGAGCGCGAGGCGAGGATCCGCTCGGACCTCGGCCGGCAGGTCCTCGTATTCGACGGCGGTCACGTACGGCGGATTGCTCACCACGAGATCCACCGCTCCGCGGAGCTCGAGCGGCAGCGGCTCGAGAAGATCGCCGAGGAGCACCGTGATGCTCACGCCGAGGCGCGCCCCGTTCTCCCGCGCGAGCTCGACGGCCTCGGGCGACAGGTCGATGGCGAAGACGCGGGATCCCGTTCTCTCATCCGCGATGGCCAGGGCCACGGCTCCCGTCCCCGTTCCCACGTCCACGATCACCGGCTCCTGTCGTTCACCGAGGCCCTCCAGGGCCACGTCGACCAGCACCTCCGTCTCGGGCCGGGGGATGAACACGCCGGGGCGCACCGTCACCGTGATCCGCCGGAACGCCTGCTCGCCGGTGAGGTGTTGCAGCGGGGTCCCGGCACACCGCTGGCAGAGCGCCCGGCCGAACGTTCGGGCCTCGCTCGTCGACAAGCCCTCGCTCCGCGCGTACAGACCGGCCCGGTCGGTCGAGAGGACCGTCATCATGATCGCCTCGGCGGACTCCCGGGCGCCGTCGACGCCGTGCCGCTCCAGGTACGCCGTGGCCCGGGTCAGGACCTCGGACGGTCGCATCGGATCAGCGCCGCCCGTCGCCGCCGAGCTGCTCCGCCCGTTCTGCCGCGAGCAGCGCGTCGACGAATTCGTCGAGGTCCCCATCCAGGACCTCGTGGAGCCTGTGGGCGGTGAGCTTGATCCGATGGTCGGTCACCCGGTTCTCGGCGAAGTTGTAGGTGCGGATCTTCTCGGCCCGTTCCCCCGTCCCCACCTGGGCCCGCCGCACCGCGGCCTCCTTCTGTTGGGCCTCCTCCTGGGCCCGGCGGAGGAGCCGGGCCCGCAGGTACCGCATGGCCTTCTCCCGGTTCTGCAACTGGGACCGCTCTTCCTGAGTCGCCACCACGATCCCGGTCGGGAGGTGGGTGATCCGAACTGCGGAGTCCGTGGTGTTCACGGACTGCCCGCCGGGGCCGGAGGAACGGAACACGTCGATCTTCAGGTCCTCGGGCCGGATCTGGAGGTCGACCTCCTCCGCCTCGGGCAGGACCGCCACCGTGGCCGTGGAGGTGTGTTTGCGGCCGCCGGACTCGGTCACCGGGACGCGCTGGACCCGGTGCACGCCGGATTCGTGCTTCAGCCGTGAGTAGGCGCCCTTCCCCTTGACCTCGAGGACGACCTCTTTGAACCCGCCGAGGTCCGAAGGCGAAGCCGACAGGACCTCGGTCTTCCATCCATGCCGCTCGGCGAAGTGGCGGTACATCTCGAACAGCTCACCGGCCCATAGGGCCGCCTCCTCCCCGCCGGCGCCGGCTCTGATCTCGACGATCACGTCCCGTTCGTCGTTGGGGTCCTTGGGGACGAGCAGCTGTTCCAGCCGTGCCTGGAGGGACGCCGCCCGGTCCCCGGCGGCCTCGGCCTCTTGCCGAAGGTACGCGGCCATCTCCGAATCCTGCTCCGAAGCGGCCATGACCGCGGCCTCTTCGGCCTGGCGCTTTGCGTCCTTGTATTCGCGGTATGGGCCGACGATCTCCCCGAGCTCGGCGAGGTCCTTCCCCAGCCGGCGCAGGCGGTGGCGATCGGCGGCCACGTCGGGCGAGGCCATCTCCGCAGAGAGCTGGTCGTAGCGCTGCTCGACGTCCGACAGGCGTGATTCGAGATCCATGGACCTCGATTATCCGAAACGGGAGGGGGCGGGCGGGCGCCCGCCCCCTCGTTCAGTCGTCCTCGTCGTCCCAGGCGAGATCGAGGGGGGGGATCTCGGGGAACGTGAGGTCAACCGTCTCGGAGGACGTGAAGAGCTCCTCGGCCTGCCGCTCCGGAGGCGGGCCCTGGGGACCTGGCCCCTTCACCGTCGGCTCGGCCCAGCCGGCCCACGTGTCGGCGATGGGCGCGGGCCGGCCCGGCTCTGCATCCGGGATCTCCCGGACGTCGTCGCCTGAGTCACGGCGCTCGATGGCGTCTTCGAGCTCCTTTGCCACGCCGATCACCCGTTCCTGCATCTGCGACAGCTGCTGGACGAGCTCGTCGCGCCGGGTCGACAGGCCGGCGATCGTCCGGTCGGCCCGCTCCCGGGCTCTTCGAAGGTGCCGCTCTGCCTCGGCTCGGGCTTCCTCCGCCCGGGTCTGCGCATCGAGCCGCACCCGGTCGGCTTCCGCGCGAGCCTCGCGTAGGACCCGGTCCGACTCCTCGCCGGCTTCCCGTCGGATCCGGGCTGCTTCCTGATCGGCCGAGCGAAGCAGCTCGCTCACCCGGCGGGCCAACGTCTCGTAGGGATCGGCCCTGGACGCCTGGGCCTGCACGGCCGAGTCGGCCTCCAGCCGGGCCTCCTGGACCATCGCCGCCATATCCGCCACCTGGATGGCAAGCTGCTCCAGATAGTCGCGAACCTGGTCGGGGTCGTAGCCGCGTCGCGTGGTCACGAATTCGCGGCGGCGGATATGGTCCGGCGTCAGCAGGACGGGGAGATCGAGCTCGGCCGGGGACATGACAGCCTCCTGATCGCTTCGATTCGGGGGACCGCGGGAAAGACTCTAGGGCCATGGGCCGCCGATTCAACGACCTGGCCCGATGTCTGGGCGAAGGCCCCTCAGGCTTCCGTGGCCGGGAGTTGCGCTTCACGGCGCAACACCTCGTTGAACGAGGCGATGGCCACCTCGATCTCCTCCCGGTCCGGAGGCTTCGTCGTGATCTTCTGGAGCCACAGCCCGGGAGCCATCACGGCCCGCATGACCGGTGAACGATCGTGCCGCGCGCCCAGGCGCAGCACCTCGAACGCGAGCCCGGCGATGACGGGGATGGCAAGGATGCGGGACCCGATCCGCCACCAGAGGCCGGGGTTGCCGAAGGCCGCGAACACCAGGATCGCGACCACCATGACGATCAGCAGGAAGTTGGTGCCGCAGCGCGGGTGAAGCGTGGAGTACCGGTCCACGTTCTCGGGGACGAGTGTCTCGTCGTGCTCGTGCGTGGCGATGGTCTTGTGCTCCGCCCCGTGGTATTCGAAGACCCGACGGATCTCCTTCGCCCGCCCGATCAGTACGAGGTATCCCAGGAACAGCGCCACCCGGAACAGTCCCTCCAGCACATTGACCAGGAAGCTTGAGCCGACGCGATGGCCCACCCACCGGAAAGCGATGGCGGGGCCCACGACGAAGATGCCGACGAAAAGCGCGACGGCCACCGCCATCGACACCGCCATCTGCCGCGAGGAGAGGTGCACGTCCTCGGGCGAGGACTCGTTCGCCGAGATGGACAGGGCCTTGACCCCGATGGCGAGCGCCTGGCCCAGGGCGATGATCCCCCGGAAGAATGGCTGGCGAAGGATCCGGAACCGCCGAGCGATGGAGTGGACGTCGTGCGACTCGATGTGAATCGATCGATCCGGCCGTCGAACGGCCACCGCCCATATGTCGCGGCCGCGTACCATGACGCCCTCCATCACGGCCTGACCGCCGTAGGAGTGGTGGGCAGCGGGGCGATCGTTGCCCATCCCCGATGTGGCGATCAGGACTGCGGCGCGGACCGTTGCCCGTACCGGCGCTGGAACCGCTCCACGCGGCCCCCGGTGTCGACCAGCTTCTGCTTGCCCGTGTAGAAGGGGTGGCAGTTCGAGCAGATCTCGACCCGAAGCTCCGGCTTTGTGGAACGCGTGGTGAAGGTGTTCCCGCAGGAACAGTGCACCGTGGCCATGCCGTATTCGGGGTGGATTCCCTGCTTCATTCGGTTCCTCGTCTCCTCATGGTGGGTTCGGCCGGCAAGCTTACGATGCCGGCGCCTTGGCGATCTCCTTCAGGAACTGCTCGTTGGACTTGGTGGCCCGGATCTTGTCCACCAGGAGCTCGAGCGCAGCGCCCGGCTCCAGCGCGTGGAGGACCCGGCGGAGCCGCCACACCAGGGCCAGCTCCTCCTGCGGCATCAGCAGCTCCTCCTTGCGGGTGCTGGAGGCCTCGACGTTGATGGCCGGGAAGATCCGCTTCTCGGCCAGGGCACGGTCCAGTCGGATCTCCATGTTCCCGGTCCCCTTGAACTCCTCGAAGATGCCCTCGTCCATCCTGGATCCCGTCTCGACGAGCGCGCTCGCGATGATGGTGAGCGATCCGCCCTCCTCGATGTTACGGGCGGCGCCGAAGAATCGCCTCGGCGGGTACAACGCGGTCGAGTCGATCCCACCCGACAGGATCTTGCCCGATGCCGGCGCGGCCAGGTTGTATGCCCGCGCCAGCCGGGTGATCGAATCCAGGATGATGGCCACGTCGTTGCCCATCTCGGCCAGGCGCTTGGCCCGCTCCAAGACGAGCTCGGTCACCTGGATGTGCTGGTCCGGCGGCTTGTCGAAGGTCGAGTAGACGACCTCGGCAGCCTGGACCGTCCGCTGCCAGTCGGTGACCTCCTCGGGCCGCTCGTCCACGAGCAGCACGATTACGTGGGTTTCCGGATTGGAGGTCAGGATCCCGTTCGCGATGTTCTTCAGCACGGTGGTCTTGCCTGCCTTGGGTGGCGAGACCACCATCCCCCGCTGGCCCTTCCCGATCGGCGCGACCATGTCGATGATCCTCGCGGTCACGTCGGTCGGCGAGCTCTCCAGGCGGAATCGCTCGTGAGGGAAGAGTGGAGTGAGCTTCTCGAAGACCGGCCGCTGCTTGGCCGTCTCGGGATCGACCCCGTTCACGCTCTCGATCTGGAGCAGCGCGAAGTACTTCTCGCTGTCCTTGGGCTGGCGGACCTTGCCCGTGACCACGTCGCCCTTTCGGAGCATGAATCGGCGGACCTGCGACAGCGATACGTAGATGTCCTCGGGTCCCGGCAGGTACCCGGCTGTTCGAAGGAACCCGTAGCCCTCCGGCAGGACGTCGAGCAGGCCTGTGGCCGTCGGAGCGGTGGCGATCTCCTCCTCCCGGGCATCCACCTCGCGCTGGCGGCGTTCCTCCCGGAACCGGCGCCGCTCCTCGCGAGACAGCCGTCGCCGGCCCCCGTCGGGTCCGGGCCTTCCCTCCTGTCCCGGCCTGCCTTCCGCTCCGGGTCGTCCTTCCGGCCCCGGCCTGCCCCCCGGGCGTCCGCCCGGCTCGCGAACCTCACGCGGCTCCGTGCGGGTCGCGGCCGCCGTGGACTCGCCGTTGTCGGAGGCTTGGGTCCCTTGCTCGGCGGAGGCCGGCGCCTCCCTCTGACCCTCAGCCGGCCGCGGCGGGGACGGGTCCGTGTCCGCCCCGGCGTGCCCATCCCGACCCGCGGCGAGGATCGCGTCGACCAGCTCTGCCTTCTTCAGTTTCTGATGCCCCCCGATTCCCAGGCCGGCGGCGATCGTGTGTAGCTCCGACGCCACCTTGCCCTCGAGGACGCTCTTTTCCATCGTTTCGGGTGCCAACTAGGCTCCTCCCTTCAGATTCCGCTGAAGGGCTTGCCAATCCTGGGCGAACTTCTGCAAGCCCACATCGGTCAGCGGATGCTTCACCAGCTTGACGAACACGTCGTACGGCATCGTCGCGATGTCCGCGCCGGCGATGGCCGACTCCACCACATGCATCGGGTGACGGAGCGACGCCGCGAGGACGTTCGTATCGTAGCCCTGGATGTCATAGATCTCGCAGATCTGCCGCAGGGCATGCATCCCGTCGGAGGCCGCGTCGTCGATCCGTCCCAGGAACGGCGAGACGATGTAGGCCCCGATCTCGGCGGCCAGGATGGCCTGGCCCGGCGAGAACACCAGGGTCACGTTGATCCGGATGCCGTCGGCGACCAGCCGCTTCCCCGCCTCCAGGCCGTCGGGGGTCATGGGGACCTTCACCACTGCGTTTGGGCCCATCTGGGCCAGGTGCAGCCCCTGCTTGTACATCGGATCGGCGTCGGGCTCGGTGGTCTCCAGGGACACGTCCCCGTCCACCTCGGCCAGGATCTCCTTCCACAGGGCCTCCGGGTCCTCGTGCTCCTTGCTCACGAGAGAGGGGTTGGTCGTGATGCCGGACAGCACGCCCCACCGGTTGATCTCGCGGATCTCTTCGAGGTTCGCTGTATCAAGGAACAGCCTCATGTGCACCTTCCTTTCCGAAGGCCGGGCGAACGCGCTCCCCGTCACCCGGTGTGGATCCGCCAACGCGCTCGGTCACCTTCTCCATCACCAGGTCGATGACGGCTGCCAGAACCTGGTCGAAGTTGTAGTTGGGGATGACCGGCACCCCGTGGGACAGCGCCTGGCTTTTGATATAGCGCTGGACCTTGCGGATCTTGTCGAACCCATCCATGTACTTTGTCGCAGGCCGCCCGGCATGGTCCGCCGACCGGGCCTGGAAGTGGTTGCGGTGCACGGCCTCGTCCTCCACCGTCACGATGACCGGCACGGCCATGACCCGGCCGGCTCGCGAATCGAGGTCGACGAACCCCGGCACCACGTGGGCACCCTCGATGATCATGCTCATGCCTTCCACGGCTGCCCGTTCGAGCAGGGCATCGACACCGATCGACACCGCCGACACCTGTTCCCGAAACCCCACAGCGACGGCGTCCTTGGTCGGCGGCTCCCGAAGCGCGTCACCGGCCTCGAACGACGATTTGTAGAGGGCCGGCATGAGCTCCCTGGAGAACACCCCCCGCATGACCTCGCGCACGGCATCGGTGGCCACCACCCGGACGATCCCCAGGCGCGTCGCGAGCTGGGTGGCGATTGTGGACTTCCCCACACCGGTGGCCCCCCCGATCAGTACGATCAGCGGGATGTCGAGGGCGTCGACCTCGCGCCACCGGCTGTAGTTCTTCGCGTAACGCTCGCCGGCCAGATCCTCGATCACCGAGACGGCCAGTCGGTCGAGCTCCTCGGTCGTGACCGACGGCGTTCCCCATTCGCGGAGGCGTTCCTCGATGGCCTCCGCGACCTGATAGGACCGCCACGGCGACAGTCCAGTCACCATCACCTGGGAGGCCATCAATCCCTTGGAGTAGGGAAGGCCCGTCTCCTTGTCGGAGATGAGGATGTGCTGGTTCTTGGTGTCCTTGGTCATCGCGCCTCGTGTCGCTTCACCGCGAGATCCATCGTCTCCGCGAGCAGGTTGGGGAGGTCGGTCCCGCCGTCGACCGCCAGGGGTCGGTTGTCCACGAAGACCACCGCGGCCCCTCGTGACATGGCCCGCTCGCAGGCCACGTCCACGGCCGCCGCCTTCAGCTCCGTGAGGAGCACCTCGTACGCCTCTGCCTTCTCCAGGTCCTCCATCAACCCCGACCGGTCGGCAAGGCGGGCGCTCCAACCCACCACCGTGCATCCAAAGCCCGCCTCCAGGGAAGCCGCCTGCTTCGATGCGACTGCCTGGGGTGCGGTGGTGGTGAAGAACGCCTCCTTGCCTCGCACGTCGCCCAGCGGAACCGGTTGGAGGTCCGTCACGACGACCCGGGCATCACCGCGGATTCGCTGGACGTGGGATGTCAGGGCGAGGAGGTTCTCGGGCCCAGTGATGGGGCTCCCTGTCATTGTAAGCACCACCAGGTCCGATAGCAACAGTCGAAAGGGACCCAGGTAGCCGCCCAGGTACTCCGGCGGCGCCGAAGCCGGGACGGCCAGGATCCCGGCGTCCCACGGGACGGGAGGAACGGCCGAGCCGCTCCCCTCCAGTACCACCAGGCCCGCCCCCAGGTCCACGGCCAGCTCCGCCGCCTCTCGGACGTTCGACGCGAAGGGGGCCCCGGCCAAACCTCCACCCGCGCGCCGGGCCCCGATCGTCGTGACGCCAGAGGTGACGGCATCCTCAAGATAGTCGGACGCGGCGTGCTCGCCTCGTCGGACCAAGTCGAGCAGCCCGTCCAGCGTGACCGTCCCGGCCTGGGCAACCTGGGGTTCCGGTGGTCCACCACGGCCCATGGCCACAACGACCGGGTTGCGACCCATCGCCTTAGCCACCCGAGCGACCTCGCCGCCGATCGCCGTCTTGCCTGTCCGTTTCCCCGTCCCGATCACGGCGACGGTGGGACACCGGAGAGGCGGGCCGGAGATGGGTGGGTCCAGGCGGAAGTCCGGACCGAGGTACGGGATCCCGCGCACCAGGGAAACGGCGGCGAGCTCCATCCGCTCCCGGTAGCCCACTACTGGCTCGTCCGACAGGTCGAGCACCGCATCCGGCCTCACACCGTCGAGGGCATCGGCCAGAGCCGCCGTGATGTCGGCTCCGGCGGGGAGCGTCGGAAGGCCGAGGTCGGGAAGCGCCGTGGGGTCCACCTTCTCCGTCCCACCGAGGAACAGCGCGGCCACGACCTCGTGGCCCTTGCTCCGCGCGGCCTCGATCCCCCACCTGGTCACCGGGGGGTAATGCTCGCCGTCCACGAGGACGAGGACCCTCACGACGATCCCTCCGAAGTTCGAGGCCCGGCGCCCGGGCCTACTCGGTGTGTGCCGTGGCCTGCTGAACCGGCGGCTCGAACTCCCGGTAGTACTGCTCGCCGGACGAGAGGGAGAAATGCGCGATGGCGCTTCCGCCGCCGAAAGGGAACTTCCGGGTGATCTTGACCTCGTCCCCCTCGAACTCCAGCACGTTGTAGCAGGGCTTCGTGTACCCCCGCAACCGCAGGGACGCCACCGTCCCGGCGTTCGCGATGTACAGGTTCTCCAGCCGCCACACGTACGGCACATGCTTGTGCCCGGACAGCACGATGTTCACCCCAGAGGCGATGAGCTCCTCGAGGAGGTCGCCCGCATCCATCACCGTGCTCCGCTCACGTCCGGTGCCGGGGACGGGAATGAGGTGATGGTGAAGGACGAATACCTTCAACTCGGCGGGCTGGGAGAACTGCTCCTTGATCCACGGGTAGCGCTCCCGGCCGATCTGGCCCTCGTTCAGGTCCGGCTCGCTCGAGTCGGCTCCGACCACCCGAACCCCTCCCACATCGATGGACCAGTGACGGGGACCGATCAGCTCCTCGAAATGCAGGTAGCCGACGTTCCGGGCGTCATGGTTGCCGGGTACCGTGAACAGGGGGGACGTGAGCCGCTCCGCATAGGCCACCCAGTTCTTGTACTCCTGGCGATAGCCCTCGTTCGTCAGGTCGCCGCTGCAGATGACGACGTCGGGGCTGAGCTCGTTGATCTCCACGATGACCCGGTTCATCAGGTTCGGCACGAAGTATGGCGACCCGACATGCGGGTCCGAGATGTGGGCGATCATCACCACGGCCCCAAGTGTAGCTTCGCGGACGGCGCGGGCCGGCGCTCGGCTCCCGGTTTGGCCCCGGTGGCCGGCGTGGGACCATTCCCCGAACGTGAACGCCCTCGACCTCCTGATCGTGGTCCTCGTCGCGCTCTCGGCCTACACCGGTTTTCGGCGCGGGGCGCTCCTCCAGCTGTTCTCGTACGGCGGCCTGATCCTGGGGGTGCTGGCCGGCGCGCTGCTGGCGCCCGCCGTCGCCTCGCAGGCCCAGAGCGACGCCGTGCAGGCTGGGATCGTCATCGCCGTGTTGCTCGGCATGGCAGGGATCGGCGACGCGCTCGGCTGGGTGGCCGGCACATCGGTCCGGGCCAGGGCCCACGGGCTTCCCGTCGTCGGGACGGCCGACAAGGCAGGCGGCTCGGCGATCTCGGTGGTCGGGCTCCTGCTGGTCACGTGGTTCCTGGCCCTGAACCTGGTGAACGGACCGTTCCCCCAGGTCAACAGCGAGATCCGGGGGTCGGCCATCGTCCGGGGCCTCGACGCAGCGCTGCCTCGGCCGCCCTCGCTCCCTGCCGAGGTGCGCCGGTTCCTCAACCAGCGCGGATTCCCCGACGTCTTCGCCGGGCTGCCGCCCGCTCCGGCGGGCCCGGTCGACATGCCGAGCGACGCGCAGGCTCGCCAGGCCGCCCAGACGGCGGCGCCGAGCACCGTTCGGATCGTCGGCTCCGCCTGTGGCGAGCTCCTGTCGGGGAGCGGCTTCGTGGTCTCCGGCGACTACGTCGTGACCAACGCCCATGTGGTCGCCGGCGTCGCCGGGCCGCAGGTGCAGCGGCAGGACGGGACCTCGCAGCCCGCCACGACGGTGCTCTTCGATCCCCGGGCGGACCTCGCCATCCTCCATGTCGAGACCTCGGCGGGGCAACCGCTTCCGTTGCTCTCCAGCCAGGTCGGTCGGGGGACCGGTGGGGCCACGCTTGGCTATCCGGGCGGGGGCGACCTGACCGTCGCGCGAGCGGCGGTTCGCCGGCCCATCGACGACGCCGTGGGACGCGACATCTACGGCAACCGCGAGGTCGAACGCGATGTCTACGAACTCCAGGCCACGGTGGAGCCGGGCGACTCCGGCGGGCCGTTCGTGCTGCCCGATGGGTCCGTGGCGGGTGTCGTGTTCGCCGCCTCCACCACCGACCCGTCCGTGGGGTATGCCATCGCCTCGACCGACGTCATCCCCGACGTGAGCCGGGCGGCGGGACGCACCCGCCCGGTCTCGACGGGCGGGTGCGTCCGCTAGGGCTTCCTATTCCTCCATCACCACCCGGACGTCGCCCTCCCGAGACAGGAGCGAGAACGAGGTGATCTCCGCCTCGCGCCGGAACACGAGCGAGATGCGGCTCTCCCCGACGAGCAGGTTGCGGACCTCGACGGTGTTGAGCCAGGTCGGCAGGTGCGGCTTGTTCACGGTGAGCAGATTCTCGTGAGCCCGCGCGGAGATCCCCAGCATGGCCTGGAGCATGAGGAACGGTGAGCCCGCTGCCCACGCCTGGGGCGAGCATGCGACCGGGTAGCTCACCGGTCGGTTCGGCGTTCGTCGGGTGAACCCGCAAAAGAGCTCGGGCAGCCGGAGGTAGTCGGCGTGCACCGCCGCGTCGAACAACGCGGTGGCCACCCGGTTGGTCGAGCGGATGAACCCGTACCGCTTGAGGCCCGCCGCCACGAGCGCATTGTCGTGCGGCCACACCGAGCCGTTGTGATAGCTCATCGGATTGTAGGCGGCGGCGGCCTTGCTCAGGGTGCGGATGCCCCATCCGGAGAACATGTCGGGCGCGAGCAGCCGTTTGGCCAACGCCAGGGCCTTCTCCTCGTCCACGATCCCGCAGTACAGGCCGTGCCCCGGGTTCGACATCACCGTGCGCACCTGCCGCTTGTCGCCGTCCAGGGCCGCAGCGAAGTACTTCTCGTCGTCCATCCAGAAGGCCTCGTTGTACCGGCGCTTCAGCTCATGGGCTTCACCCATGAGGAACTCGGCCCGGCGGTCGTCGCCCATGGCTCGGTACACGTCGGCCATGCGCTCCTTGGCCAGGTACACGTAGCCCTGCACCTCCGACAGCGCGATGGGCGGCTCGGCCAGGTGCCCATCGGCATGAACGATCGAGTCGTGGGAGTCCTTCCACCCCTGGTTCCGCATCCCCCGTGGTGAGCGGGACAGGTACTCCACGAAGCCGTCGCCGTCCATGTCGCCGTATTCGTCGATCCACCGCAACGCGGCGTCGGCCGCGGGCAAGAGCTTCTGGGCGAAGTCCAGGTCGCCGGTCCACCGGAAGTGCTGCGCGTACAGGATCAGGAACCAGGGCGTCGCATCGACCGAGCCGAAGTACGGCGTGTGGGGAACGATGCCCGCGTTGGCCAGCTCTCCCTGGCGGACCTCATGGAGGATCTTGCCGGGCTGCTCGTCGCGCCAGTCGTCGACCACGGTCCCCTGCCGGGCGGCTAGGAGCTCGAGGGCCTGCCGGGCCGGCTCGGGGTTCACCGAGAGGAGCTGGTGAGAGGAGATCAGCGCGTCGCGCCCGAAGATCGTGACGTACCAGGGGATCCCCGCGGCCAGGATGCCGCCACCGTCGATCTGGGTGTACAGGGCCCGAAGGTCCCGCAGGCTGCGGTTGAGCATCTGATTGAACAACTCGTTGTCCGTGAGGATCTGCGTGGAGTCCCGCTCCCACTCCTCATAGGACCGGCGGAGCTCGTGGACGGCCACGTCGAATTCGCGTTGCCGGGAGTGTTCCTCGTCCACGAGCGGCTCGACGGTGAGCCCGATCAGCTTGGTCTGGTACGCGCCGAGGTGCATCCGGAACGTCGCCCGCACGGTCAGACCTTCCATCTCCAGGATGTCCGGCTCCTGTGCGAACTCGACGACGGTCGTCCGGTAGGCCCCGTCCAGGCCGGTGGAGGTGAACCGGACCTGGTTGCCCTCCGCGGTAGGCCGGTCGGGAGGGATGTGCTTCTCCCGCGCCATGCCCCGGACCTCGAAGATGTCGGCGAAGTCCGCCGCCAGGGAGAAACCGAGCTCCAGGGCGATCGGATGGGGGTTGTAGTTCTTGATCCGGACCCGTTCGAAGAGCTTCCCGTTGATGGCCCGGATCCGCCGAACGTTCAGGGTCTGCTGGCCCACGGCGACGACGTCTCCGTCGTACAGGTCGGGGTTCGTGAGATCCACGTATGACATGTATCCGCGCTCGGACGAGGAGGACAAGAGCACGGGGTTCCGTCCCGAGACCTCCATGCGGAAGTGGGAGAGGAACCGCGTGTCCTTGTGGTACAAGCCCAGTCCGTAGTCCCCCCCGTGATCCAGGTTCCCCTCGAGGTCCGAGTACAGGAAGGTCTCACCTTCCTTGATCGCGAGGGTCTTGCTGGCGAGGTCGGTGATGAGGACGGGGACGGCGATCGTCTCCCGCCGGTCCTCGGCGAACTGGGCGTCCGCCTCGCGCTCGGGCTCCGCGTTCATCGGTGGGTCGGTGGATGGGCCGTTCACCGTGGATACGAGCCCCGTCGGAGTCTAGGTTGGCGCATCTTTCCGTTTCAACGACATCGGTCACCCAATCACATCGGTCGATCGCGACCCGGACTGAGGGAGGACGACGCTTCCCGCACCTCCACGCCGGTTGCGTGAAGCGGCACCCGAAGGATCCGCCACCCGGACCCGATGTCGGGGACGGTTCGCCCCTCCTGCTCGAAGGCGAGCAGTGACGGGCCGGCCCCCGAGACACAGACCGGGAAGCCCTCGTCCCACAGCCGCTGGAAGATCGGCTCGACCGAAGGAAGGAGCGCCAGGCGAGCCCGTTGGTGCAGCCGGTCCTGCAGGGCATCGCGTAGCAGGTCGGGATGCCAGGCGATGGCCACGACGGCCAGTGCGGCTCGCCCAGCGTTGAAGGACGCGTCACGCAGGGCCACCTGCCGTGGGAGCGCATCGCGGGCGACCGTCGTCGCCATCCGATCGCGTTCGGGGATCAGGACCGCCGGCCGAAGGTCCGAGGAGGGGTCCACCCGGACCGCCCGATCGTCGAACGCGATGGTCAGGCCCCCGTGGACGGCCGCGGCCGCGTTGTCGGGGTGGCCCTCCAGGCGCGATGCGATGGCCAGCGTGCGTTCGGGCTCCGGGTCCCGGCCCAGCAAGGCGGTCGCGAGCTCGATCCCGGCGACGGCCGCCGCAGCCGAGGACCCCAGGCCTCGCTCAACGGGGATCCTGTTGACCGACGAGAGGGCGAACGTTGGGAGTTCCAGCCCAAGAGCGCCGGCCGCCTCCCGCATGGCTCGGGAGACGGCGTCGCTCCCGTCGGTTGGAAGTTCCGTGGCCCCCTCGCCCTCCCACACGACGCCGGGCCTGGCCTCCGTGTCGACGGTCACCTCGTTGCAGAGGTCCAGGGCCAGCGCGAGCGAGTCGAACCCTGCACCCAGGTTGGCCGAGGTGGCCGGAACGGTGGCGACCAGCCTCATCCGTTTACAGGCCGAGCTCGGCGGCCACCGCGGCGGCGTCGACCGGAACCGTCGGAGGGTGGCTGGCCCCGGTGATGGCCCATTCCGGGTCCTTGAGGCCGTGGCCGGTCAGCACGCATACGACCGTGGCGCCCTTCGGCAGCCGCTCGTCGGCGAACAGGTGCAACATGCCGGCCACCGAGGCCGCCGAGGCGAGCTCGGCGAACAGCCCCTCGTGTGACAGCCGTTTGTAGGCGCCGAGGATCTCGCGATCGGTGACCGCCAGGATGGCGCCCTCGGACTCGCCTGCCGCGGCCACGGCCTTGTCCCACGAGGCCGGGTTCCCGATGCGGATGGCGGAGGCGATCGTCGAGGGGTGCTCGATTGGGTGCCCCAGGACGATGGGTGCAGCCCCCTGCGCCTGGAAGCCGAACAGCTGCGGCGGCTCGGCGATCGTCCCGTCGGCCAGGTATTCGCGGTACCCCATCCAGTGGCTGGAGATGTTGCCCGCGTTGCCCACGGGAACGCAATGAAGGTCGGGAGCCCGGCCGAGCACATCGCAGATCTCGAAGGCGCAGGTCTTCTGCCCTTGGAGGCGGTAGGGGTTCACCGAGTTCACCAGCGTGACGGGGTACGGCCCCGCCAGGGCCTGCGCGAGCTTGAGCGACTCGTCGAAGTTGCCGTCGATCTCGAGAACCCTCGCCCCGTGGATCAGGGTCTGGGCCATCTTGCCCAGAGCGATCTTGCCCTTCGGCACGAGCACCGCGCACGTCAGGCCCGCCTTGGCCGCATATGCCGCGGCCGAGGCGCTGGTGTTGCCTGTGGACGCGCATACCACCGCCTTCGAGCCCTCCTCCAGGGCCTTGGAGATGGCGAGGGTCATGCCTCGGTCCTTGAACGAGCCCGTGGGGTTGGCTCCCTCGAACTTCAGGTACACCTCGCACCCGGTCTCGGCGGACAGCGACTCGGAGCGGACGAGCGGGGTCCCGCCCTCGCCGAGCGTCACCACGGGGGTGGCCTCCGACACGGGGAGACGGTCGCGGTACTGCTCGATCACGCCGCGCGCTATGGCCGAGGTCATTCTTCGGCCTCGACGCGAAGGATGCTCCGAACCTCCTCGACGGCCCGAACGCCGCGGAGCTCGGTCACCGCCTGCTGGAAGGAGCCCTCCCGGGCCCGGTGCGTGATGAACACGAGCTGCGCGTCGGCACCCGTGCCCTCCTGCCACACGCTCTTGATGGAGACGGCGTTTCGGCCGAACACGCTGGCGATCTCGGCCAGGACCCCGGGGCGGTCCTCCACCCGGAGCAGGATGTAGTACTGGCCCTCCATCTCCGACATGGGCCGGATGATGCGTTCCAGGAAGCACGTGCACCCCACGCCGCGGGCCCCGGCGAGCAGGTTCCGGGCCACGGTCACCAGGTCGCCCACCACGGCGGTGGCGGTGGGCTCGCCCCCCGCCCCGCGACCATAGAACATCAGTTCCCCCACGTTCGGGCCCTCCACGAACACCCCATTGAAGGCCTCGCGAACGGCGGCGAGCGGATGCTCAGACGGGATCATCGCGGGGTGGACCCGTGCGGCGATCCGTTCCTCGTGCAGCTCCGCGATGGCCAGGAGCTTCACCACGTACCCGAGGCGCCGGGCGAAGTCGATGTCCTCGGTCGTGACCGTGGCGATCCCCTCCCGGTAGACGTCGGCGGCCACCACCCGCGCGTTGAACGCGATCGAGGCCAGGATGGCGCACTTGGCCGCGGCGTCGAGCCCGTCCACGTCGGCCGTGGGGTCGGCCTCCGCATAGCCCAGGCGCTGGGCTTCACCGAGCGCCTCGGCGAACGACATCCCGTCCTCCGACATCCGGGTGAGGACGTAGTTGGTCGTCCCGTTGACGATGCCGATGATCCGAGTGAGGCGCTCCCCGGTCAGCGACTCCTTCAACGGCCGGACCAACGGGATCCCCCCGCCCACCGCGGCCTCGAAGTACAGATCGAGGCCCTTGGCGTCGGAAGCATCGAAGAGCTCGCGCCCTCGTGTGGACAGCAGCTCCTTGTTCGCCGTCACCACCGGCTTGTCGCGGTCGAACGCTGCCAGGATCATCGAGCCGGCAGGCTCGGACCCACCCATCAGCTCGCACACGATGTCAACGTCCGGGTCGTCGATCACCTCCATGGGATCCGCGGTGAACGCAGACGGGTGGAGGGGCACGTCGCGCCGCTTCGACGGGTCGCGCACCGCGACCTTCGAGACCTCCAGGCGGCATCCCGCCCGCCGCGCGATGTCCTCCCGGTGGTCGTGGAGGAGCCGGGCCACCGCGGTCCCCACGGTGCCGCAGCCGAGCAGCCCGACCCGGAGCGTCCGATCGCTCACCCCTCCGGCTCTCCTCCCCGATCTCCCGTGGTCGATCGCGGTCCCAGCCACACCGCCATCAGTATCTCGTCCTCGTAACCGTAGGACTTCTTGGCGTGGCGAATGAGCCTTCCCTCCTCCACGAAGCCGAATGCGCGGTACAGCCCGATGGCCGCCTGGTTGTGCGGGTACACGCTCAGGTCAACCCGCTCCACCCCCGCGTCCCTGGCCCACCGCATGGCTCCGTCCATGAGCGCGGTGCCCACCCCCCGACCACGCCACGCCGAGGTCACGAACATGCCGATCGATGCGGTGTGCCGGATGGCGGGGTGCGCGTCACGCTGGATGGAGATGGAGCCGATGATGCCGCCACCGGCCACCGCCACAAGGTTGGCGCCTTCCCGCGTTACCGGGCGGCGGAACCGCTTCCGATAGTGGCGAGCGGTCTGCGAGACCTCCTCGGTCTGGATGAACCGCCGTTCCGCCGCGACGCTTCGGAACGCCTCGAGGAACGACCGGGCGTCCCCTGGGCGGGCCGGGCGGACCTCGAAACTCTTAGCGGGCAGGGGCGGGCTCCGAAAGCTCGGGGCGCTCGCCTCAAGGCGATCCAGGTCGGCGTCGTCCTCGCGACGGAGCCACACGCGGCTCCGGCCATCGCGCACGGCGACGACCGCGGGCCGTCCCACCCGGTTGTAGTTGCCGGCCATCGAGTATGTGTAGGCGCCGGTGCCGGCGAAGGCCACCAGGTCGCCCGGCCGGACGTCCTGCGACAGCTTCACCTCCCTGGCCAGCATGTCCCCCGACTCGCAGTGTCTGCCCACGACGTCGATCTCCACCGGTCCCGCGTCGCGGGGCGGCCCGGCCATCGCGACCGTGTACCGCGCGCCGTAGAGCATGGGGCGGATGTTGTCGGCCATTCCTCCGTCCACCGCGACCAGGTTTCGGCCCTCCGGGGTCTCCTTGACCGCCCCCACGCGGTAGAGCGTGACCATCGCGCTTCCGACCACCGATCGTCCCGGCTCCACAAGGGTGTGCGGGATCCGCAGGCCCCGCCGTGACGCGCCGTCCCGGACCCGCGCCAGCAGGGCCGGCGCCAGCCGGTCGAGCTCCAGGGGACGCTCGTCGGTGTATGACACGCCGAACCCCCCGCCCACGTCGACCACGTCGGCCTCGAACCCCGTGTCCCGCTTCAACCGCTCGAGCAAGTCGAGCACGACGTCGACCGCGGCGAGATACGGCTCCGGCTCGAGAACCTGGGAACCGATGTGGGCGTGGATCCCAGCCGGATGCACGTTGGAGAGCTCCATGGCCCGGCGGACGGCACCGCCGACCATCGTGAGCGGCATGCCGAACTTCGTGCCGGCCGTGCCGGTGCGGATGGCCTCGTGGGCGCCAGCCCTCACGCCGGGGATCACCCGGAGGAGCACGCTCTGCACGACGCCGGCCGCCCGGGCGATAGGATCGAGCCGCTCGAGTTCCGCCGGGTTGTCCACGTTCACCAGCCACACGCCGCTCGACGCCGCCAGGCGGAGCTCGTCGTCGGACTTGTTGTTGCCGTGAAAGGCGATGCGCTCGCCGGGGATCCCCGCCGACAGGCAGGCGTGGAGCTCACCGCCCGTGGCGACCAGCAGGTTCAGCCCCTCCTCGGCCACCAGCTGGATCATGGCCCGCGACGTGAACGCCTTCACCGCGTACAGCGGATGGGGGAAGAGCCTTGCGAACGCGCGGCACCGGTTCCGGATGTGCTCCTCGTCGGCGACGAGCAGCGGAGTCCTGTACCGAGCGGCGAGGTCCTCCGCGAGCACGCCGCCGACCGAAAGGCCAACTGGGCCGAACCGGGCGTTCGCCGGCCAGGGGCCGCCGGCCGCGGCCTCCGGCTCAGGCATCGATCCGCTCCATCGACTCGGGGGCCGACACGCCGAGGAGGGCGAGCACGTTCGCGATGGCCTGCTTGGCCCCGGTCGACAGCCACAGGCGGGCCTGGGTCAAGGGATCGTCGTCGGTGATGACCCGGCAGTCGGTGTAGAAGCGGTGGACCCCGGCGGCCAGCTGCTGAGCGTAATGCGCAAGACGGTGCGGGCCGCGGAGTTCCGCCGCCCGCAGGACCAGGTCCGGCATCTCGGCGATCGTCCGCAGCAGGTCGAGCTCGGCTTCGGTCGACAGGAGCGACAGGTCGGCCTCCTCGATCGGCTTCATGCTCACGCCCCGCTCCTTCGCGTTCCGCAGGATGCTGGCGATCCGTGCGTGGCCGTACTGGACGTAGTACACGGGGTTGTCCATGCTCCGCCGCTTCACGTCCTCGATGTCGAAGTTCATCGGCGAGTCGTTCGAGTGCATGAGGAGCGTGAACCGTGCGGCGTCGGTGCCCACCTCGTCGATGAGCTCGTCCAGCCTGATGAAGGTGCCCGCCCGCTTGCTCATTTTCACCGGCTGGCCACCCCGCAGGAACGACACGAACTGGTAGATGACCATCTCGACGGCGGACGCATCGAACCCCATGGCCTCGGCGGCCCCCTTCACCCGGACGACGTCACCGTGGTGGTCGGCGCCCCACACATAGATCATGCGGTCGAACTCCCGGGCGAACTTGTCGTTGAGGTAGGCACAGTCCGCGGCGAAGTATGTGTGCGTCCCGTTGCTCCGGATCAGCGGGCGGTCCTTGTCGTCCCCGAACGCCGTCGATCGGAACCACACGGCTCCCTCGGACTCGTACACATATCCCGCCTCGCGGAGCCGCCGGACGGCCGCGTCGATCTCCCCCGACTCCGCAAGGTTGCGTTCGGAGATGTAGGAATCGAACCGGACCCCGAATCGGTCCAGGGTGGCCCGGATGCCGTCGAGGACCCGCCGCGCCGCCTCGTCGCGAAGGCTGGCCATCCGCTGCTCGTGCGGAACGTCCGCGAAGGCGTCGCCGTGCTCCTTCACGATGTCCCTGGCGAGATCGACGATGTAGTCGCCGTGATACCCGTCCTCCGGCACCTCCGCCGGGCGCCCCAGGAGCTGCAGGTAACGGGCCTCCACCGAGGCACCGAACCGGTCCATCTGGCCACCGGTGTCGTTGAAGTAGTACTCGCGCTCGACCCGCCACCCGGCCGCCTCGAGCAGTCGGGCGAGCGCGTCGCCGAGCGCCGCGTTGCGCGCCTGTCCAACGTGCAGCGGGCCGGTCGGGTTCGCCGACACGAACTCGACTTGCACGGATCGGCCGTTCGGTTCCGCCCATCCGTAGCGGGGTCCTCGGGCCACGGCGTCGCGGAGCACGTCGCGGAGCCAGTCCGCCCGCACGAAGAAGTTGACGAAGCCCTGTCCCGCCACCTCGACCCGCTCGATCAGCTCGTCCGCGGGCAGGTGCGACCGGATGGCTTCGGCCACCTCTTGCCGGGTCTTTCCGACCCGCCCGGCCAGTGCGAGGGCCACGTTCGTCGAGAAGTCGCCGAACTCCTTCTGCCGGGACGCGGCGACCTCAACCTCCGGGAGGGCGCCCGAGAGCCCGAGCTCGTCCCGGGCCTCCTCCAAGGCCTGGCGGACGATGCGCGCCAGCCGGTCCTCGATCATCGGCGGCGAGGGGCTCGCCTAGGCCTGCGCCGTCCTGCGGGCAAGCGCTCCACGGACGATCTCGACCAGGTGCGACGGGTCGAAGGGCTTCGTGACGTACTCCTCCACGCCGAGAGCGTAGCCGCGGGTCCGGTCCTCGTCCTGTGCCCGAGCAGACAGGAAGATGCACGGGACGTCCTTGATGGCGGGCATCTCCTTCAACCGGCGGAGGATCTCGAAGCCGTCGACCCCCGGCATCATGACGTCGAGGATGATCAGGTCCGGGACCCGCTCCGCAACGTGCCGGGAGGCTTCCTCCCACCCGGCGGCCGAATCGACCTCGAACCCCTCCACCCGGAAGTTGATCTGGAGCAGCCGGATGATGACCGCATCGTCGTCGACGATCAAGATCCGCGGCTTGGCCTTCCCCTCCATGAGGGCAGGATAGCGAAGGGTATCGCCCAGACCAGCACCTCGGACTCCCCGGCAGAGGGCGTTGCTAGACTCGGGACCGCACGCCCTCGTAGCTCAGCGGATAGAGCGCCGGCCTCCGGAGCCGGGTGCGCAGGTTCGAGTCCTGCCGAGGGCACCATCCAAGCATCACGATCGGGACCGTCGCCCCTCTAGCGCACCAGGAGGACCGGGCACGTAGCGTGATGCACCACCTTGGTCGCCACGCCGCCGAGCAAGAGGCTCTTCCACTCGGTCATGCCGCGCGAACCCATGATGATCAGATCCGAGTGGGATCCAGCCGCCACATCGATGATCTGCTGATGCGTGTTCCCGGAGCTCACCCGGCGGATCTCTCCTTGGGCATCGACGCCCCCCTCACGGAACCTCGCCAGAACACCGTTCACGAGGTCCTCGGCAGGGACGGGCGGGCCGAGGTCGACGTCGGATCCTTCATACCGCTCGTACTCGCGAACGTGGACGACGGTTACGGCTGAGCCGTAACGCCGAGCCAGATCGACCGCGATAAGGATCGTCTTTTCGCTCTGTGGTGATCCGTCGACCGCCACGAGGATGCGCTCAAACATGCCACGCTCGCCTAACGAATGCCTGCACCGTCGGATCGAGGCAGGACGGCAGCCTCCTCCTCACGCGACAGCGTCGCGGTGCGGAGCTGCCGACGTGTCTTCGCGAAGTAGGCTGCTGCGACGACGAAGCCGATCCCGATCGGCGCGCCAAACGCCTGCCATCCGATCCAACCTCGACGACTGAGGCCAGCACGGTCCCACATGCTCTGCGGGTGGGCCGCGGCATCGACCGCTCCCCAAACCGGGAGCCCGACAAGGGCAACCGCGACCAAGACGATGCCGAGGACGGCTGTGGCGACCTCCAGGAGCTTGAGGGCCGAGGCCAGGAGCACGAACACGATGGCCGGGCGAATGAGGCCCTCCGGGGCCTTCGAGGACAGCCGAGCGCCAACGTACACGGCCGGGAGCGCGCCGATCAAGATGGATGTCGTGAGGCCGAGCTCGAAATCCCCGACGAGGATATGCGCAAGCGCCGCCGACGTGACGAGAGGGACGGCTTGCACGAGATCGGTGCCGACAAGCTGCGACCCTCGGAGTGTCGGGTAGGTGAGCATCAGGCACACGATGATGATGGAGCCCGAGCCGACCGACGTGAGACCCACGAGCAGCCCGCCAAGGGCGCCGATCAGCAGCGTGATCGGGACCTTGACCCGGATCGAACCACCGGGTTGCAGCGTGACGCGCCGACCGGCACGGGCCTGTGCGCTGCGGCGGGCCTGCAGCGACGCCTTGAAGACCATGGCGACCGCAGCCAAGATGAGCGTCACGCCGAGGAGGACCTTCGTCGTGTTCTCGACCACCGCGCTATCGCCGCTGGCATGAAGCAGGAGGACGCCGGCGAACGCCGCCGGGATCGAGCCAAGGCAGAGCCACCTGACGAGCTCCCACCGAACGGTCTTTCGGCGAATGTGGACGCCTCCGCCCACGGGCTTCATGACCATGGCCGCGACGAGATCGGAGGAGACAGCCGCCGTGGGGTTGACGCCGAAGAAGATCAGCAAGATGGGGGTCATGAGCGCGCCTCCGCCCATGCCGGTGAGCCCGACGGTGAACCCGACGATCACGGAGGCGAGCGCGATGGACCAATCGATCTGCACCGATCCTCCAACTCTCCGCGGGCCCGCGTCCTGCAGACTACGCTGCTCGGACGGGCCGCTCAGGATACGACGAGCGCCGCGTGAATCCGAGGGACGCTTCAGGTTACTCTCGGCCTGGGAGCAGCGGTGACGGAGGCACCTGGAACGCGCGATCCCCTCTCGAGGCGCGACCTGGATCCCGATCCGATCACGCAGTTCCGCGTGTGGCTCGAGGACGCGCGGAGCGTGGGGATCCGGCTCCCCGAGGCCGTGGCCCTGGCGACCGTCGACGCCGGTGGGCGTCCGTCCGTCCGCCACGTGTTGCTCAGGGGGCTCGGCGAGCGGGGGTTCGTCTTCTACACGAATTACGAGAGCCGAAAGGGACGCGAGCTGGACGCCAACCCTCAGGCGGGGATGACGTTCTACTGGCGCGAGCTCGACCGGCAGGTGTGCGTGAGCGGGGCGGTCGAGCGAACCAGCAGGGAGGACTCCGAGGCCTACTTCCGGACCCGGCCCCGCGAGGCGCGCGTAGGCGCGTGGGCCTCGCGCCAGAGCGCGGTCGCGAGCTCGCGCGAGGAGCTCGACGCCCGGTACCGGGAGATCGACGCCCGATATCAGGGCCTTGAGGTCCCGCTCCCCCCGAACTGGGGCGGGTATCGCCTGGCACCAGAGGCCGTCGAATTCTGGAAAGGACGGGAACACCGCCTGCACGACCGGTTCCGGTACACGAGGCAGACCGACGGCAGCTGGGTGATCGAGCGGCTGTTCCCGTAGGCGGCCGCACCCGGATGCGGGCCGCAGGACGTGCGGTATCGTTCGCATCCGTATGGACGACGACCTTCGGGGAATCGTTTCCGAGCTCATGCCCGGCGTCCGGGCCGACCTGGAACGGCTGGTTCGGATCCCGTCGATCGCGTTCCCCGGCTACGAACCCCAACCGGTTCGGGATTCGGCCGAGGCCGCCGCGGAGATCCTGGAGGCCGCGGGGCTCTCGGGCGTCCGCCTCATCGAGCTCCCCACCGGCGAGCACCCAGCCGTCTTCGGGGAGTCGCCGGCCGTTCCGGGCGCTCCCGCCGTCCTGCTGTACGCGCATCACGACGTCCAGCCCGAGGGTCCGGTGGACGAGTGGGACACGCCGCCGTTCGAGCCGTCGGTCCGGGACGGGCGGATGTACGGTCGCGGCACCTCCGACGACAAGTGCGGGATCGTGCTGCACGCCGCCGCGTTGCAGGCGTTCGGCGGCGCGCCGCCGGTCACGGTGAAGGTGCTCGTCGAGGGGGAGGAGGAGGCCGGCACCGAGAATCTGCCGTTCCTGATCGAAGGCCACCGTGACCTCCTCGCCGCCGACGTCGCGGTCGTGGCCGACTCCGGGAACTGGCGCCGGGGCATCCCCACCATCACGACCACGCTGCGCGGGGTGGTCGACTGCCGCGTCGAGGTCCGGGTCCTTCGCAAGGCCCTCCACAGTGGCGCGTACGGCGGCCCCATCCCCGATGCGCTCACGGCGCTGTCCCGCCTGCTCGCCACGCTCCACGACGATCGGGGCAACGTGGCCATCCCCGGCCTCGCGTCGGGACCCTGGGAGGGTGTCGAGTATCCCGAGGACGAGTTCCGCGACGAGGCTGGCGTCCTTCCGGGTGTGGCCTCGATCGGCGAGGGCTCGGTGGCGGAGCGCCTGTGGACCCGGCCGGCCGTCTCGGTCCTGGGGATCGACGCCCCCCGCGTCCGAGAGGCCTCGAACCAGCTCGTGCCGGTGGCCCGGGCCAAGGTCAGCCTGCGCATTCCCCCGGGACAGGACGCGCAGAAGGCCCTGGACGCCCTGACCTCGCATCTGGAGGCCAACGCCCCGTGGGGCGTACACCTGGAGATCGAACGGGGCGGCGAGGGCGAGCCCTTCGCCGTCCAGGCCGGCGGAGAGATCTTCGGGGCCGCTCGTGAGGCCATGGGCGAGGCGTGGGGCCGGGAGACCGTCGACATGGGGAGCGGCGGATCGATCCCGCTCGTGCCCCTGCTGTCGCGCACGTTCCCTGGGATCGCCGTGCTCCTGTTCGGAGCCTCCGACGAGCTCTCCTCGCTCCATTCGGTGAACGAGAGCGTGGACCTGGGCGAGCTGGAGCGGGCGGCCCTCGCTGAGGCCCTCATCTTCCGAAAGCTCGCCGCCCTCGGCCGCTGAGCTACCACCTTCGGCTCCCCGGTTGCTAGGGTGGGGGGACCGATGGAGACGGACCAGACGACCGGCCGGGCTTCGGAGGGGGACGCCCTCCCCCAGCCGCAGGCGCCGAAGGGACCCCCCGGACCGCAGGAGGCCATCACCGAGCCGGCCAAGCTCCTTCGGATCGCGAGCATGGTCCGGGAGCTCCTGGAGGAGACGCGGCAGGCCACGATCGACGAGCCGGGGCGGGCGCGTCTGCGCGAGATCTACCTCCGTTCCTTCGACGAGCTTCGCGAGGTCCTGTCGCCCGATCTCCAGCAGGAACTGGCCGAGCTGGTCCCTCCGATGGAGGCGGTCCCCACCGAATCGGAGATCCGCGTGGCCCAGGCGCAGCTGGTCGGATGGCTGGAGGGCCTGTTCCACGGGATCCAGGCCGCATTGTTCGCTCAACAGGCTGCGGCCCGAGCACAGTTCGAGGAGCTCCGCCGCCGCGGCCTCCCTGGCGGAGCGCCTCCGGGTCCGCCCCAGCCGCAGGGCGGGCCGGGCGCGTACCTGTAAGGCCTATTCGTCCTCCTGCGCCTCCTGCCCCGCGGCCGACGCCCGGGTGATGCCGCCCCCACCGGTGAGCCGTGCCGCGATCGTCACCGGAACCACGGTGAACAGGACGACGAAGAACACCACCACGTTGACCTCGGGTAGCCGCTGGCCCAGGCGGATGGCGCCGAAGATCCACAGGGGCAGTGTGTTCTGGGCGCCCGAGGTGAACGTGGTTACGATGACCTCGTCGAACGACAAGGCGAAGGCCAGGAGCGCCCCGGCGACGAGCGCCGTCGACAGCAGCGGGAACGTCACCGTGCGGAACGTGGTCCACCCGTGGGCGCCGAGATCCATGGAGGCCTCGATGAGCGATGGCGACGTGCGCCGCAGGCGGGCGATCACGTTGTTGTAGACGATGACGATGCAGAACGTCGCATGGCCGACGACGATGGTCAACAGCGACAGGTTGATCCCGTTGAAGTGAAAGAACGAGTTCAGGGCCATGCCGGTGATGATCCCCGGGAGCGCGAGCGGCAGGACCACCACGAACGAAACGACCTCCCGGCCGAAGAACCGGAACCGGTGCACGGCGAAGGACGCCGCCGAGCCGAGCACGAGCGCGATGGCCGTGGCGATCAGTCCGGCCTTGATCGAGAGCAGGAGGGCGTCGCGGACCTCCGGATCGTTCCACGTCTCCGGGAACCACTTGAAGGTGAACCCTGGGAGCGGCCAGCTTTGGATGGTCGAGGTGTTGAACGCGTACAGCATGATGATCAGGATGGGAACGAACAGGAACGCCAGGATCAGGGCCACCCAGATCCGAAGGGCCAGCCGGGTCCAGGCGGTCTCCACCGTCACATCGCCTCGAACGCGCCGAGGCGCTTCGCCCCGAGCAGGTACACACCCATGATCACGACGGGCACGATGGCGAACGCGGCGGCGAACGGGATGTTGCCCGCCACCCCCACGTTCTCGTACACGACGTTCCCGATGAAGCTCGAGCCCGTCCCCCCTACCAGGAACGGCGTGATGAAGTCGCCCAGCGTCAGCGAGAACGTGAAGATCGAACCGGCGACCACGCCGGGGAGCGCCAGCGGCAGGATCACCTTGGCGACGGTCCGCCCTCCGCGGGCCCCGAGGTCCGCCGAGGCCTCCAGGTACGAGTCGGGGATCCGCTCCAGGGCCGTGTAGACGGGCAGGATCATGAACGGCAACCACAGGTACGAGAACACGATCCACATCGCCGTGTTCGTATAGGCCAGGGTCACCGGCCCCAGCCCGATCTTGTCCAGGCTCCAGTTCAGCACGCCGTCGTGGGTGAAGATCAGCAACCACGCGTACACACGGGCGATGTAGCTGGCCCATAGAGGAACCAGCACCGCCACGAACAGCGCGGTCTGCGTCCGACGGGACGCCATCCGAGCCATGTAGTACGCGAACGGCAGGGCGAGGATGGCGTCCGTCACCGTCACGAGGGCCGCCATGCCGATCGTCCGCAGCATGATCGCCCGGTACGTGGCGTTCTCGAAGAGCGTCCGGAAGTTGCCGACGTTCCAGACCCGCTCGATGTTGGTGGTGAAGTTGTTGATCCTCCAGAACGCCGTGATCAGCAGGATCCCCAGCGACGCCAGATAGATGAAGACGAACCATGCCAGCGGCGGCGTCAGGAGGAGGGCGGCCCGGATCCACGGCCGCCGCCAGAGCGCGGCCGAGATGCGGGCCCCCGCCCCCCTCGGCGCCGACGTCTCGATGGTGCCGCTGGCCACGCCGGGCTAGCCCGTCACCTCCGTGGTCCACGCCTGCTGCCAGTCCGAGTACGCCATGCAGTTCGTCTCGCCGTTCCCGCAGTCGGGGATGGGCGTCTTCCAGAACGAGATCGAGTCGAAGTACGAGGCCGGCGCGTTCGCGTGATACAGGTCGCACGAGCCCTTGTCGAGCTGATCCATGATCGGGCACGCCTTCGTGTTCGCCGGCGTCTCCCCGTACCACGTGGCCTGGAGGGCTTGAGCCTTCGGCGTGCTGATGTACTGCATCCACAGGTAGGCGCAGTTCGGGTGCGGCGCGTTGGTGGCCAGCATCCAGGTGTCGGCCCACCCCGTGGCCCCTTCCTTGGGGATCGTGGAGGCGATGGGGACGTTGTTCGATCGCAGGATGCTCTCTTGATACGGCCACGACGCGCCGACGATCGCGTCGCCGTTCTTGAACATCGAGATCTCCTGGGAAGCGAGGCCCCAATATTTCCGGATCAAGGGCTGCTGCTCCTTGAGCAAGGCGACGGCTGCGTCCAGTTGGGGACGGGTCAACTCGGGAACTCCTCCGGGTTGTACATCAGCGTATTCGGGCCCCACTGAAGCGAGACGCCGTAGTGCACCCCGTCGATCGTGTTGTGAGGTGGTGATTGAAGCTGCGGGATGAAGTCCTTCCAGTCCGGGATGAGGTCGACGTTCACCGGCCTCACGTCCCCACCGTAGATCAGGCGGAGCGAGGCATCCCCCGAGGCCGAGACCATGTCGTACTGGCCACCGCCGCCGTCGGCCATCAATGTCACCATCTCGTCGGAGGACCCGGCGTACTTCGCGCTCACGTCGCAGCCCGTCTTGGTCTCGAAGGCCTTCGTCCACAACGGCTGGACATAGCCTTCCCAGGCGATCAGGTCCAGCTTGCCCTCTCCCGGGCCGATCGATGTCGGCGGCGCCATGTTGGCGGTGGGCGGCTGGGCGGCCCCGCCTCCCCCGCCGCCTCCGCCACCTTCGTCGCCCCCGCCACAAGCGGCAGTGAGGAGCATCAACGTGGCTCCCAGCGCCGCCATCGCGGGCCAGCGACCCGCTCTCATCCGCGTGCGTGTCATGCACCCACCCCCTCTTCATCCGGTCGTCCTTCGCTCTCCTGCCGTACGGTCACCGTCTGATCCGGCCTCCATGCCAGGCGAACCCGCCGCCCCTTGGCCTGGAGCACCTGTTCGGCCGACTCGAAGTTCTGGCTGATCACCGCGAGCTCACCGCCATCGTCGAGCTCGACCACATAGCGGGTCACCATCCCAACGTAGACGACGTCGCGGACCTTTCCTCCCTCGACGTGCGCCCCCGGTTCCGGCGCCTCGCCCTCGCCCAACATCCGGATCTTCTCGGGGCGAACGGTGAAATGGCGTCCCCCCCGTTCCAGGAGGTTGGAGACGCCGATGAAGCCGGCAACGAAGTCCGTGGCCGGTTGCTCGTAGACCTCGACCGGGGTCCCGACCTGTTCGACTCGCCCGGCGTTCATGACGGCGAGGCGGTCGCTCATGGTCAGTGCCTCCTCCTGGTCGTGGGTCACGTAGATGAACGTCAAGCCCACCTGCTGCTGGATCTGCTTCAGCTCGATCTGCATGGCCTGGCGGAGCTTGAGGTCGAGCGCCCCGAGCGGCTCGTCCAGGAGCAGCACCTTCGGCCGGTTCACCAATGCCCGGGCCAGCGCGACGCGCTGGCGCTGTCCGCCCGAGAGCTGGACTGGCTTGCGTCGGTCGAAGCCCTCCAGACGAACCATGCGCAGGGCATCGGCCGTCCGCTTCGTTCGTTCGTCCCGGGCGATCTTCTTCACCCGCAGGCCGTACTCGACGTTCTCCCCAACCGTCATGTGGGGGAACAACGCATAGTCCTGGAACACCGTGTTCACGTCCCGCTCATAAGGGGGAAGGCCGGACACGTCCTGGCCACCGAGCCACACCCGCCCCTCGGTGGGAGCCTCGAACCCCGCGATCATGCGCAGGCAGGTGGTCTTCCCCGAGCCGGATGGCCCGAGGATGGAGAAGAACTCGCCCGCGGCGACATCGAGGTCGACCCCGTCGACGGCCATGACCTCACCGAAGCGCTTCCGGACCCCCTCCAGCCGGACGGCCGCCCGAGCCTCAGGTGGGGCCTGGACGTCGTTCACCTGCAGCTGCGGTTGCGCCAAACTCCCTCCGAAACCCGCCGGGACGCGTGCCATCTTGACCTGCGGGAGACGAGGGGGCAAGGGACCGGCCGCTCCAGGCCTCGGAGAGCCCTCGCACGATGTCGCGAACCACGCGGGGGCCTCGGTCGATCAACCCCGTATACACCTGGACGGTGGCGGCGCCGGCGTCGAGGCAGGCCAGCGCGTCCGCGGCAGAGAGCACGCCGCCACACGCGTTGATGGGGAGCGCCCCCCCAGTCGCCGCCCGGACGTCCCCCACGATCCGTACCGTGTCCGGGAACAGCTCGCGGCCGGAGAGCCCGCCGGCCCCCACCGACAGGCGCCGGTCGGAGACCGGCCGAGTGTTGGAACAGGTGAGCCCGTCGGCGCCGCCGTCCTGCGCGACGCGTGCGAGCGCCAGCACCGCCTCGCGCTCGACGTCGCTCCGGAAGGG
>WNGF01000169.1_pt1 | contig 89337 bp, 80 predicted proteins | sample 5400641 | NCBI WGS metagenome assembly WNGF01 (sample SAMN13153371, study PRJNA577476) | soil metagenome | isolation source: 80 cm soil or saprolite under grassland replicate 2 | place: USA:California | collected 2016-06-15 | reverse complement strand
CTGGTTCGACCATCTGGGGCTGGTGTCGCTGCTCGATACTGTGCAGCGCCTCCAGCGCGTTTCATGAACCGCCGGATGCGGAACCGCACGTCCGGTGGTGTGGGAGGGCGGCGGGCGTGAGCCCGCCCCCTACCCGATGCTGCGTGCCGCTCTAAAGGAACAGCACTTCGGCGCCTTTCCACTTGTCGCTTGCCGGATCCTTCTTCAGCACGACGATCGTCCGTTCGTCAGTCTTGTTCATGTTGTCCGGGTCGAAGGTCTTCTTGTTGTAGACCCATTTGATCGCGGTCGGATCGGTGGAATCGATCTGATCGGGCTTGCCGATCTTCGACTTGATCTCCTCGTCGGAAGCGTCGACGACATAGCCGGTGAAGATGCCGCGCTGGTAGCCGCCGCTGCAGGCGGTAAGCATCAGCGCGATCGCGGCGGCGCCGACCCAGCGGCGAATGCGAGAATGGCTCACGAATGATTCTCCCGGAAATGGACAGGACCGGTCGAGCGGCGCTCGACGCGCCGCTCGCGTACGGTGGGACACAGTGTGGCGCGCCGAGCTTACGTCGCGCTGACAGCGCCGAGAAAATCAGCCGGCCGGGGGCACCGTCTCGGCGAACGACGGGCGCTTCGCGAGCTTCTCTGCGTGGCGCGCGAGATTCGGATATTCGTTGCGCCAATCGACGTCAGGATGACGCAAATCGAGATAGCCGAGCGCGCAGCCGGCGGCGATGTCGGCGAGCGTGTAGCCGTCGCCGCCGCACCACGGCCGTTCGCCGAGCTCGCGCGCGAGCTCGGCGACGCCGAGGACGATCTTTTGCCGCTGGCGGCCGAGCCAGTCCTTACTCTGCTGGCGCAATGGACGCCTCGACTCGAGCACGATCGACGCGGCTGCTTCGCAGATGCCGTCGGCGAGCGCTTCCCATTTCTTCACGGCGATCCTCTGCCGCGACGGCTCGGGAATCAGGCGGCTCACCGGGCTCACGGCGTCCAGATACTCGACGATCACGCGCGAATCGTAGATCGGCGTACCGTCGTCGAGCACAAGCACCGGCACCTTGCCGAGCGGATTCCATTCGGCCACTACGGAATCCGGCGCCCATGGCGACGTCTCGACCAGCGTGTATTCGATTTTCTTTTCGGCGAGCGCGATGCGCACCTTGCGCACGTACGGGCTCGTCAGCGAGGCGATAAGCTTCATGGGGGGAATGGAATCGGCGCCGCACGCGACTGCGCGGCCAGTATAGCATCGGCGAATCGCGCGCCGGATCGACCGCGCGAAGACACCGTGCGCGAGCATGCTAAACTCGTCGGCGCTCACCGCTCGCGCGCGTGTCCACGATGTCCGATTCCGTCGCCGCACTGACCGCACTGTCGCCGCTCGACGGTCGCTACGCGGGCAAGGTCGCCGCGTTGCGCGCGCATTTCAGCGAGTTCGGCTTGATCCGCGACCGCGTTCGAGTCGAGATCGCGTGGCTCATCGCGCTCGCCGACGAGCCCGCGATCGCCGAAGTCGCTCCCTTTGCTGCGCATGCGCGCGACACGCTCGCCGCCGCGGGCGCGAGCTTTTCGGCGGCCGATGCCGAGCGCGTCAAGGCGATCGAACGCACGACGAATCACGATGTCAAGGCTGTCGAATACTGGCTGAAGGAGCGATTCGCCGGCGAGCCCGACATCGCCCGCGTCGGCGAGTTCTTCCATTTCGCTTGCACGTCGGAGGACATCAACAATCTCGCCTACGGCCTCGCACTCGCCGAGGCGCGCCGCGATCAGCTGTTGCCCGCGCTGCGCGCTCTGGCGGCGACATTGCGCGAGCTCGCGCATTCCTACGCCGCGCAGCCGATGCTCGCACGCACGCACGGCCAGCCGGCGACGCCGACCACGCTCGGCAAGGAGATGGCCAACGTGTTCGCGCGGCTCGAGCGCGCGATCGCCGCGATCGAGCACGTTCCGATCAAAGGCAAGATGAACGGCGCTGTCGGCAATTACAACGCCCACGTCGCCGCTTATCCGGACGTCGACTGGGAGCACCTCGCGGCGCGCGTCGTGACGAGCCTCGGTCTCGAGCTGAATCCCTACACGACGCAGATCGAGCCGCACGACTACATGGCCGAGCTCTTCGATGCGATCGCGCGCGCCAACACGATCCTGATCGATCTCGATCGCGACGTCTGGGGCTACGTGTCGCTCGGCTACTTCCGGCAGAAGGTCAAGGCGGGCGAAGTCGGATCGTCGACGATGCCGCACAAGGTCAATCCGATCGACTTCGAGAACTCCGAGGGCAATCTCGGCATCGCCAATGCCCTGCTGCGTCATCTCGCCGAGAAGCTGCCGGTTTCGCGCTGGCAGCGCGATCTCACCGATTCGACGGTGTTGCGCAACGTCGGCGTTGCGCTCGGGCACGCGCTGCTCGGCTGGAGCTCGCTCGCGCAGGGGCTCGCGCGGCTCGACGTCGACACCGCGCGGCTCGGCGCCGACCTCGATGCGAATTGGGAAGTGCTCGCCGAGCCGATCCAGACGGTGATGCGCCGCTACGGTGTCGCCGACGCATACGAGCAACTGAAGGCGCTCACGCGCGGCAAGGGCGGCGTCACGCGGGCGAGCCTGCACGCCTTCATCGACGCGCTCGCGATACCGGACGACGCGAAGGCGCGGCTCAAGGCACTCACCCCCGCCGCGTACATCGGCAACGCCGCCGAGCTCGCGCGCCGCATCTGAGGGCGCTTCGAGCGAACGGCGCGACTCGGCTGGCCGCCCCGTCGTCAAAGACCGCGATCCGCACTCGCACGGCGGCGCTCCTTCACGAACGTGACCGCTGCGGGGGTTAGCGACACGAGGACGAACAGCACGACGATCAGCGTCAGATTATCCTTCACCCAGGGGATGTTGCCGAACAGGTAGCCCGAATACGCAAGCGACGCGATCCAGCCGACGGCGCCGATCACGTTGTAAGACAGGAAGCGGCGGTACGACATGCCCGCCACACCAGCGAGGAACGGCGCGAACGTGCGGATGATCGGCACGAAGCGACCGATGATGATCGTCACGCCGCCGTACTTGTCGTAGAACGCCTGCGTGCGCCGCAGATGCTCCTGCTTGAACCAGCGGGAGTCGGGCTTATCGAAGACCTTGGGCCCGATGAAATGACCGACCGAGTAGTTGACGCTGTCGCCGAGGATCGCCGCGGCGATCAGCAGCGCGACGAGCAGATGGATGTCGAGCCCGGCGGCCGCGACGATCGTGCCCGACAGGAAGAGGATCGAATCGCCGGGCAGGAACGGAAAGACGACGAGGCCGGTCTCGGCGAAGATCACGAAGAACAGGATCGCGTACACCCAGTGCCCGTACTGCGCCGCGAGCCCCGGGACCGTGCGGTCGAGCGCGAACAGCGAGTAGAGGATCGTCGTCAGCATGGGGCGAAAATGGGGTCAGAGCCGATTTTCGGGATACCGCGCGACTCAAGCGTAACGCGCCGACCGAAAATCGGCTCTGACCCCATTTTCGTTTTTCCCGATCGCGCGCTACGGCAGGATCTTCTCGCCCGTCGCGCCCTGCTTCCTCTCAGGCTTGACCAGATCCTCGCGCGATACGCCGAGCCACATGACGATCGGCGCCATGACGAGCACCGACGAGTAGATGCCGAAGCAGATGCCGATCGTCAGCGCGAGCGCGAAGTAGTGCAGCGTCTCGCCGCCGAAGAGCAGGATCGACAGCACCATCGTGAGCGTCATGCCGTGCGTGATGATCGTGCGCGAGATCGTGCTCGTGATCGCGTTGTCGATCACGTGCGTGACCGTTGCCTTGCGCATCTTGCGGAAGTTCTCGCGGATCCGGTCGGCGATCACGACCGACTCGTTGACCGAGTAGCCGAGCACTGCCAGCACGGCGGCGAGCACCGCCAGCGAGAACTCCCACTGGAACAGCGCGAAGAAGCCTAGGATGATGATGATGTCGTGCAGGTTCGCGACGATCGCGGCCACCGCGAAGCGCCATTCGAAGCGAAGCGCGAGATAGCCGACGATGCCGAGCGAGACCAGCAGCAGCGCGAGTGCGCCGTTCTCGTAGAGCTCCTTGCCGACCTGCGGACCGACGAACTCGACGCGCTGCATTTTCGCCGACGCGTCGTCGGCCTGGAGCGCCCCCATCACGCGCTCGGACAGCTGTGCGCTCGACACCCCTTCCTTCAGCGGCAATCGGATCAGCGCGGTGTTCGAGCTGCCGAAGCTCTGCGCCGAATACTCGCCGAGCGTGAGCTTCTCGAGTGCCGCGCGCACGCGGTTGTAGTCGACCGCATGCGCATACGTCACCTCGATCACCGTGCCGCCGCGGAAGTCGACGCCGAGGTTGAGCCCGCGCGTGGCGAGGAAGACCACAGCGAGCAAGAACGTGACGAGCGAGATGATGTTGAACGTCAGCGCGTGCCGCATGAACGGGATGTCGCGCTGAATTCTGAAAAATTCCATGGACGAAGTGGGCCGTTAGGATGTAGAAAATTTTCGGCGGACACTAACCTTCAGGTTACGTGGCTGCTCAAAATTCCATGGACGAAGTGGGCCGTTAGGATGTCTTGGACGCGTCCGCGATCGCTACTTCGCGACCGGCGCGGTCGTCGTCGCCGTCGGCCGCCAGACCTGACCGATCGACACCTTGTCGAGCTTCTTGCGGCCGCCGTAAATGATCGCGACGACGCCGCGCGACACGAACACGGCGGAGAACATCGACGTCAGGATGCCGAGGCAGTGGACGACGGCGAAGCCGCGGATCGGACCGGTGCCGAAGATCAGCAGTGCGATGCCCGCGATCAGCGTCGTCACGTTGGAGTCGAGAATCGTGTTCCACGCGCGCTCGTAGCCCGCCTGGATCGCCGCATGCGGCGTCGCGCCCCAGCGCAGCTCCTCGCGGATGCGCTCGTTGATCAGCACGTTTGCGTCGATCGCCATGCCGAGCGTCAGTGCGATGGCCGCGATGCCGGGCAACGTCAACGTCGCCTGCAGCATCGACAGGATCGCGACCAGCAGCAGCAGGTTGATCGCGAGCCCGAGCGTCGAGATGATGCCCATCAGCGCGTAGTAGACGCACATGAAGGCCGCGATGACGGCGAACCCGTACATCACCGAGTTGAAGCCCTTGTCGATGTTCTCCTTGCCCAAGCTTGGTCCGACGGTGCGTTCCTCGACGATCTCCATCGGCGCCGCGAGAGCGCCGGCGCGCATCAGCAGCGCGACGTCGTTCGCCTCGCGAGTCGACATCCGGCCGCTGATCTGCACGCGGCCGCCGCCGATCTCCTCGCGTATCACCGGCGCCGTGATCACCTCGGCCTTGCCTTTCTCGACGAGCACGATCGCCATTCGCTTGCCCACGTTCTCGCGGGTAACTTCCTTGAAAATGCGCGCACCGGTGCCGTCGAGGTTGACGTGGACGGCGGGCTCGTTCGTCCGCTGGTCGAAGCCGGGCTGCGCGTCGTTGATGCGATCGCCGGTCAGCACGACCTGACGCTTGACGAGCACCGGCGTGCCGTTGCGCTCGACGAACAGATCGTTGCCGAACGGCACGCTGCCCGCCTGAGCCTGCTCGAGCGCGCCGGGATCGTCGTTGACCATCCGGACCTCGAGCGTGGCCGTGCGGCCGAGGATGTCCTTTGCGCGCGCCGTGTCCTGAACGCCCGGAAGCTGCACGACGACGCGGTCGGAGCCTTGCTGCTGAATGATCGGCTCGGCGACGCCAAGCTCGTTCACGCGGTTGCGCAGGATCGTGATGTTCTGCAGGACGGCGCCGTCCTGGATGCGCTTCTGCGCCTCGGGCTTGAGCGATGCGACCAGGCGCAGCTCGCCGCCGCCGGCGTCGACCTCGCGCACCAGCAGATCGGGAAACGCGTTGCCGATCTCGCTTCGCGCCTTCGTGCGCTCGGCCTCGTCGCGGAAGCGCGCGACGACGTTCGTGCCTTCGCGTCCCACGCCCGAGTACTGCACCTTCTTTTCGCGCAACAGCGAGCGGATGTCGGCCGTGTAGCGGTCGGCCGCCTTGTCGAGCGCCGCCTTCATGTCGACCTGCAGCAGGAAATGCACGCCGCCGCGCAGGTCGAGTCCGAGATACATCGGCAGCGCGCCGATCGACGCGAGCCAGTGCGGCGACGCGGAGAGCAGGTTGAGCGCGACGATGTAGTTGTCGCCGAGCTTCGAGACAAGCGCGTCCTTCGCGTGCAGCTGCGTGTCCGGATCGTTGAAGCGTACCTTGACGCCGGTCGCGTCGAGCGACGCGCCGCGATACTCAATGTTTGCAGCCTTCAGCGTGTCCTCGACGGTGGCGAGCGTGGACGTGTCGATCTTGACCGTCGCCTTCGACGTCGATACTTGCACCGCCGGCACTTCTGGGAAGAAGTTCGGCAGCGTGTACAGGATGCCGACCGCGAGCGCGATCGCGATCAACACGTATTTCCAGAGCGGGTAACGATTCATGGCGGGAGTGGGATGCGGCGCCGGCAGGTCGATTGATCGCTACGGCGCACGGCAGCGCCGGGCGAGAAACGACTCCAGTCAAAGCGCCTTGATCGTGCCTTTCGGCAGCAGCTGCGCAATCGCGGTGCGCTGGACGTTGACCTCGATGTTCGGCGCGATCTCGACGCTTGCGTACTGGTCGGTGAGCTTCGAGATGCGGCCGACGACGCCGCCGGCGGTGACGACCTCGTCGCCCTTCTGCAGATTCGTCAGCATCTCCTTCTGCTCCTTCGAGCGCTTCTGCTGCGGGCGGATCAGCAGGAAGTAGAACACGACGAAGATCGCGACCATCGGCAGGAACGCCATCAGGTCGCCACCGAAGGGCGTGGGTGCCGCTTGCGCGTAGGCGGGCGAAATGATGAGCTCGGCGAGCATGGACGAGTCCTCCGGCGAATGCGGCGCTCGTCGCATATGCGAATGACCGAAAAGGCGCGCGAGCGATAACTGCGCATTCTATCATGCGGACGAAGGCGGCCGGCACCCGCCCGCCCGGCTACGGCAGTGGATCGCCGCTCGCGCGATCGGCGCGAAACGCCGACGCCCACGCGGCGAAACGATCGCCGGCGATCGCGTCGCGCATCTGCGCGGCGAGCGTCAGGTAGAAGTAGAGGTTGTGGATCGTGTTGAGCCGCGCGCCGAGAATCTCGTTCACCCGTTGCAGGTGGTGCAGATAGGCGCGGCTGAAGTTGCGGCACGTGTAGCAGCCGCAGTCGGGATCGAGCGGCTGCGTGTCGTGGCGGTGCCGCGCGTTGCGGATCTTGACGTCGCCGCGGCGAGTGAACAGCCAGCCGTTGCGCGCGTTGCGCGTGGGCAGCACGCAGTCGAACATGTCGATGCCTGTCTCGACGCCGGCGACGATGTCTTCCGGCGTGCCGACGCCCATCAGATAACGCGGACGATCGGCCGGAAGCCGCGGCGCGAGCCGCGCGAGCACGCGCAGCATCTCGTCCTTCGGCTCGCCGACCGACAGACCGCCGATCGCGTAGCCGTCGAAGCCGGTCGCGACGAGACCGTCGAGCGACGCGTCGCGCAGAGTGTCGTGCATGCCGCCCTGGACAATGCCGAACAGCGCGTTCGGATTGGCGAGCTTGTCGAATTCGTCCTTCGAGCGCCGCGCCCATCGCAGCGACAGCTCCATCGACTGCGCCGCTTCGTCGTGCGTGGCGGGGTAGGGCGTGCACTCGTCGAACACCATCGCGATGTCGGCATCGAGGGCGCGCTGCACCTGCATCGACACTTCGGGCGTGAGCAGCAGCCGGTCGCCGTTGACGGGAGAGGCGAACGCGACGCCGTCCTCGCGGACTTTGCGCAGCGCGCCGAGGCTCCACACCTGGAAGCCGCCCGAGTCGGTGAGAATCGGCCGCTGCCATCCCATGAAGCGATGCAGGCCGCCGTGCGCGGCGACGACGTCGACACCCGGGCGCAGCCACAGATGAAACGTGTTGCCGAGAAGGATCTGCGCGCCGAGATCGGCGAGCTCGTTCGGCGCCATCGCCTTGACCGTGCCGTACGTGCCGACCGGCATGAAGATCGGCGTGTCGACGCGGCCGTGCGCAAGCGCGAGCTCGCCGCGCCGGGCGCGGCCCGACGTGGCGAGGACACGGAAATCCATGCGAATGCGCGGCAGCGCGCCGCGCGGATCAGCGCTTGCGCGCGAAGCGGCGACGCGACGCGATCGCGACGGCGACGAGCAGCAGCGCCGTCAACGCGAGCGCACCGGCAGACAGCGTCGGGATCGGGAACGCCGGCGTGCTCGCGAGCTGACAGTTGCGCGCGCCAAAGTCGAACGCGTTCTTCCAGACGGTGTAGAAATCGCCGCCGAAGTTGCCGGGACCGACCTGCGGGTAATCGGGCGCGATGCCGATGTGGACGACGCACGCGAGACCCGTGATGCGCAGCGCGATCGCGGGGTCCGGCTGCCCGAGCGCGTTCGGTTGCGTCCACAGCGCGAGCACCGTCGTTCCCGGCTTCGCGCGGTTGCCGCCGGCGTACTGACTGCTGGTGAGCGACGTCACGCCGGCAGTCAGTGCGTGCGCAACGATCGATCCGGCGTTCAGCGTGCGTGCGGCGTAGGGCGTGCCGACACCGTCGGTCGTGTTCGGGTCGATCGATTCGAGCGCGCCCCAGCCGTTGGCCGACGCGCCGCTGTCGGAACGATCCTGGTCGTAGAACGTGCCGAGCACGACGGGATGGCCGGCATTGGCGTAAGCGGCGACGACGTTGCCGACGCTCGGCGCGTTGGGAAAGCGCCCGTCCTCGAACAGCAGCACGACGTCGAAGCTCGACTGCAGCGACGCGAGCGTCGGCGTCGTCGTGCTGACATCGACGCCGGTGAACGTGTGCCCGGCGACATTCGAGGTGAATGTCGCCGCGGTCTCGGCGAAGTAGCGGTTCGACAGCACGCCGACGCGCGCCGCTTGCGCCGGCAGCGAAAACGCGCCCGCGATCGCGATGAGCGCCGTAGCGACGCCGAGTCCCACCCTGCGAATCATTGTCATTTGGGGGAACAAGGCCCGGTATCTGCGCGAGCACTGCGTTCCCGACGATATTGATTGAAGCCGAGAGTAACGTATGCGCCGCAGAGTGCCAAGCCAATCGCGCCGAAAATCGGCTGCCGGCGCGGTGAAGTGTTGCGGCAGATCCAGCAATCGACGATTTGTCGCCGTGCGGCGACGCATTTCACTGTCTTGTTTTGACGTCAGTCAGCGACCGGGCGGTCGTCGGGCCGCTCGAGCAGCATTGCGTCTCCGTAGCTGAAGAAGCGATATCGAGCCGCGATCGCGTGTGCGTAGGCAGCGCGAATCGTCGCGTAGCCGGCGAATGCCGAAACGAGCATCAGCAGCGTCGTGCGCGGCAAGTGGAAGTTCGTGAGCAGCCGATCGACGGCGCGAAAGCGATAGCCCGGCGTGATGAAGAGCGCGGTTTCGCCTTCGTTCGACATCACACGTCCGTCGTCGTCGGCAGCCGATTCGAGCGCGCGCAGGCTCGTCGTGCCGACGGCGAGCACGCGCCCGCCGCGCGCACGCGCGCTCGCGATCGTCGCGGACGTGGCCTCGGGAATCCGATACCACTCGGCGTGCATCCGGTGCTTCGCGAGATCTTCGTGCGCGACCGGCTGGAACGTGCCGGCGCCCACGTGCAACGTGACGTACGCGAGCACGGCGCCACGCGCTTCGATCCGCTCGAGCATCGGCGCATCGAAATGCAGGCCCGCCGTCGGCGCGGCGACCGCACCCGAGTGACGCGCGTACACCGTCTGGTAACGTGCTTCGTCCGAATCGTCCGCCGGCCGCGTGATGTACGGCGGCAGCGGCACTTCGCCGTAACGACCGAGATAATCGACGAGCGACCCGGCGCTGTCGATGCGAAGCCGGAAGAAGCGCTCGTCGCGTGCGAGCACGGTCGCCGTCGCGCCGCCGGGCAGCGCGAGCGCAGTTCCGACTTTCGGCGGATGGCTTGCGCGCAGCTGAAACAGGCCTTCGTGCGCGGCGAGCGCACGCTCGAGCAGCAGCTCCACCTTGCCGCCGGTCGCCTTCGTCGCGTGAACACGTGACTTGAGCACGCGAGTGTCGTTCAGCACGACGACGTCGCCTTCGCGCACGAACGACGGCAGATCGGTGAACGCGCGGTCGGCGAACGCAGCGCCGCCGGCCGCATCGGGCATCACGTGCAGCAACCGGCTCGCCGTGCGCTCGGGGGCGGGCACCTGCGCGATCAGCTCGCCCGGCAGCTCGAAGTCGAAATCGGACAGCGTGTAGGTTCGCATTTCGGCCGTGCGACGAAGCGCGCGCCGCACAAGCACGGCGCTCACGCGGGCTTCCACCGCTTGTGCACCCAATACCACTGTTCGGGGTGGCGCAGCACGAGCCGCTCGATGACCTCGTTGTAGGCGCGCGTGTTGCGCCGGATCGCCTCGTCGACATCGTCGCACTCGATCGGCGCAATCGCATCCTCGAAGCGGACGACATGTCGGCCGTCCGGTTCGCGCCATGAGGCGGCGGGCACGACGGGAGCGCCGGTCGTCAGCGCGATCAGCGCAAGCGCCCGGAACGTGCCGGCCGGCTCGCCGAAGAAATCGACGCGGACGCCGTCGCTGCCGCGCGCGTGCTGGTCGAACGGGAACACGATCAGGTCGCCGGCTTCCAGCCGCGACAGCATGCGGTCGAGCGAGTCGCGCTTGCCGAACACGCCGAATCCGGCGCGCTCGAAGCGGCGGATGACCAGATTGTCGAGCCACTTCGGCTTCACCGTTCGGCGGACGAAATGGAAGCGGCCCTTGAGCTTGGGAAAGTGCGCGATTGCCGCGACGGTCGCGACTTCCCAGTTGCCGAAGTGACCGGTCATCACGAGCGCGCCCTTGCCCTGCGCGAGCGCGGCGTCGGCCGCTTCGGTGTTCTCGACGCGCACGCGCGTGAGTATCCGCTCGCGCGTCATGAACGACAGCGCGAAGAACTCGACGATCAGCTTCCAGATGTGGCCGTAGAACGCGAGCTTGATGCGCTCGATCTCCGCGGGCGGCAGCGTCGCGCCGAACACGCGCTCGAGATTTTGCTGCACGATGTCTCGACGCCACGGAACGAGCCGGTGCAGGATGCGGCCGGCGAGCGGAACGTCGATCGTCGCGGGTTTCGCGAGCGCGACCGCGGACGCGCTGACTGCGTCGTGGGTGAGCGAGAGCGCGATCGTGTCGATCCGGTGCCGGTCGAGCACGGCGCGGGCGCGCGGCGTCAACGTCAGTTGCGGTGCACCGTAGCCGTCGCGCGCGACGCCGAAGTCGGACGCCTCGATCGCGCCCAACGCGGTTTCACGCGGGAAGAGCTTGAGGCACGCTTCCTTCGCGGCGAAGCGCGCGGCGAGGCTCGGGGCACGACCGGCGGCTTCCCCGGCGTCGGCGAGCTCGGTCGGAGTGAACAGTCGCGCGAGATCGGCCGGCGGCGTTTGCGCGACGAGCCGCTCGATGCGCGCGATCTCGACGGAGTCGATGCCGCAGCGCGACTCTGCAACCGGTTCGCTGCTCACCGCGGTACGCGGGACGGTGGCAATTGTCGTCCCCGCCCTTCGACTTCGCTCAGGACAGGCGAACGCGGGGACCCAGTGACTTTCGAGCGAACGACACTGGATTCCCGCGTGCGCGGGAATGACAACAGGGATGCGTCGCGCCTCACGATTGTCGTCCCCGCGAACGCGGGGACCCAGTGACTTTCGAGCGAACGACACTGGATTCCCGCATGCGCGGGAATGACAACAGGGATGCGTCGCGCCTCACCCTCGCACGACGAGCGCCGCGTCGCTGCCGCCGAAGCCGCGCGACAGCACGAGCGCGACGTCGCTTCGCGGCGCCTGCGCGGACGCGGATACGGCGACCCCGGCGCATGCAGGATCGAGCGCGCGAAACGTCGCGATGCCGGGCACCCGCCGGGCGGACAGCGCAGTCAATGCGAGCACCGTCTCGACCATCGGCGCTGCCGCGAGCAGGTGGCCGAACGCCCATTTGAACGCGGTTGCGGGGGGAACGTCGTCGCCGAACACGCGTCGAAGCGCGCTCGCCTCCGACGCATCGGAGCGCGGCGTTCCGTTGCCGTGCGCGACGATCATGCCGACCTCGCGCGGCGCGACGCGCGCATCATCGAGTGCCTGTTCGATCGCGCGCGCGAGGCCATCGCCGTCACCGCGGATTTCGAGCAGGCCGCGCGCTTCGCTGACCGACGCGCCGCCCAGGTACTCGCCGATCACGCGTGCGTCGCGCTCGCTCGCCGCCGCGGCGGTCTCGAGCACGAGCGCGCCCGCGCCCTCGCCGAACACGCTGCCGTCGCGATCGACGTCGAACGGCCGCAGCGTCTGCTTCGCGAGCAATCCCGCACGCTGGTAATAGAGCATCGTCTGCGGCTCGAGCTGCGTGTCGTGCGCGACCGCGACCGCGCGATCCGCTTCGCCTGCGCGCAGCGCCGCGGCGGCCTCGATCAGCGCGAGCGCGCCACCGACGCTGTGGTTCGTGATGCACGCGTTCGCGCCCTTCAAGCCGTGGCGGATGCCGACGTGGCACAGCACGTTGTTGGGCAGCGTGCGCAACAGCCACATCGGGTTCACGACGTTCGCAAGCTCGCGGCCGAACGCCGGCATGTCGCCGTGCGTTTCGGCCATCAGCGGCAAGAAGTCGTACTGCGTGCTGAACGAGCCGCCGCCCGATCCGACGAAGAGCCCGAACCGATCGGCGAAGCGCGCGGCCGCGGACTCGTCGAGGCTTGCGCGGAACGCGTCGAACGCCGCCGCCTCGACCGCGCTCGCCGCTGCGTACAGGCCGAGAATGTCGGTGCGGCGGATGAGCTTGTGCAGCTTGCGATCGGCAACGAGCTTCGTCGCGTTGTAGTCGGGAATCTCGGCGGCGATCTTCACCGGCCACGCCGACGCATCCCATTGCTCGATCGGGCGGATCGCCGAGCGGCCTTCGTCGGCGGCCGCGAAGATCGAGCGCGGATCGCGGCCCGACCCGCACACGGCGCCGCTGCCGGTGATGACGATCTTCATTGCGCTCGAATCGGCCATCGCGTCACCCGTCCACGCCGCGGCCGTCGACCTGCTCGGGATGGCGAAACGCGACGGTGCTGTTCGAGCCGCCGAAGCCGAACGAATTGGACAGCGCGACGCGGATGCGGCCGGTGCGCGGCGCGCCGGTGACGAAATCGAGATCGCAATCCGGATCGCGCTCGACGAGATTGGCGCTGAGCGGCATCGTGTCATGGGCGATCGCGAGCGCGCACACCGCCGCCTCGACCGCACCTGCGGCGGCGATCAGATGTCCGGTCATGCTCTTCGTGGAGCTGACCGCGACGCGCTTCGTGTCGGCTCCGAACACCGCGTGGATCGCGGCGGATTCGCTGCGGTCATTCATATACGTCGACGTGCCGTGCGCATTGATGTAGTCGACGTCCGTGATGCTCGCGCCCGCATCGGTGAGCGCCGCGTGCATCGACTGGATCGGACCGTCGCCTGACGGATGCGAGTCGGTGATTCGGTAGCTCGACAGCGAATTACCGTCACCGGCGAGCTCGGCGTAAATGCGCGCGCCGCGCGCTCGTGCCGCCGACCATTCCTCGATCACGAGGAAGCCGGCGCCTTCGCCGAGGACGAATCCGTTGCGCGTCGCGTCGAACGGACGGCTCGCACGTTCCGGCGTGTCGTTGTCGGCCGAGACTGCCGACAGCAGGCAGAAGCCGGAAAGCCCGACCGGATTGATCATCGAATCGAAGCCGCCGGCGAGCGCGCAATCGACCACACCGCGGCGAATGAGCTTCATCGCTGTGCCGACCGCCTGGCCACCCGACGCGCACGCCGTGTGCACGCTTGTCGCATAGCCGGCGATGCCGAAGCGGCGCGTCAGCAGCGAGACGCCGTTCGCCGACTGGCTGCGCGAGAACGCCATCGGATCGGCGGCGACCGGGCAGTCGAGCAAGCGCGTCGGATCGAGCTCGCCATCGGCCGCGCAATCACGCTGCAATTCGGCCAATTCATCGTAGGCGACACCCATCATGCCGGTGCCGACCGAGCAGCCCCAGCGCGTGGCGGTTTGCGGCGTCGGCGCGATGCGGGCGTCGCGGATCGCTTCCTCGGCAGCCGCGAGCGCGAACAGATGCGAGCGGTTCGCCGATTTCGCGAGCTTGCGATCGAGCGCACGCGGATCGAAGCCCTTGACCTCGGCGGCAATGCGCGTCGAGAAGCCGCTCGCGTCGAACAGCGTGATCGGCGCCGCGCCGCTCTTTCCCGCCGACAGCGCATTCCACGTAGCAGCGATGCCAATGCCGACGGGTGTGACGAGCCCGATCCCGGTGATGGCGACGCGTCGGCGCTCGGTCATGACTTGTCGCGCCGCGCGCTGCGCGGCGCCGTCCATTTCCCCTCTCCCGCGGGGAGAGGGGGAAGAGGTGAGGGCTTCATCCGGCGACTCCATCGACGAGCTCGACCCGCGCTGCTGCAATGTTGCGACCGTCCACACGCGCGGCGAGATCGAACGTGCGCGGCTCCCCTGCGCGCGCATCCGCCTGAAGGTCGACCGCCGTTCCCGGTGCGATGAACGAGCGGATCTTCACGTTGGTGACGCGATGCGGCCGCAGCAACGCGTGCACGGCGGCCGGCGTCGTTTCGTGCGCGAGCGCCAGCGCGAGCTGCATTTGCGTTTCGAGCAGCAGCGTGCCGGGAAACACGGGCTTGCGCGGAAAATGATCGCCGAAGAACGGCGCCGCGCTCGGAACCGACAGACGCGCGGCGAGCGAGCGTCCCGGATCGTGCGAAGCGGTCTCGACGTCGAACGCGGGCACGCCACGGAAGGCGCCCGGTTCCTTGCCTTGCGTGATCAGCGTCTCGAAGTCGGCGCGTACCGCTGCGGGATCGTCGAAGTCGGTCATCGGCAACATCGGTCCGACGCAATGGTTGAGCTCGAGCACGCGCGCTTCACCGATCCACGCGCGTCCGTCGTAGAACACCGCTTGGTCGTCGCAGCTTTCGATGGCGATTTCAAGCTCGAGCATCTGTCCGGGAAGCGCTGTACCGTGGAAGATCGTTTCGGCGGCGATCCCCGCAACGGGACGGCCCCGGTAATCGATGTGCGCCATTGACACCCATGCCGCGAGCTGGCCGACAGCCTCGGCGACCAGACACTGCGGAAACGTCGCCAGATGCGCGGGAATGTGGAAGCGGCCGCGCGCGGCGCGACCGGGCGTATGCGCGACGATGCGGTCGACGAACGAGAACGCGTGAAAGCGTTCGGGGCTCGTCGAGGCGGCGCGCTCGGCCATCGGCAGCAGCCGGTTCAAGCCGCCGCGCTCGCGCGTTGCGCTCTCAGCACGACTTTGCAAAACGTCTGCGGCGTGAACAGGCGCGTAATGTCGGCCGCCTTGAGCGGCGAGCGGAAGCGCTCGCGCGGCACTTCGGACAGGAATTCCTTCAAGCGCGCTTCGCCCGCGGGCGTGACGATGCCCTTCTGCTCGAAATCGGACTCGGGCAGGTCGCCGCGTGCATCCTCGACGATCTTGCCGCGCGGAATCTTCACCTTGAAGCCGCGCTCGAGCCTGAACACGAGATCGAGGAAGTCGATCGATTCGGCGCCGAGGTCGTCGATCAGCGACGCGTCGGGCTTCACTTCGTCGACGTCGCAGCCGAGCGCGTCGGCGATGATCTTCGCGACCTGCGGGTAGATCGCCTGCACTTGGTCCTTGCTGAAATTGGTGCTCATCTTGTTGTCACTCCATTTTGAAGCCGCCGTCGACGTGGACGACCTGACCGGTGATGTAATCGGAAAGACGCGACGCGAGAAACCACACCGCGTGCGCGACGTCCTGCGGCGCGCCGAAGCGGCGCAACAGGATACGGGCCTTGACGTCGTCGCCCGCCATGTCGCGGACGACTTGCGACATCTCCGTCTCGATGACGCCCGGTGCGACCGCGTTCACCATGATCTTGCGCGGCGCGAGCTCGACGGCGAGCGCGCGCGTCATCGCGTTGATCGCCCCTTTGCTCGCGGCATAGTTCGTCTGGCCGCGGCCACCCTTTTCACCCGACACCGAGCTCAGGTTGACGATCTTGCCGGAGCGGCGCGACATCATGTGCGGAACGACGGCGCGCGTGACGTTGAACACGCCGCCGACGTTGGTGTCGAGCACGTCGTGCACGTCGTCGTCGGAGAGCGCCGCGAGCAGGTTGTCGCGGATGATGCCGGCGTTGTTCACCAGCACGTCGATGCGCCCGCAGCGCTCGGCGACCGCGTCGACCGCCGCCGCGCACGCGGCGGCATCGCGCACGTCGACTTTGAGCGCGCTGACCGTATGCCCCTTCGCGCGCTCGGCCGAGACGACTTCGTCGGCGGCGGCCGCGTTGTCGCGGTAGAAGAACGTCACGTCCGCGCCCTCGGAGGCGAGCAACTCGACGATCGCGCGGCCGATGCCGCGGCCGCCGCCGGTGACGATCACCGCTTTCCCCGCGAGTCCGGAATCGAGCGCCATCAACCGGAGATGCTGTAGCCGCCGTCGACGACGAGCGTATGGCCGTTGATCATCGCCGCCTCGGGCAGGCACAACAGATAGACGGCGTTCGCGACGTCGGCCGGCGCGAGCGTCGGACCCGCGGGCGTGCGCTGCGCAAACTCGGCGAGAAGCTGGTCGCGGTTCGGGAAGTACGCGAGCGCATCGGTGTCGACGACGCCGGCGTTGACGATGTTGACTCGAATGCCCCGCGGGCCGAGCTCCTGCGCGAGCGTGCGCGCGAGCGACTCGAGCGCGGCCTTCGACGCCGCGACGAACCCGTAGGAAGGAATCGCGCGCGTTGCGCCGAGGCTCGACATGCCGATGATGCGGCCGCCATCGCGCATCATCGGCACGACGTGCTGCGCAACCAATGCGAGCGCGAACGCATTCGTCTCGAGACACCACCGCCAATGCTTGAGCTTCATCTCCATCGCCGGCTTCAGCACGCCGGACGCCGCGTTCGAGATCGCGATGTCGATCCGGTCGAAGTCCTTGCCGATCGCGTCGAACATTTCGGCGACGCTGTCGGGATCGCCGACATTGCCCTGGACGGCGAGCGCGCGCCGCCCCTGCGCGCGCGCTTGCGCGCACAGCGATTCCGCCTCGTCGTAGCTGTTGTAGTAGTTGACGATGACGTCGCAGCCCGCGCTCGCGAGCTTGGCCGCGATCGCGCGCCCGATGCCGCGGGCGGCGCCGGTGACGAGCGCGACTTTTCCGGCCAGCGGTTCCGCCATGGCGTGTTTGCGTTTGCGGGCGAAGGTGAATGGGCGCGCTCGCAATCCTGCTGCGACGAGCGCAACCCCATATTTTATACCAACCGGGCGTGGCGCCCGGGCCGGCGCGCGAAGCCGAACCGCGGCTCAGTTCGCGGCGACCGTCCCGTGCCGTGCCCGCACGTACCGCTGCGCCTCGAGCACCCAGTGGCGCTTGATGCTGTGCCAGACGTCGGCCGCCCACAGGATGTTGAGCGTGTTGCCGTCCGGCAGCGGCGGCCAGTGGGCTTCGTCGTTGGGATTGAACGCGTTGATCCAGTCGCGAGTCGCCTTGTCCTGCACGAGATGGTCGGAGTGCGGAACGAACACGTGGTTGTACTCGGCGGGCAGCGTCACGTTGCGCACGTTCGCCTTGCCGCCGGCGTGGAACGTCTTCACGCCTTCGAATCCCGGCGCGTCCCACGCGAAGAAGTCGACGCCGATCCGGTAGCCGGTGAACTCGTCGACGGTGTCGGGGATCGTCCGTATGCGCGTGAAGATCATCCAGTGCACGGGCAGCGCGAGCGACCAGCCACCGGTACCCACGGCGGATGCGTACGCGAGCGACACGCCCACGACCGGACGCTCGCGGCCGGTCAGCGGATCGACGATCGTCGTGCGCGACTCGAACTCGTGCGTCAGCGGATTGAACGGGTGCAGGTTGCTGTCGAATGCGCCGGCGAGCACGTGCAGGATCTTGACCGTCTGGATGCCGCCCTGGCTATGCCCGATCAGAAAGGGGCGCAGGCCTTCGCGCTCGTAGTACCACGCGATCATCCCCGCCTGCTGCTCGGCGCTTTCATAGGGGCTGCGCGACAGCGACTGGTCTCCGAGGTCGCGGATCTTGTCCTCGGGATAGCCCATGCCGATCAGGAATTGTGAAAAATCTTCCATCAGCAGGTGGACCGGGTAGATGCCGCCGTGAAGGTTCATGATCCGCGGCGTCGGTCCGCGCGCGAGCACGGTGCGCACGTCTGCATCGCTCACGCGCTCCGGATCGAGGGCGAGGATGCGCTCCTCGAGCCCCGCGTCGAGCGCACCGCGGCGGACCACCGGAGACAGCGCCGTGGGAGCGGAGTAGTCGCCCGACGGCGCCGGCGCGGTCGCGCAGCCTGCCGCGAGCACCGCGGCGAGCACCGCCGCGAGGAAAGCGAGAACGGTCGTGCGCCGGCGAAAGGTATTGATCATTGTGTTCATGATGTGAGCGAGTCGAGTCGATGGACAACATCCGCCGCGATCTGTTCAGCCGTGGCGCGAGCATAGCAGGCGGTGCGGAAGGTGAAACCGAGATTGAGCCGGTTGCCGACGGGCGTTGCAGCGACGACCAGCGGCGACAGCGGCCCGGTCGACACGCCGCGCACGTAGTCGGCCGGCACGCCCTCGCGCGGCCACAGCGCGTTGACGTCGAGCATCGTGATCGCGCCCCAGACCGGATGGTGCTTCGTGAACAGGCGGTGCCGGTCCGCCGGCTCGAGGAACGGCCACATCGCGCCCGCCAGGCCGAGCGCGAGGATCGTGCGCAGGTGCAGCCGCGCACGCTTGATCGCAGCCGTTTGCGCGTGAACCGCACGGGCGAGCGTCTGGACATCGATGTCCGGCGGCACCGCATGGCTCACTCGAAACGACGACAGGAACTGGCCGAACGCCGCGGCATCCGCTGCGGCGAAATCGCGACGCAGGTTCACGATCGACGCCACGGCGAGCTCGCGCCGGCGCCTCGCCTGCCAGCGCTTTTGCGCGCGCGGCGCGAGCGCGAGCATCAGCACAGCGAGCAGCAGGTCGTTGCGCGTCACCCCCCACGATTTCGCAACGGCGGCCATGCGGGCAACCGATGCCGCCTCGAGCCGGACGAGCAGGAACCCGTTGTAATGGTCGTCGTCGGCGCTGTAGCGCGGACGCGCGGCGCGGCGCGACGCCGTGATGAGCGCCGGAAACGCCGCGAGCGCACGCACGACATCGAGCGGACGACGAACGAACAGGCTGCGATAGGTCTTCGGATACAGAGGCGGCGCAGCAGCTGCCGGCGCCTCGCCCACGTATCGCTTCGCGATCGATGCGAGCAGCCCGACGATCGCGTCGCCGCCCGCGATGAAATGGTCGTAGACGAGGCCGAGCTGGAATCGATCGCCGCCGGCGAGCGCGAAAAAGCGGATCGGCACGCCGTCACCGCCGGCGTCGAACGGTGTGTTGAGCTCGGTCTCGATTTCCGCGGCGAGCCTTGCGTCCGCATCCGCCCCGGCGTCGATGCGACGCAATGACGCATGGCCCGGACTCGCCGAATATTCGTAGCGTCGACGCGGCGCATCGAGCGCAAGCCGCGTGATGCCGCGGCGCGCGAGCTCGTCGTCGATCGTCGCGGCGAGATGGGTGAGATCCAATGGCGCCGCAATGTCGACGACGTGGACGGCGCTGTACGGATGCAGCTCGCGAAAGCGCAGCATCGTCCGCTGGAATGCGTTGAGCCGGCCGCGCATCAGCCGGATCCCCCTCGTCGCGCGCGCACGAGCCGCTGCGCTTCGCTGCACCAGTGCTGCTTCACGCTGTACCAGAGATCGGCCGCGTGCACCAGATTCGCCGCGTCGGCTGCCGCAATATCGGGCAGCGGCGGCAGCGACGCATCGGGCGAATAGGCGTCGATCCATGCCCGCGCCGCCGGATCGCGCGCGAGCTCGGCGATGCGCGGCGCGCCGATATGTCCGACGCCCGCGGGCAGCGTCACATTGCGCACGCTCGCATGGCCGGTCGCGCGATAACGCTCGGGCTCGGACGTGCCTTCGAACACGTCGCCCGGAATGAAATAGCCGGTGAAGTCATCGACGGTGTCCGGAATCGCGCGCAGTCTCGCCAGCATGTCCCACTGTCCGAGCAGCACGCGCATCAGCTTGCCGGTCGCGATCGCCGCCGCGTACGCAACCGAAAGGCCGACGACAGGTCGCTCGCGTCCGCTCAGCGGATCGACGATCGTGTCGCGATCGAGCGCCATTGCCGTGCGCGGATCGCGCACGGCAATGTGCGGGTCGAACGCGCCCGCGAGCTCGTGCAGCACCCGCACGACGATCATGCCGCCCTGGCTGTGGCCGATCAGCATCGGCCGCACGCCATCGTGCTCGTAATGCCACGCGACGAGCCCGGCGATCGTGGCGCTGTCGGTGAAGCTGGCGTACCAGAGCGAGCCGTCGCGCGGATCGGCGATGCGCTCGCGTGGATAGCCCATCGCGATGAAGAACTCGGCGACCGGCTGCATCGTCACCACCGGAACGCTGCCTGCGAAGAGCAGCATCTTCGGCGCCGGAACATGGGTGAGCACGTCGGCAACATCGCGCTCGCTGATGTGCTGCGGCGAAAGGGCGAGCAGTCGGCGCTCGAGCGCCGGATCGAGCGTAACCGTGGCGGGCTGCGCTCGCGCTTCGTTCGCGATCGCCAGCACGAGGGCGAGCGCGGCGAGCAACGCGGCCACGATGCCGCTCACGCGCCGCGTGCGATCAGCGCGCACGCAGCCGCGGAAGGAAGCGGCCCGTGCGCTTGAGATACTCGGCGTAAGTCGGTCCATGCGTCGCGAGCAGGAAGCGCTCCTCGTTGGCCGCCTTCATCACGTTCAGCGCGAGATGAATCACGGCGACGACGAGCATCGGCACCGTCGGCACGACGATCACGGTGCACCACATCAGCAGCATCGAGAACGCGTAGATCGGGTGGCGGATCCGCGCATAGAGCCCGTCGGTGATGAGCTCGCCCGATTGCTTTTCACTGACGTCCATCCGCCAGCTCTTGCCCATCCGCGACCAGCAGCGAATCGTGATCGCGAGCGCGATGACTGCGCCTGCGGCGGCGAGCCAGCGCAACGCGGCGTACGCGGGCTCGCTGCGCGCGAACGGCGGCAGGCCGAAGGGCGGTGCCGTGTGGGTCGTCGCGAGATAGGGAACCACCATCCAGGCGACGACCAGCGGAACCCAGACGAGCCACATCAAACGCTCGCGACGCTGCTCGGGCACGAGACCTTTGAGGTCGTGCGAGTGACGCCGCGCGCGCAAGACCATCGCGCCGACGCGGCCCCAGTACACCCAGATAGTGGCGATGACGATGTAAAGAGGAAGGTCGGGCATGACAATCTGCCACGGGCCTTGTCCTCGGTGGGTTCATCCGGGACCGGCCTTCGATGTCCGGCGCTTGCTTGCAGCCGGTCCGTTGTTTGCTGATCGCTGGTGCCGGGAGAGGGACTCGAACCCTCACGGTGTTTCCACCGGCGGATTTTGAGTCCGCTACGTCTACCAGTTCCGTCATCCCGGCGTCGAACGCCGCACGCACGCCGCGTTTGCCCGCGCGCTGCAAAGACGGCATTATCGCGTAAAACACTCGATGCCGCATCGGCCCCGACGAAACGTCGATGCGCCGCGCGACGGCGGTCCGCGGCGTTGAAGCGGCTCCGCGCTTCCCTTTCAGAAATTTGTACACATTGCCCGCGGTGAGCGCCGTTCGCAACGTGCTGTTCGTGATGTGCGACCAACTGCGGCGCGACCATCTGTCGTGCTACGGCGGGCGCGTGCACACGCCGGCGCTCGACGGTCTTGCCGCGCGCGGGGTGCGTTTCGATCACGCGTACGTGCAAGCAGGCGTGTGTGGTCCGGCGCGGATGTCGTTCTACACGGGACGCTACGTCTCGTCCCACGGCGCGACGTGGAACCGAGTGCCGCTCTCCGCGGCCGAGCACACGCTCGGCGATTATCTGCGCACGGGAGGACGCGTCGCCACGCTCGCCGGCAAGACGCATGTGCTGCCGGATACCGAGGCGCTTGTGCGCTTCGGGATCGAAGTGGAATCCGAGCGCGGCGCACTGCTGCGCGAGGGCGGGTTCGTCGTGGTCGATCGCTACGACGGCCACACGCCGCCGGGACCCGAGTCGGGTTACGCCGACTGGCTGCGCGCGCGCGGCTACGCGAGCGCCGACCCGTGGAGCGACTTCGTCATCGCCGCCGACGACGGCGGCCGTGTCGTCTCGGGCTGGCAGCTTCGCCACGCGCACCTTCCTTCCCGCGTTGCCGAAGCGCATTCCGAGACCGCGTACATGACGGACGTTGCGCTCGACTGGATACGCGCGCAGGGCGAGCGGCCGTGGGTGCTGCATCTGTCGTATGTGAAGCCGCACTGGCCCTACGTCGCACCTGCACCGTACCACGCCCGTTATCGCGGCGCGGACACCGGTGCGATCGTGCACGGCGCGCAGGACGCCACCGCCGACGAGCATCCGGTCGTGCGCGCGTACCGCGAGCACGATGAGTGCCGGTCGTTCGCCCGCGAGGACGTCGCGCGCCACGTGCGTCCCGCGTACATGGGGCTCGTCGCGCAGATCGACGACCATCTTGGCCGGCTGTTCGCGGTGCTCGACGCGCAGGGCCGGCTTGCCGACACGCTGATCGTGTTCACGTCCGACCACGGCGAGTTCGGCGGCGACCGCGGTCTCGGCGAGAAGGAGCTGCTCTACGACGAGATCGTCCGCGTTCCGATGATCGTCTACGACCCCGACCCGCGCGCCGACGCGACGCGCGGGCACGCCGATGCGTCGATGATCGAAGGCATCGACATCGTACCGACGATTCTCGACGCGCTCGGCATCGAGCGACCGATGCACCGGCTCGAAGGGCGCTCGCTCATCTCGTACACGCGGGCGGAGCAGGGCGTCGTCGCACGCGATGCGGTCTTTGCCGAGCTCGATTACGCGTTTCGCCGCGCGCGGCGGGTGCTCGGCCGCGACGTCGATGCGTGCCGCGCGTGGATGGTGCGCACCGAGCATTGGAAGTACATCGACTGGCAAGGCTTCCGGCCGCAACTGTTCGATCTCGAGGCTGATCCGCTGGAGCTCGACGACCTCGGCGCCGACGCGCGCTGCGAGCGCGAGCGCGCGTTACTGCGCGAGCGCCTTTTCGACTGGCTTGCGTCGCTCAAGCGTCGCACGACCGTGAGCGACGCGACGGTCGACGCACGTACCGACGCGCATCGCCGTCACGGAATTCACATCGGCATCTGGTAATAGGATGCTCGGCGGCTAGCGGTCGCGCCATCCGAACGGAATGTCAGTGCCATTGCCGTAACCGAACACCGCCTGAGCGATTCCGTCGCGCTGCGTGCTGACGTACCAGATACCGTTGCGCACGAGGACGAAGTCGGCGCGGCCGTCGCCGTCGTAGTCGAACAGCAGCGGTATGTCGCCGGGCGCGCCGAAGGCCACCGCCAGGTCGCCCACGCTGTCACGGTTCGTGTCGACGTACCACATACCACCGCGATAGATCACGAGGTCTGCGATGCCGTCGCCGTCGACGTCGCCGGCGAGCGGTATATCGCCGGGCACGCCGCCGAAAATGTAGGCGAAGCTGCCCGCTCCGTTCAGCGCCGTACTCACGTACCACGCGCCGTCACGATAGATCACCGCATCGTCGCGACCGTCGCCGTTGAAATCGGCGAGTAACGGCCGATCGCCGGTGACACCGCCGAAGGAGAAGGCGAGCTCGCCGTTGCCGTCGCGATCGAAGTCGGCGAACCACAGACCGTTCCGATAGAGCACGAGATCATAGCGGCCATCGGTATCGATACGACCCGCGAGCGGAGTGTCACGCGGTGCGCCGAAATAGACCTTCTGATCGGCTGCGCGATCACTGTCGACGTCGATGAGGAAGCGATTGGCGCTCGGACGGTATAGCGCGAGCACCGGCTGCACCGGCGGCGACGACGGCGCGCTTGCCGCGGACAGCGGGTCGGTGTTGTACAGATATTCGGAGAGGTTCGTCGCGCCGTCGCCGTCGGGGTCTGCACCGACGCCCGCGGCGCTCGGGCTGCCGAAATACACGTTCTCCCACCAGTCGGGAAGTCCGTCGCCGTCGCTGTCGTAGGGCGCGACGCGGTAGATGACGCCGTTGCCGAGACCCGCGACGTAGAGCTCGCCCGCTTCGTCTTCGCCGAACGCGGAGAGTGCCGACAACGCGTTGCCGATGTACGTCGTCGTCCACATGCCGGCATCATCGACGGTTGCCGCCCACATCCGCTGGCTGCCGTAGTCGCCGTACAGATACGCGCCGGCGAGCAGCGGAACCTTGTCGCCGTGATAGCGATAGCCGCCGGTCACCGCGATGCCTCCGAGCGCGTCATGCGCGTACTCGAGGATCGGCCCGACATAATTCGGCGGCGGCGTGCAGTTCGGGTTCACGCCCGGCGTGCAGATCGTGCCCTCCATGATGCGCCAGCCGTAGTTGCGGCCGCCCGGTGTGCCCGCGGGTTGCCAGTCGATTTCCTCGCGTGCGCTCTGGCCGACGTCACCGATGAATTGATCGCCGGTCAACCGATCGAATGTGAACCGCCACGGATTGCGCAGGCCGTAGGCCCAGATCTCCGGACATTGGCCGGTGCGCGCGATCTCGTCGCACGTCTGCCCGGCGAACGGGTTCAACGGCGGGATCGCGTAGTACGGCGCCACGTCGACGTCGATGTCGAGCCGCAGCATCTTGCCCAGCCGCACGCCAAGCGTCTGCGCGTTGTTCGGCGGATCGTTGCCCGAGCCGCCGTCGCCGGTGCCCGCGTACAGATAGCCGTCGGGGCCGAATGCGAGCTTGCCGCCGTTGTGGTTCGCCTGGCCCGGATGCGGAATCACGAGCAGCGTATGCACGGTCGCCGGGTCCGGGTTGGTCCGCTCAACGTTGTCGGCCGCGCGCTGATAGCGCTCGATCACGAGCGCGCCGTCGCTCGATCGCGTGTAGTAGACGAAGTAGCGTCCGTTCAAGCGGTAATTCGGATGGAACGCGAGGCCGAGCAATCCGCGCTCGCCGCCGCCGGTCGTCTTCGTGCCGAGGTTCAGGAACGCCGTGGGCAGCAGCACGCCGTTCTTGACGATGCGGATCGTGCCGCCTTGCTGAACGATGTAAAGGCGCCCGGAGCCGTCCTTTGCATCGACGATGTCGACGGGGCTCGACAGTCCGGACACGACGGGGACGAGCGCGATCGTCGCATTGACCGTGAGCGTGCCGACGTTGAACGGACTGTCGGACGTCCACTGTGGCCCGTTGCTCGCGCCGCCGCGCTTGATCGCTCCGCTCGCGCGACCGCCGGGCGCGGTGGCGACGTCGTACACGGTCGCGCCGGCGCCTTCGTCGAAGTGGTAGAGCGCCGCGGTGAAGCGGTCGGGCACCAACGGCGTGCGCGGGCGCGGAAAGTTCGCGCCGTAGCGAATCCGGGTCGAGATGCGCAGCTCGTCGATCCAGCCGTTGAACGACGGCGACGCGGGACCGACGTCGTGCTTTTCGGCGCCGAGCACGAGAAACGGATCGCTCGCCGTGCACGGCCCGCTGCAGAAGTTGCCCGGAACCCCATTGTCCGGATACGAGATGTCGCCGTCGGGGCCGTCGGCTTGCGCTTCCAGATTGCCGTCGACGAACAACCACAGGTAGCCGTCGCTGCGCCGGCGCTCGACGGCGATGTGATGCCACGCGCCGTCCAATATCGACGACAGGCTGCACAGCGTCAGATCACCGGTGCCTTGTCCGGTGACGCCGAACACGACCTTGCCGGCGGCGATCGAGATGCCGTATTTGCGATCCTGGTTGTAGCGATCGCGATCGACGACGATGTTGCCGCTGCGCCACGCGGTGTTCGCGCCGCACGTCACGGCGGGCGCGGTATTCGCCGCCGCGCTGCCCTTCACCCAGAGCTCGAGCGTGAAATCCCCTGCGCCGACATCGGCGGCCGGACCGGGGAGCGCATTCGCCGGGTCGTCGATACGGATCTTGACACGGTCGATGTCGCCCGAGCCCGTGCCGAAAAAACGCAACGAATGGCCGGCTGCGTACGCGCCCGTCGACGCGATCGCAAGGGCGAGCGCCGCGGAAAATGCGGCGAGACGTACGCGTGGTGCGAACGCGCGCAGCTTTTGAGGTCGAAGTTGCATCGAGGAGCCTGTCGGCAGCCGTTATGACAAAATCATAATCGCCGCTCTGTGCCCGACGCAAGCAGCGGGCGGCGACCACCCCTCGGTCGGGTGCGGCCGGCGCCGCATCCGACCCGGCAAATCTCTGCGACTACACGTGGACGAATGCGAGCGCGCCGATGGCGAGTCCGCCGGCGGCGGCGATGAACGTCGCGCCGAGCAGCACGCGCTTCTTGGTCAGCAATGAAATGGCGGACAGCGCGATCGCGATCTGGATCAACGTCATCGCCTGCGCCCACCGATGATGGACATGCATCGACGCTGCGCTCGATTTCTCGGCTTCGTCGGACGCGGCTTCGAGCTTCTTCGCCTCGACGGAGATCTCCTCCTTCTCCTTCTTGTAGCGCTCGACTTCCTTGCGGTAGCGCTCCTGCTCCGCGCCGACGACGAGCGTCGCGCCGAGCTCGGCGAGATTCTGCTTGCTGCTCTTCGCCTGGTAGAAGTTCCACTGGTCGGACGCCTGCGTGCGGCGGATCGCCGCCTCGTTCTTGTAGAGCAGCGCCGCGTTCTGCGTCGCGCCCGCCTGGTAGCCGAAGATCGCGCCGATCGTCGCGAGGATCGCGGTCATCACCGCGATACGGCCGGCGAACGTGTCGCCCGATTGCGCGTGATGCTCGATCGCGTGATCGTGCGGCCCGTGAACGTGGAAGTGCGCTTCCGACATCGTCTGTTCTCCGGAGTTTTACGTGCGCTCGTCGCTGCGCTCGTAGGTGACGAACGCATAGTCGAACGCGTCCGGCGCATCGGCATGGTGAGGCTCGCGTGAGGTTTCGCGCCATGCCGCGCGATCGAACGGCGGAAACATCGCGTCGCCATCGAACGCGCGCTCGATTTCGGTCAGATGCAGCGTGCGCACGCGAGGCAGCGCGCTGCGATAGAGCTCGGCGCCACCGATGATGAACGCCGGCTCCGGCATGCGCACGCGCGCGAGCGCATCGTCGAGCGAGGCGGCCGTCTGCGCGCCCGGTGCGACGAAATCGGCTTGCCGCGTGACGACGATGTTCTGTCGGCCCGGCAGCGGACGGCCGATCGACTGCCACGTCCTGCGTCCCATGATCACCGCGTGTCCGGTCGTCAGAGCGCGAAAGCGACGCAGGTCGTCCGGCAGTCGCCACGGCAACCGGTTGTTCGCGCCGATGACGCCGTTCGCGGCGACGGCGGCGATGATCGCGAGCTGCGACCCGCTTGGCGCGTCGCTCGGGCGTGGTGTATCGTGCACTGCTTCGATGCGGCGCGCCGCCGGGGCTGTCATAATTCGCCGCGGATTATAGCGGCCCGCCATTCCCGTGTATTACCCGCGCTCATTCCTCAAGTTCATCCTGCTCGGCTTCCTGCTGGTGAGCTTGCCGCTGGTTTACGCGCTCGCCGAGCTGATCTTCTCGCTCGACCGGTTGCAGACGCAGGGACAGCAGGCCGTGCAGGAAGCGGCGCAAGCCGGCCGCGCGAGCCGCCAGCTTTCCGAGCAAGCCGCCACCCTCGAGCGCATCGTTCGCCAATATCTGATCCTCGACGACGCCGCGCTGCTCGACGACTACGCACGCGTGCGCGGCGAATTCACGCAGACGGCGAGCGCGCTTGCCGCGTTGCCGCTCGACAAGGGACCGATCGCTGCACTCGCGACGCTGGTCGACAGCGAGGCGAAGCTCTACACGCAGCTCAAGGTACCGCGCGCGGCCGACGCACAGGCGCCGCTCGCGACCGGTTATGCGAAGCTCGTGGACGGCGCTCAAGCGATGCAGCCCGCGGCAAGCCGCCTCACCGATCGCGCCATCGAGGAGCTGCAGAACACTGCCACGCAGGGACGCCAGAAGTGGCTGTATCTCGCGATCGCGGCGGCCGCGATCGCGATCGCGTTCGCGGTGCTGTTCGCCGTGCTGATCGCGCGGCCGATCCGCCAGCTCGATCAGGCGATCCGCCAGATGGGCACCGCGGACTTCACGCACGCGATCGAGGTCAACGGGCCGCAGGACCTTCGCTATCTCGGTCAGCGGCTCGAGTGGCTGCGCTCGCGGTTATCCGAGCTCGAGCAGCAGCAGAACCGCTTCCTGCGCCACGTCTCGCACGAGTTGAAGACGCCGCTCACCGCGGTGCGCGAGGGAGCCGAGCTGTTGCGTGACCGCGTCGGCGGCGAGCTTTCGCCCGAGCAGCAGGAGATCGTGCGCATCGTCCGCGAGAACACGCTGTCGCTGCAGAAGCTGATCGAGGACCTGCTGACGTATCACCAGACGCGCGCGATGGAGCCGCAGACGCTCGGGCCCGTGCTGCTGCCCGACGTGATCCGCCGCGTCGTGAAGGAGCACAAGCTCGCCGCGTTCGCGCGGATGATCACGTTCGAGGCCAAGCTGAAGCCCGCGCTCGTCATCGGCGACGGCGATCGTATTCGCACGATCGTCGACAATCTCGTCGGCAACGCGATCAAGTACTCGCCGCGATCGGGCGTGATCGCGATCGACCTGCGCGCCGACGACGGCTTCGCCGTGCTCGAGGTGAACGACGAGGGTCAAGGTGTCGCGCCCGAAGAGCGCGAGCGCATTTTCGAATCGTTCTACCAGGGCACGGCGCCGGTCGAGGGGCGCGTCAAGGGCTCGGGACTCGGGCTCGCGATCGCGCGCGAATACGCGCTCGCGCACGGTGGCCGCATCGAGGTTGCCGACCGCATGGATGGAAAGCGCGGCGCTCGCTTCCGATTGCTGCTGCCGCTCGCGCTCGCCGACGGCTTGTCGATCGGGTCGACGCGCCCCGCGCGTCCGCCTATCACCATCGTGGGGCCGCGTTGAGCGTGTATACGCGCGCGTTGCGTCTGGCGATGGTCGTCGCCGCGGCTGCGCTCGCCGGTTGCGCAGCCGTGCCGTCGGCACCCGTAGCGATACCCGACGACGACGAGGAGCCGGTGCTGCTCAACCGTCCTGCGGGACAGCCGATGGTCGAATACCCGCCGATCGAGCCGGTCGAGCCACCCGAGGTGATCGAGCCGCCGCCGTCGGCCACGCCCGCGCCGACGATCATTGCACCGCCAACCTCTCCCGCGGCGGTCCCGCCGCCGGCCGCGCCGCCGCTGGCGGCGCCTGCCGCTCCCGGCCTGGCGACGGTGACGGCGAGCATTCCGGAGCTGCCGACGGAAGACCAGCAGATGAACGCGCTGCTTGCCGATCTCAATCGGTACGGCGCGCTCAGCGCCGACGACATCAAGCGCGAGATCGGCATCGCGACGCAGGCGCTCACGCGGCAGCGCACCGATCACAACCGGATCCGGCTCGCGGTGCTGTACACGCTCGCGCGAACGGCGCCCGATGATCAGCGCGCGCTGCAGCTGTTCGAAAACGTGCTGAAGGGCAGCGCATCGAACGGTGTCGCGGTGAAGACGCTCGCCGCCGTGCTGCAGCTGCAGGTCGCCGAGCGCGTGCGCGCCGTGCGCGACGAGCAGCGCAAGGGCGAGGTGGCCGTGCAGAAGCTCGAGGCGCTGCGCGAGATGGAGCGCAGCCTGCTGCGCGACCGCATCCGCAGCGGCGGTGGCGGCGGCGGCACGGGCGGCGGCGGCGGCGGCAGCGCCGGTCACTGATTACGCGAGGCGACGATGGCGACTTCCGGCGATGTCCTTCTGGTCGATGACGACCCCGACCTGCTGAAGCTGATCAGCTTGCGGCTGACATCGGCCGGCTATCGCGTTCGCACCGCCGACAGCGGCGAGACGGCGCTCGCGGCGATGGCGGTGGCGCGTCCCGGCGTCGTCGTCACCGACCTCAAGATGCCCGGCATCGATGGCCTGCAGCTGTTCGAGGCGATCCACCGCCAGCATCCTTCGCTTCCCGTGGTGATCCTGACGGCGCACGGCACGATCCCCGACGCCGTGTCGGCGACGCAGCGCGGCGTGTTCGGATTTCTCACCAAGCCGTTCGACAGCCAGGAGCTGCTGCAGAAGGTCGCCGCGGCGGTGAGGCTTGCCGGCGACCAGCCCGGCGCGGCTGCGGAGGCGGGCGGCGAATGGCGCGCCGGCTTCATCACGCGCAGCGCGCGGATGGAAGACCTGTTGCGGCAGGCGAGGCTCGTCGCCGACTCGGACGCGAGCGTGTTGATCTACGGCGAATCCGGCACCGGCAAGGAGCTCCTCGCTCGCGCGATCCACCGGGCGAGCCCGCGCCGCGATCAGCCGTTCGTCGCCGTCAACTGCGGCGCGATTCCCGAGCCGTTGCTCGAGTCCGAGCTCTTCGGGCACGCTCGCGGCGCGTTTTCCGGCGCGGTGCAGGCGCATAAGGGCCTGTTCCAGGCGGGCGACGGCGGCACGATCTTCCTCGACGAGATCGGCGACATGCCGTTGTCGTTGCAGGTGAAGCTGCTGCGCGTGCTGCAGGAAGGCGAAGTGCGGCCGGTCGGCTCGACACAATCGGTACCTGTCGATGTGCGCGTGATCTCCGCGACGCACCGCGATCTCGACGCGCAGAAGGCATCGGGCCAGTTCCGCGAGGATCTCTACTACCGGCTGAACGTCGTATCGCTGAAGCTTCCGCCGCTCGCCGACCGGCGCGAGGACATCCCGCTGCTCGCGACGCACTTTCTGCGCAAGCTCGCCGAGCGCTACAAGCGGCCCGTGCCCGCGCTCGCGCCGGATGCGATGGCGTTGCTGATCGCCGCGCCGTGGCCCGGCAACGTGCGGCAGCTGTTGAACCTGCTCGAGCAAGCGGTCGCGCTCGCGACCACGACCGTGATACCCGCCTCGCTCGTGCAAAGCGCGCTGCGCGAAGACGCGAGCGCGCTGCAGCCGTTCGAGGATGCGCGCAAGCAGTTCGAGCGCGACTATCTCGTACGGCTGCTGAAGATCACCGGCGGCAACGTCACGCAGGCGGCGCTGCTCGCCAAGCGAAACCGTACCGAGTTCTACAAGCTGCTGCAGCGCCATCGCCTCGAGCCGGCGATGTTCAAGGAAGCCAAGGGCTCCTAGCGCGCTAAAGCCGCAGCCCGGTGCTCGCGTCGAACAGGTGCGCCGCCTCGGGCGCGAAGCCGACGTGCACCGCATCGCCTTCGCGCACGCGCACCGTCGCGTCGGTGCGCATCTTCGCAAGCTCGTCGCCGATCGAAAGGTCGACGATCGCGCTGTCGCCCATGTGCTCGACGAGATAGACGCGCGCCGGTATGCCGTTGTCGGCGAGCCGCAGCGCGCTCGGCCGAACGCCGAGCGTGACCGCGCCCTCGACGCTGCTCACGGCGGCGACCGCGATACGTGCGCCGGCGACGATCAGTGACCCGTCGTGCAGCTGCGCGCGCAGCAGGTTCATCGGCGGACTGCCGATGAACGCGGCGACCGCGATCGACACAGGGCGCGCGAAGACCTCGTCCGGTGTTCCCACCTGCACGATGCGGCCGTCCATGAACACGGCAAGGCGATCCGCGATCGTCATCGCTTCTTCCTGATCGTGGGTGACGTAGACGGCGGTCACGGCGAGCGAGCGCTGGAGCTTGCGCAACTCGACGCGCGTCTCCAGTCGCAGCTTCGCATCGAGGTTCGACAACGGCTCGTCGAGCAGGAACAGCCGCGGCTTGCGCACGATCGCGCGCGCGAGCGCGCAGCGTTGCTGCTGTCCACCCGAAAGCTGACCCGGACGGCGCGCGAGCAGATGGCCGATGTGCACCCTATCCGCCGCTTCGCGCACCGCGCGCGCCACGTCGTCGGCCGGCATGCCGATCATGCGAAGCGGAAAAGCGATGTTGTCGGCAACGCTCATGTGAGGGTAGAGCGCGTAGCTCTGGAACACCATCGCGACGTCGCGTGCGCCGGGCTCGTTGTGAGTGACGTCCTGACCGTCGATCAGCACACGGCCCGCATCGACCGGCTCGAGACCGGCGAGCACGCGAAGTGTCGTCGTCTTGCCCGAACCGGACGGCCCGAGCAGCGCGAAGAACTCGCCGGGCCTGATGTCGAGATCGAGACCGTGCAGCGCGGTGAATGTGCCGTGGCGCTTGACGATGCCTTCGAGCCGCACGCCGGCTGCGCTCATCGGAGCCTCCGCGAAGCGGCTGCCTGGATCGTTGCGTCGCGCATCATCGCCGCCCGCCACCCTTGACAGCGCCGACGGTGAGACCCTTGACGATGTGGCGCTGCGCGACGAGCCCGAGCACGATCACCGGCGCCATCGCGAGCATTGCACCCGCAGCGAGCTTCGCCCACAGCGTCTGCTCGACCGAGATGAAGTTGAACATCGCGACCGTGACGGGGCGCACGCGGTTGCCCGCGAGCACGACGGCGAACAGGAATTCGTTCCACGCGTTGAGGAACACGAAGATCGTCGTCACCGCGATGCCGCCACGCACCTGCGGCAGGATCACGTACCACAGCGTGCGCAGCCGGCCGGCGCGATCGAGCAGCGCCGCCTCCTCCATCTCGCGCGGAATGTCCTCGAAGTACGACACCATCAGCCAGATCGCGAACGGCAGCGAGAACGTCAGATAGATCGCGACCATTCCGCTGTAGGTGTCGAGCCCGCCGATCTTCTGCAGCACGAGGTAATAGGGAATGATCAGCCCGACCGGCGGCAGCATCTGTGTGGCGAGCACGTAGAAGCCCGACGTCCGTTTCGCCGGGAACTCGAGCCGCGCGAGCGCGTAGGCGGCGGGAACGGCGAACACCATCGTCAACAGCGTCGACCATCCAGCGACGACGATGCTCGACCACAGGTTCGGAAGGATCGACGCACTGCCGAAGAGCACGTCGCGGTAATTCGCCAGCGTGGGCTCGAACACGAGCTTCGGCGGGTACGCGAGCACGTCGCGCTCGGTCTTGAACGAGGTGAGAAGGCCCCACAGCACCGGGAACGCCCAGATCGCGAGCAGCAGCACGGCCAGGCCGAGCAACGCAAGCGTTCGCCACCGACGCACGGTCACGAAGGCCTCCGCAGCCGGAACATGATGAGCGACACGGCCGACGTGATCACGAGCAGCACGACGGCAAGCGCGGCGCCGTAGCCGAGGTTAAGCTCCGAGAACGATGTGCGATACGCGTAGAGGTTGAGGATCTCGGTGGCCGTCCCCGGTCCGCCGCCGGTCGCGGCGAAAATCGCGGCGAAAGCGGAGAGCGCGATCATCGTGCGCATGATGACGACGATGACGATCGCCGGCCGGATCAGCGGCAGCGTGATGTAGCGAAAGCGCTGCCACGCACCGGCGCGGTCGATGCGTGCCGCCTCGAACACGTCGGGCGGCAGCGACGCGAGGCTCGCGAGAATCACGAGGAATGCGAACGGCGTCCATTGCCACGTGTGGATCGCGATGACGGATATGAGCGCGAGCTGCGGGTCGCCGAGCCAGTTGTGGCTGCCGGCTCCCAGCGCTCTCGTCACCACGTCGACCAGGCCGACGTCGGGCGCGAGCACCAGCGTGCGCCAGAACAGCCCTACGACCACCGGCGCGAGCACGATCGGCAGGATCGCCGCGACGCGCAGCAGCGCCTGGCCCTTCGGAATGCGCAGCACGAGCAGCGCGAGCGCAAGACCGAGCGCGACCTGCAGCACGACGGTGCTCGCCGTGTAGATCAGCGTGAGCACGAGCGAATTCCAGAAGCGCGGATCGTCGCCCATGTTGATGAAGTTGCCTGCGCCGGCGAAACCGGAGAGCCACGGCATGCCGAGGTCGATGCGCTGCAGGCTCGCCCAGACGAGGTAGACGAGCGGCGCGGTCGTCGTCAGCACGAGCACGGCGAGCGCAGGCAGGAACAACGCGAGCGCGAAGCGTCGCTCCTGCTGCGCGAGGGTCTTCATCGGATCGTCGGGCGCGCAATGACGCGGCGATGTGTCATTCCGACGAGCCCTTCGGCTTCGCTCAGGACAGGCTGCGCGAGGAGGAATCTGCTTTTCGAGACCGTAACAGCAGATTCCTCGCTACGCTCGCAATGACAATGCAACGCTTTGCGTCACGGCGAAACGGCGCATTCACGCCTTGAGGATCTGCTCGATACGCGCCTGCGCCTCATCGAGCGCTTCCTTCGGTTTCTTCTGCCCGACGAGCGCTGTCTGGATCGCGGTCGCCATCGTCTCGCCGATCGCGGGCCACTGCGGCACACGCGGCCGCCACTCGACGTCGGTGTCCTGCTCGAGCGAGGCGAGGGCGGCTTCGACGAAGTTGTCGCCGGTGTCCTTCATCGCATTGGTGAAATCGGCCGAGCGCCACAGCGATGTCCGGTTCAGACCGGAGCGCTTCGCCGGCCCGGCAAACTTCCACGACGTGCGCGCCTGGGTTTCCGCGGCGCAAGCCCACGTGATGAACAGCCATGTCGCGCGCTTCGCCTTGTCGGACAACGCCGAGTTGATCGGGAAGCCCCAGTTCCAGATCGATGTGACGCGCTTGCCGGTCGGTCCCTTCGGCCAGCGCGCGAAGCCGATCTTGCCGATCACCTTCGACTTCTCCGGATTGGTGAGCACGGCCGCCGACGAATGCGCATCGATGTAGCAGCCGAGCGTTCCCTGCGAGAACGCGTCCGCGATGTCCGGCCAGTTCCAGTTGCGCACGGCGGGCGGCGCGTACTTCGATTCGACGTCGACGTACCAGTCGAGCGCGCGCACCGCTTCCGCGGAATTCACCTTGATCGCGCTGCCGGTGAACCAGCTGCCGCCGAACGCGCGGAAGATCGACGGGTAGATGTACATGTTCTGGCCGGCGCCAGCGAATCCGCGCAACGCCATCCCGTACACGCGGTTCGCCGGGTCGGTGAGCGCCTGTGCGTTCGCCACGAACTGATCGAACGTCTCGGCAGGCTTCAGGCCCTTCGCGTCGTACAGATCCTTGCGGTACACCTGCACGGTCACTTCGCCGTCGTAGGGGATAGCGTAAGGCTTGCCCTCGACCGAGTCAGCGTCGCGCCACGCCTTGAGAATGTCGTTGTAGTTGAACCACGCCGCGTCGGTGAGGGATGCATCGTTGAGATAGCGGTCCAGCGGATCGACCCATTTGTTCGACACGTAGAGCGGGTAGTACATCGGATCGGTTGCCGATGTCGCGTACGTCGCCGTCTTCGACGACAGGTCGAGCATCGCCTTCTGACGGATCTGTCCGGGCGGGACTTTCTCGAAGCGCACCTTGATGCCCGTGAGCGCCTCGAACTGCGGTGCGATGGCAATCAGGTTGTCGAAGTAGCTCGCCGGAATGACGGCGACGCTGATCGTCTCTCCCTCGGCCTGCCGCCAGTTGATCTTCGCCTGCTGGTACGGCCCGAGGTCCGCGGCCTGCGCGTTCGCGTAGCGCAGCACCCAGGGCGACGCGTAGAGCGCGCCGCTCAACGCCGCCGCCTGCTTCAGCGCGCGGCGACGCGCGGGACGCGTGGGCGCTTGCTGTTGGTCCTTGCTCATCGTGCTCCTCCTCGTGGTGACGGCACCGGCGCCGCTTGGCCCTCGCGGTCGATCGGATCGTGCGGCTCGCGCGTCGAGCCCCGTTCGCGGATCGCAGCGAACGGGCTGCAGCCCGGCGCGTCGATCGCACTGTCCGCCTGGTCCAGCAGGTAATCGGGAAACGAGCCGCCGGCATCTGCCTTGCCCAGCGCGAACAGCTTCTCGACGACCTCGGGTCGCTCGTGCGCGAGGTTGGCCGCGTCGGGCGCGGGCCGCGGATCGTCGTGCAGGAACGCGCCGCGCCCGTTGATCTTCGCATTGAACCACCAATCGTCGTCGATCACCGTCATCGCGCTTCCCCAGCCGACGGTCACGTGGTCGCGGATCGGCGCCCCGCCGCCGAACGCGGTATCGAGGAACGACCTGCCGTCGATCGGCGCAGGCGGCGTGACGCCGGCCGCGGCGAGCGCGCTCGCCGCGATGTCGTGGTGCTGGACGAATGCGTCGCACGTCGTGCCGGCGCCGAGCTTCGCCGGATGGCGGACGAACAGCGGCACTTCATAGCTCTCCGGATCCGACGGATAGCCGCGCTTGCCGATGTAGCCGCGCCGCTCCCAAAGGCTGTGCCCGTGATCCGACGTGACGATGACGAGCGCCTCGTCGAGCACGCCGGTCACACGCAGCGTCTCGATCAGGTGCCCGAACCAGCGGTCGCACATTTCGACCAGGCCCGCGTAGTTCGCGCGGGTTCGCGTGACCAGCTCTTGCGGCAGCCAAGGCATCTCGGCGTAGGGCGAGATCACCTGCTCGCGCGCATCGCTCGCGTCGTAACGCATCCGGTAGTGCGGCGGCACGAACCACGGCTCGTGCGGATCGAACGATTCCACCGTGAGAAAGAGCCGCTTCGCGTCGAGGTTCTGCTCGACCCAGCGCGCCGCTTCCTGCATCACCTGCGCGTTGAACCACAGCTCCTCGCGCACGCGGTCGCGCATGTTGAGCAGGATGCGGCTCGAGAACCAGTGCGCGCCGAAGCCCGGCTGCTCGAGGCCGGTTGCCTTGCCGCGCAGCTCCTGCAGCTCGCGCGGCACCCAGTAGTCGATCTCCTCCTGCGACGGGTAGGGGCCGCTGCGCGCGGCGTCCGCTTCCTGCCCGCGGATGAATGTCCACTGGTGGAAGCCGCGCCAGAAGTTCTTCGACGGCTTGAACTCGTGATAGAGGTCGGACACGAGGCCGGTGCGAAAACCTTCGGCTTCGAAGATCTCGGCGAGCGTGTGCTGCGCTTCGGGAATCGGTCCCCAGCCTGGCGCGATGCCGACGAAATCGCCTTTGATGTGGCGAAAATCGCCGTTGTGGAACGGATAGGTGCGCAGTCCCGTGTAGATCGTGCGCCGCGCGCACAGCGTCGGCAGTGCTTCCGGATACGCGCGGTCGAAGCGCACCGACTCGCGCGCGAACGCGTCAAGGTTCGGGGTTGCGATCGCCCCCCATGGCGGTGGCGCGCCGTAGCAGCCGACGGCGTCGCGGCGCAGCGTGTCGAAGATCACCAGGATGACATGGCGAAAGGGCTTCGCATCGATGCTCATTCGTATCCTCGCGGCGCATCGCCGCGACGGCAGCGATGTATTCGATTACATATCGTCGGCCAAAACGTGGCTGCGTGTCAACGAGCGCCCGCGCCGGCGGATCGCCGGCACGGGCATTTGAAATCGATTACAGCCGCGCTATCCTTAGGCATGGCCGCTTCCAGCGTGTCCGTCGCCGAACCGCCGTCGCGCGCGAGCGCGAAGGACGTCGCGCAGCTCGCCGGCGTGTCGACGGCGACGGTTTCGCGCGTGCTCAATCTGCCGGACCAGGTCGATCCGACCACGCGCGAGCGCGTGCACGCCGCAATCGAGAAGCTGCGCTACGTTCCGCACGGTCCGGCGCGCGCGCTGCGAAGCCAGCGCACCGGGATGATCGGCGCCGTCGTGCCGTCATTCGACTACGCGCTGTATGCGCGCACGACGAGCGCATTCGAGCGCGTGCTCGATGCGCGCGGCTATGCGCTGGTGCTCGCTGCGCACCACTACGATCTCGCGACCGAAGTGCGCGTCACCGAGCAGCTGATCACGCACGGCGTGGATGCGTTCGCGTTCGTCGGCGTGGACCACGATCCGGCGCTTTTCACGCTGCTCGACGCATACCGCCGCCCGTATGTGCTCACCTGGGGCGTCGACGCAAGCGGTCGCCATCCGAGCATCGGCTTCGACAATCGTGCGGCCACTTACGCGCTTGCCCGGTATCTGATCGGGCTCGGCCACCGCCGCTTCGGCCTGATCAGCGCGCCGACGACCGGCAACGACCGGGCGCGCGAGCGCGGCGCCGGCCTGCGCGCCGCGCTTGCGGCGCATGACCTGTCGCTCGATGCCGATTGCGTTCAATTCGGATCCATCGCGCTCGCGTCGGGCGCTTCGGCGATGCGCCGGCTGCTGGCGCTGAAGGCGCCGCCGACGGCAGTCGTCGCAACCAACGACGTGTTCGCCGTCGGCGCGATGCTCGCGTGCCGCGAAGCAGGGGTGCGCATTCCCGATGATGTATCGATCACCGGCGTGGACAATACCGATCTCGGCGCGACGCAGACGCCGCCGCTCACCAGCATCGAGACTCCGATCGTCGAGGTCGGCGCCGCCGCCGCCGAGCAGCTCGTCGCACGCCTCGAGGGCAAGCCGGCTGAGTTACGGCAGCTGTTGCCGTTCCGGTTGGTCGAGCGTGGCAGCACTGCGCCGCCACGCGCTGTCGCCGCGCGCCGGCATGATCGGCGCCGGTAGCGGCGAGGCGCGGTTCAGCCCCGGCTCACACCCCTGCGCGGGGCGAATGACTAGCTGCATTTTTGCCGACGCCGGCGGCAAAAATGTCGATGTTGCAAAGCACCACGACATGCGTTCCCGCGGTGCAAGTGCGGCGTGGCGCGTGCATTACCGGCTATGACGTCTGCATGGGTGTCGGGTTGAAGCGACATGCTTTTAACTTTGCAATCATATGTTTGACATAAACAGACGCTACGATGTCGGCGCTGACCGACAATTGCCTCGGGTCATGCGTCGGGCGTCCAATTGCCCTTTAGGCGCGTATCGATGGCTGATGTGGGGCGTCAGGCCTCGCCGCGATGCCGCGCCGATTGCGTATTCACGTTTGGCACGTCGTTTGCTTAGAGGTAAGTACAGAGCGTCACCACCGACATTTCGATCATGGAAGCTTTCGCGCCCGACTTCTCGCACTACTGGCTGACCGGCCAGTCCAGGGACCCGACCGCGTCCACGATACGGGTTGGCGATGAGGAGCCGCTGTCGCCGTCGCAACAGGAGGCACTCGACGCGCTGGCCGAACGCATCAACGCCGCGCGCAGCATCGTCTAGCGAACGCGCCGGCCGCTGCCGGCGAGCCCACGGAGAGCTCTGATCCTCCGCCCAATCCCCCTTGCCCGCTCTTTTCCTCCCGGCGGGCTCTTTTTTTGAGTAAACGGTCAGACTCGATTCTAAAAAGTATCGAGTGTCTGACCCTTTACTCCTGGCTCGCGCCTATTTGAGGCCGGCGAGCGCTTCCCCGGCCGTTTCGTAGATGTGCGGCGCGAGCGCGCGCTGCGCGAGCGCGTTGCCGAGCTTCGCGCGCATGAACGAGCTCGTCGTGTAGCGCGTGACGCCGCGGTAGAAGCGTGCGACGACGTCCTTCACCATCTCGACGTACGCGTCCTCGACGTCGCGGTCGAGGTCGAAGCCCTCGTAGTTGACGATCGCGTAGACCCTGTGCCCGAGCGGCTCGCAGATCGCGTGCACGCGAGCGCGGATCGCCTCGACCATGTCGAGCGAGCGCACTTCGAGCTTCTCGAAGTTCAGGAACAGCACGTTCTGCTCGGCGTCGTACTGGAACCGTGCGTTGAACGGAATACGCAGCACGTCCTCGCGCAGGCCCATCGGCTCGTCGCGGAAGATGCGCGCGTCCATCAGCTTCGGATCGCGCACGATCGGCCTGAACGCCATCCGCTCGAGGATGTCGCGCACAAGGTCGACACCAGGCGCGACTTCGGTGAGCTCGAGGCCATCGGCCGTGAGCCGGAACACGCAGCGCTCGGTGATGTAGAGCACCGTCTTGCCGTCGCGCGCCGCGTAGGCGCCCGAAAACGTCCGGTGCTCGACCCGATCGACGAATTTGCGCGTGTCGCCGTCGCGCGCGATCGTGAGCTTGCCGTCGGCGACGGCGACGTCGAGCTCGCCGCAGCAGAACGTGCCGACGAACACGACCTTCTTGGCGTTCTGGCTGATGTTGACGAACCCGCCGGCGCCCGCGAGCCGCGGGCCGAACTTCGACACGTTGAGATTGCCCTCGCGATCGGCTTGCGCGAGCCCGAGGAACGCGATGTCCAGCCCGCCGCCGTCGTAGAAGTCGAACTGGTACGGCTGGTCGATGATCGCCGCAGCGTTGGTCGCCGCGCCGAAATTGAGCCCGCCGGCCGGAATGCCGCCGATCACGCCCGGCTCGGCGGTGAGCGTCACGAGATCGAGGATCTTCTCCTCGTTCGCCACGCTCGCGATGCCCTCGGGCATGCCGATGCCGAGATTGACGACGCTGTTCGGCACGAGCTCCATCGCCGCACGGCGCGCGATCACTTTCCGCTCGCTCATCTCCATCGGTGTGACGGAGGTCGCGGGAACCCGGAACTCGGAGGCGAACGCGGCGCTGTAGGCGACCGCGAACGTCTGCTGGTGGTTTTCCGGACGCGCGAGCACGACGCAGTCGACGAGCACGCCCGGAATCTTCACTTCGCGCGGGTTGAGCGCGGCGCGGTCGGCGAGCCGCTCGACTTGCGCGATGACGAGCCCCCCGCTGTTGTGCGCGGCCATCGCAATCGACAGCACCTCGAGCGTGAGCGCCTCGCGTTCCATCGTGATGTTGCCGTCGGGATCGGCAGTCGTTCCGCGCACGATCGCAACGTCGATCGGGAACGCGTGGTAGAACAGGTACTCGCGGCCGCGTACCGTCATCAGCTCGACGATGTCCTCGGTCGTGCGCTCGTTGAGCTTGCCGCCACCGAAGCGCGGGTCGACGAACGTGCCGAGCCCCACGCGCGACAAGTGTCCCGGCTTTCCGGCGGCGATGTCGCGAAACAGATGCGTGATGACGCCCTGCGGCAGGTTGTACGCCTCGATCTGGTTGCCCACCGCGAGCTGCTGCAGCTTCGGCACGAGCCCCCAGTGGCCGCCGATCACGCGTTTGACGAGATCGGGATAGCCGAGATGGTTCAAGCCGCGCGTCTTGCCGTCGCCCTGGCCCGCGGCGTACGCCAGTGTCAGGTTCGCCGGGCGGCCGGCGCTCGGATCGTCGCTCGCATGCGCGAGATGGAGCTCCTCGATCGCAATCGCGATTTCCTCGGCGAAGCCGATGCCGACGAACCCGCCAGTCGCCACCGTATCGCCGTCGCGGATCAGCTTGACCGCATCGAGCGCCGACACGAGCTTGCCGGCGGCGCGCGTCTGTACGCCGGTGACGATCGGGCGAGCTGTCATGTCGACGTCGCTACTGCGCGGTCCAGCCGCCGTCGACGACGAGCGTCGTGCCGCGGATCTGGTCTGCCGCCGGTGAGCACAGGAACACCGCGGCCGCGCCGATCTGCTCCGCAGTCGCGAACTCGAGCGACGGCTGCTTTTCGGCGAGCAGGCGATTTTTCGCGTCGTCGTCCGAAATGCGCTCGCGCGCCGCGAGCTCGTCGATCTGTTTCTGCACCAGAGGCGTCAGCACCCAGCCCGGGCAAATCGCGTTGCAGGTGATGCCCGTGCGTGCCGTTTCGAGCGCAACCGCCTTGGTAAGGCCGACGACGCCATGCTTCGCAGCGACGTAAGCCGACTTGGTCGCCGAGGCAACCAGTCCGTGCGTCGATGCGATGTTGACGATGCGGCCCCAGCCGGCGCGTTTCATCTGCGGCAGCGCGGCGCGGATCGCATAGAAGTTCGACGACAGATTGATCGCGATGATCGCTTCCCACTTCTCGGGCGGAAACTCGTCGACCGGCGCCGTGTGCTGGATGCCGGCGTTGTTCACCAGCACATCGATCGAGCCGAGCTCGCGCACGCAAGCGTCGACCATCGCGGCGATCTCCGGCGGTTTCGAGATATCCGCGCCGTGGTACGCGACCTTCACGGCAAATTCCTCGCGCAGCGATGCGGCAAGCCGGTCGATCATCGCGCGATCGCCGAAGCCGTTCAGCATCAGCGCCGAGCCTTGCGCCGCGAGAGCGCGCGCGATGCCGAGTCCGATGCCGCTGGTGGAACCGGTGACCAGTGCTGCCTTGCCGTTGAGCATGCGGATGTCCTCGTATCGATGAGAGCCCGACAGCGGGCCGTCAGGTCGGCTCGCGCCGGCGTGTCAAACCGCCACGGGTGCCCTGAGCGCCGGATGACACTGGTAGTCGGCGATCTCGAAATCGTCGTACTGGTAGTCGAATATCGAAGGCGGCTTGCGCCGGATCACGAGTCGCGGCAGCGGGTAGGGCGTGCGCGCGAGCTGCGTGTCGACCTGCTCGAGGTGATTGAGATAGAGGTGGCAGTCGCCGCCGGTCCAGACGAACTCGCCCACGCCGAGATCGCACTGTTGCGCGACCATGTGCGTGAGCAGCGCGTAGGACGCGATGTTGAACGGCACGCCGAGAAAGAGGTCCGCGCTGCGCTGATAGAGCTGGCACGAGAGCCGCCCGCCTGCGACGTAGAACTGGAAGAACGCGTGGCACGGCGGCAGCTTCATCTTCGGGATGTCGCCGACGTTCCATGCCGAGACGATCAACCGCCGCGAATCGGGGTTGCGGCGGATCTGCGCGATCACATCGGCGATCTGGTCGACGTGGCGGCCGTCGGCCGTCGGCCAGCTGCGCCACTGGTATCCGTAGATCGGCCCGAGCTCGCCACTCGCATCGGCCCACTCGTCCCAGATCGTCACGCCCGCCTGTTGCAGCGAGCGCACGTTCGTCTCGCCGCGAAGGAACCACAGCAATTCGTGGATGATCGCCTTCGTGTGGACTTTCTTCGTCGTGACGAGCGGAAAGCCTTCGCGCAGATCGAAGCGCACCTGGTGGCCGAACACGGAACGCGTGCCGGTGCCGGTGCGGTCGTCCTTGCGATGGCCGTGATCGCGCACGTGCCGCATCAGATCGAGGTATTGGCGCATGAAGTGCCCGCGGAGGAACGCGCTATTCTAGCCCGCACGCGAGCGCGGCGGCGGCGCGCGCCTCGGCGCGAGCCCGAGCGCGGTCGCGATCGTCCACGGCCGGATGCCGATCGCGAGACCGATCGTCTCGCGCGCGGATGCGCGCAGGTGGCTGTCGAGCTCCGCGAGCTCGTGGAATTCGGCGGCGACGCGCTCGAGCTTGCGACGCAGGATCTCGACGGAGGCGCGCGACAGGTCCCGGAACTCGAACGCGAAATAGCCGCCGACGCGATCGAACTGCGGCGCGAGGAAATCGCCGACGACGCGCTTGCCGTGCAGCTGCCGGATTGGGCCGTCGGCGCGAAGGCGCGTCGCCGGCGCCGCCTTGAGGCGGATGTGGTTGCCCGGCATCAGCTCGATCAGCTTCAACCGGTCGAGCCGCACGAGCAGTCCCGTGCATTGCGGCGCCGTGATCTCGAAATGCGCGACGATATCGTCGAACGTCCATCCGTTGAACACCAGATAGAACAGCGCGAGCAGCCGCGCGTCGGCCGCAAGCGCGCTCTCCTGCGCGAGCGTCATCTCGCGCGTTTCCGCCGAGCGCCCGCGCGCGAGCCGCGCAAGCTCGAAGAAGTCGACATCGAGCGCTTCGCAGAATTGCTGCAGCCGTGCGAGCGTGAACGTGCCGCGCGAGAACAGGCGCTTGACGCTCGCTTCCGACAGCCCGACCCGCGAGGCGAGCTCGGCGTACGTGAGGCCTCGCGCCTTGACCAGTCTTTTGAGCGTTTCGATCAATTGTGTGGTTTCCATCGCTGGGCGGATCGCCTCGAATGACGTCAAGTAGCGCCAAATGATACTCGGCTGCAAGGGTATTGCAATGGTCCCGGCCCGGTCCACAATCGGTTGAACGCACCATGTCACCAAGTAGAGGTTGCCATGCTCGTCGCCGCCGTCGCCGCGTTGTTCGGATGCCTGCTGATCGAGCGCCGGTTTCCCGGTTGGCGTCAGCCGCACGTGCCGACGTGGTACGCGCGCGCCATCGCTGTCAACCTCGCTCAGCTTGCCGTCGTCCTGATCGCAGGCGCGACATGGCAGCGCTGGTTTGCGAGCATGTCGATATTCGGCATCGGAGCACGGATGCCCGCGTGGGCGGGCGGCCTACTCGCGTATTTCCTGGCCACATTCGTTTTCTATTGGTGGCACCGGTGGCGCCACGAGTCGGATTGGCTGTGGCGGCATTTGCACCAGATTCACCACAGCGCGCAGCGGCTGGAGGTGCTGACGTCGTTCTACAAGCACCCGCTCGAGATGGTTGCGAACTCGCTGATCGGCAGCGTCCTCGTGTACTCGGTGCTCGGAGTCACCGTCAATGCTGCGGCCGTGTACACGTTGTGCACAGCCCTCGGCGAATTCTTCTATCACACGAACTGGCGCACGCCGCATTGGATCGGCTACGTGTTTCAGCGTCCGGAGATGCACCGGATTCACCACCAGCGCGACTGGCATCGCAGCAACTACGCAGACATCGTCTGGTGGGACATGCTGTTCGGGACATACGAGAATCCGCGCATGTGGGAGGGCATGTGCGGTTTCGCGAGCGCCCGTGAACAGCAGCTTGGCGCGATGCTCGCGTTTCGCGACGTTGATCGCGGGTGGGATACCGAATGAAGGCGGGGAGCGATGGCCTCGCATGCCGGCTTCCGGGCATACTTCCGGCATTGCGACCCGAACGGCCGCGCCTCGGATCGGGAATCGCTCCTTGTTCATCGTCCGCCCGTCGGCCCGTGCATCGACCTAACCAGTTCGACCTGCTGCGCGAGCGTCGCTTCGCGCCGTTCTTCTGGACGCAGTTCCTCGGCGCGGCGAACGACAACGTCTACAAGAACGCGCTCGTGATCTTCGTCGCGTTCCACGCGGCGAGCCTGACCGCGCTCGATCCGAATGCGCTGGTCAACATCGCCGGCGCCGTGTTCATCGCGCCGTTCATGCTGCTCTCGGCGACCGGCGGCCAGCTCGCCGACAAGTACGAGAAGTCGCGGCTGATCCGCTACATCAAGCTGTTCGAGATCGCCATCATGGTGATCGGGCTCGCCGGATTCTGGCAGCGAAGCCTCGCGCTGCTGTTCGTCGCGCTCGCGCTGATGGGCATCCACTCGACGCTGTTCGGACCGGTGAAATACGCGATCCTGCCGCAGATGCTCGCGCCGCAGGAGCTGGTCGGCGGCAACGGCCTGGTCGAGATGGGAACATTCGTCGCGATCCTGCTCGGCACGATCGCGGGCGGCCTCGTCGTTGCGATATCCGGTAGCGGGCCGATTGCCGCCGGTGCGATCGCGATTGCGATCGCCGCCGCCGGTTATGTCGTGAGCCGTGCGATCCCGCCGGCGCCCGCGGTCGATCCGGCGCTTTCGATCAACTGGAACCCGATCACCGAAACGTGGAAGAACCTCGCGTTTGCGCGCGAGAACCGCGTCGTCTGGCGCTCGATGCTCGGCATCTCGTGGTTCTGGTTCTACGGCGCGATCTTCCTCGCGCAGTTCGCCGGGTTTTCGCGCGACGTGCTGGGCGGCGACGAGACTGTCGTCACGGCGCTGCTCGCGCTGTTCTCGATCGGCATCGGCGTCGGCTCGCTGATGTGCGAGCGGATGTCGGGCCGCAAGGTCGAGGTCGGCCTCGTGCCGTTCGGCTCGATCGGATTGACGCTGTTCGCGCTCGACCTCTGGCTCGCGAGCCGCAACCTGCACGCGAGCGGGCTCGCCGGCTTCGGCGCGTTCTTCGGCGATTCCGCGCATTGGCGCGTGGCCGCGGACCTCGTGCTGATCGGTGTCTTCGGCGGCTTCTACATCGTCCCGCTGTACGCACTGATCCAGCAACGATCGCGTCCGTCGCACCGCTCGCGGATCATCGCGGCGAACAATATCCTCAATGCGCTCTTCATCGTCGTGTCGGCGGTGATCGCGGTCGCGCTGCTGCGCGCGGGCGTCACGATTCCGCAGCTCTTTCTCGTCGTTGCGCTGATGAACGCGGCGGTCGCGCTCTTCATCTACCGGCTCGTGCCGGAGTTCCTGATGCGCTTCCTCGCGTGGCTGCTCGTGCACACGTTCTACCGCGTGCGCGTGCAAGGCCTCGAGAACATTCCCGACGAGGGGCCCTGCGTGGTCGTCTGCAACCACGTGAGCTACGTCGACGCCGTCGTTATCGCGGCATACGTCAGGCGCCCGATCCGGTTCGTGATGGACCATCGGATCTTCCGCGTGCCGTTGCTCTCGTTCATCTTCCGCACGATGCGCACGATCCCGATCGCGCCGGCGAAGGAAGACGCGGACATGAAGGCGCGCGCATTCGCCGAGGTCGCCGACGCGCTCGCCGCCGGCGAAATCGTCGGCATCTTTCCTGAGGGTGGGCTCACGCAGAACGGCGACATGAATCCGTTCCGCGCCGGCGTGCAGCAGATCGTCGCGACAACGCCGGTGCCGGTCGTTCCGCTTGCGCTGTCGGGGTTGTGGGGAAGCTTCTTCAGTCGCGCGAGCGACGGTCGCGCGATGCGCAGACTGCGCGGCGTGTTCTCACGGATTGCGCTGACGGGCGGCGCGCCGGTTTCGCCGCAGCAGGCAACGCCCGAATATTTGCACGCGCGCGTGCTCGAGCTGCGCGGCGAACAGCGCTGAGAACGACGAACCAGGGGAGGGTGCGTCATGGCGGCATTGATCGGATTGTTCGTCGGCGCGGTGATCGGAAAACTGATCTTCGGCGATTGGGGCGCCGCGCTCTTTGCACTGGTGGGATTCTTCGCGGGCGCGATGGGGCTTCGCTGGCGCGACCGCGAGCGCTTTCGCAAGCCGGTACCGGGTGAAGTAGCCGTGTCGCCGACCACCGTGTTTCGGCCCGAAGGCGTCGTCCCGCAACTGCGCGCTGAAATGTCCTCCGGCGTCGCGCCGCCGATGATCCTCGCCGATCGCCTCGCCGCGCTCGAGCGCCGGGTCGCGGAGCTCGAGCGCGCAGCCGGGCTTGCCGCGATGCCGGCGAGCGCCGGCGACATCGCACCCGTCGAACAAACGCGCACCGAAACGGCGATACCCGCGCTCGCCGCGACAATGCCCGCCGAGCGCGCGCCGGAGCCGATCGAGGCAGCGGGTCGCCCGGCGCTCGCTGCTGCCGCAGACGGCACGATGGAGGCGATGACGCCCGCAGCGGCTGCCGCGAGTGTGCCGCCGGGCGAGGCCGCGCCGGCGCCTTACCCGCCGCCTGTCAATCCAGTGTGGGCGTGGATCACCGGCGGCAACACGCTCGCGCGCGTCGGCGTGCTGGTACTGTTCGTCGGCGTCGGCTTCCTGCTCAAGTACGCGGCCGAGCACGTGACGATTCCGATCGAAGTGCGGCTCGCCGCTGTCGCGCTTGGCGCCATGGCGCTGCTCGTCGTCGGTTGGCGGCTGCGCGAGCGGCGCGCCGCGTACGCGATGATCCTGCAGGGCGGCGGCGTCGGCGTGCTGTATCTGACGGTGTTCGCCGCGCTCAAGCTCTACCAGCTGATCCCGCCGCTCGCCGCGTTCGCGCTGCTGTTCTGGATCGCCGCGCTGTCGAGCTGGCTCGCCGTACGCCAGGACACGATCGCGCTCGCCGCGCTGGGCATCATCGGCGGCTTCGTCGCGCCGATCCTGACGTCGACCAACGCCGGCAACCACGTGCTGCTGTTTTCGTACTACGCGGTCCTCAACGCCGCGATCTTCTTCATCGCTTGGTTCAAGGCGTGGCGACCGCTGAACCTGCTCGGGTTCGTCTGCACGTTCGTCATCGGCACGCTGTGGGGTGTGACGCGCTACCAACCGGAGCTCTTCGCGACGACCGAGCCGTTCCTCGTGCTGTTCTTCCTGTTCTACGTCGGCATCGCCGTGCTCTACGCGGTGCGCCAGTCGGTCGCCGTGCGCGATTACGTCGACGGTACGCTGGTGTTCGGCACGCCGCTCGTCACCGCCGCGCTTCAGCACGCGCTCGTGCGCGGCACCGAGTACGGGATGGCGGCGAGCGCCATCGTGGCGTCCGCGCTCTATCTCGGCCTCGGCAGGTGGCTGTACGGCCGCCGCCGCGACGACCTGCGGCTTCTCGTCGAGTCGTTCCTCGCGCTCGGCGTCGTGTTTGCGACACTCGCGGTTCCGCTTGCGCTCGATGCACGGTGGACGTCGGGAACGTGGGCGCTCGAAGGCGCCGCGCTCGTGTGGATCGGCGTGCGCCAACGTCATCGCGCGCCGCGGCTGTTCGGCCTCGCGCTGCAGCTCGCCGCGGGCATCGCTTTCGCTGTCGGCGTCGCGCACGAGCCGGGTTTCGCGGGTCGCGTGATTCCGGTGCTCAACAGCGATTTCGTCGGCGCGGCGCTCGTCGCGTTCGCGGCGCTTTTCACCGCGTGGCTCTACCACGCGTATGCCGATGACGTCGATGCGGCCGAGCGAAGCATCGCGCCCGTCGTGTTCGGATGGGGCGTGCTGTGGTGGCTCGGCGCAGCGGCACGCGAGATCGACCACTGGATCACGGGCGACACGCAGATCGCCGTCGGCGTAGGCTTTCTCGCTGCGAACGCGGTGCTGTTCGCGCTCGCCGCGCAGCGGTTGCGCTGGCCGCTCGCGCGCGTGCCCGCGGCGCTGACGCTTCCTGCGTTGCTCACCGTCGCGCTCGTCGGCGCGCTGTCGATGCGCGGCGCCGATCACCTGTTTGCGCATGGGGGCGTGCTCGCGTGGCCCTTGGCGGTCGCTGTCGGCATCGCGCTGCTGCGACACTTCGAGCGGATGGGCGAAGACGCGGCCGCGAAGCCCGTCGAATGGGCGCACGCGGGAATGCTCTGGCTCGTCGCCCTCGTCGGCACGCACGAGGTCGCGTGGGCAGCGGGCTACGGGATCGGCGGCGCACCGGTCTGGCGGCTCGCCGCGTGGGCGCTCGCGCCGGCGTTCGTGCTCGCCGATGTCACTGCGCTATCGTCGCGATCCGGTTGGCCGATCGGCGCACACCGGCGCGCGTATCTCGTCACCGGCGCGCTTCCGATCGTCGCCTGGCTCGCGCTGTGGTCGCTCGCGGCGAACTGGGCGAGCGACGGCGACCCCGCGCCGCTGCCGTTCGTGCCGCTGCTCAATCCGCTCGACTTGACGCAGGGGTTCGTGCTGGTCGCGCTGCTGATGTGGGCGCTGCGGCTTCGCGCCGAGGGCATCGACGTGCGCGCTTACATCTCGCGCGAGCTGCGGATCGGAATTCCGGCGCTGCTGGTGTTCGTGTGGCTGAACGCGATCGCGCTGCGTACGATCCATCACTGGCTCGGCGTGCCGTATGCATTCGATCCGCTGTGGCGCTCGCCACTCGTGCAGGCGACGCTGTCGTTGCTGTGGACCGTCGGCGCGCTCGTGACGATGCTGTGGTCGAATCGCCGCCGTGAACGTGCCGGCTGGGTCGCCGGCGCAACGCTTCTGGGCGTCGTGGTCGCGAAGCTCTTTCTGGTCGATCTGTCGCGCGTCGGCACGATCGAGCGCATCGTGTCGTTCATCGGCGTCGGGATCCTGTTGCTCGTGATCGGCTATCTCGCGCCGGTCCCCGCACGCAAGGAGGAGTCGTGATCATTCGTTCACTCGCGCTCGCACTCGCGATCGCGGCGCCCGCGCTCGCCGAAACACCCGCCGAATACGCGTACCGGATCCCGCTGCAGGCGAGCGGCGACGGCGCGTTCGTGAGCATCGAGCTGCCTGCCGATGTGTACGAGGGTGTCGTGCGCGCCGACCTGGGCGACCTGCGCATCTTCAACGCCGAAGGCACGCCGGTCGCGCACGCGTTCCTGCCGCATGCCGCCGCAACGCGTGAAGCAGCGGGCACCGTAACGCTGCCGCTGTTCCCGCTGCGCGTCGATGCCACGCGCGCCGACGTGACCGATCTCGCGATCACCGTTCGAAAGGACGCTCAGGGCACGACGGTCAACCTCGCGACACGCGATGGGCAGCCGGTCGCCGCGCACCGCTTGGCCGGCTACTTGGTCGATGCGAGCGAGGTGAAGGAGCCGATTGCGGCGCTGACGCTTCCGTTCGCGGCGGCGACGAACGTCACGACGCGCGTTCGCGTCGATGCGAGCGACGATCTCGTCGCCTGGCGAACGCTCACGCCCGACGCGCCGCTGCTCGACCTCGAGTTCGCCGGCCGGCGACTCACGCGCAACCGGGTCGAAGTTCCGCGCATGGCCGCCAAGTATTACCGGCTGACATGGATCGCGGGACAGCCGGCGCCCGAGCTCGCGAGCGTGACGGCGGAGTACGGCGAGCGGCTGACCGAAGCACCGCGGCAATGGCGCTCGGTGCCCGGCGCAGCGCTCGCCGGCAAGCCGGGCGAATTCGAATTCGATCTCGGCGGAACGTTTCCCGCCGACCGTGTGACGCTCGAGCTGCCGGAATTGAACACCGTCGCACCGGCGCAGCTCCTTTCGCGCGCGGCGCCGGCCGACCAATGGGGGCCCGTCGCGTCGAGCGTGTTCTACCGGCTGCGGCAGGCGGGCGGCGAAATCGAGAATCCGCCGCTCGCCATTACTGTGCCGCCCCGCCGTCATTGGCTCGTGCGGATCGACGACAAGGCGGGCGGCATCGGCGCGCAACCACCGCGGCTATCCGCAGGCTTTCACCCGCACGTGGTCGTCTTCGCCGCACGCGGCAGCGCTCCGTTCGAGCTCGCCTACGGCAGTGGCCGCGCGACGCCGAGCGCGCTGCCGATCGAGACGCTCGTTCCCGGATACGATCGCGCGACGTTCCGGCGCGCGAGCTTCATCGCCGCGCAGGCGGGCGCGCCGATCGTTGCGCCGTCGAGCGCGGCGCTGCGCCAGCCGATGGATGTCAAGCGCTGGGGATTGTGGGCGGCGCTGATTCTCGCGTCGATCGTGCTCGGGTGGATGGCGTTGCGATTGTCGCGGCAGATGGGCGAACGTCCGCCCGATCGCGACACGACCGCTGACTGAACCGCATCGCACGCCTCAGCGCGGCCACGCCGCGGCGAGGAGCGCAGGCAGGATTTCGCCCGACTTGCCGGTCAACGCGAAATCGGCGCGTGCCGTCAACGGCGTCGTGTTCGGATTGATTTCGATGACGGTGGCGCCGCGCTGTTGCGCGTACGCCGGCAGCATCGCGGCCGGATAGACCTCCGCCGACGTACCGACGACGAGCAGCATGTCGCACTCGCGCGCCGCGCGCTCCGCCCGTTCGAGCGCCTGCTCGGGCAGCGTCTCGTCGAACCAGACGACATCCGGTCGAAGGAAGCCGCCGCACGCGGCGCAGCGGGGCGCTTCACGCGGGCTCGATGCATCCCAGACTTCGGCCGGCGCGCCGCACTGCGAGCAGCGAACGCGCTCGATGTTGCCATGGAGCTCGACGACCTTCGTGCTTCCCGCTTTGCGGTGCAGCCCGTCGACGTTCTGCGTGATCAGCAGAAAATCGCCGACGCGCCGCTCGAGCTCGGCGAGCGCGAGATGGCCGGCGTTGGGCTGTGCCGTCGCGACGAGCTCGCGGCGCCACGCATACCAGTCCCAGACGAGCTTCGGATTGCGCGCGAACGCCGACGGTGTGGCGAGCTCGAGCGGATCGAAGCGCGCCCACAGTCCGGTTTGAGCATCGCGAAACGTCGGCACGCCGGATTCCGCGGAAATGCCGGCGCCGGTGAGCGCCGCGACCGAGCGTGCGCTGCGCAGCCGGTCGGTCAGCGCAACGGGAATGTCGACACTGTGCCTGTCGTGCATCGTCGTGTCCCGCGATGCCCATTCTAGGCTGCAGGCAAGCGCTTGTGCGGTCGGGCGGACGAGCGCGCGGCGCGTGCTAGACTCGACCGGGCGCGCTTCCCACGATCGACTCCATGTCCGGCAACACGCTCGGCACACTGTTCACCGTCACGTCGTTCGGCGAGTCGCACGGTCCGGCGATCGGTTGCGTCGTCGACGGCTGCCCGCCGGGACTCGCGCTCGACGAAGCCGACATCCAGCGCGAGCTCGACCGGCGAAAGCCCGGCACGTCGCGACATGTGACGCAGCGCCGCGAGCCGGACAGCGTCGAGATCCTGTCCGGCGTGTTCGAAGGCCGTACGACGGGCACGCCGATCGCGCTGCTGATGCGCAACGAGGACGCGCGCAGCAAGGACTACGCGAACATCGCGGCCACGTTCCGGCCGGGCCACGCCGACTACGTGTATCTGCAAAAGTACGGCGTCCGCGACTATCGCGGCGGCGGTCGCGCGTCGGCACGCGAAACCGCAGTGCGCGTTGCGGCCGGCGCGATCGCGAAGAAGTGGCTCGGCGAGCGTTACGGCGTGGCAATTCGCGGCCACATGGTTCAGCTCGGTCCGAACGCGATTCCGTTCGTCGACTGGGCGCACGTCGATACGAACCCGTTCTTCGCCGCGAACGATTCAATCGTGCCCGATCTCGAGGCGTTCATGGACCGGCTGCGAAAGTCGGGTGACTCCTGCGGTGCGAAGATCGAGGTCGTCGCGAGCGGCGTTCCAGTTGGATGGGGCGAGCCGGTCTACGGCCGGCTCGACGCCGACATCGCAAGCGCGATGATGGGCATCAACGCCGTGAAGGGCGTGGAGATCGGCGCCGGCTTCGCAAGCGTCGCTCAGAGCGGAAGCGAGCACTCCGACGAGATGACGCCGCAGGGATTCATATCGAACAACGCCGGCGGCGTCCTCGGCGGCATCTCGACGGGCCAGCACATCGTCGTTGCGATCGCGGTGAAGCCGACGTCGTCGATCCGGCTCGATCGCCGCTCGATCGACCGCGACGGCAATCCGGTGATCGTCAACACGCATGGCCGCCACGACCCGTGCGTCGGCATTCGCGCGACGCCGATCGCCGAAGCGATGCTCGCGCTGGTGCTCGCCGACCACGCGCTTCGCCACCGCGCGCAGAACGCCGACGTCGTCACGACGACGCCGAAGATCGCGGCGCAGGCGCCCGCCGACGTCGTTACGCAGATCAAGCGCGCGACGGCAGTCGACGATCCCGATCCCGACGAAGCGTAGAACATAGTTCAGACACTCATTGCTTCGCCGGTCGCAGCCGTTACGCGTCGGCGTACGAAGAAATGATGTCTGACCCTATTTTTTCGTGATCTTCGCGCCGGCGCGTCCGCGCGCGAACGTCAGCGCCACATCGTCGCCGACGCCGACCTGCGCCGAATCCTGCACGATGCGCCCATCTGCGGCGGCGACGATCGCATAACCGCGCTCGAGCACCGCCTGCGGATTCAGATGGGCGAGGTTCTGCGCGAGCGCGGCGAGCGCGCGCTCGTGGGCGTCGAGCGCGCGGCGAGCATTGTCGGCGAGCACGTCGCGTGCGCGCACGAGCCGCACCTGCTGCGGCGACGGCTGGCGAAGCTGGCGGCGCAAGCGCTCTGCGCAAGCATTCGCGTTCGCGGCGAGTCCCGCGACCTGATGCCGGAGCGCGCGCGCAAGCCGCGTTCCGAGCGCACGTGCGTCGCGCGCCTGCTGCGCGAGCTTCGCCGCCGGATGCACGAGCCGGCGCGACACGCCGTCGATGCGCTGCATGCGCGTGTCGAGCGCGCGTGCGCCCTCGCGGCGCCAGCGCGCGGCGAGCGCCTGTACCGAACGCGCGAGCGTCGCGTTGTCCGGGGAAACGAGCGTTGCGGCGGCAGTCGGCGTCGGCGCGCGCGCGTCGGCGACGAAATCGCATATGGTGAAGTCGGTCTCGTGGCCGACGCCCGAGACGACCGGCAACGCCGATGCGTGAATCGCCTGTGCGACCGCTTCGTCGTTGAATGCCCACAGATCCTCGAGCGAGCCGCCACCGCGCGCGACGATCAGCACGTCGACTTCGGCGCGCGCGTTCGCGACTCGAAGCGCTTGTGCGATCTGCGCGGCTGCGCCTTCTCCCTGCACGGCGGTCGGATAGATCACCACCGGCAGCGACGGCGATCGTCGCGCCAGCGTGGTGAGCAGATCCTGCAGCGCCGCACCGCGCGGCGACGTGACGATACCTACTGCCCGCGGGAACGCCGGCAGCGCGCGCTTGCGCGCATCGTCGAACCAGCCGGCCGCAGCGAGCTTCGTCTTCAGACGCAGGAACCGCTCGTACAGCGCGCCCAATCCCGCATGGCGGACGACTTCGACGCAGAGCTGGAATTCGCCGCGCGGCTCGTAGAGCGACGCGATGGCGCGCACTTCGACCGCGAGGCCGTTTCGCAACGGAAAGTCGACAAATTGCGCCTTCGCACGAAAAATCACGCAACGCACCTGCGCGCTCGCATCCTTGAGATTGAAATAGCAGTGACCGGACGCCGCGCGCATGAAGTTCGAGATCTCGCCCGCAACCCAGCACAGTCCGAGCTCGCGTTCGAGCACGCGGCGAGCCGAGCCGACGAGCGCCGACACGGAAACGACCGCCGACGGCGAAGCGAACGCAGGTGGAGCGCCGCCAAGGCCGGTGACGGCCGTTTGTGCGGTGCGCGGTCCGGGCGCGACTTCCATGCTCATTGCGTGCGACTGGATGGTTCGACAACGGCCACGAATCGCAGCCTTTGTCCAAGACATACTGTGGCTGAAAAATTTGCAATCAGACGGATGACGACCGCTTTATTACCGCTCGGTGACGGCCGGGGCGCCCTTGTTGATGCTGATAAATAACTGATCGCAAAGGCGAAAAAAGCGGTGCTAAATTGGGCATGACAATGTTTTTGCCGCTGTGCACACTACTTAGCGGCCCAATGTACAAGATATGCACACTATTATCCACAGGATTTGTGGAAAAAGCTTCCGGAAGGGGCGATGCGCCTCCTCGCAAAGCCTTGGCCGGCGCGGCGTTGCGGACGGCGGCCGCCCTCGCGGGGCATCGCGGGCGATGACGGGTGATCCATCGCCGGTTAGAATAGTCGGATCGGGCCAATTGTTCATGAACAAATGAGCGATCGTGTTGCATCGCCGCAAATGCGGCCGGCGCCGGCGCGCGGTCCAGCCACAGCGTCCGATGCGCGACGGCCCGTCGACGCCGTCACGCCGTCATCGAACTTCCTGCGCGCGATCATCGCCGAGGACAATCGCACCGGCAAATATGGCGGGCGCGTCGTCACGCGCTTTCCACCCGAGCCCAACGGCTACCTGCATTACGGTCATGCGAAGTCGATCATCCTGAATTTCGGCCTCGCCGCCGAGAACGGCGGCCGGTGCCATCTGCGCTTCGACGACACGAATCCGCTGAAGGAGGAAACCGAGTACGAGGATTCGATCGAGGACTCGGTGCGTTGGCTCGGGTTCGACTGGGGCGAGCATCTGTACCACGCGTCCGACTACTACGACCGGCTGTACGAATTCGCCGAGTGGTTCATCGAGCAGGACCTTGCGTATGTCGACAGCCAGAGCGCCGACGAGATGCGCGCCACGCGCGGCACGCTGACCGAGGCCGGCATCGCGAGCCCGTACCGCGATCGGCCGGTCGCCGAAAGCCTTGCGCTGTTCCGACGGATGCGGGCAGGCGAGTTCGCCGATGGCACGCACGTGCTGCGGTTGAAGATCGACATGGCGAGCCCGAATGTCAACATGCGGGATCCGGCGATCTACCGAATTCGCCACGCGACGCACCATCGAACCGGCGACAAATGGTGCGTCTATCCGCTCTACGATTACACGCACTCGATCTCGGACGCGCTCGAACGGATCACGCACTCGATCTGCACGCTCGAGTTCCAGGACCACCGGCCGCTGTACGACTGGGTGATCGAGCGGCTCGCCGACGGCAGCAAGCTCGAGCGGCCGCTGCCTCAACAGTACGAATTCGCGCGGCTCAATCTCACGTACGTCGCGCTGTCGAAGCGCCGGCTGATCGAGCTCGTGACCAACGGTCATGTCGACGGCTGGGACGATCCGCGCATGCCCACGCTCGTCGGCGCGCGACGTCGTGGCTTCACGCCCGAAGGGTTCCGCCTGTTCGCCGAGCGCATCGGCGTGTCCAAGGCCGACTCGTGGATCGACATGAGCGTGCTCGAGGACTGCATGCGCGAGGACCTCAACGCGCGCGCGCAGCGCCGCATCGCGGTGCTCGATCCGGTGAAGCTCGTCATCGACAACTATCCGGCCAACGAGAGCGAGGAGTGCTTCGCGCCGAATCACCCGCAGCACGCCGAGCTCGGCAAGCGAGCGCTGCCGTTCGGACGCGAGCTGTGGATCGAGCGCGAAGATTTCAGCGAGGATCCGCCGAAGGGCTACTTCAGGCTGTCGCCGGGCGCCGAGGTGCGGCTGCGCTATGCCTACATCGTTCGCTGCGTCGGCGTCGAGACGAACGCCGCCGGAGAAGTCACCGTCGTGCATTGCACCTACGACCCCGAAACGAAGAGCGGCACCGCCGGCGCCGATTCGCGCAAGGTCAAGGGCAACATCCACTGGCTGTCGGCGGAGCATGCGGTGCCCGCCGAAGTGCGGCTCTACGATCGGCTGTTCGCCGTGCCGTTCCCCGGCGCGCGCAATCCGGGGGCCACGCACGCGACGGTGGTCGCCGGCGACGACAGCGACGTCGACTTGTCGGGTGAACCGGCCGAGCGCAATTATCTCGACGACCTCAATCCCGACTCCAAGCGCGTCATCGTCGCGCGCGTGGAGCCCGCGCTCACCACGGCCGAACGCGAGGAGCGCTTTCAGTTCGAGCGGCACGGCTACTTCGTTGCCGATCTCGTCGATCACGTGGCGGGCAATCCGGTGTTCAACCGCGCGGTGACGCTGCGCGATCCGTGGGCGGCGCGCGCCGCGGGCTGAGGCGGTAAAGGTTTCGGCTGCGCTCCGCGGCCGTGCTGCGTCGGTTAGCGGTAAGATGCGCTCCCACCCGAATCGCGACGGAGCCTCGCCGTGAAGCGCATCGTCCTTTTCCTCGTCACCAACCTCGCGGTCGTGCTGGTGCTTTCGGTCGTGCTGCGCCTGCTCGGTCTCGACCGCGCGCTCGCGCAGAGCGGCATCGACTACGGGTCGCTGCTCGTTTTCTCCGTGGTCGTCGGCTTCGCCGGCGCGATCATCTCGCTGCTGATGTCGAAGCAGATGGCGAAGTGGTCGATCGGCGCGCACGTGATCGAGCAGCCGACGAATGAAGCGGAAGCGTGGCTCATCGAGACGGTGCGCCGGCTCGCGACAAAAGCCGGTGTCGGCATGCCCGAGGTTGCGATCTACGAAGGCGAGCCGAACGCGTTCGCGACCGGCGCGTTCAAGAATTCGGCGCTCGTCGCCGTTTCCACCGGCCTGCTGCAGTCGATGAACAAGGAGGAAGTCGAGGCCGTGCTCGGGCACGAGCTGTCGCACGTGGCCAACGGCGACATGGTGACGCTGACGCTGATCCAGGGCGTCGTGAACACGTTCGTCGTGTTTCTCGCGCGCGTGATCGGCTCCATCGTCGACCGCACGGTGTTCCGCTCGGAGCGCGGCGAAGGGCCGGGCTATTTCATCACGGTCATCGTCGCGCAAATCCTGCTCGGAATCCTCGCATCGATGATCGTCGCGTGGTTTTCGCGTTACCGCGAGTTCCGCGCCGATCGCGGCTCGGCCGAGCTGCTGGGAAGCCCGTCGCCGATGGTGAACGCGCTGCGTCGGTTGGGCGGGCTCGAGCCTGGCGCTCTGCCGCAGACGATCAAGACCTTCGGCATCACCGACAAAGGCGGCTGGCTCGCGCTGTTCGCGACGCACCCGCCGATCGAGGCGCGTATCGCGGCGCTCACCGCCGGGCGCTAGCGCGTGTCGATGCCGCCGCGTCCGACGCGCTTCAAGATCGAGGTGATGGCCGACAACGGCTTGTGGCACGACGTGCGCGACGCCGACGGCAAACTTCTCGTGTTCGATGACGAGTCGACGGCTCGCGCGAAGCTCGCGGAGCTCTATCCGGTGCTCGTGCAGATGGAGCGCTACGCCGGCGGCAAGCGCACGCGCGTCATCCGCATCCTCGAGGACGAGGACGACTGGCCGCAGCGCAAGCCGCGCTGAAATCGAGCGCGCACGCTCGCGTCGTCGGTCAAGGGGACATCTCGATGATCGATTTCTACACGTTTCAGACATCCAACGGACAGCGCGTCGCGCTGATGCTCGAGGAGTGCGCGCTGCCGTATCGCGTGCACTGGATCGACTTGATGAAAGGCGGGCACCGATCGCCGGAGTACCTGGCGCTCAATCCGGCCGGCGCGATACCGACGATCGTCGATTCCGACGGTCCCGCCGGAAAGCCGCTCACGCTGTCGCAGTCGGGCGCGATCCTGCTCTACCTCGCGCAGAAGACGGGCCGCTATCTGCCCGCCGATCCGGCGCAGCGCGCGCTTGCGTGGCAGTGGATGATGTTCGCCGTCACCGATTGCATGTGCGCAACGTCCGGCATCTTCTTCGAGACGGCGTTGCTGCCCGAAAAGTCGCCGCGCAACCTCAAGTGGCACGAGGAGCGGCTCGTGTGTTTGCTCGGCGTGGCCGATGGGCGCCTCGCGGGCCGCGACTGGCTCGCCGACGAGCTGTCGGTCGCCGATTTCGCGCTCTATCCGATCTATGCGATGCGCAAGCCGCTCGTCGATGCCGCAGGCGGCCTGGCCAATCTCGAACGATGGGGCAACGCGCTCGCCGCGCGGCCCGCCGTGCGCAACGCGTTGCGCACGCCGGAAAAATAGCGCTGACCTTCTTCCGCTGAAAAAGAAAACGGCCGCAGCGCGTGCGCCGGCGGCCGTCGCGAATTCGAGAGCCGTGATTACTTGAGGTGATTCGAGACGAGCTTCGTCATCTCGAACATCGACACCTTGCCCTTGCCGCCGAAAACGGCCTTGAGCTTGTCGTCGGCGTTGATCAGCCGCCGGTTGACGGAGTCCTGCAGACGATTCTTCTTGATGTAATCCCAGATCTTCTTCGTCACTTCGGTGCGCGGCATCGGCGTCGAGCCGATGACGGCAGATAGCTGGGTCGACGGCGTCATCGCCTTCATGAACGCGGCATTGGGCTTGCGCTTCGCAGCCTTCTTCGGCGCCGCCTTCTTCGGGGCGGATTTCTTCGGGGCGGACTTCTTGGCAGTTGCTTTCTTCGCGGCAGGCTTTTTCGCGGCGGGCTTCTTGGCGGCGGGCTTCTTGGCGGGCTTCTTTGCGGCTTTCTTGGCAGTAGCCATGGTGCTCCTTCCTATGAATTGTGGGTTCTCATCACAACGCGAGACATTCTGAAGCAGACCCTCCTGTCATGGGTGCTCCCTGCTTCATCGGGGGCAAATATACTCTATTCCAGAGGGAAGGGAATCCCTGCGACGGGGAATTTTCGCAGGGCGGCGAGCGTGTTGTTCCGATGGCGCAACGCTCGCGCACCGAGCGGAGGCGACGCCGTCGCGGCGAACGAGGCGTCTTGTGCGAACGCTCGAAGCGGTGCGACACTCGCCCCGATGCGAAGGGATCGCATTCGCCAGCCAGGTCGCTGGCGCTGCTCTCGGGTGCGAATCGCCGCTGCGCGAGCCGCCATCGCGACGCTCGTCGCGCTGTGCGTCGTGCTGCCGGTGCGCGCCGACGATCGGTTGCCGATCTTCGATGCGCACCTCCATTACAACGACGAGGCGACCGCCGCACTGCCGGTCGCGGCCGTGCTGCGCCAGCTGAACGCGAGCGGCGTGCACGCGGTTCTCGCGACGAGTCGCCCGAACGACGGCACGCGCGCGCTCGTCGCCGCCGCGGATGCGCAGCCGGCGGCGCTTCGCGTCGTCCCATTCATTCGGCCCTATCGCACCGAAGCGGATCGGCAGACGTGGTTCAACGACCCGGCGATCTACGCCCTGATCGAGGCGGAGCTCGCGCGGCCGATCGCGTGGCGCGGCATCGGCGAATTCCACGTATTCGGGCGCGACGCGGACACGCCGTGGCTGCGCAGCATCGTCGTGCTCGCCGTGGAGCGGGACCTGTGGCTGCACGCGCACTGCGACGAAACGGCGCTCGGGCTGCTGCTCGCCCACGATCCGCGCGTTCGCATCATCTGGGCGCACACGGGCTTCACGACGCCGCCGGCGACGATCGCCCGCTACCTCGCGCAGTACCCGAACCTCGTCGGTGAGCTTTCTTACCGCTACGACATCACGGCCGACGGCCGTCTCGCACCGGAGTGGCGCGCGCTGTTCGAACGCTTCCCCGACCGCTTCGTCGTCGGCTCGGACACGTGGGTCAATGCGCGATGGGCGCAGTACGGCGAGATCATCGATTATTACCGGGGCTGGCTCGCGCAGCTTCCGGCGCCGGCCGCGGCGATGATCGCGCACGGCAACGGTGAGCGTCTGTTCGCACTGCCACCCGGGCGCTGACGCGATGCGCATGATCGTCGCGCTCGGGCTTGCGATCGCAGCGGCGCTCATGCCGTTCGCCGCGCGCGCGGACGCGCCGTTTTCGCGTGGATTGCTGTTCCGCGTCGACCGGGCGGGCGCGTACACGTCGTGGGTGTTCGGCACGATCCACTCGGCCGAGCCGCGCACGCTGGCGCTCCCGCAGAGCGTGACGCGCGCATTCGCGCAGGCGCGATCGTTCGCGCCCGAGATCGTGCTGTCGGACGTCGACGCCGACGAGTTCTTCGGCATGGCGCAGTTCGACGACGGACGCGCGCTCGGCGACTACTTCGATCACGAAGCGCTCGCCGCGATTCGGTGCGCGCTCGGAACGTCGGCGCCGGCCGAGCCGACGTTCGCTCGGTTGAAGCCTTGGGCCGTGCTGTTGAAGCTCGCGCAGGCGCCCGCCGCTGCGGCAACCGAGCGCGCGACGCTCGACGCATCGTTGCTCGCCGCGGCGCGCGTTCGGCGGATGCCGCTGATCGGCCTCGAGCTGCCGGCCGAGCAGGCGAGCGCGTTCGATTCGATTCCGCTCGATACGCAGATCGCGCTCGTTCGCTACCTGCTGCGCGAACGCGATGCGCTCGCGCGCGAGCACGCCGCGACGATCGACGCGTGGCTCGACCGCGATCTCGCGAAGCTTGCCGCCTTGGCCGAAGCGCCTCCGCGCAGCGATCGGGACATCGCGCGGCATTTCGCGGTGCTCTCGCACCACCTGATCGACAACCGGTCGGTGCTGATGGCGCACCGGCTGTTCCTGCCGCTTCGGCACGGCGGCGTGTTCGTTGCCGTCGGGGCGTTGCATCTGTACGGCGAGCGCGGCCTGCTCTCGCTGCTGCGCGAGCAGGGCTATCGCATCCGGCGCGTCTACTGAGCGGAGCTTGGCGCCCTCGGCGCCCGCGTACAATGCGCGTCGTGAACATCGCCGACCTTCGCACCGAATACAAGCGCGAGAAGCTCGACGAGGCGGACGTCGACCGCGATCCGTTCCGCCAGTTCGGCCGCTGGTTCGACGAGGCGCTCGCCGCGAAGCTTCCGGAGCCCAACGCGATGACAGTGGCGACCGTCGGCGACGACGGACGCCCGGCCGCGCGCACCATGCTGCTCAAGGAATTCGACGAGCGCGGCTTCGTTTTCTACACGAACTACGCGAGCCGCAAGGGTCGCGAGCTCGCACGCCATCCGCACTGCGCGCTGCTGTTTCATTGGATCGAGCTCGAGCGCCAGGTGCGCATCGAGGGCACGGCGGCGCGCGTGGACGTTACCGAATCGGACGCATATTTCGCCGTGCGGCCGCGCGCGTCGCGGCTTGGCGCATGGGCGTCGCCGCAAAGCGAGCCGATCGCGAGCCGCGCCGCCCTCGAGGCGCGCTTCGCGGAGGTCGAAGCGCGGTTCGCCGCCGCCGGTGACAACGTGCAGCGGCCGTCGCACTGGGGCGGATTCCGCGTCGCACCCGACGCGATCGAATTCTGGCAGGGCCGGCCGTCGCGGCTGCACGACCGAATTCGCTATCGGCGCGTAACACCTCACGTGTGGACGATCGAGCGGCTGGCGCCGTGAGAGCTCCCCAAGCGAGGGGCCACGCTAGAACCGGTGGCGCCGTGAACCCGCGGCGAGCAGTGGCGCCGTAGGCGTGGGCCGCACGTCGCAATCCACGCGATCGCTGCTCGCGCTGATCGCCGTCGGCATCGCGAATCATGCGGCGCTCGCCGGCACGCGCATCACCGTTTCGCTCGACGCGCTCGCGCGCGGCGCATCGCCCGCGCTCGTCGGCGCGCTGATCGCGTTGTTCGCGCTGTTGCCCGCACTGTTCGCCGTCAGTGTCGGCCGCTTCTCCGATCGCGTCGGCACGCGTTGGCCCGTCGTAGTGGGCTCGATCGGCGTCGCGCTCGGCGCACTGCTGCCGTTCGCGTGGCCGGGCCTGCCATCGCTGTTCGCGAGCTCGGCGATCGTCGGCGTCGCATTCATGACGTTCCAGGTCGCGGCGCAGAACGCGACCGGCGCGCTCGCGACACCGGGCGAGCGTGCGCGCAATTTCAGCCTGCTCTCCCTCGGCTATTCGACATCGGGCCTGCTCGGACCGCTCGTGGCAGGGTACGCGATCGATCATGTCGGATACCGGACGACGTTCGCGTTGCTCGCGCTCTTTCCGCTGCCCGGCATCATCGCTCTGGCACGCGGACGGCTCGCGTTGCCGCGACCGCATCCGGCCGATGCAAGCGAACCGCGCGGAACCGTCATGGATCTTCTCGCGCATCGGGCGCTTCGCCGCGTGTTTGCCGTCAACGTGCTGATCGCGATGGCATGGGATGTGCACACGATCTTCGTGCCGATCTACGGCACCCAGCTCGGGCTCGCGGCGTCGCAGATCGGCGTCATCATCGCTGCGTTCGCCGCGGCGACGTTCGTCGTGCGCCTCTCGATGCCGTTGCTCGTGCGCCACGCGAGCGAGCACCAGGTGCTGACCGGCTCGCTGTTCGTCGCGGCCGCTGTCTACCTCGCGTTTCCGTTCGTCGAGCGCCCCGGCGCGCTGATGGCGTTGTCGTTCACGCTCGGTCTCGGCGTAGGCAGCGGCCAGCCGATGGTGATGTCGCTGCTGCATACGCACGCGCCGCCCGGCCGAATGGGCGAGGCGGCCGGGGTGCGGATGTCGCTGGTCAACGCGATGGCCGTCGGCGTGCCGCTCGCGTTCGGCGCGCTCGGCGCGTCGATCGGCATCGCGCCCGTGCTGTGGACGGTGGGCGCGGGTCTGGGGCTCGGCGGCTGGCTTGCGCGCCGCATGCGCTGAGCGACCGACGCTCGCGTCAGGCCGGCGAGCGTTTCTTGAGCCGATCGAAGAACTGCTTGCGGAACTTCGCGACTTTCGGCGCGACGATGAACTGGCAATACGGCTGACCGCCGTTGCGCTCGAAATATTCCTGGTGGTAACGCTCGGCCTCGTAGAACGGCGCCGCACCCGCGATCTCGGTGACGATCGGCGCGGGCCACAGCTTCGCCGCGTCGAGCTCGCGCACCACGCTTTCGGCGATTGCGCGCTGCTCGGGCGTCTGGCAGAAGATCACCGAGCGGTACTGCGTGCCGACGTCGTTGCCCTGACGGTCTTTGGTCGTCGGGTCGTGGATCGTGAAGAACACGCCGAGCAGGTCGCGAAACGACAGCACGGCCGGGTCGAATGTGACGCGCACGACTTCGGCGTGACCCGTCGTTCCCGAGCACACCTGTTCGTAAGTCGGATTCGCCGGCTCGCCTCCGGCGTAGCCGGACTCGACGGATTGCACGCCGGCGAGCTGATCGAACACCGCTTCGAGGCACCAGAAGCAGCCGCCGCCCAGCACAGCGGTTTCATGGGAAGAGGTCGTCATCGCTTTTCTCCATCGGTTGCGCCGAAACGCCGAAAAACCGTTGGTCGGCGGCCGACGCGGTGAGCTTACACCCGCCGTCCGGGCGCTCGGTGCGGGAGTGCGATAATGCACGTTGACAAGAAAAAAGGCAGGCGATCGACATGGGGCTTCTGCCGCGCGAAGGCAAGTTCTTCGATTTCTTCAACCAGCATGCCGATCTCGCCGCGCAAGCGGCCGTCGAGCTCGCGGCGCTGCTCGCCGACCTGACGCAGCTCGAGCGGCGCAGCCGCGCGATCGAGAAGCTCGAGAAGCAGGCCGACCAGATCACGCACCACACGATGCAGCTGCTGCATCAGACGTTCATCACGCCGCTCGACCGCGACGAGATCCACGGGCTCATCAATGCGCTCGACGACACGCTCGATCTGATGGAGGACGTCGCGACCTGCATCTTCCTCTACGATGTCAAGGCGGTGACGCCCGATGCGCAGAAGCTCGGCGAGATCAACATGACGTGCACGGCCAAGGTGAAGGAGGCGGTCGCGAAGCTCGAGTCGATGGACAACGCCGATTCGATCCTGAAGCTCTGCGGCGACATCGACCGGCTCGAAAGCGAAGCCGACTTCGTGTTCCGCTCGGCGCTCGCGAAGCTCTTCCGCGAGGAGTCCGACGCGATCCAGATCCTGCGCTTGAAGGAGGTCTACCAGCTGCTCGAGTCGATCACGGACAAGTGCGAGGACGTCGCCAACGTGATCGAGGGCATCGTGCTGGAAAACGCGTGACGGCGGCATTCGCGGACCTGCGCGGGGGACAACGATGAGCAGTGCGCCGATCGCCTTCGAGATGATCGTGTTCCTGGTGATCGTCGCCCTCGCGTTCGACTTCATGAACGGCTTCCACGACGCGGCGAACTCAATCGCGACCGTTGTGTCGACGCGAGTGCTGCGGCCGCACTACGCCGTTGCCTGGGCGGCGTTCTTCAACTTCATCGCGTTTCTCGTGTTCGGCCTGTCGGTCGCCAACACGATCGGCAAGGGCGTGATAGAGCCGTCGATCGTCGACCACTTCGTGATATTCGGCGCCCTCGCCGGAGCGATCATCTGGAACGTCATCACGTGGTACTACGGGCTGCCGTCGTCGTCGTCGCACGCGCTGATCGGCGGCCTCGCCGGCGCCGCCGTCGCGAAGGGCGGCATTCACACGCTCCTCGGCAAGGGCTTTCTCACGATCAGCATCGCGATCGTCGGCTCGCCGCTGCTCGGATTCGCGCTCGGCATGCTGCTGATGACGATCGTCGGCTGGCTCTTCTTCCGCACGACGCCCCATCGCATCGATCGCTGGTTCCGCCGGCTGCAACTGGTGTCGGCGTCGCTGTACAGCCTCGGTCATGGGGGCAACGACGCGCAGAAGACGATGGGCATCATCGCGATGCTGCTGTTCGCCGCAGGGATGTCGGGGCCCACGTTCCACGTGCCGTTCTGGGTCGTCCTCGCCTGCCAGGCGGCGATGGCCGTCGGCACGCTCGCGGGCGGCTGGCGGATCGTGAAGACGATGGGCATGAAGATCACGAAGCTGAAGCCCGTCGGCGGCTTCTGCGCGGAGACCGGCGGCGCGATGACGCTGTTCCTTGCGACCGCGCTCGGCATACCGGTATCGACGACGCACACGATCACCGGCGCGATCATCGGCGTCGGCTCGGTCAACAAGCTGTCCGCCGTCCGCTGGGGGATCGCGCAACGGATCGTCTGGGCATGGGTGCTCACCATCCCGTGCACGGCGTTCATCTCGGCGATCGCGTGGTGGCTTGCCCGCCACATCGCCGAAGGCTGAGCCCATCAGCTCTCGACGATGAGCCCGCACGCATTCGTCGTCGGCGTCGTGCGGCGGCTGACCGGCGTCGGATTGATCAAGACTGCGGCGGCGTTGTCGTTCACGAGTGTGCTCGGCCTCGTACCGCTCGCCGCCGTCGCGCTCGTCTACGTCGCGCGCTATCCGCTGTTCCAGCGCTGGATCGATGCGCTGGAGAAGTTCCTGCTGCGCCACCTGCTGCCGGGCAGCACGTCGGCGGTGCGCTCGCACCTGACCGAGTTCACGGTGAAGGCGGCGAACCTGCAGGGACTGTCGATCGCGATCGTATTCGTCACGGCCATCCTGATGGTGGCGACCGTCGAGCGCGAGATCAACGCGATCTTCCGTGTGCGCGAGCCGCGCTCGCTGCTGCGGCGGCTGTTCGTGTACGGTGTGGGCATCACCATCGGCCCGCTGTTGATCGGCGCCGCCGTGTGGTCGACGACGTGGCTGATCGATGCGTCGCGTGAAGCGGTTCCCTTCGCCTCGCCCGCGATCGCGCTCGTCGCGACGCCGGTCGCGCTCGCGCTCGCCACGCTTGCGTTCACGTTGCTGTACCTGCTGATGCCCGCGCGTGCCGTTCCGTTGTCGTCGGCCGCGCTCGGCGGGCTGTTCGCGGCGCTCGCGTTCGAGGCGGCCAAGCATGGCTTCGCGCTCTACGTCGCGAACGTGCCGACGTACCAGCTCGTATACGGCGCACTCGCGACGCTGCCGCTGTTCCTCGTCTGGATCTATCTTTCGTGGCTGATCGTGCTCGCGGGCGCCGCGGTGACGGCGACGCTTTCCGAGGGCGCGAGTCGCAGGAAGCGCTGAGCGCGCTGGACGAATCGCGGCCGTCACGCTACATTGCGGCAGCTTTTTCCGGTGGGAGTCCGTGCATCGTGTGGTCCATCATCCAAGCAGCCGGCTGGCCGATCTGGCCGCTCATCATCGCGTCGATCATCGCGCTCGCGCTGATCTTCGAGCGGCTGTGGTCGCTGCGGCAGAGCGTCGTCGCGCCGGTCGGACTGGTCGATCGCGTACTCTCGGATTACCGGCAGTCCGGCGTGACGCCCGAGCTGCTGGCGAAGACCGCGCAACAGGGGCCGCTCGGCCGCATTCTGGCGGCGGGCCTCGCGAACGTGCGCAGCCCGCGTCCGGTGATGAAGGAAGCGCTCGAGGAAGTCGGCAGCATCGTCACGCACGATCTCGACCGCTTCCTCACCACGCTCGGCACGATCGCGGCAATGGCGCCATTGCTGGGGCTGTTCGGCACCGTCGTCGGCATGATCGAGATCTTCGGCTCGCAAACGGCCACCGGTTCGAACCCGATCCAGCTCGCGCACGGCATCTCGGTCGCGCTGTACAACACCGCGTTCGGACTGATCGTCGCGATCCCGAGCATGATCTTCTACCGCCATTTCCGGGCCAAGATCGACAGCCTGATCGTCGAGATGGAGCAGCAGGCGATCAAGCTCGTCGATCTCGCGCATGGCGAGCGCACCTGACGGGAGTTGCGGATGAACCTGCGCCGCGCCCGCCACCGCGACGAGCCGGAGATCAACTTCATCCCGTTGATCGACGTGCTGCTCGTCATCCTCATCTTCCTGATGGTGACGACGACGTACCAGCGGGTTGCGGAGCTTCAGATCACGCTGCCCGAAGCCGACGCCGAGGCGCTCAAGGAGCGGCCGAAGGAGATCAACATCGGCATCGACGCACAGGGCCGCTACGTGATCGAGCGCAACGTCTTCACGTTCAGCAATGTCAACGCGCTCGCCGACGCGCTGAAGCGCGCGGCGGGCGATGCGAAGGATCCGGTCGTCATCATCAATGCCGACGCGAACGCGACGCACCAGTCGGTGATCCACGTGATGGAGGCGGCGCGGCTCGCCGGCTTCATCCACATTACGTTCGCGACGCAGTCGCCGCAGCGCTGACGCCGATGCGCATGCCGTCATCCCCGCGCAGGCGGGGATCCAGCGTCGTTGCAATGACGCAAGTCACTGGATTCCCGGCCTCCTCACCGATCGTGCCCATGCGCATCGCTGTGTGTCGGCCGGGTCGTTCGCGCGGCGACGCGCCCTTCGGGTCTTGGCTTCGCCCGCCGCCCTCGCGACTGCTTTCGCGGGAATGACGAATAGAACCGGCGGACGTCCACGATGTCCTTTGCCGACCGCCTCGTCGATTCGTGGTATGCGCCGTCGCCGACGCCGCTCGCAATCGCGTTGGCGCCGCTCTCGGCGCTGTTCGCGGCCGGTGCCGCCCTGCGGCGCGCGCTGTATCGCTCGCGAATCCTTCCGGCTGCGCGTCTGCCCGTTCCCGTCGTCGTCGTCGGCAACATCAGCGCCGGCGGCAGCGGCAAGACGCCGCTCGTCGCGGCGCTCGCGCGCGCGCTTCGCGAGCACGGCTTTGCGCCGGGTGTCGTGAGCCGCGGCTACGGCCGGCGCAGCGAGCGTCGAGCGCAGCCGCTGATCGTGACGTCGACGAGCGACGCCGAACTTGTCGGTGACGAGCCGTTGCTGCTCGCCCGCGCCGGATCGCCGGTTGCCGTGGCTGCTGACCGCGCCGCCGCGGCGCGCGCACTGCTCGCTGCGCATCCGAGCTGCAACGTCGTGATCTGCGACGACGGCCTGCAGCACTATCGCCTCGCGCGCGATGTCGAGATCGCCGTCGTCGACGGCACGCGCGGATTGGGCAACGGCTGGCTGCTGCCGGCGGGACCGCTGCGCGAGCCGCGCTCGCGGCTCGCGTCCGTCGACGCCGTCGTCGTGCTCGACCGGACGCGCGCGCTCGACTTCGGACCCGCGACGTACGCGATGACGCTCGAGCCGAAGCCGCTTCGCCGCGTCAACGCGCCGGCGATCGAGCGGCCCATTGCCGAGCTCGCGGGCAAGCGCGTTCACGCGGTCGCCGCGATTGGTCATCCGGATCGCTTTTTCGCGCAGCTCGCAGCGCTTGGACTCCACGTCGTTGCGCATCCATTCGCGGATCATCACGCGTTCGTCGCCTCCGATCTTTCGTTCGGCGATACGGCGCCCGTCGTGATGACCGAAAAGGATGCGGTAAAATGCGAAGCCTTCGCCGACGAGCGGTGCTGGTACCTGCCGGTCGAGGCGACGGTCGAGCCGGCGCTCGTCGCGCGCGTCGTGGAGAAACTGCGTGGATCACAAGCTGCTTGAAATCCTCGTCTGCCCGGTCACCAAGGGTCCGCTCGTCTACGACAAGGAAAAGCAGGAGCTCATCTCGAAGTCGGCGCGGCTCGCCTATCCGATTCGCGACGGCATTCCCGTGATGCTCGAGGACGAGGCGCGCAAGGTCTCGCCTGAAGAGATCGAGGCGATGAAGGACTGACGCGGATGTCCGAGAGCAAGACGCGAAGCGTCGCAGCGATCGGAAACAGCCGCGTCATCCCGATGCCCGAAGGCGCCGAGGGATCTGCTTCTCCCACGCGAATGGCCTTCACCGTCCTCATTCCCGCGCGCTACGCCTCGACGCGGCTTCCGGGCAAGCCGCTCGCCGACATCGGCGGCAAGCCGATGATCGTGCGGGTCGCCGAACGCGCGCTCGCGTCGGGCGCCGAGCGCGTCGCGGTTGCCACTGACGACGAGCGCGTGAGGAACGCCGTCGCCGCGCACGGCATCGACGTGTGCATGACGCGCGCCGACCATCCGACCGGCACCGATCGTCTCGCCGAGGCCGCGCAACAGCTGGGTCTCGCCGACGATGCGATCGTCGTCAACGTGCAGGGCGACGAGCCGCTGCTCGAGCCATCGCTGATCCGGGACATGGCGGCGCTTCTCGCCTCGCGCCCGGCGGCCGCGATTGCGACCGCGTGCCATCCGATCACCGATCCGGCGGAGGCGTTCAATCCGAACGTCGTCAAGGTCGTCATCGACCACGACGGCTATGCGCTCTATTTCAGCCGCGCAACGATTCCGTGGGCGCGCGACGCGTTCGCGGCGTCGCGCGACGAGGTCCCGCCCGGGCTGCCGCTGTACCGTCACTACGGCCTCTACGCGTATCGCGTCGCGTTCCTGCGGATGTATCCGACGCTCGCGCCGGCGCCGATCGAGCGTTTCGAGGCGCTCGAGCAGCTGCGCGCGCTGTGGCATGGCGCGCGCATCGTCGTGCTCGTCACACGAGGCACGCCCGCACCGGGTGTGGACACGCCGGAGGACCTCGCGCGCGTGCAGGCGCTCCATGCCGCGCGCTAGGTTTCGGCGCATTTGACCTCCCTTCGCGTTCCCGACACAATCGACCGGCTGCGGCGGCGGCCGCCGCCGCGCGACGCAGTCTCCGGGTACGTCCTCCACTTCTCGAAGGCCACACGATGCGACTGATCCTGCTCGGCCCGCCGGGCGCCGGCAAAGGCACGCAAGCGGGCTTCATCACGCAGGCGTTCGGCATTCCGCAGATCTCGACCGGCGACATGCTGCGCGCCGCGGTCAAGGCCGGCACGCCGCTGGGCCTCGCCGCGAAGAAAGTGATGGATAGCGGCCAGCTCGTGTCCGACGAGATCATCATCGGCCTCGTCAAGGAACGGCTGAAAGCGCCGGATTGCGCGCACGGTTATCTGTTCGACGGCTTCCCGCGCACGATTCCGCAAGCCGAGGCGATGAAGGACGCCGGTGTGGCGATCGATTACGTGCTCGAGATCGACGTGCCCGACGCCGCCATCGTCGAGCGGATGAGCGGGCGGCGCGTGCACCTGCCGTCGGGCCGCACGTACCACGTCAAGTTCAATCCGCCGAAGGTCGCCGGCAAGGACGACATCACCGGCGAAGATCTGATCCAGCGCGACGACGATCGCGAGGAGACGGTGAAGAAGCGCCTCGCGGTCTACCATGCGCAGACTGAGCCGCTCGTCGCGTACTACGCGAACTGGGCGAAGACCGGCGATCCGCGCGCGCCGAAATACCGGCGCATCGACGGCATGGGCAGCGTCGAGAAAATTCGCGACGCCGCGCTCGCCGCGCTGCGCTCGTAGCGCGAAAACGGCTGGGAAGCGCGATGGTCGGCGCATTGCCACCGATTGCGAGCGTGATCGTGCGCAGCATGGACCCGCCCACGCTGGCGCGCGCGCTCGACTCGGTCGCGCTGCAGGATTATCCGGCGATCGAGGTCGTGCTCGTCGCGGCATGCGGTCCGTCGCATGGCCCGGTCGACGCGTCGCGCTATCCCTTCCGGCTGACGTTCGTCGAATCGGACGTGCCGCTGCCGCGGCCGCGCGCCGCGAATGCCGGTCTCGACGCGAGCCGTGGCGCGCTGATCACGTTCCTCGACCACGACGACGAATTCCTGCCCGGCCATTTGTCCGGGCTCGCCGGCGCGCTCGCCACCCGCCCCGATTGCGGTGCGGCCTATTGCCGCTTCGAAGTGCTCGAGGCAGGCAAGCCCTACGTGACGGTCGGCCAGCCGTTCAACCGGCTCGCGCTGCACGAGAAGTCGTACATCCACCACTCGGCGTTGCTGTTCAGGCGCGAGCTGCTCGCAACCGGCGTTCGCTATGACACGGCGCTCGATATCCACGACGACTGGGACTTCGTTCTGCAGCTCTCCGAGAAGACGCGCTTCCTGTTCGTCGATCAGACGACGTTCCGCTGGCACTCCGACATCGGAACCTCCGGCGGCGGCGGTGTCGGCAACTTCAATCCGGTCAAGTACACGACGCAGCGCAATTACGTTCGCGACAAATGGGCGGCGGTGTTCCAGCGCCACGTCGAGCGCTATAACGCGAACATCGAGCGCGGGATGGCCGCCGCGCAGGGCGGTGTGCTCGACGAGGCCGAGCGGCGCCTGGCCGATGCCTTGGCCGACGCCGAGGACGATCCGGACCTGCTCAACACGATGGCGATGATCGCTTACCGCAAGCAGCAGCTCGGCGTTGCGCGTGCGCTCGTCGCCCGGGCATTGCGCGGGCGAGACTCCGACCCGCGGCTTTGGTTCAACTATGGGCTCGCGTGCGCGGCCGACGGCGCCACCGGCGACGCGCGTACGGCATTCGAGCGGGTGCTCGCGCTGTCGCCGGGCCACGGCGGGGCCGTGCAATGGCTCGCGAAGCTTGCGCAATGAGCGCGTCGAGCGCGCATGACATGGCGGCCGTCTCCGTCATCATCTGCAGCATCGATGCCCGCAAATTCGCGCAGGCGAGCGCGAGCTACGATCGCGCCCTTGCCGCGGTAGCGCACGAGATCGTCGGCATTCACGACGCGCGCTCGCTCGCCGAGGGCTACAACCGCGGCATCGATCGCGCCCGCGGCGACGTGCTGATCTTTTCTCACGACGACGTCGAGATCCTGTCGCCGGACTTCGCCGAGCGTGTCAAGGCTCATCTTGAAACGTACGACCTGATCGGCATCGCCGGCACTACACGGCTCGTCGGCGGCGCTTGGTATTTTGGCGGCCATCCGTTCGACTTCATGCTCTACGTGGCGCCGCATCCGGACAGCGGCAAGCCGGTGATGATCATCGGCGGCGGCGGCGGCTCGCTCGTCGTCGCAGGTGCGCAGACGATCGACGGCGTCTTCATGGCCGCGCGCGCCGACGTTGCGAGAGCGCTGCGTTTCGACGACGCGACGTTCGACGACTTTCACCTGTACGATCTTGACTTCAGCTTTCGCGCCTTCCTTGCCGGCCATCGCCTCGCCGTCCGCCGCGATATCGTGCTCGTCCACTATTCGCAAGGTGCGTACGACGCGAAATGGGACGAGCAGCGGCTGCGCTTCGAACGCAAGTTCGCCGGAAGGCTTGCCGCGCCGCTCGCGCACCGCAGGATGCCCGTCACCAACGTCCCGCTCGATCACGACCTGATCGCCGATCCGGCCGAGCTCGCGCGGCTCTGCCGCCCGGAAACCCTCGCCCGATTCGTCGCGAGCGTCGACAAGATGATCGCCGCGTAGCGACGAAGCGCCTTTCCGAACCTTCATCCTCGTCATGAAAAAAACTCCTCCGCGCAACGCGTTCTACGCCCAGTCCGGCGGCGTCACCGCCGTCATCAACGCAAGCGCCGCCGGCGTCATCGATACCGCGCGCCGCAACCGGTCGCGCATCGGCAAGGTCTACGCGGGCCGCAACGGCATCATCGGCGCGCTGACCGAAGACCTGATCGACACGAGCAAGGAGCCGCTGCGCGCGATCGCCGCGCTCAAGCACACGCCCGCCGGCGCGTTCGGCTCGTGCCGCTACAAGCTCAAGGGGCTCGACGAGGATCGCGCGCAGTACGAGCGGCTCGTCGAAGTGTTCCGAGCGCACGACATTGGCTACTTCTTCTACAACGGCGGCAACGACTCCGCCGACACCTGTCTCAAGGTGTCGCAGATGGCGGACCGGATCGGCTACCCGCTGATCGCCGTGCACGTGCCGAAGACCGTCGACAACGATCTGCCGATCACCGACAACTGTCCGGGTTTCGGCTCGGTCGCGAAATACGTCGCGACGTCGATGCGCGAGGCTGCGTTCGATGTCGCGTCGATGGCGAAGACGTCGACCAAAGTGTTCGTGCTCGAGGTGATGGGCCGTCACGCCGGCTGGATCACGGCGGCGGTCGGCATGGCGGAAGACGCCGACACGCCGATCCCGATGGTGCTGCTGTTCCCCGAGATTGCGTTCGACGAGGCGGCGTTCCTTGCAACCGTGGACGTGAAGACGAAGCAGTTCGGCTACTGCTGCGTCGGCGTATCGGAAGGTCTGTCGAACGCGGACGGCAAGCTGCTCGCCGAAGTTGGCACGCGCGACGCGTTCGGCCACGCGCAGCTCGGCGGCGTCGGACCGATGATCGCGGCGCTCGTCAAGGACAAGCTCAAGTACAAGTATCACTGGGCGGTTGCCGATTATCTGCAGCGCTCGGCGCGCCACCTCGCGTCGAAGACCGATCTGCAGCACAGCTACGCGGTCGGCAGGGCGGCGGTCGAGATGGCGCTCGCGGGCCGCAACGCCGTGATGCCGGCGATCACGCGCGTCTCGGACAAGCCGTACCGCTGGAAGATCACCGAGGCGCCGCTCGACAAGGTCGCGAACGTCGAGAAGAAGCTGCCGCACGATTTCATCAGCGACGACGGCTACGGCATCACCGCGAAAGCGCGCGCGTATCTTGCGCCGTTGATCAAGGGCGAGGCGCCGCCGCCGTACAAGGACGGGCTGCCGCAGTACGTGCGGTTGAAGAACATGGCGGTCCCGAAGAAGCTCACGACCGAATTCAAGCTCTGAGCGGGCGCTCGTCATTCCCGCCTGCGCGGGGATGACGACCTGCCGGCTCGACTTTTTGGACCGCGCACTGGCAAAATAGCATGTTTGCCAGGACGCGCCCGGACCGCCGGACGGATCCTGCCAGAGGCGCCGCGAAGCACGCTTCCCGGCACGAAGGCCGCTCTCAAGGCCAAGGCCGCGCCGCCTCATCCATTTCGAGCCACTCGGGTTAGGGAGAGTCCCAAATGTCCACAGCACTCATCTTCGCGCTCGCCTGCGCGATCCTCGCGATCGTCTACGGCGGATGGTCCATCGGCTGGATCCTCGCGAAGCCGGCAGGCAACGAGCGGATGCGCGAAATCGCCGCCGCCATACAGTCGGGCGCGCAGGCGTATCTCAACCGCCAATACATGACGATCGGCATCGTGGGCATCGTGCTGTTCGTGATCATATGGTGGGCGCTGGGCGGCAAGACCGCGGGCGGATTCCTGATCGGAGCCGTGCTGTCGGGCCTCGCCGGCTACATCGGGATGAACGTTTCCGTGCGTTCGAACGTGCGCACCGCCGAGGCGGCGCGCACGGGATTGAACGAGGCGCTTTCCCTCGCATTCCGCGGCGGCGCGATCACCGGCATGCTGGTCGTCGGCCTCGGCTTGCTCGGTGTCGCGGGCTTCTACTGGTTCCTGATCGGCGCCGCCGAGCACGCGCCGAACCTGATGCAGGAAGGGCTGCACCATGCGATCGAGCCGCTCGTCGGGCTTGCGTTCGGCGGCTCGCTGATCTCGATCTTCGCGCGTCTGGGCGGCGGCATCTTCACCAAGGGCGCTGACGTCGGCGCCGATCTCGTCGGCAAGGTCGAGGCGGGCATCCCGGAAGACGACCCGCGCAATCCGGCGGTGATCGCGGACAACGTCGGCGACAACGTCGGCGACTGCGCCGGCATGGCGGCGGACCTGTTCGAGACGTACGCAGTGACGATCGTCGCGACGATGCTGCTGGGCGCGCTGCTGATGCCGTCGATGGCCGAGCGCGCGGTCGTGTATCCGCTGGTGCTCGGCGGCGCATCGATCGTCGCGTCGATCATCGGCTGCTTCTTCGTCAAGGCGAGATCCGGCGGCAAGATCATGAATGCGCTGTATCGCGGCCTGATCGTCGCCGCGGTGATCTCGGCGATCGCGTTCTGGTTCATCACCACTTACATGATGAGCGGCATTGCGGCCGCGTATCCGGAAATCACGCCGCCGCGGCTTTTCGGCGCGTCGCTGATCGGCCTTGCGCTCACCGCGGCGATGGTCGTCATCACCGAGTACTACACGGCGACCGAATACGCGCCGGTTCGTCATGTCGCGCAGGCGTCGACGACCGGGCATGCGACCAACATCATCGCCGGCATCGGCGTGTCGATGAAGTCGACGGCGCTGCCGGTGATTTCGGTGTGCGTCGCGATCTGGGCGTCGTATCTGCTCGCAGGGCTCTACGGCATCGCGATCGCGGCGACGTCGATGCTGTCGATGGCGGGCATCATCGTCGCGCTCGACGCGTACGGTCCGATCACCGACAACGCCGGCGGCATCGCCGAGATGGCGAAGCTGCCCGACTCGGTGCGCGCGATCACCGATCCGCTCGACGCGGTCGGCAACACGACGAAGGCGGTGACGAAGGGCTATGCGATCGGGTCGGCGGGTCTCGCCGCGCTCGTGCTCTTCGCCGACTACACGCACGCGCTCGAAACCGAGCACATCGGCGTGTCGTTCGACCTGTCGAATTACAAGGTGATCGTCGGGTTGTTCCTGGGCGGCCTCATCCCGTATCTGTTCGGTGCGATGGCGATGGAGGCGGTCGGCCGTGCGGCCGGTGCAGTCGTCGTCGAAGTGCGGCGCCAGTTCCGCGAGATCAAGGGCATCATGGAAGGCACGGCGAAGCCCGAATACGGCGTCGCGGTCGACATGTTGACCAAGGCGGCGATCAAGGAAATGATCATTCCGTCGCTGCTTCCGGTGCTCGTGCCGGTGGTGGTCGGGATGCTGCTCGGGCCGCAAGCGCTCGGCGGCCTGCTGATGGGCACGATCATCACGGGTCTGTTCGTCGCGATCTCGATGACGACCGGCGGCGGCGCGTGGGATAACGCGAAGAAGTACATCGAGGACGGTCAGTTCGGCGGCAAGGGATCCGACGCGCACAAGGCGGCCGTCACCGGTGACACCGTCGGCGATCCGTACAAGGACACGGCGGGCCCGGCGGTCAATCCGCTGATCAAGATCATCAACATCGTCGCGCTGATGATCGTGCCGTTGCTCGGCAACCTCTACTCGACGAAGATGGTCGCGGCGCCGGCGCCTGCGGCAATCACGGCGCCCGCGACGACAGCAGCGCCGGCTGCGCCCGCGACCACGGTCGCGCCGGCTGCGCCCGCGCCCGTGCCCGCAGAAGCGCCGAAGAAATAGCGGCGTTCACGACGAAAGCGAAGGGCCGGCCGGGCGCCGGCCTTTTGTTCGTTTGTAGTCCATTCCCTACGCGCGGAGGCGGCGATTGCCGCTCGCCATGCCGTGCCGCTTCACGCACGCTCAGCGCGGTCAACGAATCGCCACCTCGTAAATGAAGAAGAGGACGCAGTGGGCGATCGCGGCCATCGCCGCGACGCTCGTCGCGACGCTCGTCGTGTTGAACCTCATGCCGGCCGAGCGGCAGATCGACCAGCGCGTCGAGCGACTGTATTCGGCCGACAGCGAGGAGTTTCGCCGCGAAATGGGGACGCTGCTCGGGCCTCCGCTCGTGGCGGGAAACCGCGTCGATGCGCTTCAGAACGGCGACGAGATCTTCCCGGCGATGCTCGCGGCGATTCGCGCGGCGAAGAAGACGATCACGTTCGAGACTTATATCTATTGGTCCGGCGAGATCGGGCAGGCATTCGCCGACGCGCTTTCCGAGCGCGCGCGAAACGGCGTGCGCGTGCACGTGCTGCTCGACTGGGTCGGCTCGGCGAAGATCGACAACCGCCACATCGACGAGATGAAGCGCGCCGGTGTCGAAGTCGAGCTGTACCACCCGCTCGCGTGGTATCAGCTCGCGCGGCTCAACAATCGCACGCACCGCAAGCTGCTGATCGTCGATGGTCGCGTGGGTTTTACCGGTGGTGTGGGAATCGGCGACAAGTGGCTCGGGCATGCACAGGACGCCGAGCACTGGCGTGATGCGCATTTCCGCGCCGAAGGACCGGTGGTCGCGCAGATGCAGTCGACATTCCTCGACAACTGGACGCGTGTCACCGGCGCCGTGCTGCACGGCCCCGACTATTTTCCGCTGCTCGCGCCGGCGGGCGATTCGACGGCGCAGTTGTTCATGAGCTCGCCGCACGGCGGCGCCGAAAGCATGCACTTGATGTATCTGCTGACCGTAACCGCGGCGACGCGCTCGATCGATCTCGCCACGCCTTACTTCGTGCCCGACGACGTCACGGTCTCGGCGATGATCGATGCGCTCAACCGCGGCGTGCGCGTGCGCATCATCGTGCAGGGGCCGGTCACCGACACCGAATGGGTACGCTACGCGTCGCGCGCCAACTGGGGCGCGCTGCTCGCCGCCGGCGCGCAGTTCTTCGAGTACCAGCCGACGCTGTACCACTGCAAGGTGCTCGTCGTCGACGGCCTGATGGTGTCGGTCGGCTCGACGAACTTCGACAATCGCTCGTTCCGGTTGAACGACGAGGCGAACCTCAACGTCTACGATGGCGCGTTCGCGCGGGCGCAGGTCGACGTGTTCGAGCGCGATCTCGCCCAATCGCAGCGCGTGAGCTACGAGGCGTGGCGTGCGACGCCGTGGTGGCAGCGCGTATATGGGCGCACCGCGGCGCTGCTCGATTCGCAGTTGTGACGCAAGGCGCGCGCGACAGCTTAGGGCAGCGTTGCGCGTGCGATACACTGCCGCTTCGCGAACCTGCCTGCTTCGCCTTGCATCGCTCGACATGGATGTCCGATTAGCGCCGCTCGCCCGTTGTGCGCTTGTGGCGTTGCTGTCGTTGCACATGAGCGTCGCCGATGCGCGGCCAAAAGTCTGTCTGGTCCTGTCGGGCGGCGGCGCGCGCGGCGCCGCGCACATCGGCGTGATCAAGGTGCTCGAGGAAATGCGCGTGCCCGTCGATTGCGTCGCCGGCACCAGCATGGGCTCGCTGGTCGGCGGTGCGTACGCGAGCGGCATGACGGTCGTCGAGATGGAGGCGCTGATCAACACCCTCTCGACCGAGGCGCTGTTCAAGGAAAGGCCGCCGCGGCAGGATCAGGCGATACGGCGCAAGCTCGACGACCGCTCGATCCTGTTCGGCATCGAAGTCGGATTGCGCGACGGCGAGCTGCTGCTGCCGAAAGGCGTGGTGAGCGGCGTGCAGCTCGAAACCGTGCTACGCCGATTGACCAAGGCGCACGGCTATCGCCGGTTCGACGAACTGCCGGTCGCCTATCGCGCCGTCGCCACCGATTTGGTCACCGGCAAGGCGGTCGTATTCAGCGAGGGCGAGCTCGCCAACGTGATGCGAGCGAGCATGTCGGTGCCGGCGGCGATCGCGCCGGCGGAGCTCGACGGCAAAATCCTCGTCGACGGCGGCTTGACCGACAATCTGCCGGTCGATGTCGCGCGCGCGATGGGCGCCGAGGTCGTCATCGCCGTCAATCTGGGCACGCCGCTGATGAAGCGCGAAGAGCTGACGTCGATCGTCGGCGTGACCGGTCAGATGATCAACATCCTGACCGAGCAGAACGTCCAGGCCTCACTCGCGCTGCTCAAGCCGACAGATATCCTGATCGAGCCGAAGCTCGGCGAATTCCCCGCTTCCGACTTCGATCACTTGCCCGATACCGTACCGATCGGCGAAGCGGCCGCGCGTGAGGCCGCCGCAAAGCTCGCGGCGCTGAGCGTCTCGGCGCAGGAATTCGCGCAGCGGCAACAGCACCGGCTCGCAGTCGCACCGGCGGATTTGCGTCCGGTCGACGAGGTCCGCTTTCACAAACTGGCGCGTGTCGACCCGGAAACGATGAAGGGGCAGATGGAGACGCGGCCGGGGCAACCGCTGGACCAGCAAACGATCGACGGCGATTTGCGGCGCTTGTACGGCACGGGAGATTTCGAGCACATCAACTATCGGATCCTCGAAGAGGCTGGCCGCCGCGTGCTCGATGTCGACGCCGTCGAGAAGAGCTGGGGCCCGAACTACCTGCGCTTCGGTCTGGGGCTCGGGTCCGATCTGCAGGGAGACAGTTTCTTCAACATCGCCGCAAGCTATCGGCGCACGTGGATCAACAGGCTCGGCGCCGAATGGCGGACCGACGCACAGATCGGCCGCACGAGCCGCCTGTTCACCGAGCTCTATCAGCCGCTGGAGACGCAGCGCTTCCTGTTTGTTGCGCCGCGCGCGCAGATCGAGCGACGCACCGTCGATCTGTTCCAGGGCGCCACCCGCATCGCGCGCTTCGATCTGCGCACAACGCAGGCGGAGCTCGATGTCGGAACCGATCTCACCAAGTACGGCGAGCTGCGCGCCGGGATCCTGACCGGCGCGATCCACGCGAGCCTCGACACGGGGCCGGAGAGCCTGGCGCCGCCGCCGGGGCGAATCACGCAGGGTGCGCTCACCGTGCGCGCTGTCGTGGATCAGCTCGACAGCGCGAACTTTCCGCGTTTCGGCTTCGCCGGCTCCGCCAACCTGTTCGCGTCGCGCGGTGCGCTCGGAGCCGACGACGACTACACCAAATGGGATGTCGATCTGCTCGGTGTGCACTCGATCGGCCGCCATTCGCTGCAGGTCGCATTGAAGGCCGGGGGCACCATCGGCAACGGCAGCCTGCCGGTGTACGACCTGTTTTCGTGGGGCGGATTCCTGCAGCAATCGGGCTACGCGACCGGCGCGATCGCCGGTGAGCGCCTGACGTTCGGACGGCTCGTCTACACGTACAAGCTCATCAACCAGGAGCTGCTCGAAGGCATGTACGCCGGCGTGTCGCTCGAGGCCGGCCGCATGGAGGGGCCTCTGGTGCCCGGTCAGCTCACCGGGCTCCTCAAATCCACGGCGCTGTTCATTGGCGCCGACACGCCGATCGGGCCGCTATACCTGGGCTACGGCCGCGCAGCCGACGGCAATCAGAGCGGATATCTGTTTCTCGGACGCCCGTAGCGCACGGCCGCGTGCGCTTCGGCGCAATCGTCAGCGCTTCGCTTTGATCGTCGACGTGATCGATGCCACCACGCCGGTCGCCGTGCGGAACTGCTCGGTCGCGATCGGTGATGCCGTGCCGGTGCGCGATCCAGCCGAAATCCGTGTAGATCGCCCACACGTCGCCGTTGTCGTCCTGCTGCACGTGGTTGATCGAGATTGACGACACAAAGCTCACGCGGCGGACGGCGCCGGTGGCTTCAGACGGATAGCGAGCCCGGCGGCCGCGAGCAGCGACACGCCCACACCTGCGACGCACGCGCCCCAGCCGAAGCTGTCGAACAGACGCCCCAGCACGGCGCTGCCGACGAGGCCGCCGAAGAAGTAGCACGCGAGGTAGATGCCGCTTGCCGACCCGCGATCGGTGGTTGCGACGTGGCCGACGAACGCCGTCGCCGTCGCCTGTGCGAAAAACGTTCCGGCGCCGACGAGCGCCAGACCGACGAGAACCGCGACGAGGTGGGGCAACACCAGCAACGGCAAACCGGCAGCCGCGACGGGGAGCGCGCCCCAGAGCGTGCGTCGCGTGCCGAAGCGGCTTACGGCGTGGCCGGCGAGCGGCGTCGTCACGATCGACGGCAGGAACACGAAATACACGAAGCCCAGTCCCATCCGTGAAAGCGACAGCGGCTCGCGCACGAGCACGAAGTTGACGTACGTGAACGTGCCGATAAAGGCGAACAGGATGCAGAACCCGATTGCGAAGGCCGCGCGCAGCGACGGATTGCGCAGATGCTCGGCCCAGATCGAAAGCGGCGAGCGGCTGCCGGCGGGCGCGCCGAGCGACGGCGTGCGGCCGAGATAGAAATAGACGAGCACGGCGCCCGCGACGTTGAGCGCGGAGAAGACGTAGAAATTCGCCGCGAGTCCCAGGTGATCGACGAGAGCGGCCGACATCAAGCGTCCGAACAGATTGCTCGCGACGTTGCCGGTGATGTAGGCGGCGAACGCGCCGGCCGCTTCGTGCGCGGTGCAGGCTTCGCCGAGATACGACAGCATCAGCGCGAATGCGGCCGACATGAAGACGCCCTGAGTGACGCGCAGCGCGGTGAACGTCGCGAGGTCCGGCGCGACGGCGAGCAGAGCGGTCGGGATCGCGAGCAGCAGCAGGCTTGCGAGAATGCCGAGCCTTCGGTCGATGCGGCGGCTGAAGAACGCGACGGCGAGGCCGCTGACCGCCATGCCCATCGTGCTCGCGTTCACCGCGAAGCCCATTGCCGCCGGCGTCACGTGATACGCGCTCGCAAGCGACGGAAGGATTGCCTGTGTGGCGAACAGATCGACGACCGTCAGGAACGCGGTCAACCCGATGATCGTCGATCGCAGCAGCGTGCCGCTCGATCGCGCGGTGGCGGGCATCGTGCCCGTAACGGGCTCGTGAGGGGCGCTCATCATGGTCAATGGGAGTTTGGAATCCCCGCTGGCTTTTTCGAATCGGCGCCCGCTCCAACGGGCGCCGTCCGGACGTCTTCCGGCGCGGGCACGCCGTTACATCATGTGATCGTCCATCTTCTTCTCGGTGGGAAAGAGGTCGACCGAGATCAGAACGGCGGGCGCCGTGCCGGTGTTCTGCCACCAGTGCGAGATGCCGTTCTTTTCCGGCGCGACATCGCCGGCCTTGTGCACGATCGGAACCGCGCAGTTGCTCGCGTATTCGACGACCTCACCGGACACCATGTAGATCATCGCCGGCCGGTTGTCGTGGCTGTGCCACGGAACGATGCCGCCCGGCTGGATGTCGAGCTGGCGCAGGCGGAACAGGCGCCCCTTGATGCCGGCGGGCTCCCTGGAAAGATCGGTCGTCGAGCGCACGACGTCGGTCACGCCTTTGGCGGCCGCGGTGCTCATCTTCTGGCCCTGACCGTCGGCGACACGCTTGTCGGCGGGACATTCGCCAGCGTACGCAGCCGTTGCGGCGATCGACAGCGCGCTCGCGATGGCCGAGACAACGGCGACGCGTCGCCAATTCGGTTGAAGCGTGGAAGCGTGGTTCATGATCTGCATCTCCTGTCGGTGAGTTTCCGCGCAATCGTCGGGATCTGTGGTCCGGAGGATCGGTCGGGGATGGGGTGCGTGCGACGCGTGCAAGCGGCATTTCGAGCTTCACCGCCACATCGTCCACCGCCGGTTGGTCGACTCGGGACGCCGTTACTTACATGTGCCGCGACGCTCAAAAAAGATCGCGCGTGCTGTAAGGACGTACCGCGCGAAGCGACCACTGCGGCGGCGCGCGCGGCGGATCGCGAAGGCTGCTACTGGCTTGCGGTAATGCCGCCGTCGACGTAGAGAATCTGGCCAGTGACGAAGCTCGACGCCGGCGCGGCGAAGAATAGTGCTGCGCCGACCACGTCATGCGGCTCGCCGACCCGCCCCAGCGGAATACGCGCGACGATCTGCGCGTGCGTGTCCGGATTGTCGAGCCAATGGCGCGCCATCTCGGTGCGCACGACGGTCGGCGCAATGCCGTTCACCGTGATGCCGTGCCGGGCGAGCTCCATTGCGTGCTGCTTGACCAGCATCACGACGCCGCCTTTGGTGCTGCAGTAGGCGGAATAACCGCGGTCGCGCAGGCCGAGTTGCGCGCGCACCGACAGCAAGTGGATCTGGCGTCCGCCGTGGGCCGCGGCGATCTGACTCCGCGCCACCGCCTGCGCGATGAACATCGCCGCCTTCAGGTTCACGCGGTAGACGTCGTCGTACGCATCCTCGGTCACGTCGAGCAACGCTTGCTCGCGCTGGATGCCGATGCAGTTCATCAGCACGTCGATACCGCCGAAGCGCTCGGCGACGCTCGACACTGCGGCTTCGATGCTCGCGACCGAATGCGCGTCCATCGCGATTCCGGCCGCGCCGAAGCCGGCGTCGACGAGGCGCGCGGCGAGCGCTTGCGCCTTGCCGGCGTCGCGGCCTGCGATGACGACGCTCGCACCGTGGCGCGCGAAGCCCCACGCGATCGCCGATCCGATGCCACCGTAGCCTCCGGCGACGAACGCGATCTTGCCGCTCAAATCGAATATCGAGTGCGCGTCGTCGTCAGGCATCGAGCACGCTCTTCTTGCCGAACAGCCCGCGCGCGCGCCAGGTCACGATCGCGATGAACAGCAGGTACATCGACAACAGCGACCATTCGGACGCGTAGGCGCCGGTGAGCCCCACGACCATGCCGACCATCAGTCCGGCGATGACCGCGCCCCACAGGCTGCCGACGCCGCCGAGCACGATGATGAGGAACGCCGGCACGACCGCGTCGACGCCTACATGCGGCCGGATGCCCCAGATCGGGGCCATGACGACGCCCGCGATCGCGGCGAGCGCGACACCGAGCGCGAACACGAACAGCCTCAGCCGCGACAGGTTGATCCCGAGCGCGCGCACCATCTCGCTATCGTGCGCGCCCGCCTTGATGATCGCGCCATAGGGCGTCTTCTCGAGGAATAGCCACAGCAGCACGATCATGGCGAGGGCGAAGCCGGATGCGAACAGTCGATAGCGTGCGTAGACGAGATCGCCGATCGCGAACGCGCCGGAAATCGACTCCGGCAGCGCGAGCTGCCTTTCGCCGCTGCCCCAGACGAGCCGGATCAGCTCCTCGATCACCAGCGCCGCGCCGAACGTCAGCAACAGCCCGTACAGCGGATCGCGGCCGTACGTGCGCCGCATGCAAAGCTCGAGCAGCATGCCGAATGCGCCGACGAATACCGGTGCGAGCGCGAGCGCGACCGCGTAACGCCCCGCAAGCGGCAGCGACGCGTACCACGCCTCGACTGCCGGAAACAGCGCGAGCTTCGGCGCCATGACGAACAGCGCGACGTACATGCCGAGCGCGAACAGCGAGCCGTGCGCGAGATTGATCGTCTCCATCACGCCGACGATCAGCATGAAGCCGAGCGCGATCAGCGCGAACAGCAGCCCCAGCGACACGCCGTTCGCGAGGTGCGGCAGCAGATTGACGACGAAATCCACGCGCCTGGCGCGCCGCGCGTTGCTACATCTCGTACGTCGGCGTCGACTCGTACGACTCGAGCTTGCACGCCGCCGGCGCCTCGGGGTCCTCGACCTCCTTCGGCGGCAGCTTCGAGAGGATCTTGAAGATGTCGTCCTTCTCGGCCGGCGTGTCGTTGTACGTCGCCATGTAGATCGTCTGCTGCATCTGGTGCGTCGCCGGGTTCATGTACGCGTCGAAGTCCTGCATTCGTTCGCGCGCCGGCACCTTGAGGTTCTCGAGCTCCTTGATCACGCGGATGTTGTTCGTCGTGCCCGCGCGCTCGACGGCGCGCAGCAGCTCACGCGTGGCCATGTAGCCGTTGTAGTACGTGTTGCCCGGCACCCGGATCTGCACCCCTGGATACGTGCTCTGGTACGCAGCGACGAACTCTTTGACGCCGGGCAGGTCGAGCCGGTAATACCAGTTGGTGCCGAAGACGCCGAAGATCGCTTCCGGGCCCAGCCCGTAAACGTCCGGCCAGTCCTGCTGGTTGTTGATCCACGCCGGGCTCTTGTTCATCTTGAGCTGGACGACCTGCTGGCGCAGCGCCTTGATGTCGTCGCCGCCCACGGCGGCGGCAACGACGTTCGGCTTCAGCTGCTGGATCTTCAGCAGATACGACGAGAAGTCGCGCGTGTTCTGCGGAACGAGCATCTCCTCGACGATCTTGCCGCCGTTCGCCTCGACGATCGTGCGCATCGCCTTCGCCGTGTTGTGGCCCCACACGTAGTCGTTGGTCAGCATCACCCAGTTCTTGCCGTTGACCGTCATCGCATTCTTGACGATCGCGAGCGCGAAATTGGTGCCGTTGCCGTCCCAGACGAACTTCACGCGGTGGCAATCCTTGCCCGATTCGGTCGGCGAGCTGGAATTGCTGTTGAGATAGATGACGCCGTACTTCTGCGCGACCTGCGAGATCGCGTTGGCCACACCCGAATGCAGCGCGCCGATCAGGAACGCCGCTTCGTTGCGCGTGATGAGCCGCTCCGCGACGCGCGAGCCGGTCGCCGGCGTCGTCTCGGTGTCGATGTGGATCGCCTCGATCGTGCGGCCGAGCACGCCGCCCTTCGCGTTCATCTCCTTGATCGCGAGCATCGCGCCGAGCCGCTCGTCCATGCCGCTCGCCGCATACTGTCCGCTGGCATCCATCGTGAGGCCGATGACGAGCGGCTTCTTCTGCGCCGTCTGCGACCACACGTGGTTGTGACGCCACGGCCCGTAAAAAGGCGCGACTGCGTAGGCGCCGGCCGTGGCCACGGCGAGCGCCGAAGCCTTCAGCACGCGACGGCGCTGGACGTTCGGTTGTTCGCGTTCGGCTGCATCATCGATTTCGTTCATCGTGCATCCTCCTCGGGAGCGCGTCAGACGACTTTCAGCGAACGACGTTTCGCCGCGCCGTCGGCGACGTGGTGACCGTACCGGCGGCGAGCGGGCTGTTCGTGATCGCGATGATGCGCGCCCCGCCGATGGCATTCGAGCGCCGTTTGGACGACCGGCGCGCCGATGTCCGAAGCATTAGAGCAAAGGTTGTTGCGCGCCACAACGTTAAAACGTACATTTTCTTCGGGCCCGCCTGCCGGGCGCCAGCCCGCTCCCGCCATGCCGCTCGCCGATCGTCGCGCAAGGCTGTTGCCGCCGCCCATGGTCGCGCTGCTGGCGTTGCTCGCGACCACGCCGCTGTGGCTCGGCAAAGTGGGCCTCTATCAGTACCTGGCGCTGGAGATCATGATCTGGATGCTCTTCGCGCTCGGCTACAACCTGCTGCTGGGCTATGGAGGCCTTCCGTCGTTCGGCCATGGAGGGTTCTTCGGCATCGGCGCATACGCGTTCGGCCTGCTGCAGCTCAGGGCATGGCCCAATCTGTGGTTCGATCTTGCGGGCTCTGTGCTCGTCGCCGCGGCTTTCGGCGCGCTCGTTGCGGCGTTCATTTCACACCGGCGCGGCATCTATTACGCGCTGCTCACCATCGCGTTCGGGCAGGTATTCTGGTTCGTCGCGATCAAGTGGCACTCGGTCACCGGCGGAGAGGACGGGTTGCTCAACATTCACCGGCTGCCTGCCGATTTCGGCTTCGCGGCGATCGACCTCAACAGCAACCAGGCGTTGTTCTATTTCGCGCTCGCCGTGTTCGCCATCGTCGTCTTCGTGCTGTGGCGGCTCGTGCATTCGCGCTTCGGTCGCGTGCTTTCCGCGATCCGGCAGAACGAGGCGCGCGCCGCGTTCATCGGGTATGACGTCTGGCGCTACAAGTGGCTCGCGTTCGTGATCTCGTCGGCGGTCGCCGGGCTTGCCGGCGCGCTGTTCGCGATGGCGCAACAGTCCGCGTACCCGAACGTGATGAGCCTGAACGCATCCGGCTTCGTCGTGATGATGGTGCTGGTCGGCGGAGGCCTGGTGAGCTTCTGGGGCCCGGTGCTCGGCGCGTTGTTCTTCATTCTCGCGCGCGATCTGCTCGGCGCGTACACCGAAACCTGGCTGCTTTGGTACGGGCTGCTGTTCATGGCGATGGTGCTGTTCCAGCCCGAGGGCCTGGCGGGACTTTGGCGACGCGTGCGCGGCCGTGCGGTGAGCGCGCCGGTGGCGACCGTTTCCGCGCGCGCGTCGTGACGATGCCGCTGTTCGAAGCACGTCATCTGCACAAGCGCTTCGGGCACCAGGTCGTGCTCGAGGATGTCTCGCTTGCTTTTGTCGAAGGCGGCCTGTACGGGATCATGGGTCCAAACGGCGCCGGCAAGACGACATGTTTCAACGTGCTGACCGGACGCTACCGGCCCGATCGCGGGGATGTGACGTTCGCCGGTGAAGCGATCACCGGGCTCGCGCCGCAGGCGATCGCGCAGCGCGGCGTTTCCCGCTCGTTCCAGATCATGAACCTGTTCGACGAATACGCGGCGCTCGACAATGTTCTCGTCGCGCTGCCGCGCGTACGCCGTCGCGGGTTCGACCTCTGGCGCGACCTCGGCGCCGACAGCGAGGCGCAGGACAAGGCGGCGGCCGTGCTCGCGCGCGTCGGCCTGCGCGGCAAGGAGCTCGTGCCGGCGCGCCGTCTTTCGTACGGCGAGCGCCGCGCGCTCGAGATCGGCGTCGCGCTCGCGGCCGAGCCGCGGATCCTGTTCCTCGACGAGCCGACGGCCGGACTCGGCGCCGAAGGCACCGCGCATCTCGCCGAGCTCATCCAATCGCTGCGCCGAGCGCTCACGCTCGTCGTGATCGAGCACGACATGCGCTTCCTGTTCGGATTGGCCGACCGCATTTCGGTGATCCACTGGGGACAGGTGATCGCGCAAGGCACGCCGGCCGAATTGCGTGCCAACGCGTGGGTCCAGCGGTCGAACCTCGGAGCGCTCGCCTGATGCTTCGCCTGGAGGCCATCGAAACCTGCTACGGCGAGACGCAGGTGCTGTTCGGCGTCTCGCTCGTCGTGGCCGCCGGTGAAGTCGTCGCGCTGCTCGGGCCCAACGGCGCGGGCAAGACGACGACGTTGCGCTCGATCCTGGGACTTACGCCCGCGCGCCGCGGCACGATCGTGTTCGACGGCCGCGACGTGACGCGTGCACCGACGCATTCGATCGCGTGCGCCGGCATCGGATGGGTGCCCGACGACCGGCGCGTCTTCCCTACGCTGACGGTTTCGCGCAACCTGTCGATCGCGCGCAAGAAGACGCGATTCCGCGCCTGGAGCGAGCGCGAATGCTGCGAGATCTTCACCGCGCTGCAGTACCTGATGCACCGCGACTGCGAGAACCTTTCCGGCGGCGAGTTGCAGATGGTCGCGATCTCGCGCGCGCTGATGGGCGCGCCGGGACTCGTGCTGTTCGACGAGCCGAGCCAGGGCCTCGCCCCGAAGGTCGCGCAGGACGTCATGCGCACGATCGAGCGGCTTCGACGCGAAGGTGTGGCCGTTCTTCTGGTCGAGCAGAACGTGCAGAACGCGCTTGGCGTCGCCGACCGCGTTTATGTCATGAACCTCGGACGGATCGTTCACGAGGGTCCGGCACGCGATTTGATCGACGACACGCAGCAGCGCAAGCGCCTGCTCGGGATCTGAAGCGATGCCACCGCTACTCGCTGTCGAGTCGCTCGTCAAGCGCTACACGCGCGGCCTGCTGCGCCGTGACGTGACGTTTTCGCTGGAGACCGATTTCACGCTTGACGAGGCTGCGATCGTGGGTGTGATGGGCCCGAACGGCTCGGGCAAGACGACGCTGTTCGAGCTCATCACCGGCAGCAACCGGCCAACCGCGGGACGCGTGCTGGTTCGCGGCCGCGACATCCATCGCATCCGCTACGACGAGCGCGACCGGCTCGCGATCCACTATCACCAGTCCTACCAGGTGCGCTCGTTCAAGGGCGTGCGTCCGTCGTTCCTGCTCGAGCGCGGCCGCAGCGATTATCCGCATGTTCATCTGTTCGACGAGCCGCAGTTCAACACGCAGGACGGCTACATCGGGTTCATGCTCGATTTCTTTCGCAAGCTGCGCAATGAGGGCAGGCTCGTGTTGCTGTGCCTGCACCCGAACGAGCGCTGGCAGCTCGACATCCTGCGCGAAACGTGCGAGCGCTTCATGTTCGTGGAGCGAGGACGGCTCACGCACGCCTTGGATTTCGCGGCGCTTGCGCGCGACCCGCAGGTTGCCGCCTATCTCGGCGCGCTCGCCGATGGCGGGACCGATCGAACCGACGCGCGGCCCCGCTAACCCGCGAAGCCCGCCAGATTGTCGAGCGGCTCGCCCGCCTGGGCGCGACGAAGTGTGTCGACGAACGCCTGCGCGACGAATTCGGGCCGCGGGAACGCGGAGATGTGCGGAGTCACGGTCACGTTGCGCATCGTCCACCACGCGCTGTCGGCCGGCAGCGGCTCGGTCGCGAACACGTCGAGCGCGGCGCCGCCGAGATGCCCGGCGCGCAACGCGTCGAGCAGCGCGCCTTCGTCGATCAGTGCCGCGCGCGAAGCGTTGATCACATAAGCGCCGCGGGGCAATTGCGCGATCCGCGACGCGCCGAGAAGCCGGCGCGTATCGTCGGTGAGCGGCAGCAGCACGACGAGGAAGCGGCTCGTCGCGAGCACGCCGGCGAGCGCGTCGACGCCGCTTGCGATCGCCACGTCGCCATCGAGCGCGGCACGCGGCGAGCGCGTCCACGCCGTTACGCAGAATCCGAGCGCGGCGAGCGCTTTCGCGGTGGCACGTCCGAGCGGACCGTACCCGAGCACGCCGACCGGCGCGCTCGACTCGTCGGCGGGCAGATCGCGGATCCATTGCCGTGCGCGCTGGCGCTCGCGCAACGCGTCGAGCGCTCGCCATTGCGCAAGCACCATCGTGGCGACGTATTGCGCCATCCGTCGTGCCTGCTGCGGGTCGACGACGCGCACGAGCGGAAGTCCGCGCGGCAGGCCTTTGCACGCGAGCAACCCGTCGATGCCGGCGCCGGGCGAGAACCCGAAGCGCAATCGCGGCAGCGGCGGCAATGCCGCATCGGGTGCGCGGATGCACACGAACGCCTCGAGATCGGCATGCGGCGCGCTCGCGATGTCGCGATGGAACGCGATGTCAGGCTCGCGCTCGGCGATCGCGGCGAGAACGCGATAGAAGAACGGATTGGCGCCGGCGACGAGGATCGCGGTCACGCGCGCACGATACACCGCGTCCCTTGAGACGAACAACGGCGCGCCGGTAACGTCGGCCGATTCCATGAGGTTGTCGTTCCCGCGAAGGCGGGAATCCAGCGTCGTTCGTGCAAAGTCACTGGATTCCCGCCTTCGCGGGAATGACGTTTCGCGCACGAGGACCGGTTGACCCGAGGG
>WNGF01000575.1_pt1 | contig 89542 bp, 87 predicted proteins | sample 5400641 | NCBI WGS metagenome assembly WNGF01 (sample SAMN13153371, study PRJNA577476) | soil metagenome | isolation source: 80 cm soil or saprolite under grassland replicate 2 | place: USA:California | collected 2016-06-15 | reverse complement strand
GGCGCGCTGACCGCCAGCGCCACCTTTGCCAACCTCACCGGTCTGGCGCTGGCCACGCACTGGTGGGCGCAGCGGCACGGGGTGGACGTGACCTCGGTCGGGCTGGCCGGTCTTCCCCGGATGCCGGTGCTCTCCGGCGGGTACGTGCATCCCAGCGCGCGCAAGGCCCTGCAGATGCTCGGCCACGGCAAGGACACGGTCGAGGTGTTCACCAGCGACGACATTGGCCGGATCGACCTGGCCGCGGTACGGCGACGGCTGGGTGAACTCAACCGCGCTCCCGCCGTGCTGATCGCCACCGCCGGCGAGCCCAACGCGGGCGAATTCGACCCGCTGGCCGATCTCGCCGACTTGGCCGAGGAGTTCGGTGCCTGGCTCCACGTCGACGGCGCGTTCGGCCTCTTCGCGGCGCTCTCCCCACGTACCGCACACCTCACCTCAGGAATGGAGCGGCTCGGCTCGGCGTTCGGCATGCCCGGCGCAGCGTACCTGCCGGGCCCAGACGACCCTCGGGGCGGCTACGGCCTGCTCGGTCCGGAGTCCTCGCGGCGGGCGCGTGCCCTGCCGATCTGGGCCATGCTCACCGCATATGGCCGCACCGGCTACCGAGAGCTGGTGGAGCGACACTGCGGCCTGGCCGCACACCTCGCGGCGACCGTCGACGCGGCACCCGACCTGGAGCGCCTGGCCGAGGTCCCCCTCAACGTGGTCTGCTTCCGCTACCGCCCGAGCGGCCTGTCCGAACCGGAACTCGACGACGTCAACCGCCGGCTCGGCGAGGCGCTGCTCGCCGACGGTCGGGTCTTCGCCGGCACCACTGTCTACGGTGGACGGGTGGCGCTACGCCCGGCGATCAGCAACTGGCGCACCACCGCGGACGACCTCGACCTCCTCGTCGACGTCGTCCGCGAGCTAGGCGCCAGCGCCGCCCGCGCCGGGTGACCACCCCGTCCCGGTCAGCCATGCAGCATGAGCTCCCAGGAAGCATTCAGCGCCGGGCGCGTCGGCGCGGCCGCTGCCCGACGAGCTGGTCGTCGGTCATCGTGGCCAGGTGGCTCCCCTGGCGAACTTGCAGCTCAGCGCCTACGACCGAATTTCTGGCACTCACAGGGCGGGAGCAGCAGCCGGTGGATAGTGTCGGTGAACCAGTGTTGGAAGTGGTCGATGGTCCACCCGCGGTCGCGCGTCAGCCGCCGGAAGACGATTGGGTCCATCAGGAGCCAGATCGCGTCCACGGCGTCTTCGGCGTCTTCGTGGCGAAGATCGGATCTCAGCGGTACGCGTTCGATGATGCCCTTCACGATCCAGGCGGCGGTCGTGGCACGCTGCGCGTCGAGCTGGCGCGCGAGGGCCGCGATCTCGGGGTCCGTGCTCGCCGCTTCGTCCACCACCACCAAGAGGCCCGCGACGCGCTCGGCAACCATGCGCACGACGTGCCCGACGATCGCAAGGAACTCTGCGACCTCGGTGGTCGACTGAGCCGTTGTGGCCCAGTCTCGCTGCAGCACCGGGATCGGCTGATGGTCACCAGCGATCGCCACGTCGATGACGGCCTTGAGCAGTTCCCGTTTCGTCCCGAACACCAGCTCGACGGTCTGCACCGCTACCCCCCGCACCAGCGATCGCCCGCATGGTGGTGGCCGCGTAACCCGACGCCAGGAAACGCTCGCGCGCTGCTCTACGTCATGGTCGACAGCGTGGCCGCGACCATCGACGTGGTCGTCGCTCACGGCGGCCAGATTGTCCAGCCGATCGGCGCGGACGCGCCAGAGATCACCGCCCGCTTCGCCGACCCGGCCGGAAACGTCGTCGGGCTCTACCAGGAGCCCAGCGACGCGACACCGTCCGCTTCGGGCCAAGATGGCTAACTCGTGGTCTGGAGGCGGCTGGCGGAGCCAGCTGGGATGCTCGAGTCTGGATCCGCCCTCGATCGACGCCAGAGCCTTGCTCAGGCGGCGCGGCCACAACCGTCGACAAGACCGGGTGTGGTTCTTGCGCGCTGGCTTCTCGTAGACCCGGCGCCTACCGCCCTCCGGCTGGTGGTGACACCGGGTCGTACACTGTCGTGGTAGCAGGCCAGATGCCGTGGAAGTGATGGCATTGGCAACGGTCCGGCGGAGCATGGCCCTTCTTGGTGCTCGACAGCATCGTGAGGGAGACGACATCGTCGGCTGCCGATGAGCTGAGCGACGGGCTAGGAGGCACGATATGGCTCATCAGGGTCAACACGATGCACTTACGGCTGCCGCCGACCGAAAGTCATGACCAGTCCGATGACCGTGCTGGTCGGCCGCCGCGAAACGTTCAATGCCGCGCACCAGCTGCGCGACCCTGGCCTGTCAGACGACGAGAACCGGCGTCTATTCGGGAAATGCGTGAATCTGCACGGGCACAACTACCTCCTCGAGGTTGCCGTGGCCGGCCACATCGATCACGCCAGCGGCTATGTCCTGGACCTGAAACGGCTTTCGGACGTCATGTGCCGACAAATCATCCAGGACGTGGACCACCGCAATCTGAATACCGATGTCCCGTGGCTGGAAGGGCGTATCCCGACGGCCGAAAACCTCGCCCTGACCTTTTGGGAAAGGCTCCAGCCGGAACTCCCGGACGGGCTGCTGCGGTCAGTTCGCGTATGGGAGACTGACAAGAACTGGGCAGAGGTCAGTGATCATGCCTGAGACTCCGTCCGCCCGGCTGGGCCGGGAATTGCGCAGGCGATACACCGCTGCGGACCTTGGCGTTCTCACCCACGACGAGGCGAGCCGGTTTGTGCCCCACCGATGCGGCGATCCGCAAACCGACGTCACCTTGGCCTGGGAGTTGTTGTACCGGCTCGAACCTGAGCTCTATGACCGGCTCGTCAGCGGGGAATGGCTCCATCCCGGCGTCCTTGAGTGGCTGCCGCAAACGGTGGACCGGATCGTCGAGGTCGGCGCGGGCACGGGACGGCTGACGCTTGAGCTCGTCGACCGCGGGCGGGAGGTCCTGGCGATTGAGCCCGCGAGGCCTTTGCGCGAGATCCTGAAGCGGAAGCTTGCAAAAGCGGATCACGGATACCGCGCACAGGTGACCTCCGGCTTTTTCGATGACCTACCCGTTGCCGACGGCTCTGCCGATTTGCTCGTCGCGTGCTCGGCCCTCACCCCCGCCTCTGGCCATGGCGGCGAGGTCGGCCTGGCTGAAATGGAGCGGGTGTGCCGGCCAGGCGGTTCCGTCGTCATTGTCTGGCCGAACAACCTCGACTGGCTCGCCGCCCATGGCTACCGGTACCTGTGCTTCGCTGGAGAGATGTGGGTCGAGTTCGCCAGCCACGAAGAGGCGGTTGAGCTGGCCGAGATCTTCTATCCGCATGCGGTCGCAGAGGTCCGCCGCCGCGGTCGGCGACGGGTTCCCTACGAGGTGCTGGGGATAAATCCGCCGCGAGACCTCGCCTTCAAGGTGATGGCGCGATGAAGATCGCAATCATCGCGCCGCTGGTGACACCCATCATGGAGCCACAGCGCGGTGGCTCGCAGGCCTTCGTGTCCGATCTTGCGCGTGGCCTTGCCGGCAGAGGTCACAAGGTACACGTCTACGCCGCGGCCGGATCGGAGGTGCCGGGAGTCGAGGTGATCGATACCGGGGTCGATCCCAGGTCTCTGACCGCCACGCTTTACAGAGCTTCTGGAGCCGCCGGCAACTCGGCCCCGGCCGAGAGGGCCTTTGCCAGCGTCTATTCCACTGTTCGGGAGATCCAGTACGACGTTATCCATAATCACGCCTTCGACGCGCCGGCCGTCAGATTCGCCACCGGGCTGCACGCGCCCGTAGTGCACACGCTCCACCTACCCCCGGACAAGGCTGTTGCGACCGCGCTGCATCACGCAGCCCAGTGCGATGGGCCGCCAACCGTTGCAGGCGTATCCGCGTTCCAGGCGAGCGCCTGGCACCGGGTCGTCCGGGTCGACGCGATCCTCCCGCCTTACGTGCCGACAAATGTCATCCCCTGGTCGCCTGCAGACGGGAATGGTGCTGTCTTTGCTGGCAGGCTGAGTCCTGAGAAGGGGGCCGCCGAAGCCATCGATATCGCCCACGCGGCCGGAATCGGCATCGACGTCTACGGCGACACCTACGACGCCGAATATGCCCGCGAACAGATCCACCCGCGATGTGACGCGCCTGACGTGGCGGTGCATCCAGGAGTGCCGCGAACGTCTCTGTGGGTGGCGATGGCTCGCGCAGCGGTCGTTGTGTGCCCGGCAAAGTGGGACGAACCCTTCGGGATGGCCGCCGCCGAGGCGCAGGCGTGCGGGACTCCCGTCGTCGCGTTCAAGCGCGGTGCACTCGGTGAGGTGATCGTGGATGACGTGACTGGCTTCTTGGTCGCGCCCGACGACATCCAGGCAGCCGCCCGCGCCGTCGGGAGGGCAGCCGACATCTCTCGCTCGGAGTGCCGCGGCCATGCCGAAAGCCATCTCGACCTGGAACGGAGTCTGGACGCTCACGAGCGGCTCTACCAGCGAGTCGCCAATCCGGGCGAAAGGGTCGCAGTCGGTGGGTGACCAGGGGCATTGGCTTGCGGGACGGGTGGCGGTGGTCACGGGCGCCAGCCGGGGGATCGGAGCTGCCACCGCCGAGGCCATTGCCGCGGCGGGCGCTCACGTCGTTCTCGCGGCCCGTGACCGAGAAGCTCTCGACGGCGTCGCCAGACGCATCCGAGCCGCCGGCGGCGGCGAGGCCACGCCTGCGCCCACGGACGTGAGCAAGGTCAAGGATGTCGAGCGGCTTTTTGCCACCGTTGAGGGCCTCGGCCGTGTCGCCGCTCTGGTCTGCGCGGCTGGCGTGCTGACGTCCGCGCCGTTCGCCGAAACCACGTCCGAGACCTGGGCAGAGACGCTCGGGGTCAACCTGACCGGCTCTTTCCTCTGCTGCCGTGCAGCTTTCACAGCGATGCGCCCGGCAGGCGAGGGACGGATCGTCAACATCGCCTCGCTCTCCGGTGTCTACGCCACCGAGAAGTTCCCGGGGCTGGCCGCATACAACGTCTCCAAGTACGGGGTCATCGGCCTCACCGAGGCGATCGCGGTGGAAGGTAGACAGCATGGCATCAGCGCCATTTGCGTAAGTCCGGGCGCTGTCGACACCCAGATGCTGTGGCAGGCCAATCCCGAGCTTCGTCCCGGCCTGACACCCGGTGATGTCGCTGACCTGATCGTCGACCTGCTTGACAGCCACCTGGCTCATGCCAGCGGGGCGAACATCCCCCTCTTCTCAAACGCGTAAGCCGGATTGAGCTAGCGTTGATGGCGACACTTACACGTCATTCCCCAGCGACCACAAGTCCACCCGTTCGTCGGCGAGCAGGCCACGAGCAGGCCGAGCTTGCACGGCTACCAGGTGCGCACATGCCGCCATCTCCGAGTCGCGGTCCAACTCGGGGTCACCACCGCGGTCAAGTCCGACGGCCGCCTGCACCCGTCCCTTGAGTAGGTAGAAGCCAACCAGCCTTCCTTCCTCCAAACTCCCGCGCACAACGAACTCGTCCCACTTCGCCACGTGGCCGACGTACTCGAGCTTGTGCTCGTATTGATCGGACCAGAAACTATGGATGTACCCGTACGGCGTGGCCGAGCCGAGCATCGACCTCGCCGCCGCGGCCCCCTGTTTTTCGGCGTTGTTGAAGTGCTCGACGCGGACCCGGCCGAAAACCGGGTGGAGATGGTTCGCGACATCGCCGGCCGCATAGACGTCAGGCGCGCTGGTTCGACACAATTCGTCCACAAGAACGCCGTTGGCCTGCGCTATCGATGACCCCGCAACGGTCGGCACATCGGGATCTATCCCGATGCCAGCGACGGCGAAGTCGCATGCGATGCGATCGCCGTTGGCGGTCATGACTGCCTCCACTCGCTCGGTCCCCTCGAACGCAGCAATCTGATCTCCCGCCAACAGCTCGACGCCGTTCGCGCGGTGGTTGGCGCCGATCACCGCGCCGATCTCCTTGCCCAGAACCCGCTCAAGAGGGACTGTCGCGGGAAAGATAGCGGTCACGTGAACCCCGAGCTGCGTCAGGGAGGCCGCCACCTCGCAACCGATGAAACCCATGCCCACTACCACCGCGCGCCGATCCGCCACCGCGTCGCGCCTGATCGCGTCGCAGTCGGTTACCGTGCGCAGGTAGTGAATCCCGGACAGCTCGGCCCCAGGAATCTCGAGCCTCCGGTTCCGTCCCCCCGTGGCTATCAAGACCTTCTGATACGCGAGCTCTTGGTCCGAGCCCAGGACCACCCTGTGCGCGGCGGCATCAATGGCCACAACGCTGGACTCGCCCAGGCGGTCTATATCGTGCTCTTCATACCAACCGGCAGGTCTGACATACCAGCTCTCAAGGTCCTCCTCCGACCGCAGGTACGTCTTGGAAAGCGGAGGACGACCAAAGGGGACGCCCGGTTCCCGGCTGATGATTACGACCCGGCCACGGAAGCCCTCCTCCCGAAGAGTCACCGCGGCATTGCCCCCGGCGATGCCGCCGCCAACGATCACGATCGGACTCGCGCCGATTCTCTCAGACATTGCTGCCTCCGAGCGGGTAGCGACGTGGCTCGTGCTGCACCGACACCCAGTGATGGGTGGTGAATCGTCGATCGACCAGCTGCCGCCGAACCGGCCGAGGCCGGACAGCTTCTCCCGCCGTGGCCGCCGGCCAGCACCTGCGGCGGCAGGGCAGGCCCGGCCGGTCCGAAGGGGGCTCCGAGTCGAGCTGGGCCTTGCTGAGCACGCCGGGCGGCAGCCCGGCCTCCTCGAGGAGGCGGGCCAGGAGCAGGCCCCCGGTGACCGGGGTGTTGGACGAAGGCTTGAGCACGACGGCGTTGCCCAGTGCGAGAGCCGGTGCGAGCGTGCGGTTGGTGAGGTACATGGGGAAGTCCCATGGGGCTGATGAGGCATACGATACCGGCCGGGCCCCGGTAGACACAGTTTTCCTTACCCGGACGTCGGATGGGAGGATTCGTCCCTCCATGCGGTGCCGGCATGCCAGCCGCCTCCAGGAACCCGGCCCGCACGACCCCAGCTCAATCTCGGCCTTCGCGACGGTGCCGCCGGCGATCGCGGCTTGCGCGATCGCGAGGACCGGAACCTGGCACCGTGTCCCAGAAGGGCTTCGGCATATGGAGTGTCGACACGCGAGCGCGGCTCGATACGGCATCCGACTGGTGGTCTTCGGGTAGCACAGCCCAGGGACATGGTGACGGCGGCAGGTGGGGCGATCACCATATGACCCAGGGGTCTTGCCGGTGCGGCCCAGCTTGGTCGGCCGTCCCGGGAGGCGTGGCACGACTCGGCGGTCGACACGAAAGGGCTGGAGTCATGACGGGAGCAAACGGCAGCGATGCCACCGCACGGCACGACAAGCCCGAGTCAGCCCATCCACGGACAAAGCGGCACCTACCCCGCTGGTCGGAGCTACAACCCCTGCTCCGGCCGCGGCCGGTCGAGCTCGATCCGACCAAGCGGCGACTGTCCCGCGCCCTGACCATCGCCGACCTGCGTGCGGCGGCGAGGCGGCGGACGCCCCGCGCGGTGTTCGACTACACCGACGGTGCGGCCGAGACCGAAACCAGCCTTCGCCGTGCTCGGGAGGCATTTGAGCGGGTGGAGTTCCGGCCTCGGGTGTTGCGTGACGTGACGGTCGTGGACACCACGACGACGATTCTCGGTCGTCCTTCGACGCTGCCGCTGGCGTTTGCGCCCACGGGGTTCACGCGGATGATGCACCACGAGGGTGAGCGCGCCGTGGCGCGCGTGGCGGAGGGGGCGGGCATCCCCTACGCGTTGTCGACCTTGGGGACCACGTCGATCGAAGCTATGGCCGCCGCGGCGCCCCACGCTCGGAAGTGGTTCCAGTTGTACGTGTGGCGCGACCGTGGTGCTGGCAAGGAGCTCGTCGAGCGCGCGCAGGCCGCGGGTTACGAGGCGCTGGTGCTGACCGTGGACGTGCCGGTCGCCGGCGCACGGCTGCGCGACGTCCGCAACGGTCTGACCATTCCCCCCTCGCTGACCCTGCGGACCGTCTTGGACGCCGCCCTGCACCCTTGGTGGTGGGTCAACCTGCTCACCACCGAGCCTCTGTCGTTTGCCTCACTGACGTTCTGGGAGGGCACGGTCGCCGAGCTGATCGACAAGATGTTCGATCCCAGCCTGACCTCACGGGACCTGTCGTGGCTGCGGGAGACATGGTCTGGGCCGTTGATCGTCAAGGGCGTCCAGCACGTCGACGACGCACGCATGGTCGTGGACCATGGTGCGGACGCCGTGGTGGTGTCCAACCACGGCGGACGCCAGCTCGACCGTGCGGTGACACCGCTGGAGGTCCTCCCAGCGGTGGTCGACGCGGTGGGCGATCGTGCCGAGGTGCTGCTCGACGGCGGTGTGCGAAGCGGAGCCGACGTCGCCGCCGCGGTCGCGCTGGGCGCCAAGGCCTGCCTGGTCGGCCGGGCCTACCTGTATGGGCTGATGGCCGGTGGGGAGCGCGGAGTGCGGCGGGCGGTCGACATCCTCACCAACGAGCTCATCCGCACGCTGCAATTGCTGGGGGTGGACAGCGTGACCAGCCTTGCGCCGGCTCACGTGCGATTGCGTCCGTGACGACCGCGGCCGAAGGCATCGACGCGGCCATCCTCGACCGGTATGCGGTGGTGACGAAGCTACGGCCGGCGTCCAATGCCTCAAGCCCGCTGTTGCTCAGACGCGTGGCCTCCGCTCTGCTATTGATGCGCACGAACCGCAGGTCAGTTCATGGATGCGGATCTCCCGGGGCGGGGCGGCACCCGGCAGACCACGCGCATAGGCAACGCCACCATCAGCAACCTCACCCCGCAGGCTGACCCTCAGGGGCGGCTTTGCCGTGGTCGACGGGCAGCAGCGCCGCCTCCACGACCGCACCATTGCAGCATCAGCTGGTCCCACCGTCAGGACCGCTACCGGCCACCAGCACCGACGAACGCGTCGATCAACACCTTTTACAGTAGACGTCACGCCTCACTTTTTCGCCTGCAACTCGTCCAGTAGGGATGAAGGGAGCACCAGGCCCTTTCCGGGGTAGTCCTGGGGTCCTTCGTACCGGAACCGTTCGTGGCCCAATGGCGCGGCGAAGCCGAGGGCCTCAATGAACTCGATCACTCCGTATGCGGACGCGAACACGATCTTCAGCCGCGTCCATGGCCCGGGGACCAGCGCAGCCCAGGTGAAGCCGATCATGACCAGGTTGACAATGCCGTAGGAGACGAAGGTGATCGCCGCGAACACCATGCGAACATGAGGCTCGTCGAGCAGATGGTCGGGTCGCCAGACGATGCCAGCATCGGTGTGGAACTGGGGGGCCTCTTTGCCGGCGGGCAGCGGGATCTTCAGGGCGGCCTCCAGGCGCTGCAAGTGCACCGAGCGCATTCTCGTGGAGGCGACGTTGAGTACCAGGAAGCCGACGAGCACGACCGTGATGGCTGGAGCGAAGAGCTGGACCCAGATCGGCAGGCCGGGGCAGCCCGAGCGGCCACAGCGCTGGTTCAGGTAGGCGGTGGCGGCGATCACGTAGGTCAGGCCCGTCGTGGCAATAGCGAAGGCCACCACCAGAGCGTTTTGGTCGTCCTGGCGCTCGACGGCGTATACCGAGAACAGATGATCGGTTTGTTCAGGTGTCACGTACTCTCTCCCCAACAGGTGCAGTGACGATCAAGGGGATGATAATGGCAAAATACCCTCATCAGAAGGTCCGAGGGGCATCTATCCTTATCGACGCGTTGATCACCGCTGTGGGGCAGGAGCCGAAAGCTGCCAACTCTCATGGCCGTGAGAGTGTGGCGTGCCGGCCCCGGAGGGAGGTTCCGCTGACGCGGCGGCTGCCTAGACGGCGGCTGCGGACGTCACCCAGGCCTCCACGACCTGCGAGAGCACCGGGAGCGGCAGGGTGCCGTGGTCAAGGACGGCAGCGTGGAAGTCACGGATGTCCCAGGCCGCGCCCAGCCGCCCGCGGGCGTGCAGGCCGGTGTCGACGACCAGGCGCACGGCCCGCCAGGCCGCACAGCCGAGCATGCCCAGCCCGTCGGGGTGCGGCCGACCGTCGAGCTGGAACCTACCGATCACCCACTGGCCGTGGAGCAACGCACGGGCATCAACCTGGCCCGGGTTCAGGCCATCGCGGAACGCGTGGCGCCGGCTCGGCGCGGCGCTGGGAGCTGCGGCCCACCTGGAACGGCACAATCGTGACGTTGACGTTGTTGAGGTCGCCGAGCACCCGGACCAGGCCGGCGGAGGTGCGGTCGTGCAGCAGCAGCTGGTGCCCGCGGCGGGCGAACCGCCGCCGCGGGACGAGCACCGTGAGCTCGGTGTCGTCGCGCAGGCGCTGGTGCAGGTCGCGCTCGGTGGTGGCGAGCAGGTTGCGGTCGGGGCAGTCGACGACCTCCAGCGGGATGGGGATGCGCACCTTGGCCCACAGGTGGGCCAGCCGCCTGGCCTGGTCGGGGTCGACAGCCACGTGCAGGGCGGTGATGGACAGCGGGTGCAGTTCGGTGGCGTACTGCAACGCCGCCAGCGAGGCGCGGTCGAGCCCCTCGACGAGCACCACCACCTCGTGGCGCGGCTTGGGGGACGCCAGCGCCGGGGCGGCCTCGGCGACAAGCTCGTCCAGGGTGGTGGCCGCCTGCCCGTCGCCGTTGCCCGCCACGCGCAGCAGCCGATGGCGCCGCTGGTCGCGCGGCGCCACGCGGGGCACGGCCGTCACATGGACGTTCGGGATGCCGCCGAGTGCCGCCAGCAGGGCGTCGGTGCGGCGGCCGCGCCGCAGCCGGTCCAGCAGGCCTTGGTAGGCTCGCCGTGGGAGCAGCACGGTAACCTCGGTGTCGGGCCGTGCCCGCCCGGCGACCACCCGCGCGACGGTGGCCCCGAGCCCCAGCCCGTCGGGTCGCGCCACCTCCAGCGGCAGCGGGATCCCGAGCTCGGCCCACAATGCCTGCAGCCCCAACGCGGCCTGCGCATCGACGGCGACGTGGATGGCCACCGCACGCTGTGCGCGAAGCTGCCGGGCGGACTGCACCGCGGCGAACGCGGCACGGTCCAGCCCTTCGACCAGCACGACCACCTCGTGGCGGGGCTTGGGCGGGGCGAGGGTCTCTGACAGCTCGACCTTGAGCTCGGCGACTTCGCGGGAGTAGGCGCGGTTGGTGCGGTACAGCAGCACCACCAGGATAGGCAGGGCGACCATGATCATCCAGGCACCATGGGTGAACTTGGTCGAGATCACGTCCAGCAGCACCACGAACGTGACCACGGTGCCGAGCCCGTTGACCACCAGCCCATAGCGCCAGCCGGGCTCGCGCAGCCGCAGGTGCCGGCGGGTCATCCCCGCCTGCGACAGGGTGAAGGAGATGAACACCCCGATCGCATACAGCGGGATCAGGCTGTTGATGTTGGCGCGGAAGGCGATCAGCAGCACGGCTGCCGCCCCCGCCAGGATGAGGATGCCGTTGGAGAACACCAGCTTGTGGCCGCGCCGCATGAACTGGCGGGGCATGAACGCGTCCCCGGCCGCAAACGACGCCAGCCTGGGGAAGTCGGCGAAGGAGGTGTTGGCCGCCAGGATCAGGATCACCAGGGTGGCGGCTTGGACGAACTCGAAGACGGCGTGGCCGAGCTTGGAGGTCTTGGCGTCGAGGATGTAGCTGGCGAGCTGCCCGACCAGGGTGGGGTTGCCGCTGGGGTAGGGCAGCACGTGGGTGGTGACCGCCAGGAAGCTGGTGCCAAGGAACAGGCAGCCGAGGATGGTGCCCATGGCGATCAAGGTCCGGCGGGCGTTGACGGCTTCGGGCCGTTGGAAGGCCGGGACCCCGTTGGAGATCGCCTCCACCCCGGTCAGCGCCGTGCAGCCGGAGGCGTAGGCGTGCATCAGCAGCAGCAGCCCGATGGTGGCGGTCTGCTTGGGCAGCGGGCCGGTCTGGCCCGGGGGGATCGGCGGGAGGTGGCCGGTGACGTGCCGGAACAGGCCAAGGAGCAGGACCAGGCCGAGGGCGGCGACGTAGACGTAGGTCGGCACCGCGAACATGCGGCCCGACTCGCGCACGCCGCGGAGGTTCCCCCAGGTGATCAGCGCGATGCAGGCGACCGACATTGGCACGATGAACGGGGTGAGCGCCGGCGCGCCGGTCACCACCGCCGCGATCCCGCCCGCCACGCTGACCGCCACGGTGAGCACGTAGTCCAGCAGCAGCGCCGCCCCCGCGACCTGGGCCAGGCGGATGCCGAAGTTGTCCCTGGTGACCACGTAGGCGCCGCCCGCCGTCGGGTAGGCGGTGATCGTCTGCCGGTAGGAGAGGATCAGGATGGCGAGCAGGGCGACGATGCCGAGCGAGATCGGGAAGGTCAGCGCGACCGCCGCCGACCCGGCGACCAGCAGGGGCAGCATGACCTGCTCGGTGCCGTAGGCGCTGGAGGAGATGTTGTCGGACGCCAGGACCGCCAGCGCGACCAGCTTGCGCAGCCGCTCGTGGACCAGCCGTTTGGTCTGCAGCGGCGGGCCGAGCACCAGCCGCTTGAACCGGTACAGCGGCCAGGTCGCGCTGACGGGCTGGTAGCCGTCACCAGGTGGAGGTGGCTCGTCGGCTGCGGGACACGGGGCTGGCTCGCTGATGACAGGGTTTCGCCTCACGACGCGCTCAACCGCTCCCTTTGTCAGACCAAGCCAGCGGCCAAGGTAGGGGTGGGGCCTAAGGGATCTGTGAGGAAAGCGCTGCCGTGTCTATGGGAAGTGTTTGGGTTCGGCCGGCCGGACGCGGTCCTGGCACCCGCGCCAGGCTGGCACACTCTCGGGGAGATGACCGCTACGACGCCGACCGGGCGCACGCCTTCGCACAGCGAGCACCCCAGGGTCCGGGTTTGGCCGCTGCTGACCCGGCTGGGGATGATGCGTCACCCGCGGCGCCGCGCGGCCGGCTACGCGATCGCGACCGCGGGAACCGTCGCGCTGACCCTCGGCTTGCTTGCCTTCCGCGACGACACCACGCCGCTCTCCAAGGGGTTCGGCTTCCTGGTCGTCGTGGTCGCCGCCGCCGCCACCGGCGGGCTCGGGCCCGGCATCCTCGCCTCACTGCTCGGGTCGTTGACCTTCAATTTCTTCTTTCTGCCCCCCTACGGCACCTTCATCGTCGCTCGCGCCGAGGACGTGGTGGTCCTGTTTGTGTTCCTTGGGCTGTCGATTCTGATCTCCGCGCTGCTCGCCCGCGCCACCGAGCGGGCCGAGGCCGCCGAGACCCGCGAGCAGGAGCTGCGCACCCTGCAGACGCTCAGCGCCGAGCTGGTCGCGCTGGTCCCAGGACCCCGCTCCTACCAGGCCATCCTGTCGCGGCTGCTCGGCCTGTTCGGCTTTGCGGCAGGCGCCCTGTACGTGCACGACCCCGAGCGTGGCCGGCTGCGCGAGCAGGTCACGGTGGGCGCCGCGCCGGGCGCACTGCCGCCGGACCCGGGCGCGCAGGCACATCCGCCTGAGCGGCTGCCGCTGTCGGTCGGTGGGCGAGCGTCGGGCCTGCTGCTGCTGCGCGGTGACCGTCCACCACTGGACCGGGCCGAACGCCGCGTGCTGCGGGCCTTCTGCGACCAGTTCGCGCTGGTGCTGGAACGCGACCGGCTGCTGGAGGCCGCGACCGAGGCGGAAGCCTACCGTCGGACCGAGCACATCCGCCGCTCCCTGCTCGCGGCGGTCTCCCACGACCTGCGCAGCCCGCTGGCCGCGATCAAAGCGTCCGTCACCGACCTGCTCGGCCACGACGTCCAGCACAGCGCCGACGAGGCGCGTGACGCTCTCGACAGCATCGACAAGGAGACCGACCGGCTCGGCGCCCTCATCGCCAACCTGCTGGACATGTCCCGCATCGAGGGCGGCATGCTCAAGGCACGACCGCGGAATCTCGACCTTGCCGAGATCCTCGCGCCGTGCGTGGACCGTCTCCAGCGCCAGCGGCCACGGCTTTGCATGCGACTGGACGTCGAGGCGGCCGAGTGCGTCGTACGCGCCGACCCGATGTTCCTGGACCGCGTGGTGGCCAACCTGCTGGACAATGCGGCCAAGGCAGCGGCCGACAGCGGCAACCACCAGATCGAGGTGCACGCCGAGCGCGCCGATGGCCAGACGACCGTGCGCATCGTCGATCACGGCAACGGCGTTCCCCACAGCGTCCGCGAGCAGCTCTTCTACCCCTTCTACCAGCTCAGCGAGCGGCACCCCCGGTTGGGCACCGGGCTGGGCCTGGCGATCAGCAAGGGCTTCCTGACCCTGATGCACGGGCAGATCTGGGTCGAGGAGACACCAGGCGGCGGGGCGACCTTCGCGTTCTCGCTCCCCACAGGCACGACCGCGCGATGAGCAGGGGCCGAGTCCTCGTCGTCGACGACGAGCAGCACATCCGACGGGCGGTCGGGCGTGCGCTGACCGCCCGTGGCTACCAGGTCCAGCTGGCAACCGACGGCGAGGAGGCCCTCACCGCAGCGGCAGCGTTCCCGCCCGACCTCGTCGTGCTCGACCTGAACCTTCCGGCCCTCGACGGTCTGGAGGTCTGCCGGCAGCTTCGTGGCTGGAGCCAGGTGCCGATCCTCGTGCTGTCGGTGCGCGAGGACGAACCCGACAAGGTCGCGGCGCTCGACCTGGGCGCCGACGACTACCTGACCAAACCGTTCGGGATCGACGAGCTCATGGCCCGGGTCCGCGCCCTGCTGCGCCGCGCCGGCGCCCAAGGGGCACCCAGACCGGTGCGCTTCCGCGCCGACGAGCTCGAGATCGACCTGGACGCGCGCAGCGTCACCCGATCGGGCGTCGAGGTGCGCCTGACCAAGACCGAGTGGGCGTTGCTGGCCGAGCTCGGCCAGCACCCCGGCAAGCTGCTCACACACCGCTGGCTGCTCGAACGGGTGTGGGGACCTGGCTACGCCGGCGACGTGGACGTCCTGCGCGTGTTCATCAGCCAGCTCCGCAAGAAGCTCGAGCAGGACCCCGGGCGCCCGAAGCTCATCGCGACCGACCCAGGCATCGGCTACCGCTGGCTGCTGCGACCCGCCGACGAATCCGGCCAGCTCGCCCCATAGCCCATCGATCCTCGGGTTGCTCCAGGTCCTACCTCACAGTCCATCAGCGGCATGCTCGACCGTGTCACGCTGGCGACTGTCGGACGGGAGGTCCCGTCGAACCGACACGTGGTGAGCGGCAAGCGCATCGGATCTTGGGAGGCCACGGTATGCGCTGGTCTGGGTGGCCCGGGTAGAGGCATTCGCGGTCCATCGGCGCTCGTGGCAAGGTCCAGGTTCGGGGTCAGGTCGTGCTGGTCGCGAGGACGTCGGCGAGGTCGTAGCTGACGGTCTCCTCGAGCTGGGCGTAGGTGCACGACTCTGGGGTGCGGTCGGGCCGCCAGCGGACGAACTGGGCGGTGTGGCGGAAGCGGCGGCCCTCCAGGTGGTCGTAGCGGACTTCCACCACCCGCTCGGGCCGCAGCGGTACGAACGACAGGTCCTTGCCGGGGTTCCAGCGGCTGGTCTCCGACCCCCGCCAGGTGCGCGCGCCAGCCTCCTCCTGGGAGCGGGCCCAGTCCCACGGGTGGCCCGCGAAGGTGGTCACCAGCGGCTGCAGCTCGACCAGCAGCTCGCGGCGCCGGGCCATGGGGAACGCGCCGATGACCCCGACGCTGGCCAGCTCCCCGGCGTCGGTGAACAGCCCCAGCAGCAGCGACCCGACCAGCTCCGGGCCGCGCTTGTGCAGCCGGTAGCCGCCGACCACGCAGTCGGCGGTGCGCACGTGCTTGACCTTGCGCCACCCCCGCCGGTCCGGCTCGTAGACCCCGTCCAGGCGTTTGGCGACCACGCCGTCCAGCCCGGCACCCTCGAACCGTCCCAGCCAGTCGAGGGCCCGGTCGTGGTCGGTGGTGGCGGGGGTCAGGTGGACCGGCGCGCCCGCGTGGCCCAGGGCGTGCGCCAGCGCCGCGCGGCGGCGGACAAACGGCTGGCCGGTCCAGTCGACGTCCTCCAGCGCGAGCAGGTCGAAGGCGACCAGGCGGGCCGGGCTGTTGGCGGCCAGCAGCCGGACGCGGCTGGCGGCGGGGTGGATGCGCAGCAGCAGCGCGTCGAAGTCCAGCCGCCGGCCGTGTGGGTCGGGGACCACGATCTCGCCGTCGATGACGCAGCGGGCGGGCAGGTGCGCGGTGACCGCCGCGACCAGCTCCGGGAAGTAGCGGGTCAGCGGCCGGGTGTTGCGGCTGCCGAGCTGGACCTCGGCGCCGTCGCGGAACACGATCGTGCGGAACCCGTCCCACTTGGGCTCGAAGCTGTAGGGCCCGGTGGGCAGCTGGGCGACCGGCTTGGCCAGCATCGGCGCGACCGGCGGCATCACCGGCAGGTCCATGCCCCCAGTATCGGGGACCCGGCCACCTTCTGGCAGGCCACCGGTCCCGACCGCCGGTCGCGCTGCACCCAGGCCCGCCAGGCCGCGCCCTCCCACCCCGATAGGTGATCGTCGGAGCCGGGGGGCACGTGGACACCACCCGGCGGGGTAATATAGTTTGACTTGATCCTAACTATCCTATGTTAGACTATACGGCATGGTCTACCTCGACATCATCGTGCTCGAGTGCCTCGCCGACCAGCCCAGGCACGGCTACGAGATCAAGCGCATCGTGCAGCGGGTGCTGGGCGGCAGCGTGTCCCTGAACAACAACGTGCTGTACCCGGCGCTGCGGCGGTTCGAGGAGATGGGCGCGGTGGACAAGACCGTCGAGCAGCACGAGGGCCGCCCGCCGCGGCACGTCTACCGGCTCACCGACACCGGCCGCGAGATCCTCGACGACCTGGTCCGCGACTTCCCGCCGGACGCGGCGCAGGACGACAACGAGTTCCTGACCCGCGTGGCGTTCTTCGAGCGGCTGGAGCCCGCGGACCGGCGCCAGATCCTCGAGGCCCGCCGTCGGGCCCTGCGGCTCCGCCTGGAGCATCTCCAGCGGCTCGCGCCGGATGCGGCCGACTCCGGCCCGTGGAGCAAGCGGGTCCTCGACTTCGTGGCGCGTGGCGTCGGACTGGAGCTGGAGTGGGTGGACGAGCTCCTGCGAGCGGCCGGTCAGTGACAGAGAGGGAGGGACCGCTGGTGGATCCGGTGATCGTGACGCGAGGGCTGACGAAGGTCTATCCGGGCGGGATCACCGCCGTCGACGGCCTCGACCTGTCGGTTCGCCGCGGCGAGGTGTTCGGCCTGCTCGGCCCGAACGGCGCCGGCAAGACCACCACCGTCGGCATGCTCACCACCCGCATCCTCCCGACGCGCGGCGCGGCCCTGGTCGACGGCGTCGACGTGGTCGCCGAGCCGGCCCGGGTCAAGCGGGTGGTCGGCGTCGTGTCGCAGGTCAACACCCTGGACCGGAAGCTGTCGGTGCGCGAGAACCTCTACTACCACGGCCGCTACTTCGGCATGAGCACCACCCAGGCCCGCGCCGCCGCCGACCGCCTGCTCGAGCGCTTCCGGCTGGTCGAGCGGGCCGACGCCGCGGTCCGCACCCTGTCGGGCGGCATGGCCAGGCGCCTGATGGTGGCCAGGGCCGCGCTGCACCGCCCGGCGGTGCTGTTTTTGGACGAGCCGACGGCCGGTCTGGACCCCCAGAGCCGGCTCGCGCTCTGGGACCTGGTGGCCGAGCTGCGCGACGAAGGCCACACCGTGCTGCTCACCACCCACTTCATGGAGGAGGCGGAGCGGCTCTGCGGCCGGGTCGCCATCATGGACCACGGCCGGCTCCTGGCTCTGGACACGCCCTCCGCGCTCAAGCGGTCGCTGGGCGGCGACGCCGACGTGCGCGTCGGCGTGCGGGGGGACGCCGAGCGGTTCGCCGACGACCTCGCCGGCCGGCTCGGGCCGGACGCCGCCGGACCGGCCCGCGTCTCGGGCGGCACCGTGCGGGTGCCGCTCCGGCGCGCGCTGGAGGGGGTCCTGCCGACGGTCATCGCCACGGCGGGGGCGCGGGGCGTCGCCGTCACCGACTTCTCGGTCGCCGAGCCAACCCTGGAGACCGTGTTCATCAACCTGACCGGAAGGGAGCTGCGGGAATGACGACCGACGCCGTGGCGGCCACGCGCGGGCGCGGCAGCGCCTGGGAGCCGCCGGCGCACCCCAGTGCGCTCGCCGGCTTCGGGGCGCTGCTCCTGCGCGACCTGCGCGTGCTCCGCAAGGACTGGGTGGCGTTCCTGGTCGGCTCGCTGATGCAGCCGTTGCTGCTGGTGTTCGTGTTCACCTACGTGCTGCCGAAGGTCGGCCTGGCGGTCGGCGGCGGCGCTCGCGCCGGCGACTACTCCACCTTGCTGGTGGCGGGCGTGGTGGGCCTGTCCATGTTCATGCAGGGGCTTCAGGGCGTGACCGTCGGGCTCGCCATCGAGTTCGGCTACACCAGAGAGATCGAGGACCGGATGATGGCGCCCCTGCCGGTGTGGGCGGTCGCCGTCGAGAAGATGACCGCGGGCGCGGTGCAGGCGCTGGTCGCCGGGGCGGTGGTCTTCCCGATCGCGGCGGTGGTGCCGGCGACGGCCGTCAACCTCCACCTGGACGCCCCGGCGCTGCTCGGGATCGGCCTGCTGGCCGCGCTGCTGAGCGCGGTCGTCGGGATGGTGGTGGGGACCCTGATCGACCCGGGCCACATCCAGCTCGCCTTCGGCGCGATCGTGCTGCCGGTCACCTTCCTCGGCGCCGTCTACTACCCGTGGGCGGCGCTCACGCCGATCCCCTGGCTGAAGGGCCTTGCGCTGGCCAACCCGCTCGTCTACATCAGCGAGGGCCTGCGCGGCGCGCTGACCGTTGGCGTGCCCCACATGCGCCTGTGGGTGGTCGCCGCGGCGATGACCGGCTTCATCCTGGCGCTCGGAGCGGTCGCGATCAGGGGCTTTCGCCGCCGCGTGATCGACTGAGCAGCGATCCGCACGGCCGGCCCGAGGGCGTTCTGGCAGACTGCGGGAGCAGGGTGAGCGCGGGGAGTGGGCATGCCGACAGAGTGGGACGCCGCAACCTACGACCGGATCGCGGACCCGATGACGCGCTGGGGCTCGGCGGTCCTCGACAAGCTCCCACTGGCCGGGGACGAGCGCGTCCTGGACGCCGGCTGCGGCTCGGGCCGTGTCACCGAGCTGCTGGTCGGTCGGGTGCCGCGCGGGCACGTCGTCGCGCTGGACCACTCCCAGGCCATGCTCGCCCAGGCGCGGCGGCGGCTGGCCGCCCACGCCGACCGGATCTCCTACCTCTGCGCGGACCTCGGCGCGCCCCTCCCGATCGAGCAGGTCGACGCGGTCCTGTCGACGGCGACGTTCCATTGGGTCGGCGACCACGACGCGCTGTTCCGCAACCTCGCCCAGGTGCTGCGGCCCGGCGGGTGGCTCGTCGCGCAGTGCGGCGGGGTCGGCAACGTCGCCTCGGTGCAGGCGGCCCTGGCCCAGCTCGGCGTCGTCAGCGACGGCACCTACTTCGCGACGCCGGCCGAGACCGGGCGGCGCCTTGCCGCCTCCGGCTTCGTCGACGCACGCGCGTGGCTGCAGCCGGAGCCGACCCCGTTCGACTCGGCCGAGGCGCTGGGGACCTACCTTGCCACCATCGTCATCCGCGCGCCGCTGGCCGCGCTCCCCGAGACCGAGCGTCCCGCGTTCGTGCGGGCGGTGGTCGGGCGGCTGCCGAGGCTTGAGATCGACTACGTCCGGCTCAACATCGTCGCCCGGCGCGCGCCGTAGTCCTGGGCCGTTCGGGCGGCCGGCGGGCACGGCGACAGGCCGGGCACCGGCGGCCGGGGACGCGCAGCGGAAAACCCGTGGCGGATCCTGCGCGGATCGCCGATGATTGCCGGCATGTCAACCAGGTCCGCCGATATGTTCATCGACCCCGACGCCGACCCACGGGCCGAGGGGCCGACCCAGGGCGACGAGCGCGCCATGCTCGTTGGGTTCCTGCGCTGGCAGCGCGAGACGCTGGAATTGAAGTGCGCCGCCCTTGACGCCGCCGACCTGGCCCGTCGGTCCGTGGATCCCTCCACGCTGTCGCTGCTGGGGTTGGTGCGCCACCTGGCCGAGGTCGAGCGCGGCTGGTTCCGGCGGGTGATGGCCGGGCAGGACGCGCCGCCGCACTTCTACTCCCCCACCGACCCGGACGGGGATTTCGATGGCGCAGTGCCCGACCCCGAGGTTGTCGCGGAGGCGTGGGACACCTGGCGGGCCGAGGTCGCGTTTGCGGATCGGTTCGTGGCCGAGGCGCCCGATCTGGACGTCACCGGGAACGATCCCTACCAAGGGGCGGTCTCGCTGCGCTGGGTGCTGGTGCACATGGTGGAGGAGTACGCCCGGCACAACGGCCACGCCGACCTGCTGCGCCAGCGGATCGACGGGAAGGTGGGCCAGTAGCTGTCGAGGTCTTCCCGAATCGTTGATCAGGCCTCGGCCTGGAATGCGTCGCGGTCTCGAGTGCCCGGCAGCTTCATCGTGAACTGGCAGCCGCCGGGGACGTTGGCGACGGTGATGGTGCCGCCGTGGGCCTCGACGAAGCCGCGGGCGATGGCGAGGCCGAGGCCGGCGCCGCGGGAGGAGCGGGCAGGGTCGCCGCGCCAGAGCCGGTCGAACACCTTGGGCAGGTCCGGTGCGGCGATGCCGCCGCAGCCGTCCCGCACCCGGACGACCACGGCCCCGTCGCCGGTGGGCTCCTCCATGGTGACGAGCAGCCGGCCGCCAGGTGGGGTGTGGCGGATGCCGTTGTGGACGAGGTTGGCGAGCACCCGGTTGAGCTGGTCGCGGCCGGCCAGGACCACGGTGCCGGCTGGTGCGGCCGTGGCCTCCAGCCGCACCCCGGCGGCCTTGGCCTGCGGCTCGAAGCACTGCACGACCTCGGCGACCAGCTCGGGCAGGGAGACCGGTTCCAGCTCGAGCGTGAGCGCGCCCGCCTCGACCTGCGACAGCTCCAGCAGCGCGTCGGCCAGCGCGGTGAGCCGGTCGACATGAGCGACCAGCCCGCCGAGGTAGCGCACCCGGGCGGCCTCGTCGGTGGCGACCCCGTCGGCGAGCGCCTCGGCGAGCGCGCGCAGGCTGGCCAGCGGCGTGCGAAGGTCGTGCGAGATCCAGGCGACCAGGTCGCGGCGGCCCGCCTCCATGGCACGCTCCCGGTCACGGGCGGCCAGCAGCCGTGCGGTGGCGGCGTCGAGCGCCTCGGCGACGGTGGCGACCTCGGCGGCCCCGCCGGGCCGCGGCCCGGCGGGGGGCGGGCTGGCGCCGGACTCCAGCGCGGCGGCACGGCGGGCGAGGGCCTCCAGGTCGGTCACCATGCCGCGCGAGCTGGCCACGCCATAGGCGATGCCGGCGCCGATGGCGACCGGCAGGCAGGCCAGCACGACGGTCAGGTCGTGGGCGCTGACCAGCATGGCGGTGCTGGCCGCCTGGATCGCGGCCAGGCCGGCGCCGGCGGTGACCACGGCGGTGAGGGCCACGTGCCTGGCGACCCCGGCGCGGCGTCGGCGCAGGCCGGCCTGGACCGCCAGGCCGACGAGGACCACGACGACCGCGCCGAGGCTGGTGAGCCCGAGCAGGAGCGCGAGGTCGCGTGCCGGGATGGCCACGGCGAGCGCGACCGCGACACTGCCGAGCAGCCCACCGGCGAAGACCGCGGTGGCGGTCGCGGCGGCGCGCCAGCGGCCGCTCATGGCGACGGCTCCTGCGGGACGAAGCGGTAGCCGACCCCGTAGACGGTCTGGACGCGCTGCGGGTCGGAGGGGCGGTCCTCGACCTTCTCGCGCAGCCGGCGGATGTGGACTGTGACGGTCGAGGTGTCGCCGAGCCAGGTGTACTCCCAGACCTGCTGCAGGAGCTGCCCGCGGGTGAAGACCTGGCGCGGGTGGCGGGCGAGGAACAGCAGCAGCTCGAACTCCCGAGCGGTCAGCGCGACCGGGCGGCCGGCGATTTCGACCTCTCTTGTCGCCGGGTCGATCATGAGGTCGCCGGCGCGCAGGCGGGCCTGCTGGGCGGCCGGATCGCCGCGGCTGCGGCGCAGCACGCTGCGGACCCTGGCGACCAGCTCGCGGGGGCTGAACGGCTTGACCACGTAGTCGTCCGCGCCGAGCTCCAGCCCGACGATCCGGTCGGCCTCGTGGCCGCGGGCGGTCAGCATCACGATCGGGACGGGCGCGGCGGCGCGCAGCCGGCGGCAGACCTCCAGACCGTCCATGCCCGGCAGCATCAGGTCGAGCACGACCAGATCCGGCGGGGCCTGGGGCGACAGCGCGAGCTCCATCGCGGCGTTGCCGTCGCCGGCGGTGGCCACGCGGTAGCCGCCCAGCTCCAGGTAGCGCGAGACGACCTCGCGGACGGTGGGCTCGTCGTCGACGACCAGCACCAGCTCTCCGGACATGGCCTCCATGCTGACAGCGGCGGCGGCCACCGCAAGACCACCGGCCGGCCGTAGCAAGTTTGTAAGCGGCTCGCCCTGACCCGGTAATGCCGCGCCGGCACGCTCGACGCCATGCGGATCCTGCTCACCGGCGGTGCCGGGTTCATCGGCAGCCACGTGGCGGACGGCCTCGCTGAGGGCGGCCACGAGGTCGTGGTGGTCGACCGGCTGCACCCGCGCGCCCATACCGGTCGGCCCGGCTATCTGCGTGAGGACGTGCGCTACCTGGAGGGCGGCCTGGACGTGGCCACGCTGGAGGAGGCGCTGGTCGGGGTGGACGCGGTCTGCCATCAGGCGGCCATGGTCGGGCTCGGCCGCGGCTTCGCCGACGTGTGCGAGTACGTGCGCGACAACGACCTGGGCACGGCTGAGCTGCTGGCGGCGATCCACCGGCGCCCGCGTCGTGCCCGGCCGGGGCGGCTGGTGCTGGCCAGCTCGATGGTGGTGTACGGCGAGGGCGCCTACCGCTGCGGAGAGCACGGCGCGGTGCGGCCGGGGCCGCGTGAGCCGGCGCGGCTGGTGGCGGGCCGGTTCGAGCCGACCTGCCCGCGCTGCGGCGGCGAGCTGGCCGCTGTGCCGGTGGGCGAGGACGCACCGGCCGACCCGCGCAACGTGTACGCCGCCACCAAGCTCCACCAGGAGCACCTGGCCTTTGCCAGCATGCGCGAGGGCGGCCCGGCCGTGACGGCGCTGCGCTACCACAACGTGTACGGGCCGCGGATGCCGGCCGACACCCCGTATGCGGGGGTGGCGGCGATCTTCCGCAGCGCGCTGGAGGCGGGCCGCGCGCCGCGGGTGCTGGAGGACGGGGCGCAGCGGCGCGACTTCGTGCACGTGCGTGACGTGGCCAAGGCCAACCTGTTGGCGCTGCTGGCGCCGGAGCCGGTGCCGGGGGTGTTCAACATCGCCTCCGGCGAGCCGCGCACGGTCGGCGAGCTGGCGGCGGCGCTGGCGGCTGTGCGCGGCGGGCCGCAGGCCGAGGTGGTGGGCGGCTGGCGCGCCGGGGACGTGCGCCACGTGGTGGCCTCGCCGGCGCTGGCCGCCGAGCGGCTCGGCTTCCGCGCCCAGGTCGGCTTCGCCGCCGGCGTGGCCGAGCTGGCGACCGCCCCACTGCGCGCTCCAGCGGTCGGGGCGGCGGCCGGCGAGGGGTCCGGATAGCGCGCTGGGCCGGCGCACCGGCATCTCACCAGCGGGTCGCGAACAGCACCTGGACGGCCAGGACCTGGGCGAGCAGCAGCGCGGCGAGCACCGGCAGGCGCGCGCGCCAGTCCAGCAGCTGCCGCGCCGCCGGGATCAGCACCAGTGGCACCAGGAACTGGAAGACGCGCTCCACCTCGCCTCTGCTGAAGCCCCAGCTCGAGGCGGCGAGCAGGGTCGCCAGCGCGGCGGCGTCGACCGAGGCCCAGGCCCGCTCGCGGACCACCACCACGCCCCGGGCCACCAGCGCGCCGAGCAGCGGCACGCCCAGCATGCCGCCGAACGCGAGCAGGTCACCTGGGACCCAGGGCAGCGCCGGCCGCCTGGCCGAGCCGGGCGCGCCCTGGTAGGCGCGGTGGACCGCGCGCAGCGCCGCCAATGGGTCGTAGCCCGTGGCCAGCCACAACGCCGCGACCAGCCCGAGCACCACCGCGGCCGTGCCGGCCGCCCAGCACACCGCCCACCCCGGCTCGGCTCGCAGCCTGCCGCCGGCCTGGACCAGCAGGAACACCAGCAGCAGCACGGCCGCGTAGGTCAGCATCGACCCGGCCCACAGCAGCGCGCCGCCGGCGACGGTCCAGGCCCAGGAGCGCCGTACCAGGCCGCGGTGCGCGGCCAGCGCGGCGAGCCCCAGCACCGTGGCGAACACCGCGTCGGCCGAGGTCGCCACGTACAGCACGACCCCTGGGCTGAGCGTCCACAGCGCCACGGCCAGGCGGCCGCCGCGCGCCCCCAGCTCGTCACGGGCGAGCGCCCCGGCCGCGACCGCGCCCAGCGCCCCCACGGCAATGGTGGCGGCCGCCGCGGCGGGCAGGCCCGGCCGTACCCTGGCGACCAGCCCGTAGAACGCCATCGCGCCGGCTGGGTGGCCCTGGGCGTGGGTCGGCAACGCCGGCAGCAGCCCGGGGAAGCGCCGCAGGAACGAGGGGATCGCGCCGACCAGGTGCGCCCCGGCCGGATACTCCCCGGCGTAGTCCAACGGCGCCCACCAGGCGCGCGGCCCGCCACCCAGCGCCGAGACCGCCAGCGCCAGCACGAGCGCCGCGGCGGCCGAGGCGGCCAGCCGGACAGGCCAGACGATCTCCCGCCGAGCCATCGCGACCACGGCGACGGTCACGCCGAGCGCCACCGGCAGCGCCACCAGCGCCCAACCCGGCGCCAGCACCGGATGGGGGAAGACGTAGAACGGGAAGCAGTGGTACCAAGGCAGGCTCGGGACGCTGAACGGCACCCGGCCCCAGTGGCGCAGCCACAGCCAGCCGAGCCCGCCGCCGACGACCACCACGGCACCGGCCAGCCAGGTGGCCCGCGCGAACTGTGCCGCCGCCCCCACCCGACCGCGCTCCTCGACCGTGGTGTGCACGCGCCGAACCTACGGCACCCGCCGGGCCCCCGGGCCGGCCGTAGCAGGTTTGTAAGCACCACGTCCCAGGACCGTCAGGATCGCGGGGCAGCCTGGCCGGCATGGACACGGCCTTGGACCTGGGCGCCGTCACCGTGGTGCTGCCCGCGCTGGACGAGGCGGCCGCCCTCCCGGCGGCGCTCGCCTCGTTCCCCGCCGGGGTCGACCTGGTGGTGGTCGACAACGGGTCCACCGACGGCACCGCCGAGGTCGCCGCCGCACTCGGCGTCCGGGTGGTGCACGAGCCAAGGCGCGGCTTCGGTGCGGCCTGCTGGGCCGGGGTCCAGGCCGCACCCCACGCCGAGGTGATCGCCTTCGCGGACGCCGACGGCTCCTTCGACGGTGCCGATCTGGCCGCGGTGGCCGGCCCGGTGCTGCGCGGCGACGCCGACCTGGTGCTCGGCGCGCGGGTTCGCGGGCGCCGGGACCCCGGCGCGCTGTCGCGCCTGGCGCTGGCCGAGAACCGGGCGCTCGGGCTGGCCTGCGGGCTGCTGTTCGGCGTGCGCCTGTCCGACCTGGGCCCGTTCCGGGCGCTGCGCCGCGACGTGCTGCTGCGGCTGGGCATCGCCGACCGCGGCCAGGGCTGGCCGCTGGAGATGGTCGGCCGCGCCGCCCTCGCCGGCCTGCGCGTGGTGGAGGTGCCGGTGCGCTACCACCGCCGCGCCGGCGGCAGGAGCAAGGTCGGCGGCTCGGCGCGCGGCACCGTCCGCGCGGCCGCTCAGATGGCCGTGGTGGCAAGCCGGCTGCTGGCCGAGCGGGCGCGGCCATGACCCGCCGGCGCCTTGCGCTGGCGGTGATCGCCAAGGAGCCCGTGGCCGGGCTCGCCAAGACCCGCCTGGCGCCCGCCCTCGGCGACCACGGCGCCGCCACTGTGGCCGCGGCGCTGCTGGCCGACACGGTGGCCACGGTGGCCACGGTGGGCGCCGAGCCGTGGCTGTGCTTCGCGCCCGCCGCGGCCCGCGAGCGCATGGCCGCGCTCGCCCCGGGGTTCAGGCTGCTCCCGCAGGCGGGCGGCGACCTCGGCGACCGGCTCGCCGCCTGCGCGGCCGCGCTGCACGCGGCGGGCGCGACCCGGCTGGCGATCGTCGGCGCCGACACCCCGCACCTGCCAGCCGTCTGGCAGGCGGCCGCGTTCGCGCTGCTCGACCAAGCGGACGTCGTGCTGGGCCCGGCGCTGGACGGCGGCTACTACCTGATCGCCATCGACGCCACCGACCGACCACCGCCCGCGGAGCTGTTCACCGGCGTGCCGATGGGTACCGACCTGGTCCTGGGGGAGACCCTGCGCCGTGCGGAGCGCCTGGGCCTTCGCGCCGGCCTGCTGCCACCGCTGCGTGACCTCGACCGCATCGAAGACCTCGAGGCGGCGCTCGACAACGGCGAACTGGCCAGCAGCCCCCGCTCGCTGGCGGTGGTCGGCGCGCTGCTCCTCGGGCGGCGGCGACCGGCATGAGCCATCGCCCTTCCTTCTCCAGCCGCGTGCACCACGAGCGCACCTCCACCGTCCTTGGGATCGCCCTCGGCGTCGCCTTCGGGGTGTGCTTTGCGACCGGGCTGCTGTCCCACGCCGCGCAGGCGCACACCCCCTGGTTCCCCTGGCCGTCCCGCCCGGCCTGGCTGTACCGGGTCACCCAGGGCCTGCACGTGTTCACCGGGCTGGCGAGCATCCCGCTGCTGCTCGGCAAGCTCTGGGCCGTCTACCCGCACCTGTGGCGCTGGCCCCCCGTGCGAGGCGTCGCCCACGCCATCGAGCGGGCCGCGCTGGTGCCGCTGGTCGGCGGCTCGGTGTTCCTGCTGGTCACCGGGGTCACCAACATCGACTACTGGTACCCTTACCAGTTCTTCTTCACCACCGCGCACTACTGGGCCGCCTGGATCACCATCGGCGCGCTGGTGGTCCACGTCGGCGCCACCGCCACCACCGCCGCCAGCGCCCTGCGCGACCGGGCCGCCACCGCGCCGTCGACCGCCGCCGGGCTGGACCGTCGCCGCTTCCTGCTCGCGGTCGCCGCGGCCGGCGGCGCGGTCGCGCTCACCACGGCCGGCTCCGCGGTCACGCCGCTGCGGCGGCTCGCCGTGCTCGCGCCACGCCGCCCCGGCGTCGGCCCACAGGGCCTGCCCGTCAACCACCAGGCACGGGACGCCGGCGTCCCCGACGTGCGCGGCGATCCCAGCTACCGGCTCCGCATCCGCGGCCAGGTGGCCCGCCCGCTCGAGCTGTCGCTGCAGGAGCTGCGCGCCCGCCCCGCCCACGAGGTGGAGCTGCCGATCTCCTGCGTCGAGGGCTGGAGCTACAGCGCCCGCTGGCGCGGCACCCGCCTGCGCGACCTGCTGGACGAGGCCGGCGCCGACCCCCGGTCCGGGGCGGTGGTCCGCTCATTGCAGACCCGCGGGCCCTACGCCGGCGCCCGCATCGACGCGGCGCACGCGCACGACCCGGACACCCTGCTGGCGCTCGAAGTCAACGGCGCGCCACTGCACCCCGACCACGGCTTCCCGCTGCGGCTGATCGCGCCGAACACCCCCGGTGTCCTGCAGACCAAGTGGGTCACCGAGGTGGAGGCGCTGTGACCAAGCCGTCGGCGCAGCCGCGGCGCTACGGACGGCTGTTCTGGGTGCTGCTCCCGGTTGGCGAGCTGCTCATGGCCTGGGGCCTGGCCGGGCTGCTTCGCCAGTCCGCATCGACCAGGCCAGCGAGCTGGCTCGGCTGGTTCCTCGCCGGGCTGCTCGCGCACGACCTGCTGCTGGCCCCGGCGGTCTTCGCCGTCGGCCTGGCCGTGCGCCGCCTGCCCGCAGCGCTGCAACCTCCCGCACGCGCCGCGCTCATCGTCTCGGGCACGCTCGCGCTGATGACCGTGCCGCTGCTGCTCGGCTACGGCCGCGCCACCCAACCGGGCAACGTCTCGCTCCTGCCTGGCAACTATCCCACCAGCCTCGCCCTGGTCCTGGCGGCCGTGTGGGCCGTCGCCGGGGCGTGGGCCCTGCGCACCCTTCCGCGTCGTCGAAGCGGACGCCTCCGTCCTGGTTTGACCCGGCACGATCGTGGCAACGGCTAGGACCCGGTTGGGGTTGGGGTAGGCGCCTCGGCGGCGCGTGCAATACGACCGAGCCCAACCCCAGCCACCAAGCAACGCGGGCCGAGACCTTCTCCTGGGAGCGCGACATCAGCGAGGGCGAACGCGGTCGCGGTGACCTTGGACAGGACGACAGGATGCCGAGAGTTGGCCGGGTGGACTGGTTGAGCCTTTTATCCTACTAAGGGTGCTTCACGATCAAGTGCGTGTCGAGCACGATCCATGGTGCAATGGGCAGGGTGGCGACCGAACATGGCCGGTCTGGGTGCACAGGTCCTGATGGCGGCCATCTCTGCGGTCGGCCACCACTCCCAAGCCACCTCCACTCCCAAGCCACAGGAGCGAGCAGCGGCCATGAACGCCAACGCATGGGTGGGACTCACCGCGGTCATGATCACCCTGCTGGGGATGGTCGCGACCGCGTCCGCCTACCTCACCCGTCGAATGGGCGAGCTGAAACTGGAGAACCAGCAGCGGCAGCTCGCTGATGCGGCGCAGCGTGATCGGGCAGCCCTGGAAAGCCAGCTCGCAGAGCAGGTGGCAACCGGCCAGCGGTTGACGAGTGAGCTGGAGGCCGAGCGCGAGCAGTTGAAGGCGCTGTTGAGCGGGCGAAGTGGTGCGATCCTGAAAATCCAGGTGGACGAGCAGCTCTCAACAGCGATGCGCCTGAGCGGGGCGACCGCTGCCTCGGTCTACATCCCGGCACCGCCGCCGAACGACGAGACGAGGTTCGCGTTTCTTTCGGTGAAGGGTCCGGCCGCCAGCAAGATCCGCAGGCGACTGGTCCACCGCGACCACGGGATCGCTGCCGAGGTGATGCGGACGGGCCGGCCCCAGAACACGGTCAATGCCAAAGACGTCAGTTGCTGGAACCCCGACGTCGACGCGAGCACCGGCTTCGACTCGGAGACGATGCTCACCTGGCCGATCACGCTACTGGACGCGCCGCAACCGCTGGCCGTCTGCCAGTTCATCAACAAGAAGGGCGGCCAGCCGTTCTCCCCGCAGGACGAGACGCTGGTCGAGAAGTTCGCCCGCCGGGTCGCGCCCCTGGTGCAGGGGTTCCTCGACGAGGAGGACAACTACGAGGTGCTCGGAATTCACATCAGCCGGTCCTACCAGGAGGCGGCGGTGATGTTCTGCGACCTGACCGCGTCGACCGCGCTGCTGGCGAGCATGGGTCCTGGCGTGGCCGTGCAGCACATCGACGAGTACCTCGACCGGCTCGGCGAGGAGGCGCTGGCGCGGGGCGCCAAGCTTGTCAGTGTGCTGGGTGACGGGATGCTGCTGTCGTTCAACGTTCCCAAGCCCATCCCCGACCACGTCGACCGCGCGGTCGCGGCGGCGTGGAGTATGCAGCGGGAGTTCCGCCAGTTGCTGCGCGGCTGGCAGCCCGCCGAGGAGTTCGCCCACGTCCGCAGCCGCATCAGCATTGCGGTCGGTCCCGTGGTGGCTGAGGCGGTCGGCCCGAAGCAGTTCAGCCAGGAGACAGTGATCGGCTCGGCGGTCAACCGGGCCAACCAGTTGTGCCGGCTGGCGCCACGCGAAACCGATGTGGTGGTCGTCGACGCCGACGTGGCGCGTCGTGCCACCAATTGGAAGTTCGAGCTGATCGAGGCCACCAGCGGACAAGAGCCAAAGCTGCACCGCCTCGTCGGCCCCGCGTGAGCACCGCACAACTCCCACGTTCCGCCCGGAGCAGGATCGGCGTGCAGTTGGAGTAGGTGAGCACCCGGCTCACCAGGTCCGGGGCGCCGATCTGCCGGCGGCCAGGGGATGCGGCAGGATGCCAGCATCGGTGAGCTTGCCGGCCAACAGATCCCACACCACCTCCGGACGCTGGGTGGTGCCGATCGATGCGGGCGAGAGGTCGGCGTAGACCGCTCGCTGGTCCTTGTCCTCCTCGAAGCGGCGCGAAGCAGTGCGGACTTCCCGAACCGGCGTCCTCCTTCCACCTTCCGTGCGTGCCGTCACTCGCCCCTGGCGTACTGCTCCGCTCCCACGAAATGAACGGAGACGTAGGGCTCGTCACCCACTACCCAGCTGTCGTGGCCGGGCCCGATGTAAAAGACATCACCGGGAGAAAGCTCAATCTCGGTTCCGTCGTTCATGAGGACCTTCGCGTGCCCCGATTCGACGAGGCCCACGTGGGCGACCTCGCATCTGTCAGAGCCCGCCACCGGTCCGACGTGCTCGGACCACTTCCAGCCCGGCTCGTAGCTGGCGCGGCCGACTGCCACACCCCCGACGCTGATCAGGTCGAACTTGCCCTTCGCGAACGACCGGGCGTCATCAGGTGTCTGGAACCGCTTCACCTCGAGCTCCACCCGCCATCTCCTCCTTCTCACGCCTGCTCGAGGATGGCTCCCGGCCCCGGTTTCGCCCGCATGTCACGCGCGCCGATCTGCTCCCCGCACTGCGAGCACACCAGGTGCGGGACGGAGTCCTTCCCGCACCCCTTGTGCTCCAGGACGACGGGCAGCCCGGCGGGGTGGGCGGCGTGACGGTCGCCCCACTGCATGAGGGCGACCAGCGCCGGGTAGAGGTCGAGGCCTGGCTCGGTGAGCCGGTACTCGAAGCGGGACGGCCGGTCCTGATACTTGCGCCGCTCGAGGATGCCGTGATCCACGAGGGTTCGGAGCCGGGCCGAGAGGATGTTGCGGGCGACCCCGATGTTGCGCTGGAACTCCTCGAACCGGCGGACGCCCATGAATGCCTCCCGCAGGACCAGGAGCGTCCACCGCTCCCCGATGATCTCGAGGGTGCGGGCCACCGAGCAGTTCTCGTTGGTGAACCAGTGCCGATCGGAGCGCATGGGCCGATCCTAGCAGAGTGGGTTGCAAAACGAAACCCTCTCCTGTTAGAGTCCGTTGCGATACGCAACTCACTTCTCCCTGGGGAGGCAGCGATGGAGGCGGCAGCGATACGGCAAGGGCCGGACACCGGCCGGGCGGCGAGGAGCCGGACCGTCACCTGGGAGGACCCCCTGATCGGGGCGCGCGCCGCCGTATCGATGAGCGGGCTTGAGTACATGCAGGCGATCGCGCAAGGCGAGGTCCCTCCCCCACCGATCGCGCTGCTGCTGGACATGGCGATCGTCGAGGTCGAGCCGGGCCGCGCCGTGTTCGAGCTGGACCCGGCCGAGTACCAGTTCAATCCGATCGGCAGCGTCCACGGGGGCGTCCTGACGACCCTGCTCGACTCGGCGATGGGATGTGCCGTGCACGCCATGCTGCCCGCCGGCAGCGGCTACACGACGCTCGAGCTGAAGGTGAACTTCCTGCGCCGCGTGACCACCCAGACCGGCCGCCTGCGCTGTGAGGGATCGGTGATCCATCTCGGCCGCACCGTGGCCACCGCGGAGGCTCGGATCGTGGACGGCGGCGGCCGGTTGGTCGCGCACGCCACCACGACGTGCCTGGTGATCGGCCCAAGCTCCGACCGCTCGAATCGATGAACGCGCTCCCGCGCGAGCCCGGCAAGCTGCGACGTCCTCGGACGACAGGTCGCCGCCGGCGGCTTGCTGGCCCAGGTCCTCGGGCTCCGTGCAGTGTTCGTCATCATGGGGCTGTTGACGCTCGCCCTGGTCACCGGCATGACGAAGGTGACCGACGAAGTCATGGATGCAGCCGAACGCGACGCCGACCACTCCTGAGCCCGACCGCGGCGCCCTCGCCAGGCGGTCGGGCTCCACCGCCGGCGGATCGCCTGGAACCTCTTGACGAGAATGGACTAGTCCAATTATATTGGACTAGTCCACATAGCGTTCTCTCTCAGCGTCCTCTCTCTTCTCTGGGACCAGACTGGTGCTCCCTCGGGCCCGGGTCCTTCGGTATCCCGAGCGCCGGAGCGCTGGCGTGGTGTGCTGGTGGCGGGTCTCCAGATCCCCCCGTATCCGGGTGCGGGCCGGGTTGCTCCCCACCTGTCGTAGGAGGATCCCATGGCGCGTCCGAAGCGTCTCCGCCGACGCCGTACAGCGGTAATTCTGTGTGTCGGCACGCTGCTGCTCGGCCTCGTTCCATTGCTCGCGTCGACCGCGCACGCGGCCGTGGCCGCTCCCGTGCGCGTCAACGCGAACGGGACGTCGTTCACTGACGGCGGTGGGAAGGTCTGGTCGGCCGACCAGGCCTACAGCGCCGGCAACTGGGGCTATGACATGCTGTTCGGCAGCGGGTCGACCGCCGGCGCCGTCGCGGGCACCACCGACGACGCGCTCTACCAGAGCTATAACCTGTTCAACACGTGGACCGGCTACAAGTTCGACGTGGCCAACGGCACCTACCAGGTCACGTTGAAGATGCTGGAGGACTGGGCCACCGCAGCCGGCCAGCGGCTGTTCGACGTGCGCATCGAGAATACGGTAGTCTTGAGCGCGTTCGACATCTTCGCCTCCTGCGGCAAATTCACCGCCTGCGACCGCACCTTCACCGCCTCGGTCACCGACGGGCAGTTGAACGTCGCGTTCAACATGCACGGCGGCGCCAACTACGCGACCGTGTCCGCCATCGAGGTCAGCAGCGGCGGCACCGGTGGCGGCGACACCAGCCCGCCGACCGCCCCGGCGAACCTCACCGTCACCGGCAAGACCTCCAGCAGCGTGTCCCTGTCCTGGACCGCCTCCACCGACAACGTCGGCGTCACCGCCTACGACCTCTACAACGCCACCACCCTCGCCACCTCCGTCACCACCACCGCCGCAACCATCACCGGCCTGGCACCCAGCACCACCTACACCTTCACCGTCAAAGCCCGCGACGCCGCCGGCAACACCTCCCCCGCCAGCAACCAGGCCAGCGCCACCACCGACGCCGCCTCCGGCGGAGGCGGCCACAAGCGGGTCGCGTACTTCACCCAATGGGGCATCTACGGCAGGGACTTCATGCTGAACGACGTCGACGCAAGCGGCGCGGCGGCAAAGCTCACGCAGATCAACTACGCGTTCGGCAACGTCTCCATCGACGGCAAGTGCTTCGAGGTCAACCAGACCGGTCAGGGTGACGCCTGGGCGGACTACCAGCGGCGCTTCACCGCGGCCGAGAGCGTCGACGGCGTCGCCGACGTGTTCGACCAGCCGCTTGCCGGCAACTTCAACCAGCTCAAGGAGCTCAAGCAGAAGCACCCCGGCCTCAAGGTGCTCATGTCGCTGGGCGGCTGGACCTGGTCGAAATACTTCTCGAACGCCGCGCTCACCGACGCCTCGCGCCAGGCATTCGTGGCGTCCTGCGTCGACCTGTTCATCAAGGGCAACCTACCCAAGCTGAACGGTGAGCCGCAGGGTGGCCCGGGCTCGGGAGCCGGCGTCTTCGACGGCTTCGACATCGACTGGGAGTGGCCGGGCTCGGAGGGCAATGCCGGCAACGTCGTCCGGCCCGAGGACCGGCACAACTTCACGCTGCTGCTCGCGGAGCTCCGCCGCCAGCTCGACGCCTATGGCGCGCAGACCGGGCAGAAATACCTCCTGACGGCGTTCCTGCCAGCTGACCCGAAGAAGGTCGACGCCGGCATCGAAAGCGGCGCCTTCCAGTCCCTCGACTTTGCGACCGTGCAGGGCTACGACTTCCACGGCGCCTGGGAGACCATGACCAACCACCAGTCGGCGCTCCACGTCCCTGCGGCCGACCCGTCGCCGCCGGACAGCCAGTTCAGCGTGGACAAGGCGATCACCAAGTACCTGTCGCTGGGAGCTCTGGCGGCCAAGCTCGTCGTCGGTGTTCCCGCCTACGGGCGTGGCTGGACGGGTGTGCCCAGCGCCGGCAATGGCCTGTACCAGTCCTCGACCGGCCCGGCGACCGGGACCTGGGAGGCGGGCATCGAGGACTACAAGGTGATCAAGAACAAGGCCGGTACGCGCTTCCGTGATACCGCCAACGGGGCGCTCTGGCTGTACGACGGGACGAATTGGTGGTCCTACGACGACCCGACGCTGCTCACCCAGAAAGCCGATTACATCAAAGCCAAGGGACTGGGCGGCTCCATGATGTGGTCCCTCGACGGGGACGACGCGACGGCGTCGCTGACGTCGGCCCTGGCCGCGGCACTCCCATAGGCGGGCCATGCGGCGCCCTTGCCTGGGCGGCGTCATGACTCCGCGCGCTTGAGGATCACCACCGGGATCAGCCGGTCGGTCCTGTGCTGGTACTGGTCGTACGCCGGCCAGATCTCGGCCATCAGCCTCCAGAGGCGCTCCCGCTCCGCCCCCTCCGCAGTGCGCGCCCTGGCACGAAACCGGTCGTCCTTCACCTGCACCTGAACCTCGGGATCGTCGGTCATGTTGAGATACCAGTCCGGATGGCGCGGCGCGCCGCCCTTGGAGGCGACGACGATGTACCGGTCGGCGTCCTCGCCGAAGATAAGCGCCCTGGAGCGCTGTGCGCCGCTGCGGCGGCCCGTCGTCGTCAGGATCAGCGTCTTGACGCCGTTCCAGCGGTAGCCCTCCTCGCCCCCGGTCTCGCGGTACCGGCGGACGTGCTCGTCCCCGAACAGCATCGAGTGCTCCTTCCCGAGATGGCGGCCGCAGCGATGCTACGCCGGCACCCGCCAGCGGGAAACGCCACCGCGATCGCGGTGGCCTCGCTGGGACTAAAGTTGAGCGGGCATGCCGTGACCAAATCGGTCAGGATGGATGCAATGAGCCCGCTGGATGTCTCGCAGGCAACGCCTGTCTCCTCCGCCGACGAGTTCGATCGCTGGCTGCGCGACCACGGCGCATCCGAGCCACAGCGGATCATCGCCATCTACAAGAAAGCCTCCGGCAAGCAGACCGTGAACTTCGACGAGCTGCTGGAGACGGCACTGTGCCACGGCTGGGTCGACACCCAAACCAAACGCATCGACGAGCAGCGCTACGCCATCCGCTTCGTCCCCCGCCGCCCCGGCTCGAACTGGTCGGCCACCAATCGCGAACGGGTGCGGCGCCTCCAGCTCGAGGGTCGCATGACCCTCGCCGGCGAAGCCGTGCTCCCTCCCGACCTGTAGGCAGTCGGGGCCTATGCCGACGGTGGGGCGACGGTCATGGTGAGCTGGTCCACCAGCGCAAGGATGCTGAGCTCCGGGTAGCGGCGATGACCACCAAGGGTCCGCAGGTACGGCAGCTTGCCGTCCTTGGCCCAGCGGGCCACCGTCTTGGCTGAGACCTGCAGCAGCTCGGCGACCTCGGCGCCCCGCAGGTACCGTTCGGTTGACCTGGATGACTTGTTCGCGATGGGTGCGGCACGCGTGGCCATGGGTTGGTCCTTCTTGTTTGGGCTCCTCCGTCCTCACAATACCCTTGGCGTTGAACAAACGCCCGTTCAGACGGCCACGGTCCGGGGGGTCCGTGCGCCCGCCGTGAGCGAGCCACAGCAGGCCGACGGCCGCCATCGCCATAGGGACCCGACTCCCGACCGGCGTTGCCCATGCGCATGGGCAACGCCACCACCAGCGCCGTCAACCCCCCGCGGTGTAGAAGCCGTCCACGTCGATGAGGGCCTGTGTCGCGTCCGGAGCGACGTTGGCGAGGGAGAACGCGCCGGTCGCCGAGAGCCTGACGACGACGAGGTTGGAGACGACCTGGTTGCCGGCGAAGATGACGTCACGCGACGTGGGTCGCGTCACGCCGGCAGGGAAGACGACAAAGGAGCCTGCCGTCGTCGCCGTGTGGATGGCGGTGACGTTGAGGACGACGGCGGTCGGGGCGTTCAGGGCGTCGGCGGCGGGGAGCCCGGCGTTCCCCGCCACCTGGTAGGTCCGCGTCTCGTTGGCTCGCAGGGCCCCGAGGCTGGACTTGCGCGTGTCCTCCAGGCGGGACCCCCGCCGACCCGCCCGTCCCCGTGACCTTGAACGAGCGCGCGACACCCGGCCCAAGGGCGCTGGTCTTGCGGGTGTCGAGGACGCGGATCGGCGCGGTGGGGTGAAGAAGGCCCTCGCCGGGCTGGAGGGTGGCACCGCCGTTGCTGGTCCAGCCGAGCACGTCGGCCACGACGTTGACGTCGGCGCTCCCTGCGTAAAGGCTGACCTTGCCGAGGCCGCCGACCGGCACGTGCACGAGGTTATCGGTGGTCCGCCCCCCGGGGTAGTTGAGGTTGCGCGTGGGCGGTCGGGCCCTGCCAGAAGGGTAGACGGTGAGGTAGCCGCTCCTGTTCGGCTTGATGGCCGTGACGTTGAGGACGACGGTTCCCACCCCTGACGCCGGCACCCCGCCCCGGCCGGTGACCTGGAAGCTGCGGGACGACCCCGCGAGGACCAAGCCGGCGGTCGTGCCGAGCCCGGTGCGGGTGTCGAGGATGCGGGCCGGCCGCACGGCGAAGCCGTTGCGCAGCGACTCGTCAGCACCCCACTGCGCGCGCGTGACGATCGGTGGCCGCGTGACGGTCGGTGACCAGACCTGCGCACCGGCGCTCACGTCGGCCAGGGTGGTGACGCTCGAGTCCGCCACCGAGGTGCCAGGGTCGACGAGGCTGACTTGCAGGTCGCCGGGCAGCTCCCCGCTCACCAGGTCGACCCGAACCTGCACACCGCTGGACGGTCCGCTGTACATCGGCTCGGTGCCAGCACGCGTATCAGCGCTGTCGTCGCTTGGGTCAAGCGCGCGCCGCGGAGCCGCGAACACGTCCTCGATCTCCAGCTCGCTCCAGGACGACCAGCCCTTGCCGCCGCGCGTGCGGATCTGGACCTCGATGCCGGGGGTCTTGGCGGTGGGCGTCCAGGAGACCCCGAGCAGCTTGAAAGTCTCGGTCGCGCGAGGCGGCGTGAGGACCGCCGGGTCCGCGTCAGGATCCTGCCCGCGAAGCTCCGCGAGCGCCGCCCGGTCAACGCCAGCGAGCGGGAGCGTGTGGACCTCGGGAGTGACCGGGTGAGGTCTGGGAGCTGGCGCCGACCCGCCGGACGGCACGTTGAGGGCGGCCAGGAGCCCGGCCAGGAACACGGCGAGGAACACGGTCGCCGCCTTGCGGCGCATCACGGTCGAGGAAACGGTACGCACACGCAGTTCCTTCTCGAACGAAACGGGCGCAGCCCACCAACGTGGTCCAGCGCGGGTGGTAGGTGAACTGCTCGCTGGTCCCGCCGACGAAAATGCCTCCTTTGGCATCTCGTCATCACCCTTCGCACTGTGTACATTTCAGAAATGAGCGCATCGAACGGTTCGCTCCGCATTGAGGAGGCCCCCGTGGCAGATCGACACGATCGGACCGTGACACGGCTCACGTTCGTGCTCATGGCCATCACCGTTATGGCCGCTTCGGTCGCGATCGCTGCCCGGTCGCCAGCGCAGGCGGCGGTGCCCATCTACCAGGACCCGACGCAGCCGGTCCCCGCGCGCGTCGCCGACCTGCTCTCGCGGATGACGCTCGACGAGAAGATCGGCCAGATGACCCAGGTCGACCGCGGCTTCCTGGCAACCCAGACCGACATCGCCACCTACAACCTCGGCTCACTGCTCAGCGGCGGCGGGTCGGCGCCGGCCAACAACACCGCGAGCGGCTGGGCCGACATGTACGACAGCTTCCAGCAGACCGCCCTGACCAACCGCCTCCACATCCCGATCATCTACGGGATCGACGCCGTCCACGGGCACAACAACGTCTACGGCGCGACCATCTTTCCGCATGACATCGGGCTGGGGGCCACCCGTGACCCGGCCCTGGTGCAGCAGATCGGCCAGACGGTTGCCGAGGAGGTCGCCGGCACGGGGATCGACTGGACGTTCGCGCCCTGCCTGTGTGTGGCGCGCAACGAGCGATGGGGACGAACCTACGAGAGCTTCGGCGAGGACCCCTCGCTCGCGCAGTCGATGACCACACTTGTCACGGGCTTCCAGGGAGCGGCGCTCGGCGGCACGCCAACTTCGATCCTTGCCACGGCTAAGCACTACGTCGGCGACGGCGGCACCACCGGGGGCGTCAACGAGGGCGACACGCAGCTCCCCGAGTCGGAGTTGCGTCGGCTGCACCTGGCTCCCTACGTCGACGCGGTCCAAAAGGGCGTCGGCTCGGTGATGATCAGCTATTCGAGCTGGAACGGCGTGAAGATGCACGCCAACAGGTACCTGATCACCGATGTGCTCAAGGGCGAGCTCGGCTTCACGGGCTTCGTGGTCTCCGACTGGGCTGGGATCAACCAGATCGACGGGCAGCCCGGGTTCTCGCCGACTGACGTGCGCACGGCCATCAACGCCGGCATCGACATGGTCATGGTGCCCGACAGCTACGCGAGCTTCCAGGCGACGCTCAAGAACGAGGTGCTCGCCGGGGGCGTGCCGGCGTCCCGCATCGATGACGCCGTCAGCCGCATCCTGACCAAGAAGTTCGAGCTCGGCCTGTTCGAGCGGCCCTTCACCGACCGCACCTGGACCGCGACCGTCGGCTCCGCGGCGCACCGCGCTCTCGCCCGCCAAGCCGTGCGCGAGTCGCTCACCCTCCTCAAGAACGACAACGGCATCCTGCCGCTCCCCAAGACGGGGAAGGCGATCCTGGTTGCCGGCAAGAACGCGAACGACATCGGCAACCAGAGCGGCGGCTGGACCATCAGCTGGCAGGGCTCGAGCGGCAACATCACCCCGGGCACGACCATCCTCCAGGGTATCCGCCAGGCGGTCGCTCCGGGCACGGTCGTCGACTACGACGCGTCAGGCCGCGGCGCGGCCGGACACGACGTGGCGATCGCGGTGCTCGGCGAGAAGCCGTACGCGGAGACCGCCGGCGACCGTAGCGACGGCATGGCCCTGGACCGCACGGACCTCAACACGCTCGCGACGCTGAAGCGCGCCGGGGTGCCGACTGTGGTCGTTCTGGTCTCCGGACGGCCGCTGGTCATCACCGACCAACTGCCGGACTGGAGCGCGCTGGTCGCCGCCTGGCTGCCTGGCACGGAGGGCCAAGGCGTCGCCGACGTGCTCTTTGGTGACTACAAGCCGACCGGCAAGCTGCCGCACTCGTGGCCTCGCTCGGCAGCGCAGATCCCGATCAACGTCGGCGATACCACCTACGACCCGCTCTGGGCCTTCGGCTACGGGCTGACCTACCCGTAGACCCGGAACACCGGGTAACGGTCGACCAGCAGGTCCGCGCCGACCCCGGCGGCTGTCGACGGCCTGTGGGTGACCAGCGGTCGGCGGCCGTGCGTCCCCGCCTGTCAGGTGCCGCGGGGGCTCAGCTGCGGACCGGCGGACCGCTGGCGAGCAGGTCGTCCAGGATCTTGCCGAAGGCGGCGACCGCGATCGACAGATGGCCTTCCTCGGCAAGCAGCCTCGGCCGCGCGCCCGGCACATGGGCCGCCAGCCACTGGCCGTGCGCGAACGGCACCATCCGGTCCTGACCGCCCTGCCACACCACCACCGGCACGCCGACGGCGCCCAGGTCGAACCCCCACGGCCGCGTGAAGGCAAGATCGTCATCCAACCAGCCCCACATGCCACCTGCCACCGCCCGCCGCAACGACGCCGCCACGTAGCCGGCGAAGTCGCCGGTGAGCGCCGCCACATCCACCGCCGCGACCAGCCCGCCAAGCGCCGCCGCCACCTGCTCGCCGGTGACGCCGGCCAACGCCTGCGCCTGGGGCTCCAGGTAGGCCCGCAGCCGCGACGGCCCGGCCAGCGCAGCGGCGAACTCCTCATGGTTCTCCCGGCCCATCCCCGCAAGAAACTCCAGCCCAGCCGCGCCGAACGGCCCCACGCCGGCGATGGTGGCACACGAAAGCACCCGATCAGCCAGCAGCGCAGCGCAGGCCAGCGCGTGCGGACCGCCGCCCGAAAAGCCGGCCGTGTAGAACCGGTCTGCACCCAGGTGCTCCACCAGCGCGAGGGTGTCGGCGGCGCAGTCGGCGACCGCCCGGCCCGGTCGTCGTGACGAGCCGCCGTACCCAGGCCGTGAGTAGGAGACCAGCCGCAACCCACGCGCCGCCGCCGCCTCGCCGAAGGGCGGGTATGGCGTCCGCTCCGACGGCGTGCCGTGGTGGAACACCAGCGGTGTCCCCTCGGCTGGACCGCAGACGCTCACGTCCAGCACCCGGCCGTCAGCCAGCGCCAGCGAAAACGACACCACGTCCATGCACGGAAGTGTGGCCGGCCCCCCTGCAGCCGTCCACCCAGCGCCGCACCCCGCCCATCGGCCGGTCCGCCAACAGCTCGCCGTCAGGTCGAGTGCACGCAGCCCGTTACTGTCCGGCCGGTCGCCGGTGTGGCAGTTCAGATGGCACCCCGCCGCAGAGTAGGATGCCCGAACCGTCGCCGGTGTCTGGCGGAGGCCGCTCTTCTAATCGAAGGGAGAGACGATGGTCAGCGTGGGGCTCCTTGTTCGACTGGTGGCCAAGCCCGGGAAAGAGGCCGAGGTGACCAGCTTCCTTGCGGGAGGCCTGTCGCTGGTGGAAGAGGAACCGGCAACGATCGCGTGGTTCGCGATCCGCCTTGGACCCTCGGAGTTCGGTATCTTCGATGCTTTCCCCGACGACTCGGGTCGGCAAGCGCACCTCGCGGGTCGGGTCGCTGCCGCACTGATGGCGCAGGCTGCCGACCTGTTCGAGCAGCCGCCTGCGATCGAGCCGGTCGACGTCATTGCAGCCAAGCTTCCTGGATAGCTGTCCAAACCCCTGGCTCTCCTCACAGCAGGAACGTAGCCAAATCCCGACAGCATTACAAGCCAACCCAATTGGAGTTGGCACACAGGGGTGGTTGGCTCGGTCTTCGCACATGCCGTATCACCATCAGGAGGTCCAGATGTCAGAAGTACGCCCCCCGCTTCCGCCGTTCACGCAGGACACCGCGGTCCGGAAGATCCGCGCCGCCGAGGATGCCTGGAACACCCGCAATCCCGAACGCGTGTCGCTGGCCTATACGGTCGACAGCCGGTGGCGAAACCGCAGTGAAATCTTCCAGGGGCGACCCAAGATCGTCGAGTTCCTGACACGCAAATGGAACCGGGAACTCGACTACCGGCTCATCAAGGAGCTGTGGGCATTCACGGGCAATCGCATCGCGGTCCGGTTCGCTTACGAGTACCACGACGATTCGGGAAACTGGTTCCGCGCCTACGGCAACGAGAACTGGGAATTCGACGAGAACGGCCTGATGCGTCAGCGACACGCCAGCATCAATGACCTGCCGATCCTCGAGTCGGACCGGAAGTTTCACTGGGATCGCAGCGGTCCACGGCCTGCAGATCATCCCAGCCTGACCGATCTCGGCCTGTGACTTCGGCGGGCGGCCCGCCTCAGTGCGCAAGGGGCATTGAAGCGTTGGCTCCGGGCGCCTTGAGCAGCGAAGCTGCCTGATGGAACGGGGAGCCTTTGGTCTGGAGACCTCGGTCATCGGGGTCTGGTTGGCTTGTAGGCGTTCGATCCGGATCATCCAGGAGGCGCAGTTGGTCGGCGAGGGTCCGGTGGGGTTCTATGTTCGTTCGGCAAGGACGCTCACGTAGCGCAGGAGCCCAGACTCTGCCGCTGCCTTGGCGAGGAGCGCGACCTGGAACTGGTCCTTGGCTGCCTGGAGGACCACGCCGCCATGTTTGACCGTGTCGGCGGCCAAGCGCAGCAGCTCCCCGAGTTGGACCGGCTCGGCCAGGGCCCGCAGCGCTGCCTGGTAGCCGCGCTCCCAGTTCGGCACCACGTGGTCTGACAGGTCGTCGAGCCGCTGGACGCGCAAGCCCGCGGCCGCAAACGAGCGGCGGTAGCTCGCGGCGGTCTCCAGGTCGGCGATCGCCCAGTAGCGGCACAGCGGCTCGAGGATCAACTCCCGTTGCAGCGCGGCGGGCCGCTCCACACGGCACCAGTCGACCAGCAGCAGGCGGCCTCCTGGCCGCAGCCGGGCCGCGATCGCGCGCAGCGCCGCCCGCCGGTCGGGCAGGTAGCAGGCGGCGTCCACGCAGATCGCAGCGTCGAACGCCGGCTCCGCAAGGTCGTCGAGGTGCATGACGTCATGCTGGACGAACCGCAAATTCGGCCGGCGCCCGCCCGCAACCCAGCGGCGGGCGTGGCTGAGTTGGCCGCTCGACAGGTCGACGCCGACCACCGCCGCGGTGGTCTGGTCGGCCAGCCATGCCGACAGCGCACCACCGCCGCAGGCCACGTCCAGGATCCGTCGAGCCGTGGACCCCCCGATCGCCTCCAGGTAGCGCTCGTGGGTGCGCTGGTAGGCGGCGGTCAGGTCGGCGGGGTCGTCGCCGGGTTCGAACACGGCCAGGTGGAAGAATTCGCCCCAGTAGGCGTAGTAGAGCTCGGCCAGGGCGTCAAACCCGGTCTGCATGTTCTCGCGGTAATGCTGGCGGCGCGCCCGGGCGGTGGCGACCTTGGGGACCTGTACCATCGACCGCTCCCTTCCTCTGGCACCCCCGAGCCGCAGCCTTGCCCGACAGGTCGGCCGGCCTCCCCGCGTCTCGGTACGGCTCGCCGGTCACGGGGCGCGTCCCAGCGACGGCGTGTCCGGCAAGTATGGCGCCGGCCCCAATGAAACCTGAATGAGGACAGGCACTGGCTGGCAGTCCCGATCTGGCGGCTTCCCGGGCACCGGCACGCGCCAGCTCCTGAGCCCGCCGTAGCCGCGCCCGCCGGTCCCGGTGATACTGGCCGCGTGGGCACACCGACCTGGGACCTGATCGTTGCCGGCGCGGGCCCCGCAGGCGCCGCTGCCGCGCTGGAGGCGACGCGGCTGGCGCCGGGCGCCCGGGTCCTGCTCCTGGACCGGGCCGCGTTCCCGCGGGACAAGCCGTGCGGCGACGGCATCGGCCCGCACGCCGCTGGGGAGCTGGCCGCCCTGGGCGTCACCTCGGCACTGGACGGCTACCCGCCCCTGCGCCGGCTGCGGCTGCGTGCGCCCGGTGGCATCGAGGTCGCCGGCACGTCCGCGCGCCCGAGCTGGGTGGTGCCGCGGCGCGTCCTGGACGCCCGCCTCGTCGCGGCCGCCATCGGCGCCGGCGCGGCGTTCCGGCGCGAGCGGATGCGGAGCCTGGAGGAGCACGACGGCCTGGTGGTCGTCAACGGATCGCTGGCCGGGCGGGTCGTGATCGGGGCCGACGGGGCCAACTCGACGGTGCGCCGCCTGCTCGGCGAGCCGACCAGCCCCGACCGCCACACCGCGATCGCCCTCCGCGGCTACGCTGCGGCGCCGCCCGGGCCGCCCGAGCAGCTCATCGGCTGGGTCGCGGAAGGCTGGCCGGCGTACGTGTGGTCGTTTCCGACCGGGACCGGGCTCGCCAACGTGGGCTACGGACTGCTGCGCAGCCGGCTGGACGGCGGCAGGGCCGAGCTGGAGCGGCGGCTGCGCAGCCTGCTCCCGCACGCCGAGCCGGACCCGGCCAGCCTCCGCGCACACCACCTGCCCTTCAGCTCCCACCGTCCCCGGATTGGCACGGGCCGCGTCCTGCTGTGCGGCGATGCCGCCTCGATGGTCAACCCGCTGTCGGGCGAGGGGATCTACTACGCGCTCGCCTCGGGCCGCCTCGCGGCCCGAGCGGCCCTGCTGTGGCCCGACCGGCCTGGACCCGTCTACCGGGCGTTGCTCCGGGGAAGCCTCGGCCGTCACTTCCGGCATGCGGCGGTGCTCGCCCGCGCGATCCGCTGCCAGCCGCTGGCGCGAGCCGCGCTCGCCGCCGCCGACTCGCCGACCCGATTCCAGCGCCTGGTGGAGCTTGGTCTCGGCCAGGTCCGCATCACCCCTGCCCTGCTGGGCAGCGTGCTCGCGGGCTGGCGTGGGCTCTTGTGAGCCACGGTCCCCAGTGTCCCGGTGGTGGTTGACCCGCGCCGCACACGCTCAGCCCGCATGTTCCCGGGTGCGGCCGTAGAAGATGAGCCGGGGATCGCCTGGAGAGGGCACGGACTTGACTTGCAGCACGGCGTAGCGGTCGAGCGTGCTGTAAGCGCACAACCTGGCGCCCACAGTCAGGGCGGTAAAGGGAATTCGGTCTGCCCACCCGGTCGCTCGCGCGCAATGCTCGTAGGTGGCAGGGACCGCTTTCTTGACGAGAGTGATGGCGGCGCCGGTGGTGGTGGTGTACAGGCCAGTGGCATCCAGTGGAGATCGCCGGCCTGGTCGCGGGCAGACCGCCAGTTGTCGATGGTGACCGACTCCCGCGGCGTTTCGGTGCTGAGGACCACGGTGCGTTCCTCCTGCACAGGCGGGGAGCTGGCCAGGTCAGTCCCGGGACTCGGGACGAGCACGCTGGACGCGGCGGGCTGGCCTTGACGGGTCTCCGAGACAGCGATGGGCGGTTGCTCGCCGGCATTGCGGCGTTCCAGCGCGACAACAGCTCGTGGTCGACCAGGGCCGCCCCAAACGGCTCGTCCTCGGTGCGGTAGTTGATGAAAACCTTGTTCATCGTCGTGGCTTCCAACGTCAGGACGGTCCGCTCGAGCTTGCACGCGCCGGCCAGGCGACGGTCGGGGCGTCGGCTCGGCCAGTGGTGGCCCGCGGGGCTGCGGTCAGGCGCGGCATGACCTGTCGTACGGCAGGATGCGTGTGCCACCGGCTCAGCGTCCGAGCGAGGTCGTGCAGGTCAATGCGCACGGTCCCGGAACCGATCTGCGCGGCGGCGTCGAGCACGGGGCCGGCCACCGCGCACGCCTGATCGATCTCGCCCAAGGTCGCATAGGCAAGGGCGAGGCGCGCCCCATAGCGGACGCGGGCTCGTTTGGCGTGATCGGGGATGCGGCCCAGCTCGCGGTGCAGGATGTCGACCGCCTCTCGAGGGCGGCCGAGGTCCTGCATGCACCAGCCGGTGACCACCGCGACCGGGTCCGCCACAGTGGACGAGCCGATCACCGGCTCGCCCTCCTGGGTCATCCAGCCGGTGTACTCGGCGAACCGCGCCGCCAGCAGCATGCGATCCTGGACGGGCGGTGCCGCGTGCGATGCCATCGTCTGCAGCGCATGCGTGTGCCCGATCAGCAGCGGCACGATGGTGGCGGGACTGATGGCCTGGCCCAGCCGGCGGACCTGGTCGAACAGCGACCGGAACGACGCCACCGTGCTCTCGCCGTCCGACAGGCGTGCGTCCTCCGGACTGATGATGAGGCGCGGAGGCGATGCCGCGGCCACGTAGAGCAGGCCAGCCGGCTCTGGGGCCGATGTCTCGGGCACGACGACCGAGCCAGCGGGCGCCGGAACCGTGAACGGAGCGCCCCCGGATCGACACCCCTGCGGTGGCAACGCCATGGCGGTCGTGGACCGGGCGTCCCGTCGCCGCTCCATCCATGCGACCGCCGTGGTCACCGCGCCGCAGGCCACCACCAGCGGGACCGGCACCGCCGGCGCGCTCTGCAGCAGGTCGGCCAGCCCGCTCACGAGCGCGCCCTGGCAGGCGCCGACCCAGGTGGCCGCCACGTCCACCCACAGGTCGATGATTGCCTCGGCGGGCCGGCGTCGGGCGGCTGCCTCGGCCAGGCTCTGCTGGGCCAGGCCCTGGTCGCCACTGATCGCGGCGACGTGGGCGAGCTCGGCGGCACAGAGGGAGCCGAGCGAGGCGAGCCCGCCCTCTCCGGACCGCCGTAGCCCCTCCCGCAGCCACCGCCGTGCGTCGTCGAGCTGTTCAAGAAAGCGGGCGGCCTGCCCCCGCAGGGCGCACCAGAGCACGATGCCGAACGCGAAGTCGCCGTGCTCCACCGCGGTCGCGTGCATCTGCGCGGCGGTCGCGGCGGCACCGCCGAGGTCGGCGGCGAACGCCTGGATGACGTAGGCCGCCGCTCCGAGCACCTCGCCCAGCCAGGGCAGCGCGTCCTGCCAGCGCGCCGCGAGCTCGCGAGCCCGCTCCAGGCTGGCCGCGGCCTCGCCGAAGCGACCGGCCAAGCCACCGGCCAACGCCCGCAGCGCCACCGCCTGCGCCTCGATCGGCTCGGAGGCTGGCGCCTGGAGGACCCGGTCGATCAGCCGCAGGGCCGAGCCCAGCTCGCCGCCCAGGATCAGGAGCTCGCCACGGGTGACGATCACCTGCTGCAGCCAGGTCGGCTCGGTGATCGTGCGCTCGGCAGCCGCGAGCAGCGCCGTCGCCTCCCGCACCTGGCCGAGCGCGAAGAACTGGCTGATGGCGCGTCCCATAGCCAGATGAGCGCGTGCCTGGTCGTCGCCCGGCTGCTGTGACTGGCGAGGCGGCGACGCCGACCCCATCAGCTCGGTGGCCTCGCCCGCGCGCCCGTCGAGTGTCAGCACGCCGACGAGGAAGTCCACCGCGGCAGCGCCACCGCCGGCCTCCAGGGCGGCACGACCGAGCCGCTCGGCGAGCGGCGCGTCGAACGCCGCCGATGCCTGGCGGGCCGCGTTCATCAGCAGGGCCGGGTCGACCTGCCCGCCAGTGCTCAGGTACCAGGTGGCGATGCGCAGCGTGTCCTCGCGGCGCCGCGCGCCGAACTGCCGGATCGTCTCGGCGAGCTCGCGCTGCCGGCTCCGCGCCACCAGGCTTGGGCTGCGCCGCCGCAACGCTTCGACGTACAGCGGGTGGGCGGGGTGGGCCTGGGCCCGGCGGCGGTCCTGCTCGACCCAGAGCAGCCCGCGTGCCTCCAGCGCCTCGATGGCGCGCAGCGGCGCGAGCCGAGCCAGCAGGTCGACGCCCATCGGGTCCCCGTAGGCGAGCAGCTCCATGACGTGCAGCTGGTCGGTATCCATCTCGGCGAGGCGCCTCGATGAGCTCTGTGGCGGCTGGCGCCATCACCAGCGGCCCCGTCCAGCGCCACACGCCCCCGGCGTCGGTCAGCGCGCCCTTGTCGAGCCCGGCGTGAACCAGCTCGCGCAGGAAGACGGCATTGCCGCGCGTGGCGCGCGTGAGCTTCATCGTCGTGGCGCTGTCAACCTGACCGCCGAGCGCGCCGGTGATGATCCGCTCGACGTCGATCGCCGACAGTGCCACCACCGGGATCCGCTCGATGGTCCGCTCCCTCGAGAGCGCGGTGACCGCGTCTGGCGCCGGCTCCCGCTCGCGCACGGTGAGCAGCACGAACGCGGCCCCGCCGGCGACCACTTGATGCAGCAGGGCCGCAGAGAGGTCATCGAGCAGGTGCGCATCGTCCACTCCCAGCAGCAGGCGTCGCTGCTTCACCTCTGCCAGTGCGACCAGCGCCTCCGCGGCGAGCCGAAGCAGGTTCACCCGCTCTGACGCGCTTGGCAGATCAGCGGGCAGCAGCGGGGCCAGCGCCGAACGGGATCGACCTGGCGGCCGCGGTGGCTTTCGCCCATCTGGTCTCGTAGCGCTCGGGATCGGCCCGCCGGATCGCCTCGAGCGCAAGGCACGTCTTGCCGACGCCCGCGACACCGGCCAGCACGAGGCCCGGAACCCCTGGGTCCGCCATCGCCTGGGCGATGAGGTTCAGCTCCGCTTCTCTGCCGACGAACGGCCATCTCGCGCTCGCGCTCACGCTCACGCCTGATGATACGCTCCGGCGTTCCGGGCATGCCGCTCTGTTGTCACCGCTTGACCGACCCTCTCGACCGGCACCCGCTCCTTCGGGCGGCCCGAAATGGGACTCCGATAGACTTGTGACTTGCTAGTCGCTAGCCAAGGGGGCTGGGCGTTGAAGATCGGACTTGCTGTCTCCAGTTTCACGTGGCCAGGCGGCCCGGCGCGGATCCGCCCGACATTCGGGCGGATCGTCAGGGACGCCGAGCAGGCGGGCATCGCCAGCCTGTGGGTCATGGACCACTTCTTCCAGATCCCCATCTTCGGCCCGCCCGAGCAGGAGATGCTGGAGGCCTATACCACCCTGGCGTTCGCCGCCGGCCAGACCGAGCGGCTCGAGTTGGGCGCGCTGGTCACCGGGGTGACGCCCCGCCATCCCGGCGTCCTGGTCAAGACCGTGACGACCCTGGACGCGCTGTCGGGCGGCCGTGCCTGGCTCGGCATCGGCGCCGCCTGGAACGAGCAGGAGAGCCGCGGCCTCGGGATCCCCTTCCCGCCGCTGGCCGAGCGCTTCGAGCGGCTCGAGGAGACCCTGCGGATCGCGCGGCAGATGTGGGCGGGCAACGCCAGCCCGTTCGAGGGCCGCTACTACCGGCTCGAGCAGCCGCTCAACTCGCCGAATTCGGTCCGGCGACCGCATCCGCCGATCCTGATCGGCGGCTCGGGCGAGCGGAAGACCCTGCGGCTGGTGGCCAGGTACGGCGACGCTTGCAACCTGTTCGAGTTCGGCGGCCTGGAGGCGCTGCGGCACAAGCTCGAGGTGCTCCGTGAGCACTGCGCGGCCGAGGGGCGGCCCTACGGCGAGATCGAGAAGACGACCTACGGGCAGCTCGCCGGGACCGAGTCGAGGGATCAGCTCGTCGAGCGTTTCCAGCGCCTGGCCGACGAAGGGGTCGACCATGCCATCGTCGAGGTGCCCGACCAGGGCCGGCAAGGCTCGCTCGAGCGCCTTGCGGAGCTGATCCCCGCGGTCTCGAAGCTCGTCGCGGCTGGCCGGTAGGCATGGCACGGTTCGTGGAGCTGCGGCGCCACACCGACAACGACGGCGACGCGCTGACCGCCGAGGGCGTCGCGGCCGCGCTGCGCATCGGCGCCGGCCTGACCGGCGGCTACCGGCTCGGCGTCTCCACCGGCGCCCAGCGGGCCACCCAGACGCTGGCGTGCTTTCTGGCCGCGCTCGGCCAGCCGGTACCGGGCGGCGTGATCGTCGATCCGGGGCTGCGCTCCCAGCGGGAGAAGCGCTGGCGGGCGGCCTACCAGCGGGCCGGCAGCGGCGAGCTGGAGGCGCTGCGCGCCGCCGACCCCGAGCTGGTCGACCAGGACGCAGCCAGCCTGGGGGCCGCGCTCCGACGGGTGCTGGAGGAGCTGGGCGAGGGGGACCGGGCGCTGATCGTCGGGCACAGCCCGACCAACGAGGCGGCCGTGCTCGGCCTCACCGGCCAGGTGGTCGCGCCGCTGGCCAAGGGGGCCGGCGTGCTGGTGGTGGCCGACGGCGACCGCTTCCGGGTCGACCACCTGGACGCCTGACGGTGCGGCCGGACGCCAAGGGAGTGCGATGGATCGTTGGGTCGAGCTCGCCGACTGGCGGGAGCGTGTGGTGCGCCTGTACCTGGCGGAGCCTCGCGTGAGCTGGCCTTTCCCCACCCGGTGTGACGACCGTGCCGACCGGCGACCGGGCCATGCCTTGTCTTCGCTGCCAAAGCCTACGGATTCGCCAACGGTCGGTCCGGTGCCCCTAATAGCCTGCCGATCCGGGCGAAGCTAAGACACAGGTTGTCTTCCGCAACCGCTGACATTGCGTCCGCGATCGACAGCCAGCGCAGCCGCGCCGTCGGGGTCTCGGCAGTGGCGTCCTCAGGCCGGGCGGTCGCGAGCGCATACCTGAGGTCGGCGTGCTCGTGCTCGGGCTCGCCCCGACCGGCGGGCACGGGAACGATCGCCACGTGGACCAGACGCGGCCGCGCAGCATCTGGCCAAGGCGAGAGATCGCGAAGGCCGGTCTCCTCCCGGGCCTCCCGGAGCGCAACGTCCAATGGACTCGTCTCCCCCGCCCCGCCGTGGCCGCCGACGTGCAGCCAGCTCTGCATCCGGTCATGCCAGCGCAGAAGGACGCGCCGAGTCTCCGGGTGCACGATGACCGCGGAGCCAGTGACGTGCAGCGCTGAGGACCGCTCCCACGGGTCGCCACTGGCTGCCAGCTCTCGAATGCGCGCGATATCCCGGGCTTCGTCGTCCGACAGCGGCTCGTACCCATCGAGGACCGCTCCCAGCCCTGGACCACACGGCGACACGCAGCTCATCACCCGGTCTCCGTCCCAGCAGATCTGGACGCCAGTTCCACCGCTCCGCAACCCCCACGAGAGCGTCGCACAGCCTCCCTTCCAGAGCGTCGACATGCAACGAGGAACAACAGATGGTAGACCTGCCGTGTGGGAACCCCGACCGTGCTCAGCCAGCGGGCGCTCAACCGCGCGGCGCTGGAGCGTCAACTTCTGCTGCGCCGCTCCACGATGTCGGTGTACGAGGCGGTCGAGCACCTGTGCGGCCTGCAGGCGCAGACCACCACCTCCTGGTATGTCGGCCTGTGGGCCCGCCTGGAAGGCTTCGCCCCGGAGTCGGTCGTCGACCTGATGCGGGCGCGAAAGCTGGTGCGGGTGGTCCTCATGCGTTCGACGATCCACCTGGTCACCGACCGCGACTGCCTGGCCATGCGGCGGCCCGTGCAGGTGGTGAGCGTCCGCAGCATGAAGAGCAATTGGGGCAGGAACCTGCTGGGCGTCGACTTCGACGAGGTGACGGCGGCGGGACGCAGGCTCCTGCACGAGAAGCCTCTCACTTTCAGCGAGCTCGGCAAGCGCCTGCAGGAGCGCTGGCCCGATCACGACGCGGCGTCGCTCGCCCAGGTTGTGCGGGCGTACGCGGCGCTGGTGCAGGTGCCGCCGCGCGGGCTCTGGGGCCACAGTGGACCGGCCGCGCACACCACCGCGGAGCACTGGCTGAGCCGACCGCTGGCGCAGGACGACGCACCCGACGACATGATCCTGCGCTACCTGGCTGCCTTCGGGCCCGTCAGCGTCGCCGACGCGCGCACCTGGTCGGGCCTGACGGGGCTGGGCGAGGTCTTCGACCGCCTGCGACCCAGGCTGCTGACCTTCCGCGACGAGCGGGGGCGCGAGCTGTTCGACCTTCCGGACGCCCCGCGCCCCGACCCCGACACGCCCGCCCCGGTGCGGTTCCTCTACGACTTCGACAACCTCGTGCTCTCCCACGACGACCGCACCCGATTCCTCGACGCCGAGCACCGCAGGCTGCTGTGGCCCGGGGACAACCGCGTCTTCGGCGCCGTGCTCGTCGACGGCGCCGTGCGCGGCGGCTGGCGGCTGGAGCGGGACCGTGACGCGGCGAGGCTCGTCGTGCAGTCGCTCAAGCGCCCGACCAGCAAGGACACGAGCGCGCTGACCGCGGAGGGCCTGCGGCTGCTGGAGTTCCTTGCCGCCGGCGCGAGCGGGCACGACGTCCATTTCGCGGTTGCGGCCTGACCTGCTCCGCCGGCCTGCCACAGGTGGTCGGGGGCGGCGTCAGGCTGCCTCGGCCGCCCGCTGGAGCGGCTGGAGGGTGACCGTCGGGGAGGCCGCGGTCCCGGTGTGCGCCTGGGTTGGGGACCGGCGCCCGATGGTGGTCGCGAGCAGGGCGCGGAGGCCGCGTACCTGAGCGCGCTCCGGTAGCCGCCAGGTACCGTCGTGCCAGCTCGCCAGGCGCTCGCGCTCGAGCCGGCGGCCGGCGAGAGCGGCGTGCTTGCAGGGGACGGGGAGGGCTGCCCGGTGGGTGCCGGAGCGGCAGGTGCAGCCGAGCAGCACGGTGCCGTCGCGCACGCCACGGATCCAGACGCGATGGCTACCGGGTTGGGAGTCAGATTTGACGAGAATGGACCCGTCGGGGAGCACACGGGCGTTGTGGCCGCTCTCGACCGCTCGGATCTCGGCGGCGAGTCCGTACACCGCGTACCGTGCCATGTCGTCGACGCGCCCGCTGAGGGTGGCGGGAGCGACAGGGACAGCAGATTCTTCCTTCATGTGCTCATTGTACCGGGAACGGGTGGTTCCCGCTAACGAAATCGCAGGTCAACGTAGGTATTCAGGGGCTCAGCCGCTCGGCTTCACACACTCCCAGACCGAGTGCATGTAGCTTGGCCGCAGCCAGCCCCGTGCGGCGACCGCGTCGTCGGCGACCACGGTGAGGTCGGCCGGGTCGGCGCTGTTGACCATCGCCACCGCGTCGAACTCCCCCGAGATCCCCTCCGGCCAGGTAGTGTCGCGCTCGACCACCCGCCGGCGGAAGTCCTGGGTCACGAGCAGGGTCGTGGCGAAGCCTTCCTTGCACAGCCGCTGGGTGAAGTCGAGGCCGAAGCGCCAGAACACCGGCGTCTTGTCCCCGTGGAACTCCGGCTCCGGCGGCGGAGCGGTGACCGGCTGGGTGAGGGGGACCTGGATCAGCATGCGGCCACCCGGCCGGAGCACCCGGTAGAGCTCGCTCAGGACGGCGCCGGTGTCGGGGACGTGCTCGAGGACGTGAGCGGTCAGCACCAGGTCGAGCGACGCGTCCGGCAGTGCCATGCGCGTGAGGTCGAGCTTGATGTCGGCCTTGTGCGCCCGCTCGTCATAGTCGCTCGCCAGGTAGTGGACCCGCCGTGCCATGGCGCTGCGGTAGCCCCTCCCGAGCCGCGGGCTCGTCTCGAGCATCCGCAGATCGCGCCGGTACGGCACGCGCTGGAACATGCAGAAGTACAGGAACCGGTCCCGGGCGACACTCTGGCAGCGCGGGCAGGCGGCCGACTCGCTGTGGAAGCCCCCCTCGAAGCGCTCGCCGCGCCAGTCGCAGAGCACGCACCAGGCGCCGCGCTCCGGCACGTCCCCGGAGGAGACCGGCTGCCACGGCCGCAGGCGCAGGGGACGCTCCCACCGCACCCTGCCCCGGAGCTTGCTTCGCAGGATAGCGCGCGCCCTGCGCAGGTAGTGGACGGTGCGGCGGCGCGCCACGGCGGCGTCTGGCATGCACTGGCTCCTTCAGGGACAGCCCCCGGAGCCGGGAGGACGCCGCCGGGCCGCAACCGCGGCAGCGTCCTCCCGTGGGGTCATGGGTGGTGACGTCACTTCTGGATGTCGATGGTCTGGCTATCTGTCTCGCTGCCGCAGACGGAGAAGTTCTGTGCGCAGCCGAAGATCTCGGCGCTCGCCACGGCGGTGCCCTGCTTGAAGGTCTTTCCCCCAGATGTCGTTTGGACGAGCGTTGCCGGAGACTCGACGTGGACGTCGAGGAACAGCCCTCCGGAGAAGAACGCGACCGCCGGACCGGACGCGGCGAACACCGCGAGCACGCCGCCGGCGACGATCGCCACCACTACCGCGGCAACTCTAGTTCACACCCGCCCAGGCCGCGCCCGGTGGGCCGGTGGCGCGCGCGCCCCATAGCATGCGGGCGATCGCGACCAGCAGAGCCGCCAGCAGCGTGAGGCCCACAAAACCGAGCTCCGCCGCGACCTGGGCGTACTCGTCGTGGGCGTAGGCGAAGAACCGAACGGCACCGTCGGGCTCCTTCCATCGCAGGTCGGCGTGCCCGGGGCCGGCACCGGCCACGGGATGCTCCGCGATCACCTGCAGGGCGGCACGCAGCGCGCCGCCCCGGTCGGGTGAAGCCAGGTTGACCCGCGCCTCAGCGACCGTCCGGGCGGCGTCGCCCGCTCCCCCGCCGCCGAGAGCGACCAGTGCAAGGCCCGCCACCAGTGCGCCGGCCAGCAGCAGCGCGACGGCCGAGGACCGCTGCAGCCGTGCGACCGTCGCTGCAAGGGCCAGCCCGGCGCAAAGGCCGATCCCAGCCAGCACCGGCCGCGGCGGGCTGGCAGCCGGCATCGACGGCACCAGGCAGACCAGGGCCAGCAGGGCGCCCCCGCACGGGCCGACCGCGGCCCGAGCGGTGGCGCGAGGCCCCCGCAGCCCGGCGAGCACGATCAGGCCGCCGGTGAGCGCGAGCGCGCCCGCTCTGCTCGCGGTCGCGCGGCCACCACGCGCCTTCCGCGTCGACCTGCCCCTGCTACGGACATGCCACTCCCCGGCACGCATCGGCTGATCCGGCTCGTTCGACGAGCGAATGTTCGGTAGCGCCGAAATAACATAGTCTCCGCGATGCGCCACGGCTATCCCGATGCCGACCGCACGACCGGCTCACGATCACCCGTCCGGGGTGGGCCGCCAGGGCGACTGCGCAGTGGCAGGCGCAGCTCGAAGCGGGCGCCGTGGGAGTGGCGGACGGGGTCGACGGCCACCAGCTCGCCGCCGAGACGGTCGGCGAGGCTGCGGGCGATCGCCAAGCCGAGCCCGAGCCCGCGGGTGCCGTTGGCGACCGCCAGCCGGGTGAACCGCTCGAAGATCCGCTCACGCTCGTCCGCTGGAATGCCGGCCCCCTCGTCTTCGACGGCGAGCACCGCCTGGGTGCTGCGGGCGGTCGCCTCCAGCCAGATCCCCCCGCCGCTGTGCTTGACAGCATTGCCGACGAGGTTGGCCAGGATCTGGTCGATGGTGTGGACGGGACCGCCGACCAGCAGGGGCCCTGCCGTCTCGAGCTCGAAGCGCCGGTCGGGGTAGGTGAAGGCGGCGACCTGGCAGGCCTGCCGGGCCAGCTCGGTGGCGTCGACGACGACCAGCCGCTGGTGCGTGCCGGTCGGGTCGGAGGGCGCTTGCGCGTCGACCAGGAGCTGGTCGGTGTCGGTCTTGGCGTGGTGGGCGTGCTGGCAGATGGTGTCCAGCAGGTCGCGGCACTCGCCGAGGGTCCGGCCGGGCGGGAACTCCAGCAGCGTCGAGGCCAGGCTGAGGATCCCGTCCAGCGGGTCGCGGAGCTCGTGCGCGACGATGCGCAGGGCCTGGTCCTGGTGGCGGTGGCGCTCTTGGTGCTGGCGCAGCAGCGCCTCGGCGAGCGCGCGTGCCTGCTCGGCCTCGGCGAGGGCGCCGCCGAGCGTGGCGGCCAGCCGCCACGTCAGCGCGATCGCCACGATCGGCAGGGCCAGCAGCGGCGCCAGCACCAGCGGGCGCTGCACGACCAGCAGCGCGATCGAGGTGGTCGCGAACTCGACGCCCGCGACGGTGACTTCGAAGCTGGTGCTGACCCGCAGGTAGGCGGCGAGCGGGGCCTGCTCGTGGAGCCCGACGACCACGCGGACCAGCACGGTGTTGACCACGAGATAGGCGGTCGCCGCAACTGCGAACGCCATGAGGTTGCGGACCTCCAGCGAGGGGCCGTCGCCGCCGAGCAGCCGCCAGGTGCCACCGGCCGCGCCGAGCGACAGGGCGTACTGGGCGGCGTTGAACGGCAGCTTCTTGAGCGGCTTGCGGTGGCCGAGGTCGCCGATGATGGACGCGGCGGCGTAGACCAGGATGGCGGCTTTGGCGCCCCAGCCGAGCAGCACCGCAAAGGCGAACGGGTTGGAGCAGGTGATGAAGTGGAGCTTCGTGCGGTGCGGGATCGGCAACTGGACGAGGTCACCGGCCACGATGAAGCCCGTGAGGACCCACAGGGCCATGGGTGCGTGGCGGATGGCCTGCGCCCCGCCCGGCGCGGCGATGAGGATGACGGCGAGCCCGGCCAGTGCGACCACGGTCACGTAGGCGTCACGCAGCAAGCGCGGACGTCGAGCGCCGAAACCCGCGAGGCGGGATAAGATGATCATTACGGTCAGTTACTCCAGGTGTGGGGTAACCGGGACGTGACCGTCAAAGCTGATCATCTCTCGCACCGGCGTGTCCAGTCTCTTGGAGCTCGGGTTGTGGCGTGCAGGCCGTCACACCGCCGGACGGGAGCGCGGACGCGTCGGGTACTACTCGGGTACTACTGGGTGGCTACCACTTCTGGCCAGCGCTGAGCGCGGCGGCGAGCGCGGCGATGGCGGCGAGCGCCAAGCCAAGGCGAGCCAAGCGGCCCTTGAGACGGGTCATCTCCCTTGTCACCCCCTCTGATGGTGCCGTGCGACCTGTGACCGGCTTCGGGTCGCGGAGCCGATAGGGTCGGCGAGTGCGGCAGGGCCGGAACGCCCAGACACGGGCCCAGTGTACCCGAGAATCCAGCAGAACTGGACGTTCTTCTTGAACAGTACTGTTGTGAGCTTTCCTGTTCACGCGTCCATCGGCCCGCCCGTGGCCACCCCGAGGAGGTCCTGGACACCGCCTGCGGGCTGTATGTGGACGGCCGCATCGCATGGCAGCCGCCCACCGATACTACTGGCCAGTGACACCCAACGGGGGATCACCCGCTTGTGGCGGCCCCACCACGCCCCGCTCGCGGTTGCCGCATCGCCAGGACCGGCGCGGTCGGGCGTTGTCGCAGGTTCGCCATGCGATCGGCGCGATGATATAAGAACGCCCAAACGGTTAACATAGCTAACATGGTGGTTATCCGGACGCCGGACCTGCTGCTGGGCGGCGGGCGGCGGGAGCCGGAGGCGCCGGGGGGGTGCGGCGATGGGGACGAGCGCACGCGTTGCGAACGGGGGCCGGTTCAGGCGGCGGTTCAGGCGGCGCGGTGCGCCGGGCCACCTCCGGTCGATCGCGGTCGTCGAGCGGACAACGTCGCCCGCGTGCGTGCTCGACCCGTACGGGCGCATCGTCGCCGCGAACCGCACGCTCGAGGAACTGCTCGGGTCCGCCGCCGAGGGGCTCCGCGGCCGGTCGGTCATGTCGCTTGCCTACCCGCCCGACGCGGAGCTCGTGCGCAAGGCGCTGGCGGCGGTGTTCGGCGACGGAGTCGACCGCTACCAGATCGAGAAGCGCTGCCTGCGGGTCGACGACCAGGAGCTCGTCTGGGGCGCCTGGGATTTCTCGCTCATCCGCGACGTCCGGGGCAGGCCCGAGCTCGCCATCGCGATGGTGCGCGACCTCACCGAGGCGATGCGCTCCGAGCACGAGCGGCGCTTCTTCGAGTTCATGCTCAGGATCATCGGCGAGGCGGACGACAGCGACGCCATGCTCGCGGCCGCGGTCCAGTCGATCTGCCATTTCACCAGATGCGGAATGGGCCAGGTGTGGGTACCCGCCGGCGGCTCCCTGGCGTGCAGCCCGGCGTGGTACTTCAGCGGCTACGGCTTCGACCGGCTCCGCTCCGCGAGCGAGCTGCTCAGGTACGAGCGCGGCACCGGGCTCCCCGGACTGGTGTGGGCGACGGGGCAGCCGTGCCTGCTCCGGGACGTCGACGACCCGGAGCGGTTCGACCGGGCCAGCCTGGCGGGCCGGGCCGGCGTCCGCGAGGCCATGGCGGTCCCGATCCAGACCTCGTCCGGGCTCGTCGCGATCCTCGAGTTCTTCGTGACCTACGACCGTGCCGGGGAGCCGGGACGCCTCGAGCGGATCTCGAGAGTGGTCGGCGGGCTCGGCCCGCTCATCGAGCGCAAGCGCGCCGAGGAGGCGCTGCGGGGATCGGAGGAGCGGTTCCGGGGAGTGACCGACGCCGCCACCGACGCGATCGTCTCGGCCGACAGCGACGGACGCGTGCGCTCGTGGAACAAGGGCGCCGAGCGGATCTTCGGCTGGCGCGCGGACGAAATGCTGGGCCGCCCGCTGACGATGATCATCCCCGAACGGCTGCGCGCCCTGCACCAGGAGGGCATAGCACGGGTCCGCCAAACAGGGCGCTCGGCGCTGGCGGGCAGCGTCGTCGAGCTCACCGCGCTCCACAAGGACGGCACCGAGCTCCCCGTCGAGCTGTCGATCGGCATGTGGAGCTCCAGCGAGGGACCCGCGTTCTCCGGGGTGATCCGCGACGTCACCGAGCGCAAGCGCGCCGAGGAGGCGCTGGCCACGGCCCACCGGGAGCTGGAGCGCACCAACGCCGAGCTCGAGACCTTGGTGTACAGCGCCTCGCACGACCTGAAGAGCCCGATGGTGTCCCTGCTCGGGTACCTCGAGTACCTGAAGCTCGACTTCGGCGAGGCGCTGGGCCAGGAGGGGCGCCGCTACGTCGAGCGCATCGCCGACTGCACCATGTACATGCAGCGGCTCATCCACGATCTGATCGACCTCTCGCGCGTGGGCCGCCTCTCCGGCGACGTCGGCGAAGTCGACCTCGCCGACGTCGTCCGCACCGTCGTCGACGAGGTCTCCGTGGCGCAGCCGGCGGCCGCGTTCCACGTCGGGCGGCTGCCGGTCGTCCTCGCCGATCCGGTGAGCTTCCGTCAGCTCTTCACCAACCTGGTGGAGAACGCGGTCCGCCACGGCGGCAGGGACGACCTCAACGTGACGATCGAGGCCACGAGCCATGTGGACGGCTCGTTCGAGCTCTCGGTCCGGGACGATGGCAAGGGCATCCCGCCCGAGCACCGGGAGCGCGTGTTCGGGGTCTTCGAGCGTCTCGAGGGGCCGTCCACCACCTCCGGGACCGGGATGGGCCTGGCCATCTGCCGCAAGATCGTCGAGCTGCTCGGCGGGAGCATCGCCATCGTCGGCACCGGCGGGACGGACGGCACCGGCGGGACGGACGTGCGGATCGCGCTGCCCACCGCCGTCCTCGGCCGCTGGCCCGCGCCCCGCCCGGGCACTGCACTGCTGCTGGACCGCGGGGCGCTGACGTGAGGGCGCTGCGCGTGCTGCTGGTGGAGGACGACGACGACCACGTCTTCCTGATCCGGCGTGCCCTCCGTGACCTGGGCGACGCGACGATCGCCGTCGATGTCGCCCGGACGGGGGAGGAGGCCCTCGAGCGCCTGCGTCGCGGCCGGTTCGACAGCCAGGCGCTCCCGGAGCTGGTCCTGCTCGACCTGAAGATACCGCGGCTCGACGGGTTCGAGGTCCTGCGCGGGATCCGCGCCGACCGCACCCTGCGCTCGCTCCCGGTGGTGGTGCTGACGTCCTCGGAGGAGGAGAGCGATAGGGAGCAGGCGCTGCGGCTCGGTGCGACCTGGTACGTGTGCAAGCCCGTGGACGGCGCGCGCTTCCGGACCGAGGTGCAGCAGGTCGCGGCGCGATGGGCGTGGGCCCAGCCGTAGCCGGCCGACGCTCACCACCCCCTCCGTGGTCGGCCCTCGAGCTGGCCGACCCGCTCCAGCACCTGGAGGCCGAGCAGCTCGCGCTCGGCGGGGTCCGTGAACGGCCCGTGCAACCCGCCGGGGTCGTCTCCGGGGCACGGTCCTCAGTCCGGCGTCTCGCCGATCAGTCCGGCGAACAGCAGCAGGTAGTTGGCGTCCGAAGCTCCGTCCCGGTCGGCGATGTCCTGGCTCTGCGCCGCGGGCGGGTTGGGTCCTTCGCGTCGTCCGGGCCGGGCCAGCCGGGCGGGAGCGGTCCCTCAGACGACGCCGTCGGCACGCAGGCGGGCGACCTGCTCCTCGGAGAAGCCCAGCTCGCTCAGGACCTCGTCGGTGTCCGCCCCAAGACCTGGGGGGAGCCGGCGCACCTCGGGGACGCCTGATCCGTAGCGCACCGGGTGCCGCAGCACCCGCACCCGTCCCGCGTCAGGGTGGTCCATTTCGAGGACCGGGTCCAGATGCTTGAACGCAGGGTCCTCGACCACCTGGGGATAGAAGGACACGGGCGCGCACCACGCGCCGTGCTCGCGCAGGAGCGCCACCCACTCGTCGGTGGTCCGCTCGGGGAAGATCGAGGCGAGCACCCGCCAGATCTCCTCCCGCTTGCTGGTGGTCAGCGCCGGGTCCTCGTACGGCTGGAGCTCCGGGGGGTTGCCGAGCGCCTCGCTGAGCACCTTGACGGGAGTGAAGGACAGGACGAGGTAGCCGTCACTGGTACGGTAGGTGCCGTACGGGGCGGGATGGAACGAGGAGCCGAGGCCGCCGCTCGGTCGCTGCACCACCGAGCCGTTGAGGTGGTAGACAAGCGGCTCCGTCTCCAGGTCGACCGCGGCTTCGAGCAGCGAGACGTGGAGCCGCTGCCCCTCACCGGTCCTGGCCCGGTGGTAGAGGGCACCGAGGATGCCGAGGGCGAGCAGCGCCGCGCAGTGCTGGTCGACGACGGCGGCGCCCGCGGGCGTCGGGAGGTCGCCGCTCCGGCCGGTCACCGACGCCAGCCCCGACAGCGCCTGGACGATCAGGTCCTGGCCGGGCAGGTCGCGGTACGGGCTGTCCTCCCCGTACCCGGTGGCCGACGCGTAGACGATTCCCGGGTTGACCTTCCGCACGGCGTCGTAGTCGAGGCCGAGGCGCTCCATGACCCCGGGCCGGAAGTTCTCGACCAGGACATCGGCCGTCCGGAGGAGCCGGTGGGCGACCTCACGGGCGTCCGGGTGCTTGAGATCGAGCGTCACACTGCGGACGTTGCGATGGGCCAGCAGGTAGAAGGCGCTCGTCCCGTTCAGGAACGTGTCAGCGCCCGACCAGGTCCGCTCCCACGCTCCGGTCCCCGGTGGCTCCACCTTCACCACGTCCGCCCCCATGTCGGACAGGTACTGCACGGCTGCCGGCCCGACCAGGAACTGGGTGAAGCTGAGGATCCTGGTCCCGGAGAGCAGCGACAGCGCGGGCTGGGTCACTGGTGCACCCTCCTCAGCCCGGCCCGCGGAGCCGGCTCGCATTGGGGCCGAGCTCGCCCGAGAGCGAGGCGGCCACCTCCAGGACCGCGTCCGTGTGCTCGGCCAGCCGCGGCTGGATCCGCGAGGACGGCCCCGAGATGCTGATGGCGGCGCACGTCTGCCCGCGCTCGTCGACGATCGGGGCGCCCAGGCACATCAGCCCCTCCTCGATCTCCTCGCGGTCGACCGCGTAGCCGTTCTCGGCGACCTTCTCGACCTCGTTCCGGACGGCGTCGGGGTCGGTGATGGTGCTCGGCGTGAAGCGCCGGAGCTGGGCACCGTAGATCGCCCGCCAGCGCTCGTCGTCCTCGAGCCCGGCGAGCAGTATCTTGCCAAGGGCCGTGCAGTGCAGGGGCACTCGCCTGCCCACCGAGGACGGCATGCGCAGCGGCCGGTCGCTCTCCACCTTCTCGATGTAGAGCACCTCCCCCTCCGCGAGCACCGCCAGGTGCGCGGTCTCGCCGGTCCGCTGCACCAGGCGCTCCAGCTCCCTGAGGACGACCTGGCGGATCGCGCCCCAGGCCGGCACGGCCGACCCGAGCTCGAAGAGCCTCCAGCCCAGCGCGTACCGGCCGCCCTCCACCAGCCGGACAAAGCCCTCTGCCTCCAGGGTGACCAGCAGCCGGTGCACGGTGCTCTTGTGCATGTCGAGCTCCCGGCTCAGATCGGTCACCCCGAGCTCAGGACGGTCAGGGCCGAAGCAGCGGAGGATCCGGAGTGCGCGGCGAACCGATTCCACCGGCGGGGTGAGCGCATTTCCGGGGTCAGGGGCAGAGCCCCCGCCCGACCCCGTTCGCCGCCGTGCGCCTGGGTCCCTTCTCACCATTGGTCCCGCTCCTTGACAGGCATGCGCAGTCGCACTATAAGACTACGTGTCCCGTGTAACAAGACAATGTTCTGAACAGAACAGCGTCCCAAGAGGGGGCAAAGGTGACTCACAGCCCGGCGATACAGCGGACCCGGAGCGGCCGGTCCAGGGCGGCCAGCGCAGCGCGACTGCTCGCCCTGGTCGCGACCGTCGTGCTGGTCGTGGCAGCCTGCGGAGGCGGTGCGAAGTCCACGACCCCAGAGAGCGTGCAGGCCGCCAAGACGGCGCTCGACCGCCAGAAGCTGCCCGACTGGGTGCACAAGCCCCCGATCGGCGACGTGAAGACCCGCGGCAATGTCGGCGAGTCCCCCACCTGGTACAGCGACGTCACCCTGTCCGACCAGGACCTTCAGACCATCCGCTCGAAGCGGTACAAGGCAGCATTCCTGAACTGGGATTCCTCCGCCTACAACCAGGCGATCTACCAGGGCGCCAAGGATGCCTTCGAGGCGATGGGCGTCAACGTCGTGGCCGAGACGAACTACAAGTTCAACAGCGCCCAGCTCCAGACCGACGTCCTCAACGTCATGGCCCTGCAGCCGGACATCCTGCTGTACAGCGGCGTCAACCCGGTCTCGGACCGTGCCGCATTCCAGCCCGCCATCAGGGCGGGGGCGTCGATCGTCTCCTACGCGAACGCTCCGGGCGACTGGACGACCGGCCGACCGAAAAACTTCGTCACGCTGATCTCCTATGACACCTTCGGCATGGGCGCGGCAGTGGCCGACGAGGTGCACAAGCAATTCCCGAACGGCGCCAATCTCGGCGCCATCTACTTCGCGGCCGACTACAAGCTCGTGAACGAGCGGGAGAAGGGCTTCTTCGACCAGCTCGCCAAGTACCCGAACCTCAAGCTGGTGGCCAAGGAGCCGATGACCGACCCGTACAAGACCCAGGACATCGCCACGGCCATGATCGCCCGCCACCCCGACATCAACGTCGTCTTCGCCCCTTGGGACCTGCCGGCCGAGGGTGTCTCGGCCGCCCTGGACGCGGCTGGCCGCAAGGACGTCAAGATCGCCTCGATCGACCTCGGCTTCACCGGCGCCCGGCAGATCGCCAGCGGCGGGCACATCTTCGTCGAGGGGTCGGACCTGGTCTACGAATGGGGCCGGACCGGCGCCATCGCCGCCGCCCTGCACCTGCTCGGAAAGCCCGTGCCGCCGTATATCGTCGTGCCCGTCTCGGCGGTCACCAAGCAGACCCTCAAGGACGGCTGGACCCTCGCCTACGGTCCCCACGTCCCGCTCCCGCCCGAGGTGGTCAAGGCGCTTGGCTAGCGGGGACGGGTCGGGGTCGGTGGCCGTGCCCGATCCGACCGCCGGGGACGACCAGGCGCGGTTCGCGCTGCGGATGCGCGGGATCGTCAAGACCTTCGGCCGCACGCAGGCACTTCGGGGCGTCGACTTCCAAGTGCGGAAGGGGACCGTCCACGGCCTGGTCGGGGCGAACGGAGCCGGCAAGTCGACCCTCATGAAGATCGCCGAGGGCGCGGTCAGGCCGAGCGCCGGTGAGCTGCTCGTCGGCCCGACGAGGATCGCCTTCTCCGAGCCCGGGGAGGCCCGGGCGTCCGGGCTCGGCATGGTCTTCCAGGAGCGCAGCCTGGTCCCGACGCTCTCGGTGCTCGACAACATCTTCCTCAACGCCGAGCGGACCCTGCCAGGACGGCTGGTGCACGTCCGAGCCGAACGGGCCGAGGCCTCCAGGCTGTTCGAGCGGCTCGGCACCTCCGTCCCCCTCGACGCTGAGGTCGGCCAGCTCGGCATCGGCGAGCAGCAGATGGTCGAGCTCGCCAAGGCGCTGCGCCTGGCCAAGGTGGCGCTCGTGCTGGACGAGCCCACCAGTGCGCTCTCCGACCACGAGGTGCAGCGCCTGTTCGGCATCGTCCGGCAGATCGCGGCCCTCGGGACCGGGGTGGTGTTCATCACCCACCACCTGAACGAACTGTTCGACCTCTGCGACGAGGTCACCGTGCTCCGGGACGGCAGGGTGAGCCTGTCCTGCCCGGTGCGCAGGACCGACATGGTCAGCATGGTCCGTCACATGGTCGGGGAGGACCTCGCCCGCGGCCTCCCCGAGCCGGCCGCCCGCGCCGCGCTCCCACCCGGTCAGGCGGCGCTGCGGGTCGAGGAGCTCTCGGTCCCCGGCCGGCTCACCGGCGTGTCCTTCGACATCGTGCCGGGCGAGATCCTCGGCGTGGCCGGCTTGGCGGGCAGCGGGCGCAAGGAGCTGCTGCGGGCCCTGTTCGGCGCGGCCCCCGTCTCGGGCGGCCGGATCCGCGGCCCGAGCGGCGACCTCCGGCTGCGGGCCCCCGCCGACGCCATCCGGCGCGGCATCTTCCTGGTCCCCGAGGACCGGCACCGACACGGCCTGGTCGTCGACCACTCGGTCGAGGCCAACGTGACCCTCCCCCTTCTCGGCCGCCTCCGGCGCGGACTGCTGTACGACCGCCGGCGGAGCACGCGGCTGACCCACTCGGCCGTCCGGGAGCTGGCCATCAAGGCGGAGGGCCCGGAGCAGCCGGTCGCCGCCCTGTCAGGCGGCAACCAGCAGAAAGTGGTCGTCGCCAAGGCCCTCAGCGCGGGGAGCCGGCTCCTTCTGCTCGACGAGCCCAGCTCCGGGGTCGACGTGCGCACCGCGGCGGAGCTCCGCGAGCGGGTCCGCCGGTTCGTCGACGACGGCAACGCCGCCGTCTGGAGCAGCTCCGACCTCCACGAGCTGGTGGCCGTCGCCGACCGCCTGCTGGTCCTGGTGGACGGCAGGCTCAAGCGGGTCCTGGCGAACCGGCCCGCTCCGGTCTCCGCGGAGGCGCTCACCCATGCCATCCAACGGGAGGACCCGGCAGCGGAAGGGGGCGCCACGTGACGCGCAGCGACACCGCCGTGCCCGTGACCCGGGCGTCCCGGGTCCGCCTGCTCACCGGGACGGTGCTGCGAGGCGTCGGCCGCAACAGCTCCACCCCCCTGCTGGCGGTCGTCTGCTCGACGCTCGCGACCTTCTGGTTCCTGCTCAGGGACACCGCCTTCATCAGCCCCAACAACCTGCTGAACGTCGTGCAGGCCAACGCGCCGGTCTGCGTGATGGCGGTCGCCACCGTTTTCGTGATCAGCGCGGGCGAGATCGACCTGTCGTTCGCCTCGGTCATCCCCCTGGCCGCCTACGTGGCCGCACTGCTGTTACGCTGGGACCAGGCGCTGATCGTCGCGGTGCTCGGCGGGCTCGGCGTCGGCGCCTGTGTCGGCTTGATCAACGGGTTGATCACTGTGGGCCTGCGCATGCCGTCGTTCATCGTCACGCTGGGCATGATCGGGGTCGCCCAGGGCGCCTCGCAATGGATCACCCGCACGCAGGCCGTCCCGGTCGTCGACACGGCGTTCGCCACCGTCTTCGGCGCCGGCAGCCTCGGGCCGGTCCCGGTGCTGGCGTTCTGGACGGTGGCCGTCGGGGCGCTCGGCTACGTCCTGCTCAACCGGATGCCGTTCGGCAAGGCGGTGCTCGCCACGGGCGGGAACCCCACGGCCGCCGGCTACTCCGGCATCCGGGTCTCCCGCGTCAAGGTGACGGTCCTGGTGATGAGCGGGCTCTCGGGCGCCCTGGCCGGCCTGCTGTACGCCGGGCGGCTCCAGGGCGCCCGCTACGACCTGGGGGCCGACGACCTGCTGACGACGCTCGCGGCCGTCATCATCGGCGGCACCGCCCTGAGCGGCGGCCGCGGCCGGGTGATCGGCGCCATCTTCGGCGCCCTGCTGATGGGGTTCCTCAACAACGGGCTCATCCTTCTCGGTCTCGACGTCCCCCAGCAGCTCATGTTCCGAGGCGCCATTATCGTCATCGCAGTCGCGCTCAGCGCCCGAGGCTCCGTGCGCCGATGAACGGAGCCAGTGAGGACAGTGGCACGTGGACACCATGCAGCTCGTACAGGTCCGGGAAGTGGACGGCAGCCTGCGGGTGGGCCTGGTCGAGGACGGCGCCGTCCTCGACCTGACCCGCGCCGACCCCGTCCTCGCCGGCTCCGCCCTCCGCCTCATCGAGGCGGGCCAGAACCGCCTGCTGCCGATCCTCCAGCGGCTCAGGGCCGGGCTCGGGGCGAGCCGGCCCGCCTGGCGCTATGAGCGGCTCGACCGTCCGCCCGGGACCGGTCCCCACCTGCTCGCGCCGGTCCAGGCGCCGGAGGTGTGGGGGGCCGGGGTGACCTTTGAGCGCTCCCGCCAGGCGCGGGTCGGGGAGACCCTGGCCGACGCGGACGTCTACTCGCGGGTCTACGAGGCCGACCGGCCCGAGCTGTTCCTGAAGACCTCCAACATGCTGCGGGTCGTCGGGCCGCACGGCCGCATCGGGGTGCGCAGCGACTCCAGGTGGACCGTGCCCGAGCCGGAGCTGGCGCTGGTCATCGGCCCGGACGGGCGGATCGCCGCCTACACGGCCGGCATCGACGTGACCGCTCGCGACATCGAGGCCGCCAACCCGCTCTACCTGCCCCAGGCCAAGATCTTCCGCGGCTGCTGCGCGCTCGGCCCCACCCTGGTGGTGAGCGACGACCGGGTGGACATCGCCGGGTGGACGGTCCGGCTCCGCATCAGCACCAGCACCAGCGTCCGCTTCCAGGCCGCCGTCTCCCTGGCCAAGATGCGGCGCTCCCCCCAGGAGCTGATCGAGTACCTCTGCCGGGACAACGAGGTGCTCCCGGGAACGGTCCTGCTCGCCGGCACCGGGATCGTCCCCGAAGACGACCTGGCCCTGGAGCCGGGCGACGTGGTGGAGGTGTCGGTCGGACCGGTCGGGACGCTCACCGTCGGCGTCGGCGCGCAGCACGAGGCGGCCGCCGGTGCCGGCTGACGCAGCCGCCGGCGCCGAGCTCGCCGAGGTGTGGGCCGGCTACCTGGCGGCGGCCGAGCGGGAGCGCCGGGCCGGCGAGACCCGCTCCGAGCGGGACTTCCCGCACTTCACCGAGGGCGGCTCCTGGCGGCTGCTCGGAATCGACCGGCGCAGCGCCTGGCGGCAGGACGTGTACGACCACGGCAACTGGACCGCCGGCTTCTGGTACGGCGTGATGTGGCTGCTCGCCGCCGGCTCCGGGGACGGCCGCGCCGCCGGGCTGGCCCGGTCCCGGCTGCCCCTGCTGGCGACCCGGGCCGGGGACTGGACCACCCACGACCTCGGCTTCCTGTTTTTCCCAGGGTTCGTGCTCGGGCGCCAGGCCGGCCTGCTGCCGGACCACGAGGACGGCCCGGCCAGGCAGGCGGCGCGGACGCTCGCCGGGCGCTTCAACCCGCGCGGCCACTACCTCCAGGCATTCGGACCGGTCGGCGACCCGCGCTCGGCGGGGACCAGCACCATCGACACGATGATGAACCTGCCCCTGCTGTGGTGGGCGGCCGGGCACGGCGAGGACCCCGGCCTGCTCGCGGCGGCCCGCTGCCACGCCCGCACCTCGGCCCGCCTGTTCGTCCGCCCCGACGGCACCACGTTCCACCTGCTGCGGTTCGACCCGGTGTCGGGCGCGGTCCTGGACCGGGGCACCTTCCAGGGCGCCACGGACACCTCCTGCTGGTCCCGAGGCCAGGCCTGGGCGGCCTGCGGGTTCGCATGGGCGTTCGCGGTCACGGGCGAGCCCGAGCTGCTCCGTGCCGCCGAAGTCACCGGCGCCTGCTTTTTCGAGCGGCTCCCGCCCAGCGGCATCCCTCCCTGGGACTTCAGCGACGCAGCCGCGGACGCGCCCCGGGACGCCAGCGCGGCCGCCGTCGGCGCCCTGGGGGCGCTGATCCTCGGCCGGGTCCACCCGGACCCGGACGCGCGCTCGCGCTGGCACCTGACCGCCACCGCCACGCTCGGCAAGCTCGGCTCGGCGTGCCTGAACCTGGACGGCACAGGCGACGGCATTCTCCTTCGGAGCTGCTACTCCAAACCCCACGGCCTCGGTCTGGACGGGGCCACCGCGTGGGGCGACTTCTACCTGGGCCTGGCCCTGGCACTCGGCGTCGGTGCCGTGGCGTTCGAGGCCGTCGTCGGGCCCGCCGGCCCCTGACCCTCGTTCCGTACCGACCAAAGGGAGATTCTGGCCATGGAGGCTGCAACCCGCCACGACGTCGTCCGGGTCGACCTGCGCGGCCCCGTCGCGGTCGTCACCATCAGCCGCGCCGCCAAGGCCAACGCGCTGGCCATGGAGCACAAGCAGGCGCTCGCCACCGCGGTGGAGGCCACCGCCGGGCGCGACGACGTCAAGGCGGTGGTGCTGACCGGCGAAGGGGGGCGCTCGTTCTGCGCCGGCAGCGACCTCGCCGAGATGCAGGGCTTCGACGCGGCCGGAATGCACGCCATGCTCGCCGCGGAGCGGGCGATGTACCTGGCCGTCCTGCGCGCGCCGAAGCCGGTCGCGGCGGCGGTCAGGGGCTACGCGCTGGGAGCGGGCCTGAACCTCGTGCTGTGCTGCGACTACGCGGTCGGGTCGACGGACGCGCGGTTCGCCGCGCCCGAGCTCACCCTCGGCGTCACCGACCCGCTCGAGGGCCTGCTGCTGCCATGGGTCGTCGGGCTGGGGCACGCCCGGTCGCTGTACTACACCGGCAGGCGGCTGGACGCCGACGAAGCGCTCCGGCTCGGCGTGCTCCACGAGGTCGTCGACCCGGACCGCTGTCTCGACCAGGGCGTCCAGGTGGCCCAGCGGCTCGGCGAGCTGCCGGGCACCGGCTTCGCGGTCCACAAGCGGCTGCTGCACCGGCTGGTCTCCAGCGGCAACCTGGACGCCGTCATCGCCGAGAGCCACCTGGAGACGAGCCTCCAGTTCGCGAGCCGGGAGACGCCGGAGAGCATCGCCCGCTTCTTGGCGAGGAGAGGCTGATGGAGCGGGCCACCGTCGAGCGCCTGCTCGGGGACGTCGCCAGCCGCCTGTCCCCGGCCGATCTCGAGTGGCTGGCGCGCGAGGCGGCCGCAATCGAGCAACGGTGCCTGGAGCTGGCCGCCGTCGGGACGGCCGACCCGGACGTGGTGCCACTGGTCGTGCCCGACCGCTCCGAGGCGTGAGGATGGAGCCCCGAGAGCTCTCCCTGGCCGCGGCGTGCGAGGCGATGGCCCGAGGGGAGCTGGCAGCGGCCGAGCTGGTCGGCTCCGTCCTGCGGCAGATCGAACGGTACGACCCGGCCGTCAACGCCTTCATCACCGTCCGCCCCCTGGACGAGCTGCTGCGAGAGGGGGAGCGGATCGACCAACGACGGTCGCGTGGCCAGCGCCTCGGCCCGCTGGCCGGCATCCCGGTCGCCCTCAAGGACAACTTCGCCACCGAGGGCCTGCGGACCACGGCGGGATCGCGGATCCTGTCGGACTGGGTCCCAGGCCGGGACGCCGCGGCCGTCCGCCGGCTCAAGGAGGCCGACGCCGTTGTGGTCGGCAAGCTCAACCTCCACGAGTTCGCCGACGGGCCGACCAACGACAACCCGCACTACGGACGGACGGAGAACCCGTGGGCGGTGGGACGCACCCCCGGGGGCTCGAGCGGCGGCGCAGGGGCGGCGCTCGCCGCCGACATGTGCCTTGCCGCCCTCGGGACCGATACCGGCGGCTCGATCCGGACACCGGCGGCGTTCTGTGGGGTCGTCGGCCTGAAGCCCACCTACGGGCTGGTCAGCCGGGCCGGAGTGGTGCCGTTTTCCTGGACCCTGGACCACGCGGGGCCGATGACGCGGGAGGTCCGCGACATCGGCCTGCTGCTGCGGGTCATCGCCGGCCACGACCCGGAGGACCCGGGCTCGGCGCCGGGCCCGCCTGGGGACCCGCTCGACGGAATCGAGCGCGGGCTCGACGGTCTGGTGGTCGGGACCGACACCGGCTACTTCCAGCAGATGATGGAGCCAGGGGTCCGGCGCGTCCTCGACCGGGCGGCGCGGCGGATCGTCGAGCTGGGCGGGGACGTCCGAGCCGTCCAGCTCCCGACGATGCGGGCCGCGCTCCCGGCCGAGCTGGCGATCCTGTTCCCGGAGGCCGCCTCGGCCCACCACCAGCACCTGGAGCGCCACCTCGACGAGTACGGCGAGGACGTGCGGCGGAGCCTCCTGTCGGGTCGCCTGTACCGCGGCGTCGACTACGTCAACGCGCAGCGGGTCCGGGCCCGCCTCCGCCGAGAGCTGGCGGAGGCGTTCCGACAGGTCGATCTCCTGCTCACACCGACGGTCATCCTTGAGCCACCTGTGTGGGGCCAGGAGACCTTCCAGGTGGAGGGCCGGCAGCTCGACCCGCTGAACGGGCTCATCCGCTGTCTGGCGCCCTTCAACCTCTCCGGCAACCCGGCCCTCTCCGTCCCCTATGGCTACGGCGACCGGGGGCTGCCGGTCGGGGTGCAGCTCGTGGGGCCCCACTTCGCCGAGCCGCTTCTGTTGCGGGCGGGACGCGCCCTCGAAGAGGATTTCGCCCCGCAGCGCCGCAAGCCACCACTCGAACTGCTCAGTGCGCCGGGCGCAGCCTCCCCCCGGCCCCACTGAGCGCCCCCTCAGCGGGCGGCCCCGACCAGCCGCTGGAACAGCGCTTCGTAGCCCACGACCATCACCGCGGCGTCGAACCGCCGGGCCGCCTCCGCGCGGACCTTCGCGGGCTCCAGAGCGGCTGCCCGCTCGACCGCGTGCGGCAGGTCGGCCATGCTGCGGGCCAGCAGGCCCGAGGTGCCGTCGCGGACCTGCTCGGCAAGGACCGTCTCCACAAGCCCCACGACCGGCGTGCCGCACGCCATCGCCTCGACCGCCGCCAGCGAGAAGGTCGCCTCCCGCCACGTCGGCGCGAGCAGGCAGCAGGCGGTGGCGAGCAGCTCCCACCGCTCAGGTGGGCTGACCTCGCCGAGGAGCCGGTCGCCGCCGCCGAGCAGCGGGCGCAGCCGCGCCCCCGCCCAGGCCCGCGCGCCGGCTCCCGGGCGGGTGTTGGCCAGCACGACGGGCCGGCCGGCCTGGTGGGCCACGCCGACCGCCTCCTCGACCCCGTAGCCGGGCAGCAGCGGCCCCACGTACACAGCCGGCCCGTCGTGCTCCAGGCTCAGGGGGCGCTCGGCGAACGGGAGGCCCGGCGCGACCACGCCGATGAAGTGCAGCAGCGCCTCCAGCGTGTCGAAGGCGTGGCGGCGCTGCTGGTCGGAGACGGCGACCAGGCCGACGTGACCGGGCTGCGGCACCAGCCCGGCCGTGCCGGCGGCGGGCCCGTAGACGGTCCGGGCCGTCAGCACCCGGTCGGCGGCGGGCAGGTAGCCGGTGCGGGTATGGTCGCCGACGGCATGCACGCCGAGCTGGTCGACGACCTTGCCGGCCGCCTCGGCATGGCGGTGGTCGGCCAGCGCGGCGGGGGCGCGGGGGCCGGCGGCGGGGTCGGTGTCGACGACCGCGTACCGGTCGGCGGTGAGCCCCTGCAGGCCCGCGCCGATGAGGGTGACCTCGTGGCCGCGGTCGGCCAGGCCCTCGGCGAGCCAGCGGACCACGTCCAGGCCGCCGAGCGCCGACGGCGGCACGGTGGCGGTCGGCGGCGCGATCAGCGCGAGGCGCATCGGGGCTGGTTCGTCGGACATGGTTGCCTCCGGAGCTGTGCCCGGCTAGCCTCTCCGGCCCCGAAGGCCAGCGCGATGACACCGTGAGACATCTTGCGACAACTTCGGTAGGATTCCGGTGTGGGCATCGGGAACGAACCGCTCCGCCGGGCCATGCTGCGCGCTGGCTACGACGCGGCTTCCCTCGCGGAGGCCGCCGAGGTCAGCTCGAAGAGCGTCGAACGCTGGCTCGCCGGAGCGACCGCCCCGTACCCCAGGACCCGCTTCCGCGTCGCGGCGCTGCTCGACCAGGACGAGAGCTACCTCTGGCCCGAGCTGGCCGACCGGTCGGCCCTCGCCCGCGCCGAGCTGGTCAATATCTGGCCGCGGCGCACCGACGTTCCCAAGCACCTGTGGACCGAGCTGCTCCGCCAGGCTGAGCGCTCGATCGACCTGCTCGCGTTCGCGGGGCTGTTCCTGACCGAAGAGCACCCCGAATGGCTGCCGACGCTGCGAGCCAAGGCCCAGGCCGGCGCCCGTGTGCGGCTGCTGCTCGGCGACCCGTACGGCCGCCAGCTCGCCGCCCGGGACCAGGAGCAGGCGATCGGTGGCGGCGTCGCCGGCCGGGTCGCCGCGGTCCTCGGCCACTACCGGCCGCTCGGCAAGCTGGCGGAGATCCGCCTGCACGACACGCCGCTGTACAACTCGATCTATCGCTTCGACGACGAGCTGCTGGTCAACGTCCACGTGTACGGGCTGCTCGCCGCCTACACCCCGACGCTGCACCTGCGCAGGGTGGACGGCGCCTACTTCCACACCTACGTGGAGTCGTTCGAGCGGGTATGGGCGTCCGCCCGCCCGCTCGGGCGCCAGCCCGGAGCCCAGGCCCACGCCGAGGCCGGGGTGTGGTGACCCCGAAGAGGCGCCGGGTCGACTACTGGCGCGATCCGGACGCGCCGAGGCCGACCAGCCGCAAGGCGTCCGCCTCGGTCCTCGTGCGGGACGGCGCCGGCCGGGTGCTGCTGCTGCGCCGCCCGGACAACAACCTCTGGACGATCCCGACCGGTGCGGTGAAAAGGGGCGAGACCGTGCCGGAGGCGGCCGTACGGGAGTGCCGCGAGGAGACGGGCCTTCAGGTCGAGATCACCGGCCTCGTGGGGGTCTTCTCGACCCCGGACCACGTGATCGCCTACCTGAAGGGCGATACTGTCAAAGAGGTCCGCCAGCCGATCAACGTCTGCCTGCACGCGCGACCGGTCGGCGGGGAGCTCACCCGCACCGCGGAGGCGGCCGAGGTGGCGTGGATCGCACCGGACGACCTCGGGGGCTACGACCTTCATCCGGCGATCCGGCTCCGCATCGCGCACGGCCTGACCTCGACGGAGCCGTACCTCGGGTAGAAAGGACCCGCATGCCCGACGACCTTGCCTTCATGGATGCCACCGCCCAGGCGGAGCTGGTCGCAAGCGGTCAGGCCTCGCCCCGCGAGCTGGTCGACGCCGCGATCGGCCGGGTCGAGAAGCTCAACGGCGACCTGAACGCGGTGGTCACATCGCTGTTCGAGAAGGCCCGCGCGGCGGCGGAGGCCGAGCTGCCGGACGGGCCGCTCCGCGGGGTGCCGTTCCTGCTCAAGGACCTCGGGGCGCTCTCGCGGGGCGACCCCTACGCCGGCGGGGTGAAGGCGGCCCGCGCGGCCGGCTACGTCGCCGACCACGACAGCGTGGTCACCGAGCGGTTCCGCGCCGCGGGGCTGGTCTGCGTCGGCCGGACCAACACCCCGGAGCTCGGCCTGGTGCCGACCACCGAGGGGGAGGCGTACGGGCCGTGCCGCAACCCCTGGGACACCGGCCGGTCGACCGGCGGGTCCAGCGGCGGCTCGGCCGCGGCGGTCGCGAGCGGCATGGTCCCGGTCGCGCACGCCAGCGACGGCGGCGGCTCGATCCGCATCCCCGCCAGCGAGTGCGGCCTGTTCGGGCTGAAGCCGACCCGCGGCCGGGTGCCGCTGTGGCCCGAAGTGGCCGAGGGGTGGGGCGGCCTGGCCGTCCAGCTTGCGGTGAGCCGCTCCGTGCGCGACACGGCGGCCGTGCTCGACGTGGCCGGCGGGGCCTGCCCGGGCGACCTGCACACCCCGCCGCAGCCCCTGCGGCCCTACCGCGAGGAGGTCGGCGCCGACCCCGGCAGGCTGCGCACCGGGCTGCTGACCACCGCGCCCGACCCGTCGATCCCGACCCACCCCGAGTGCGCCGCCGCGGCCGAGGGGACGGCGCGGCTGCTGGAGTCGTTGGGGCACACCGTCGAGCAGGCATCCCCGCCCGCGCTGGCCGACCCGGACATCACCCAGGCGTTCCTGCCGTGCTACGGCACCTGGACGGCGCTGGAGCTGGACTGGTGGGGCCAGCTCCTCGGCCGGCCGCTCACCGCCGACGACGTGGAGCCGGCCACCTGGGCGGTCGCGGAGGTGGGCCGCGGGGTCAGCGGCACCGAGTTCCTCGCCTCGCTGACCGCGATCCACCACTATTCCGCGCGGGTGCAGCGCTGGTGGGCGGAGGGCTGGGACCTGCTGGTCACGCCGACGGTCTCGGAGCCGCCGCCGGCGCTCGGCGAGTACGCCGCGCAGCCGGACAACGCGTTCTGGCCGGTCACCCGCGCGGTGGTCGAGGTCGCCTACACCATCCCGTTCAACATGACCGGGCAGCCGGCGGTCAGCGTGCCGCTGCACTGGACCGCGGACGGCCTGCCCGTCGGCACCCAGATCGTGGCCGCCTACGGCCGCGAGGACCTGCTGCTGCGCGTGGCCGCCCAGCTCGAGCAGGCGCGCCCCTGGTCCGACCGCCGCCCCCGCGTCCACGCCTGACCCCGTCACCTCGCAATGACCGTCACGGTGGGGCCGAGTCGGCACCGAGCTGTACGCCCTTTTCAGTCATATTGCAAGTATTGTTCCTCATCGCGGAAGTATCCATACTCCTCATGATCCTGGCGAGTCGCGCGGTTTCAGACGGACGACGGGTCTCTCGCCTCCGGTCCGGTGAGCCAGGTACGTGCTGTTCGTCCGTGTGGCGCGAGGAGGCCGGGATGGGTCGCTGGATTCGGGTGCCTGCTGGGATGCTCGCTGGTCGCGCAATATCGCCACGGTCAGGCTCCCGCACCGACCATGCCGGAAATCCTCCAGGTGCAGGCAGCCTGGGCCGCCGCCGCAGCCTGAAGTGCGGAAGTCCAGTCAGAAAGTTACCTTTCGGATTCGAGGAGCGGACGGCGAGCACCGGCTCGGAGCGGCCTCTGCTGTTGGTATACAGGCTGGCGTGGGGTTCAGGTACGAACGAACGCCGAGGTCGGCAGCGTTGCCCGTACCGGCCTGTATGCCGTCGCGGCGGTTGCCTGACGTTGGGTCACGCCTCGGCGAGGGTCTTGTCCCGCAGGTCCTGCACGACCGACAGGCGGTCCTCGGCTTCGATGCGCCGGGTGGTGATCCGGTCGGGGTAGCAGCGTAGGAACATGTTGGTGAAATGGGTGCCGTAGTGGATGTAGTCGCCGCTGGCTGGCTCGGCGAGGGGGCGAATGATGGCGTTGAAGTTAGGTTCGTGGAAGTAGGCCATAGCGTAGCGTTCGCGGGTGTTGAGCTTCACTTTGTGCGGGGTGGACAGCAGCCGGCCGTCGGTGAGGAACTGCAGGATGTCGCCTGGGAAGACGGTCAGGACGCTCGGCTGCGGTGCCACGTACGTCCACGGCTCCTCGTTTTCGTACATGCCGGCCGAACTCTCCGACTCCAGCCAGTTCCGGTTGCGCCGCTCGCCGGCGACTGGCGGCCGGATGAACAGGCCGCCGATGTCGTCCTGGGCGGCGATGACCAGCAGCCCGTAGTCGGTGTGCGCGCCGATGCCCCGGGAGGTCCGCTCGGACAGCGCCGGGAAGCGCAGCACCCGCATGTGGTGCCAGCCGTCGCTGGTGAGCCTGGTCAACGCGTCGATGTCGGCCAGGTCCAGACCCAGAGCCACCAGCCGCAGCAGCTTCTCGCCGATCGAGCCGAGCTGGTCCATGAACGCCTGCATTCGCCGCTTGTAGGCGAGGCTCGGCCACGGCACCGGGCCGTGGCAGGGCCACCGCTCCTGCACCCGCGGGTCGTCGACCGCGACGTCCTCGCAGACGGTGAAGATTTCCGAGTAGTCGGCCTCGCCGGCGGTGACCTCCTCGCCGGAGGCGATGTAGCCGCTGTAGGTGAGGTCGCTGACGTAACGGGCCTTGACCTGCATGGGCAGTCGGAAGAACCGCTGGCTTGCCTCGATCGCGTCCAGGGTGACGCGGCCCTGGGCGGGGTTGGTGGCAACCTGGAGGATCCCGTCGGTCTGCCAGGCGCGCACCAGGTTGTGCGCCAGACGGATGTCGGACTCGGTTCCGCTGACCGTGTCCGGTAAGCGGAACGTCTGGAGGGTGGTCACCATGCCTCCTTCGGATCGATGATCCGTGATGGGCCATACGGGCTATATTCAGCAACGCCCCCGGGTAAGTCAACCGATCGTGACCGCGTGATTGCGCCGAGCGGCCAGAACCGCTCGAACGGTGGTCATGCGCTCCACCGAGCGCTGGGTAGGGGTGCGGACCTGGCCGGCGTCGGCCAAGTGGCGGCTGTCCAGGAACGTGGTTTCCGCCGGCGGGCTGAGCGTCTGCGCGCACATCGCCTCGCCGACCGCCCACGACCTGTTCCAGCGCGCGATCACCGAGAGCGGCCCGTGCACGGCCCCGCTGCCGACGCTGGCCACCGCGGAGGGCGACGGCTCGGCGGTCGCGGCCAGGCTCGGCTGCGGCGATCCCGCCACGCAGGTCTCCTGCATGCGCGCGCAGGCGGTCGCCGACGTGCTCGCGGCGGGCGGGGCGTTCCGGCCCAACGTGGACGGCTCCCTGCTGCCGCAGCAGATCCCAGCGGCCATTTCCTCGGGGAAGCTCAACCGCGTGCCCGTCATCGAGGGCACCAACCACGACGAGGACCGCCTCTTCGTGGCGCTGCAGTTCGACCTGGCGGGAAAGCCGGTCACTGCGGAGCAGTACCCCGCCCTGGTGCAGGCCACGTTCGGGAGCCAGGCGGCGCCGAAGGTGCTCGCAGCCCCAACGGGCCCACCGCGCCGCACTGGCCCCGCTACGCGCCGGCCACCGACCAGTTCCAGTCCCTCGCTCCGGACGCGACCACGCCGGTCACGACCTTCGCCGCCGACCACCACTGCGCGCTCTGGGCGTCCCTGACCTGAACGGACCTGAACGAAAGGGAATCTGAGGTAGCGGCTACGGCGCGCGCCCAATGCGGTCGCCTACCTCAGCCGCGCATCCTCGTGGAAACCGGTGGACACCGACACGAGGAGCAGACGCGATGCTGTACACCTTCGACACTGCCCGCGCCTTCGGGACCGCCCGCGCCGAGCGCCTGCGCGCTGAGGCCGAAGCCGAGCGGCTCCGCCACCCATCGCCCAGAGCACGCCCCCGCGCGGCTGCACGGCCCGCCGTCCGGGTCCGGCTGCGCACGCGGACCGATCACCTGACGCTACTGTAACGGGATGCTGATTGCGCGGGCGGGGCTCAGCCCGGTGATGGTCGGACGAGGCGGTGAGCTGGAGCGGCTCCGGCGCCTGTTCGCCGCCGTCGCCGACCCGCAGGTCGCGCTCGTCAGCGGCGAGGCGGGCGTCGGCAAGACCCGCCTGCTGCGCGAGCTGGTCCTCGGCCTGCCCGACGGCACGGCGGTGCTCGCCGGGCAGGCCGAGGAGGGCGCCATGGGCCGGCCCTACCAGCTCCTGCTGGAGGCCGCCGAGCCGTACCTGGGCGGCTGGTCCGCCGTCCCCGAGCCGCTCGGCGCCCGCCGGGACGCCCTGCGCGTGCTGCTCGCCCCGGTCCTGCCCGACCTGACCCCCTCCGACGAGCGCGACCTGGCCAGAGAGGAGCTGCTGCGCGCCGCGGTCGACCTGGTCTGCCACCTGGTCGGCGGCCAGGACCGTGCCGTGGTGATGTTCGAGGACCTGCAATGGGCCGACGCCGAGAGCCTCGCCCTGTTCGGCCGCCTGGCCACCACGGCCGGGCTCCCCGTGCTGCTGATCGGCAGCTACCGGCCGGGGCGAGCTGGACCGAGCAGCGGCCGAGCTGCTGGAGTACGCGCAGGTGTTCGCAACCCGCGCCGACCGCAAGCAGTGGCTGCTGGCCTGGTCGCACGGGCTCGCCGCGGAGCTGGCCGCCTGGCGTGGCGAGCTGGACGAGGCGGCGAGCCAGCTCGAGGCCGCGCTGGTCCCGTTGGCTGCCGAGCCGTGGGGGCCGGCGCTCAACGCCTGGTACCGCGGCCTGCGTGCGAGCGTGCGCGCGGGGCAGGACCCGACCGCCGCACGCGAGCTGCTGGCCCGCCTCTCCTCGCAGGTCGAGCGCCAGGACCGCTGCCGCCGCGACCGCTCATGGCCGTCGCACCTGGAAGGGGCCCTGCTCGAGGCGGAGGGCGCGTTCGGGCGGGCGCTCGCCGCCTACGAGGACGCGCTGGTCGACCGGGGCCGGCACCGGCCCGCGCCGCTCGTGGCCGACGCGCAGCTCGGGCTGGCCCGCTGCCGCCTCGCCCTTGGCGATGCCGAGACCGCCAGGAGCCACGCGCAGGCCGCGGTCGACCGGCTGGCCCGCTGGCCCGGCTGGCGCAAGGCCGAGGCGGAGACGCTGCTGCGGCGCCTCGGCGGCGGCCCGGCGGTCGACGGCCCGCAGGTCCTGACGCCGCGCGAGCGGGAGGTCGCCGTCCTGGTCGCCGAGGGTCTGAGCAACGGCGAGATCGGCCGCCGCCTGTTCGTCTCCGCCAAGACCGCCTCGGTGCACGTCTCCAACATCCTTGGAAAGCTCGGCATGTCGTCCCGCGCCGAGATCGCCGCCTGGGCCGTCCGCCAGGGCCTCCGCCCAGTCTGAGCACCCCGGCGGTCGGCGGTTCGGCCGGCGGAATAGGGTTGCGCGGCTCTGCGGCATCTGCGTTGATACGGGCCCATGCCAGACGTGGTTGTCCACGACCTTCACAAGACCTTCGTGGTGCCGGTGCGGGAGGCCGGGCTGCGGGCTGCCCTGCGCAGCCTGGTGAGGCGGGAGCACCGCGAGGTGCGGGCGGTCGATGGCATCTCCTTTGAGATCGCCCCTGGTGAGATCGTGGGCTTTCTCGGCCCGAACGGGGCGGGCAAGACCACCACCCTGAAGATGCTGTCCGGCCTGCTGTACCCGACCGCCGGCGAGGTGTCGGTGCTCGGGCACCTGCCGTCGCGCCGGCAGGCGGAGTTCCTCGGGCGCATCACCCTGGTGATGGGCAACCGCAACCAGCTCCAGTGGGACCTGCCCGCGCTCGATTCGTTCGAGATGAACCGGGCGATCTTCGGCCTGCCCGGGCCGGACTTCCGGCAGATCATGCAGGAGATGACGGAGCTGCTCGACATCGGCGACGTGGTGCGCAAGCCGGTGCGGCAGCTCTCGCTCGGCGAGCGCATGAAGGTCGAGCTGGCCGGGGCCCTGCTGCACCAGCCCCGGGTGCTGTTCCTGGACGAGCCGACCATCGGGCTGGACGTGGCCATGCAGCGCCGCATCCGCTCCTTCATCGCCGAGTACAACCGCCGTCACGGCGCGACGATCCTGCTCACCAGCCACTACATGGCCGACGTGCAGGCGCTGTGCCGCCGCGTCATCGTGATCCACCACGGCGGCATCCTGTTCGACGGTGAGCTGCGGGCACTGTCGGACCGGTTCACCTCCCACAAGACCATCAACATCGCGTTGGAGGACCCCTCGGTGGCGCTCGACGGCTACGGCGAGGTGATCGCCCGCGACGGCGCCCGGGTCACCCTGCGGGTCGGCAAGGAGGACACCTCGCTGGTCGCGGCGAGGCTGCTGAACGAGCAGCCGGTCATCGACGTCACCATCGAGGACCAGCCGATCGAGGACGTGATCGAGCAGGTCTTCGCGTCCAGGGAGGCGCTCGGGTGACCGTCCGGGCCCACCGTGGCCGCGCGAGGCGGCTGACCGATTTCTACCTGACGACGATGCGCACGGCCGTCCAGGAGCAGCTCCAGTACCGCGTCGCCAATTACGCCTACATGCTCGGCATGATCACCGAGCCGGTCATCTACCTGGTGGTGTGGTCCACGGTCGCGGCGAGCCAGGGCGGCAGCGTCGGTGGGTTCACCCGCGGCCAGCTCGCCGCCTACTACATCGTATGGACGCTGGTCCGCAACATGAACATCGTGTTCACCCCCTACGGGTGGGAGTGGCGCATCCGCGAGGGGCAACTGTCCGGCATGCTGCTGCGGCCCGTTCACCCGATCCACTACGACCTCGCCTACTTCGCGGGCTGGAAGGTGGTGGTGCTGGTGCTGTGGCTGCCGCTGGCGGCGGTCCTGTCGCTCGCCTTCCACCCGACGTTCGAGGTCAGCCCCGCCAGGGCCGCGGCGTTCCTCGCGGCGATCTGGGGCGCCTACCTGATCCGCTCGATGTTCCTGTGGGTGCTCGGGATGATCACCTTCTGGACCACCCGGGTCAGCGCGGTGTACGCGGTGTACTTCACCATGGAGCTGCTGCTGTCCGGGAGGCTCGTGCCGCTGGCGCTGATGCCGCCATGGGCGCGGTCGCTCGCGAACGCGCTGCCCTACAAATGGACCTTCGGGTTCCCGATCGAGACCCTGGCCGCCCGGCTCACGGGCGCGCAGCTCGTTTCGGGGCTCGCCCTGCAGGCGCTGTGGACGGCGGGCGGGGCGGCCCTGGTCGCCGTGGTGTGGCGGTTCGGGATTCGGCGCTACTCGGCGGTGGGGAACTGATGGGCAGGCTGCTGCGGCCGTTCGCGCTCGCCGCGGTCCTGCTGCGCGTCAGCGCCATGAACGAGCTGCAGTACCGGGCCAACTTCTTCATCCAGCTCTTCCAGTCACTGGTCGCCGTCGCCACCGGGCTCGCGGTCCTGGGCCTGGTGTTCTCCCATACCCGCGAGCTCGCCGGGTGGTCCCCGGCCCAGCTCCTGGCGGTCATGGGCGTGCACGTGCTCATCGGCGGGGTGGTGCGCGCCGCCATCCAGCCGAACATGCTGCGTCTGATCGAGGACGTGCGCGAGGGCAAGCTCGATTACGTCCTGGTCAAGCCGAGGGACGGCCAGCTCCTTGTGAGCATCCGGGAGCTGAGCGTCTGGCAGGGCGTCGACTGCGTGGTCGGCGCGGTCGTGCTGGGTGTGGCCGTGGCACGGCTGGCGGCCCCGGTCGGGGGCTGGCAGGCGCTGGCGTTCGCCGCCGCGGTCGTGCTCGGCGTGATGACGATCTACTGCTTCTGGCTGCTGCTGAGCGTGGGCGCGTTCTGGGTGGTGCGGATGGAGTTCATCGTCGAGCTGTTCGAGGGCGTGTACCAGGCGGGCAGGTGGCCGGTGGGGATCTACCCGGTGGGGCTGCGGGTGCTGCTCACCTTCCTGGTGCCGCTCGCTTTCGCCGTGACCGTGCCGGCGCAGGCGATCACCGGGCTCGCGACCGGCCGGACCCTGCTGGCCGCCGTCGCGTTCACCGCTGCCCTGACCGCCTTCACCAGGTGGGCGTGGAAGCAGGGCCTGCGCCACTACTCCGGCGCCTCCGCCTGAGCCCGCCCGGCAACCGAGGCCAGCTGTGGCGGCTTGAGGTCACGATGCGGAGTTCTGGACATCATGATGTATCATTGTCCGCATGCGAACGACCATCACGCTCGATGACGATGTGGCGGCGGCTGTCGAGCGCCTTCGCCGTGAACGCTCCATGGGACTGAGCGAGGCCATCAACGAGCTCGTCCGCGCAGGTTTGACCATCAAGCAGCCTCGCAGGCCGTTCCGGCAGCGGTCCCAGCCCATCGGCCTGCGGATCGACGTCACCAACGTCGCCGAGGCGCTGGAATTGCTCGAGGGCCCCACCGCACGCTGATGCTCATCGACGCCAACCTGCTCCTGTTCGCCGTCGACGAGTCGAGCCCGTTCCACAAGGCTGCCGCCGCCTGGCTCACCGAGGTGCTCAACGGCCCTCGCCGGGTGGCGGTCCCCTGGCCCGTTCTCAGCGCGTTCGTCCGGATCGGCACCCACCCGCGCGCGTCGGAGCACCCCCTGTCCCCCGAGGAGGCCTGGGGCTACGTCGACCGCTGGCTCGCGTGCGATCCGGTCTGGATCCCCAACCCAACCGACAGGCACGCCGAGATCCTCGGTGGCCTCCTGGTCTCGTACCAGCTTCGAGGCAACCTGGTCAGCGATGCGCACTTGGCAGCACTGGCCATCGAGCACGGCCTGACGGTCTGCTCCGCGGACACCGATTTCGCTCGGTTCTCGGAGGTCCGCTGGATCAACCCGCTCGCGCCCTCCTGACGCGCAGGCTGCGGGCCGAGGCGGGCCGACGTCACGATCCTGCCGGCCGCGGCGCGCGGGCGCCGACCAGGGGCTCCACCTGCCGGAGCAGGTCGTCGACGTCCACCCGGCCGCGGACGGCCGCGGTGGGCACGGGCGGCAGCGGCGGGCCGGGCGGGAGCGTGCCGCCTGTCAGCCGCTCGTAGGCTCGGCGGTACTCGACGTTGGGGGCGTGCTCGTACAGCTCCCGGTACAGGGCCGCGGCCGCCGCCCGGGTCTCGGCCCGGGCTGGGTCGAGCTGGCCCAGGGCGTCCAGGATGGCCGCCCGTTCGGCCGTGCCGGACCAGGAGCGCTCGAGGGCCGCGACCTCCCTGGCGGCGCCGGCGGCCGGCAGGCCGTGCAGCGCGACCCGCAGGCGCAGGGACAGCAGCCGCGCCCGCAGCTCAGTGTCCCGCTCGCCGTGCCGCACCGCGACCGCCAGCGCCTCCTCGTTGAGCGGCTCCGCCTCCTGAAGGCGGCCGCCCGAGACCAGGAGCTGGGCGAGGTCGTGCAGCCATTCGCACAGGAAGTGCGGCGCGTCGAGGGTCCGGGCGAGTCGGATCGCATGCTCGAAGCGGTGCTCGGCGACCCGCACGTCCCCCTGGGCGGCGCCGGTCGCGGCGAGGCTGGCGATGCGGTTGGCCACGCTCGTCCCGTCGCCGAGCTCCGCCGCGATCCGCAGCGCGTGCGCGAAGCAACTGGTGGCCTGCTCGTACTCGCCCCGCTCCCGGTACGGCTCGCCGATGTTGCCGATGATCACCGCGGCCATCTGCCGGTAGCCGATCTCCTGGGCGACGGTCAGCGCCTGCTCGAAGCAGGCCAGCGCCTGCACGTGGTCGCCACGGGTCGCGTAGAGGAGACCCAGGTTGTTCGCCGCGTGGGTCGCGCCGCGGCGGTCGCCCGCCTCGGTGGCCGCCTGCAGCGAGCGCCGCAGCAGCGCCAGGGCGCCGGCGCTGTCCCCGGCGTCAGCGCTGTCCCCCGTATAGACGCGGACGAGACCGAGATGGTCGAAGGCCACGCTCATTCCGGCGAGGTCGCCGGCCTCGGTGGCAATCGCCAGGTGCCGCTCGGACACGGAGAGGGCCTGGGGGTAGGAGCCCTGCTGGATCAGGGCGTAGGCGAGCCGGTCGAGCGTGCGCGACAGCCCCTGCCGGTCGCCGAGCCGCTCGAACGCGTCGGCGGCCGACGTCAGCCACTTGATCGCCTCGGCGTAGGACTGCGTGTACATGAACAGGTCGCCAAGCTCCCGGGCGCCGACCGCGAACAGCGAGCGGTCGCCCGCGCGCCGGGCGGTGCCCAGGGCTCGCAGGTAGGCCTGTTGCGCCTCGCCCCAGTGGCCGGTGAGCTGCCACACAGCACCGAGGTCGACGAGCACACGGCCGGACCCGGGCTCGGGGAGCAACGGCAGCAGGCGCTCGTAGTAGGCGACCGCCGCCTCGTTGGCAAAGGTGGCCTTGGCCGCGTCGGCCGCGGCCTGGAACCAGACCCGCTGCTTGTCGCTTCGGTCCGTGCGCCCGTAGTGGTAGGCGAGGACGTCGACGACCAGCGGCAGCCGCTGTTCGTAGGTCTCCTCGATGTACCCGGCGATGCGCTCGTGCATCTGCTTCTGGAAGTGCCGGGTGAGGCTCTGGTACGTGACCTCCTGGGTGATCGTGTGCCGGAAGCCGTGCTCGGGCTCCGGCGCGGTCGCCCGCAAACGCGTGAGCCGCAGGTCGTCAAGCCGCTGGAGGTGCCGGGTCACCTCCGCGGGCGGCCCGGCGGCCGGGTAGCACGCCGAGATCCACTCGGCCCGGAAGCGTGGCCCCATCACGCTGGCAACCTTCATGACAGCCTTCTCGGACTCGCTGAGCTGGTCGACCCGGGCCATCACCACACGCTGCACGCTGTCGGGCAGGTCGAGGGCGTCACCCCTGCCCGGGCCACGGGCATGGACCAGGCTCAGGAGCTCTTCGAGGTAGAACGGGTTGCCACCGGACCGCTCGACGACCCGGCTGACGGTGTCGCCCGGCAGGTCCCTGCCTGGACCAAAGAGCTGGCGGACTCGCTGCCTGGCAAGCTCCTCGGCGTCGGCGGCGGGCAGGTCCCCGAGGGTGATCCCGGTGAAGTGCGGGAGACGCGAGGCCGCATCCAGGGGGCGAGGTCCCGTGTCGGCCGGGCGGGCGGTGACCACGAACAGCACGGGCCGGTCCACCAGGTTGCGGACAAGGAACTCGAGCAGTGTCTGGGAAGGCTGGTCGATCCAGTGGCAGTCCTCGAGCAGCAGCGCGACCGGGCCCGAGCCCGCCCGCTCGCGCAGCGCCTCGAGCAGGAGCGCGTGGAGCAGCTTGGCCCTGGTCGGCGGGTCGAGCGCGACGGTCAGGTCGCTGTCGAGGACCGGGATGTTGAGGACCGCCGCCAGCAGCGGCGCGCGCTCGCCGAACCGGCGGTCGAGCGCCGTCCGCTGCTCGTCGAAGGAGTCAAAGCGATCCAGCCCGAGCAGGTCACGCCAGATCGAGCGCCACACGAGGTAGCTGAAGGCCGGGCTGAGCGAGCGGCAGGTGCCGACATACGTGGAGAAGCCACGCCGCCTGGCCAGGCTCAGGGCTTCCGTGGCAAGTCGCGACTTGCCGATGCCCGGCTCTCCCCTGACGCCGAGCACGGCGCCCCGCCCGGCCGCGACCCCCTCGACCAGCTCCCGGATCCTCCGCAGCTCCGTTCGCCGGCCGACCAGCACGGGCGCGGCCGACGGCGACGCGGAGGTCTGGGCCCGGTCGCGGATGTCCCGAACGGCCCACACGTCGACCGATTCGCTCTTGCCCTTCACCGCTATCGGCCCGAGATGGCTCCCAACGGCCGCCCCGTGCGCCCCCTCCCAGGTGGCGCGGTCCACCAGCGCCTGCCCTGGCGCGGCCGCCTCCATCAGGCGGGCGGCGAGGTTGACCGGGTCGCCGACGATGGCGTACTCGCGGCGGGCGTCCGAGCCGACCTCACCGCACCAGACGCAGCCCGTCGTCACGCCGGCCCGGAACGGCCCGCCCGGCAGCCCCAGCAGCTCGACGCAGCAGCGCACGGCCTGCTCCTCGTGGTCCTCGTGGCCGACGGGAGCGCCGAAGGCGACCACGAGGAGGCTGCCTTTGTCGCCGATGTTCACCTGGCGCAGGTGGCCGCCCCACCGGTCGATGACGCGCACGGCGGTGGCCACGTACCGCTGCAGCCGGTCGACGGCGCCGGGGTGGTCGCTGACCAGGTCGGGGAACCCGATGAAGGCCATCGTCACTGTGCGGTGCTCGTTGACGAGGCCGGCCTGGCCCCGGCGGATCCGCTCGGCGATGGCCGGGTGGAGGAATGCGGGCAGGCGCTCCGCGGCCGCCGCGGCCGCCGCTGCCGCCGCTGCGGCCGCGGCCGGTGGGCGTGGAGCCGCCCGCCGGGGACGGGTGGACAGGCGGGCGGCAACGGCCGCGGCGCCCGGCCCACGCGCCAGCTCGATGCCGTGACCGCCGACGAGGAGCGTGGCATCGACCACCACCTGGCTCCTGGCGGCGCGGCGCTCCGCGGCCAGGGCGCGGTCGACGGCCTCCCCCGCCAGGACGTGCTCGAGCCGCGTCGCGGGGTCGCCGACGACGGCGACGAGCACCCGACCGGCACCGAGTCCCGCCCGCATGGCCAGCGAGAAGCTGCCCGCCCGCGTCCTGACGGTCTGGAACCCGCGCGTCGCCGCCTGCATGTCGAGGGCGCACTGGACCGAGCGCCGCACGGTGCCGACCCGCGCCTGGGCCCGTAACGGGAACAGACAGGTGACCGCGTCGCCGGCGAAGTTGGCGATGGTTCCGCCGTACCCCGCGACCAGACCGGTCATCCGCGCGAAGAAGCTGTTGAGGACGTCGCTCAGCTCCTCGGTGCCGGAGGGTCCGGCGCCGGCCAGCGCCGCGCTCATCGGTGTGAAGCCGACGATGTCCGCGAACAACACGACGGCGTCGGCTCGCTCGACGAAGGGAGGCGCTCCGGCAGAGTCGGCGAGCAGCCGCACCGCGTAGTCGGGAACGAAGGACCGGTACGTCATCGCGCACCTCCACGCAGCGGAGGGCTCAGCAGATGTACGAATTTCCAGGGGCCGCTGATGATGGCTACCGTAACAGACAGCCGGGGCGAATTCCGCCACCGACCCAGAGTGGGGGGAAACCAATATGGGGAACGACAGCTACCAGAGTGGCAGTGATGTCGGCGTCCAGGTCCTTCTGGTCGCGCGAGACGGCATCCGCTTCCAGTTTGTCGGCCTCCGCAACCGCTTCGACGCAGGACCGCCCCAAGAGGCGCTGCCTCCCCGGCACCTGTGGGTCCAGGCCGCCTCGCCGCCGCCCGACCGGGTCGACAGCCGCCCCTGGTACGCGCCGTACGAGCGGGAGAGTGGCGTCCCGTGGCTCGTGCAGGGCTCGGACGAGGAGTCCTCCTCCTACAAGAAGCCCCCCAAGCTGGGCGAGCCCGACGCGGGCACGATCGTGCTCGACCAGCAGATCACGGCCGCCTTCCAGTGGGCGAGGGAGGCTGACTTCGCCCTGGCGGAGGTCGGCGACCCGATGGGCTTCCTGAGCAACGAGTACGACCAGCCGGACGGCCGGGTCGGCGTGGACTTCTACGGGGAGTACGAGCTGGCCTGGGTCAGGCCCCTGCGCGAGGACGCATGGGTGGCGCTCAGCTTCGACCGCTTCGACCCCGACGCCTACAGCGCAGCATGGCTCGTGCGGGTCACCGACGCCTGGCTCTTCAGGCCGCCAGAGCAGCCGGACCCAAAAGCGCCTGCCGCGAGCTGACCGGCGCACCGACCTCGCGGCCCGCCGAGCACCACGGCGCCGTGGTGCCTCGGGACACGGTCGCCGGGCTCACAGGGTCGGGGACGCGGGCGCGGTTCGGGAAGATGCTCCCCGGCCTCAAGCCGTACCAGGTGCCGAAGAAGCTCATCGACAAGCTGGCCACGCGCATGCGGGAGCCGGACGGCGGGGAAGACGGCGCCCTCGACCACCCGGACCTGCCGGCCGGCTACACGTACTTCGGGCAGTTCCTGGACCACGACCTCACCTTCGACCCGACCTCGAACCTGCGGCGGCCAAACGACCCGGAGCGGCTCGAGGACTTCCGCACGCCCCGGCTCGACCTGGACGCGGTCTACGGCAGCGGGCCGCTGGACGTGCCCTACCTGTACGACCAGGCGACCGGGCCCCGTGGCGCGCTGCTGCTGGTCGGCGATAGCCGCGCCCAGTTCGGGGCCGGCTTCGCGGCCGAGGACCTGCCCCGCAACGTCCAGGGGCGGGCGCTGATCGGCGATCCCCGCAACGACGAGAACGCGATCGTCGCGCAGCTTCACCTCGTCTTTCTGAAGTTCCACAACCGCGTCGCGCGGACGCTCCTGGACGGAGGCCACGCCGGTCGCCGGTCGGGCTCGGGGTCGGGGTCGGGCTCGGGCGATCCCGCCGAGGTCTTCCGCGAGGCGCAGTGCGTCGTCCGGTGGCATTACCAGTGGATGGTCGTCAAGGACTTCCTGCCCCGGATCCTGCCGGAGGGACTGGCCGACCAGCCGCGCTTCTTCCGCTTCGACGGCGAGCCCTTCATGCCGGTCGAGTTCTCGGTCGGCGCGTACCGCTTCGGCCACAGCCTGGTCCGGCCTGAGTACGAGCTGAATGCGCGGGCCGTCGACGTCCAGCTCTTCTCAGCCCACCCTGACCCCCTCGACGCCGGCCATCTCGGCGGGTTCCGGCCGCTGCTCGACCGGCTGGTCATCGACTGGAGCCTGTTCCTGGAGCTGGGGGGCGCGCAGCCACAGCGCGCCAGGCGGCTCGACCGCGGGCTGGCCGGGCCGCTGACCAGCCTGCCCGAGGACGTCGCCCCGCCGGGGGACGCCGGCCGCTCGCTCGCCTGGCTCAACCTGGTGCGCGGCCGGTCCATGGGCCTGCCGTCCGGCCAGGACGTGGCGAGGGCGCTGGGCGTGCGACCGCTGGCCGACCGCCACCTCGGGCTCGGCGGCGCGCCGGCGCCGCTCTGGTACTACGTCCTGGCGGAGGCCGAGACGCTCGGTGGGGGCCGGCGGCTCGGCCCGGTCGGCGGCCGCATCGTCGCCGACGTCATCCTCGGCCTCCTGGACGCCGACCCCCAGTCGTTCCTCACGGCGGACCCGGGCTGGACCCCCTTCCTCGGTGCCGAGCCGGGCCGGTTCTCCCTCGCCGACCTCGTCGCCTACGCGACCGACGGGCGCTACGGTCCGGCGATCGCGGGCGGGGTGTGACGGTACAGGCCCTTGGTGACCGTGTAGGCGCGCTTGTCCAGCTCCAGCGACTCGGTGCGGACCTTCGCCAGGGCCGCCGGGCTGAGCCGCACGACCTTGACCAGCACCAGCACCTCCGCCTCCGGGTCGCCCACTGCGCCCACCCGGATGTTGCCGACCCCGGGCGCGTAGTACTTGAGCTGGTGGGCGTCGCCCGGCTCGAGCGGGTTCCACTCGTCGATCAGCAGCACGTTGTCGTAGCAGTTGACGGGGACGCAGTTCCTCAGGCCGGTCCTGGCCACCTTTGCCCGGTCGGAGAAATCGATCTCGGGCGCGAAGCCCTGGAGGTAGCTGGACGTCCCCACCCGCGGGCTCGCCCGCATCAGCACGCCCGGCCTGGCGCCCTGCAAGCCGGAGATCCAGGTGTCCGGGGCCCCTTTGAACTTGCCGTCCTCGTACACCTCCGGGTACTCGCCGAGGAGCCAGACGTTCCCGTCGTTGTCCTGTGCCTGGAAGGCGAGCTCCGACTCCTCCAGTTGGCCTTTGTTGACGTCCTGGTCCCAGAGGACCGCGGTGCGCACGCCGTCGACCACCTTGGTCAGGTCGGTGACCGTGGTCACCACTTGGTGGGGCACGCGTCCCTGCCCCCGGTTCGAGCGTCCCTCCAGGATGTACTGCGTCCCCGGGACCAGCGGGTACCACCGGTTGTCGACCTTGGCCGCGGCGGGGAAGCTGCCGCGGTCGAAGTCCTTCTCGGTGACCGCTTTCGCCTGCTGCGTCGTGCCGGTGGAGGGCGCCTGGGCGCTGGTGGTGCTGGTGCCCGGGCCGCAGGCACTGAGCACGAGCGCCAGCACCGTCGCAGCCGCCACAGCCGTCCCGGCCCCGGCCCCGGAGCCGCCGCCAAGACGTCGCATCTCACTCGCCCTGCCGCGTCTGGTCATGGTGCCCCCCTCGTGGCGGATCCCCCGCGCCTGCCGAAACGCAGGTACAGGGACGGTACGACGAACAGATTGAGCAGGGTCGACGTGACCAGCCCCCCGAGGATCACGACGGCCAGCGGGTGCTCGATCTCGTGCCCGGGGATCTGGCCGGCGGTCACCAGGGGCACGACGGCCAGCCCCGTCGCCAGCGCGGTCATCAGGATCGGCGACAGCCGCTCCCGTGCGCCCCGCAGGACGAGCCCGGGACCGAAGGCCTCGCCTTCGTACCGCTCGAGGTGCTGGAAGTGGTTGATCATCAGGATGCCGTTGCGCGCGGCGATCCCCATCACTGTGAAGAACCCCACCAGCGAGCCGAGCGAGATCACCCCGCCGCCGATAGACGCCGCCAGCACGCCGCCCACCAGGGCCATGGGCAGCGTCAGGATGCTCAGCGACGCCAGGCGCCAGCTCCCGAAGGACGCCTGCAGGAGGAGGAAGATCCCGAGCGCCGCGGCAACCGCGAAGACCAGCAGGTGCTTCTGGGCAGCCTGCCGCTCGGCGTACTCTCCCAGCAGCTCCGCGTCGTAGCCACGCGGGAACTTGACTGTGTCGAGGCGATGCTCGGCGTCGCTCACCACGGAGCCGAGATCGCGCCCGCGCACGTTGGCGCCGACGTCGATGCGACGCGAGCCGGCGTCGCGCTCGATGACGTTCGGGGTCGGCTTGATGCGCACCTGGGCCACGTCGCCCAGGCGCACGTGGCCGCCGCCGGGCGTGTCGATCGGCAGGTCGCGAATGCTGGTCAGGCTCTGGCGGGTCCTCGGCGTGCTCCACACCTGCACGTCGTAGGCCTTCCCGCCCCGGAAGATGTCGGCGACCTCCTCGCCCGACACCAGCGTGGCGGCCGCCCGGCGGACGTCGCCCGGCTTGATCCCATGGCGTCTGGCCGCGGCGAGGTTCACCTCGACGTCCACCTGTGGCACGTCGACCTCGAAATCCGCGTGCGCCTCCACGACCCCGTCGACCTGCGCGAGGACCCGCCGCACCTGCTCGGCCTTGCTGCGCAGCACCCCGAGGTCCTGGCCGTAGATGCGCACGACGAGCGCTTCGCTGGTCCCCGTCAGCACCTCTTTGATCCGCTCGTTCAGATAGGTCTGCACGTCGGTGTAGAGCCCGGGGTAGCCCTCGACGACGTGCTGGATGGAGCCCAGCGTCTTGTCGTAGTCGGCCTTGGGGTCGACGCTGACCCAGTTCTCACCGGCATTGACGCCGACCACTTCATCCGCCAGCAGGGCCTGGCCGATGTGGGAGCCGAAGTTGCGGACCCCTGGGATGGCCCGCAGCTCACGACTGCCTCGCTCGACCATCCGCACCTCTTCGGGGTGGGAGGTGCCGGGCAGCGTCACCCAGTGCATCAGGAAGTCCCGCTCCTTGAACGTGGGGAACAGCGACTCCCCGAGGAACGGCACCGCCGCCAGGCCGGCCACCACGACGACGGCGACGGTTGCGTAGGCCCACCGCGGCTGCTGGACGACCCGGGCCAGCACCGCGGTGTAGCCACGCTGCAGCCAGCCCACCAGCGGGGACTCGCGGCGCTCCAGCGGCGCCCCCGACAGCAGCAGCAGCGCCAGCGCCGGCGTCACCGTCAGCGCCACCAGCA
>WNGF01000400.1_pt1 | contig 89721 bp, 83 predicted proteins | sample 5400641 | NCBI WGS metagenome assembly WNGF01 (sample SAMN13153371, study PRJNA577476) | soil metagenome | isolation source: 80 cm soil or saprolite under grassland replicate 2 | place: USA:California | collected 2016-06-15 | reverse complement strand
CGGACCCGCCTCCGATACACTCGCCACCTGCCAGGGAGCGGGAGCACGCTCCTCCAGGCGCCCAGCCCGAGTGGCGTAGTGGTAGCGCAGCCGCCTCGTAAGCGGCAGGTCGGGGGTTCGAGTCCCCCCTCGGGCTCCCGGTACCGCCCCTGACCTGCGGGGCCACTGGTCGGCCGCGGGGCCGGTCCTTGTCGTCAGGGTGCCGACTCCGCTTGCAGGGACGCTATCTGGTCGTCGTCGTAGCCGAGCCAGCGGAGGATGGCGTCGGTGTGCTCGCCGACCGCGGGGACCGGGTCCATCCGCGGCTCCCGGCCCGCCACGATGACGGGCGGCAGCAGCGCCTGGACGGGTCCGGCCGGGGAGCCCACCGCACGCCAGCGGTTGCGGGCGGCGAGCTGCCGCGTGGCGAACGGGGCGGCCACCGCCTGCTCGACGGCGACAACGGTGATGCCCTCGAGCGGCAGCACCTAGAACGACCTCGGCAGGCCGAGCACGTGCTCGCCGACGTAGGCCAGCACGAGGTTGGTGGAGACCGGGGCGATCTGGTACAGGCGCGTCTCCCGGAACTTCCGCTCGACGTCGTACTCCACGTCGAAGCCATAGCCGCCGTAGGTCTGCATGGCCACATTCGCCGCCGCCCAGGAGGCGTCGGCCGCGAGCAGCTTGGCCATGTTGGCCTCGGCGCCGCACGGCTCGCCCAGGTCGAACAGCTCGGCCGCGCGGAAGCGCATGAGGTCGGCCGCCTCGACGTCGATGTGGGCCCGGGCGATCGGGAACTGGACCCCCTGGTTCTGCCCGATCGGCCGGCCGAACACTTCGCGCTCCCCGGCGCGGCGGGTCGCCCGCTGGACGAACCAGCGCCCGTCGCCGATGCACTCGGCCGCGATCAGGATCCGCTCAGCGTTCATGCCGTCCAGGACGTAGCGGAACCCCCGCCCCTCCTCGCCGATGAGATTGCCGGCCGGGACCTCGAGGTCGTGGAAGCGCAGCCGGTTGGTCTCGTTGTTGACCATGGTGCTGATCGGCTCCACCTCGAGGCCCTTGCCGATCGCCTTGCGCAGGTCGACCAGCAGCACCGACAGCCCCTGGCTCGGCTTGCGCACCCGCTCGAGCGGGGTCGTGCGCACCAGCAGCACCATGAGGTCGGAGTGCTGCACGCGGGAGATGAAGACCTTCTCGCCGTTGACCACGTAGCGGTCGCCGCGGCGCACGGCGGTGGTCCTGAGGTGCGTGGTGTCGGTCCCGGCGACCGGCTCGGTCACGCCGAAGGCCTGGAGACGCAGCTCGCCGCCGGCGATCCTGGGGAGGTACGCGCGCTTCTGGGCCTCGGAGCCGTGCCGCAGCAGCGTGCCCATCGTGTACATCTGGGCGTGGCAGGTGCCGGCGTTGCCGCCGGAGCGGTTGACCTCCTCCAGGATCACCGACGCCTCGGTGAGGCTGCGCCCCTGCCCGCCGTGCTCCCGCGGGATGAGCGCGCTGAGGAACCCGGCCTCGGTCATGGCCTCGAGGAACGCCTCGGGATAGGCGCGCCGGCGGTCCATCTCCCGCCAATAGCTGCCCGGGAAGCGCCGGCAGAGCCGGCGCACGGCCGCGCGCAGCTCAGGATGCGCCTCGTTCACGTCACCGCCGTTCGCCGCGAGGTTGTCTGAAGCAAAAGGGTATCTCCCCGACTTCTCCCGCTCGGGGTACGGATGTTGGGCATATACCTCTGAGACACGTGTTCCCGAGCGCCCGCGTGACGCGGTGGGAGGAGGGCCCAGGTGAAGGTGGCTGATCGTTCGACGCTCCGGCGCCGGTCGTGGCGCGTGGCGGGAGTGGGCATCATGGCGATCGTCGCGCTGCTTGCTTCTGCGTGCAGCGGCCGCAGCTCGTCATCGGGGGCCGGGTCGCAGGGCGGCCAGGTCCAGGTCGGGCTGATCACCAAGACCGAGACCAACCCGTTCTTCGTCAAGATGAAGGAGGGCGCCTCCAAGGAGGCGGCCGCCAAGGGCGCCAAGCTGCTGACCGCCGCCGGCAAGTTCGACGGCGACAACGCCAGCCAGGCGACCGCGATCGAGAACATGGTCGCCGCCGGGGTGAAGGGGATCCTCATCACCCCGAGCGACACCAAGGCGATCGTGCCCTCGATCCAGAAGGCCCGGGACAAGGGCGTGGAGGTCATCGCGCTCGACACCCCGACGGACCCGCAGAGCGCGGTCGACGCGCTGTTTGCGACCAACAACTTCCAGGCAGGCGTGCTGATCGGCAAGTACGCCAAGGCGGCCATGGGCAGCAAGCCCGCCAGGATCGCCACCCTCGACCTGGCGCCGGGCATCACCGTGGGCATCCTGCGGCACAACGGCTTCCTGTCCGGCTTCGGCGCCGCCACCGTCGACCAGAGCGCCACCAACCTCGTGACCGCCCCGCAGGTCGCCTGCAGCCAGGACACCCAGGGCGACCAGGCCAAGGGTCAGACAGCCATGGAGAACTGCCTGCAGAAGGACCCGAGCATCAACCTCGTCTACACGATCAACGAGCCTGCCGCGCTCGGTGCGTACACCGCGCTCAAGGCGGCCGGCAAGCAGAACGGCGTGATGGTCGTCTCGGTCGACGGCGGCTGCACCGGTGTGACGGCGGTGCAGGACGGCAAGATCGCCGCGACCTCGCAGCAGTACCCGTTGAAGATGGCCAGCGAGGGCGTGGATGCGGTGGTCGACTTCGCCAAGAGCGGCCAGAAGGCGTCCGGCTACACCGACACCGGCGTCACCCTCATCACGGGCAAGCCGCAGCCTGGCGTCAGCTCCAAGGACGTCCAGTTCGGGCTCGCCAACTGCTGGGGCTGAGAAGGAACCCTGATGAGGAGCCCTGCCACCACGCCCGAGCAGCTCGAGGCAGGTCGTGAGGCCGCCCCCTCGTTCCTGTCGCGTGCGCTCGCCCTGTCCACCGTCGGACCGCTGATCGCGCTGCTGCTCGCGGTCGCGTTCTTCACCGCCCGGACGGACCGGTTCCTGACCGGCGCCAACCTGTCGCTGGTCGTGCAGCAGGTCATGGTCGTCGGGACCCTGGCGATCGGGCAGACGCTGGTGATCCTGACCGCCGGGATCGACCTGTCCAACGGCGCCGTGATGGCGTTCGGGTCGATCGTGATGACCAAGCTCGCCGTGGCCAGCGGCATCAATCCCTTCGTGGCGATCGCGCTCGGGATCCTGGCGTGCGTCGCCTTCGGCGCGTTCAACGGCACGCTGGTCACCTCGCTGCGGCTGCCCCCGTTCATCGTCACGCTCGGCACCCTCAACATCGCGTTCGCGCTCACCCACATCTACTCCAACGAGCAGACGATCTCGAACCTCCCCTCGGCGCTGACGTTCCTCGGCAGCACCTTCACCATCGGCCAGACCGACGTCACCTACGGGTCGGTGCTGATGCTGGCCCTGTTCGTGGCGGCGTGGTTCGTGCTGCGCCAGACCGGTGCGGGCCGCCACGTCTACGCGGTCGGCAACAATCCCGAGGCGGCCAGGCTGACCGGCATCCGCACCCGCCGGCTGCTGCTCGGCGTGTACGGCACCGCCGGCCTGGTCTACGGCATCGCGGCCCTGCTGCTGGTCGCCCGGACCAGCGTCGGCGACCCCCAGGCGGGCCAGACCGACAACCTCGACAGCATCACGGCGGTCGTGCTGGGCGGCACCAGCCTGTTCGGCGGGCGGGGCAGCGTGATCGGCACGCTGATCGGCGCGCTCATCGTCGGGATCATCCGCAACGGCCTGCAACTGCTGGGGGTCCGCTCGATCTACCAGGTGCTCATCACCGGCATGCTGGTGATCCTCGCCGTCGCCGTCGACCAGCTCGCCCGCAGGAGGCAGAAGTGACCGTCACCGACCGGCAACCGGCCCGATCGCCCTCGACGACCCCGGTGATGGAGGCGCGCGGCCTGGTCAAGCGCTACGGCCAGGTGACCGCCCTGGACCACGCCGACTTCGAGCTGCTGCCCGGCGAGATCCTGGCCGTCATCGGCGACAACGGCGCCGGCAAGTCCACCCTCATCAAGGCGCTGTCGGGCGCCCTCGTCCCCGACGAGGGCGAGATCCTGCTCGACGGCACCCCGGTGCGCTTCCACGGCCCGCTCGACGCCCGCCGCCACGGCATCGAGACCGTCTACCAGGACCTGGCGGTCGCGCCCGCGCTCGACATCGCCGACAACCTGTTCCTCGGCCGCGAGCTCCGGCGCCGCGGCGTCCTCGGCTCACTGTTCCGCATGCTGGACACGCGGCGCATGCAGGCCGAGGCGCGCGGCCACATGCAGGACCTCAAGATCGGCATCCGGTCGATGCGCCAGGCGGTCGAGACCCTCTCGGGCGGCCAGCGCCAAGGCGTCGCCGTCGCCCGCAGCGCGGCCTTCGCCCGCCACGTCGTGATCATGGACGAGCCCACCGCCTCGCTCGGGGTCAAGGAATCCCACATGGTCCTCGACCTTATCCACAAGGTCCGCGACCGCGGCCTGCCGGTCATCCTGATCAGCCACAACATGCCGCTCGTGTTCGGAGTGGCCGACCGCGTCCACATCCAGCGCCTCGGCCGACGGGTCGCCGTGGTCAACCCGCACGACTTCAGCATGTCGGACGCGGTCGCGATCATGACCGGCGCCATGGCGGGCGAGGAGGTCTCCCGTGGCTGAGGACGAAACCACCCGGCGGCCGGATCGACAGGCCGCCGCGGCGCTCCTGCGCCTATCTGCGTTGACCATGGTGCTTGGTACGCAATCTTACTGATTCCGAAGAGCGCGGTTATAGCCAAGACTCACCGGGTCGCTCGCAGTGTGCAAGCTGACCCCAGTGCCCGGATCCGGCCCCCAGTCGGGTCCGGCGACTGGCGTGAAAACGTGTTCGTGAGTGGGAGTCGTGATGCGCAGACTTGTCCTGCTACTCGCGCTGTCGATGGTGGCGACGATTGGGTCCCTGCCTATCGTGAACAGCGCCGGGGCGCTGGAGGAGGCGACCGTCGTCGCCAGCACGTCCTCGACCTGGCAGACCAACGGGACCGTCAGGGCCCTGGCGTACGCCAACGGCGCGGTCTATCTCGGAGGCGAGTTCACGTCGGTGCGCCCGCCCGGGGCCGCCGCCGGCACCGGCGAGGTGCCGCGCAGCCACATCGCCGCCTTCGACGCGAGCACCGGCGCGCTGCTCCCGTTCAGCCACACCCTGGACAACCGGCCGATGGTGCTGACGGCCTCGCCCGACGGCAGCCGCGTCTACGCCGGTGGGGACTTCCTCACGGTCGACGGCAAGAGCCGGTCCCATCTCGCGGCGTTCGACACCGCGACCGGCGCGCTGGCGAGCTGGGCGCCCAAGACCAACGGCGGTGTGAGAGGCGTCGCGGTCCACGGCAACACCGTCTACGTCGGCGGCACCTTCACCACGCTGGGCGGCAGCACCCGGCAGAACCTCGGCGCGGCGGCCGCGGACACGGGCGCCCTGCTGCCGTGGGCTCCGAAGGCCGACGCCACGGTGTTCCGGGTGGCGGCGGCGCCGGACGGCACCAGGGTGTTCGTCGGCGGCTACTTCAGCCTGCTCAACGGCGCGAGCCGGCGCGGCACCGGCTCGCTCGACCCCGTCACCGGGGCCAACGAGCCCTGGGCGTCCGCCAACGTCCTGCCCTCGCACAGCGGCACCTGCACTTCGGATATAAAGGACGTCAAGGTCGACCAGAGCAATGTCTACTTCGCCGCGGAGGGCACCGGCGGCGGCTGCTTCGACGGCACCTTCGCCGCCAGGCAGAGCGACGGCGCGCTGGTCTGGAAGAGCGACTGCCTGGGCGCCACGCAGGCGATCGAGGTGCTCGGCGGCTTCCTCTACAAGGGCTCGCACGCCCATGACTGCAGCAAGGCGGGCAGCTTCCCCGAGGTCGTGCGGGTCGGCTCCGCCCATCGTCACCTGCTCGCCCAGCGTCTCGGCGACGGCTCCATCGGGCCCTGGTGGCCCAACACCAGCGGCAACCCGCTCGGGCCGTTCGCCATGGCCACGGACGGCAAGCAGCTCTTCGTCGGCGGCGACTTCCTCAGCGTGAACAACCATGCGCAGCAGGGCTTCACCCGCTTCGGGGGGCCGCCGGACCTGGCCAGGCCACGGCAGCCGACGATCCTCAAGGCCTCCAGCGTCACGTCCGGGCAGGTGCGGCTGGTGTGGCTGGCCACCACCGACGACGACGACGAGCAACTGGTCTACCGGGTGTACCGCGACGGCGCCACCACGCCGGTCTTCACCAGCCCGGTGGTCCGCTCGACGTTCTGGATCCGGCCCAACCTGAGCTTCACCGACAGCGGCCTCGCGCCGGGCTCGACGCACACCTACCAGGTCGACGCGATCGAGGCCAAGGGCACCAACAAGAGCTCCAAGTCGGCGCTCGCCTCGGCGACGGTGGCGACCGTGAACGCCTCCTACGCGAACACGGTCAAGGCCGACGTCCCGTTCCTGTACTGGCGCCTGGGCGAGCTGTCCGGGACCACGGCGGCCGACTCGTCCGGCAACAGCCGCACGGGCGGCTACCACGGCTCGGTCGTCCTGGGCCAGACGGGAGCGATCGTCGGTGACACGAACAAGGCGGTCAAGCTCGCGACCACGTCGCTGACCAACGCGTTCGTGAGCTCGAGCAGCCTGCTCGTGGGCTCGCAGAGCTACTCGGTCGAGCTGTGGTTCAAGACGACCACCACCGTCGGCGGCAGGCTGGTCGGGTTCGGCAACTCGCAGACCGGCATCTCGACCAGCTACGACCGGCACGTCTACATGACCAACGACGGCCGGCTGGTCTTCGGCGAATGGGTCGGGGCCCCCCAGACGATCGCGACCACCGGCCACTACAACAACGGCGCCTACCACCATGCCGTCGCCACCTTCGGCGGCGACGGCATGGCGCTGTACGTCGACGGCGCGCTTGCCGGGACCAATACCGCCATCAACATCGCGCAGCAGTTCAACGGCTACTGGCGGGTCGGCGGCGATAACCTGAACAACTGGCCCTCCAAGCCCACGACCCGCTACTTCAACGGCACCGTGGACGAGGCCGCCGTCTACAACGGGGTCCTCACCGCCAAGCAGGTCGCCGACCACTTCTCGCACAACCACGCCTGAGCACCGGCACGGCGCGGCCTGCCCACGGCGGCAGGCCGCGCCCAGGCCGGGGCCGGCAACCGTGGGCGCCCCGCCGGCTGCCGTGGGACCCCGTTGCTACCATCGAGCCATGACGCGTCGGGCATGGCTGCTGTTCGCCGCGGTCTCGCTGCTCTGGGGCGTCCCCTACCTCTTCATCAAAGTCGCGGTCGCGGAGCTCCCGCCGGTGACCGTGGTGTTCGTCCGGGTCGCCCTGGCCGCGCTGCTGCTGTGGCCGGTCGCGGTGCGGCGCGGTGCGCTGCGGGGGCTGCGCCGCCGCCTGCCGCAGCTCGTGGTGCTGTCGCTGCTGGAGATCACCGTCCCGTTCCTGCTCATCAGCATCGGCGAGCAGCGCATCGCCTCGTCCCTTGCCGGGCTGCTGATCGCCGCGCTGCCGCTGTTCGTCGCGCTGCTCGCCCTGCGGTTCGACACCGCTGAGCGGGTGAGCGGGCTGCGCCTGTTGGGCCTGCTGCTCGGCCTCGGCGGGGTCGCCGCCCTGCTGGGGATCGACGTCGGCGGCGACAAGGCGCAGCTCTTCGGCGCCGCCGTCGTGCTGCTCGCGACGTTCTCCTACGCGGCCTCCACGCTGGTGGTCAAGCGCGTCTTCTCCGGCGCCCCCATGCTCGGCGTGGTCACCGTCGCGACCACGATCGCGGCGGTGCTGCTCGCCCCGGTGGTGGTGGCCGTCACCCCGGCGCGCCTGCCGAGCCTGCCCGTCGCCCTGGCGCTGGCGGGCCTCGGCGTGCTGTGCACCGCCGCGGCCCTGCTGGCCTACTTCGCGCTCATCGTGGAGGCCGGCCCGAGCCGTGCCGCGGTCGTCACCTATCTCAACCCCGCCGTGGCGGTCGCCCTTGGCGTCGCCGTCCTCGACGAGCCGCTCACCGTCGCCGTCATCGCCGGCTTCCTGCTGATCATCGCCGGCTCGTGGCTGTCGACCCGCCCGGCGGCACACGCCGTCCGCGCCCCGGCCGGCCGCTGAGCGAGGGAAGTCAAAAGAGCCGGCGCATCAGACGCAGCGGATAAAGAACCTGCTATAGTCGTAGTTTCGACCGTCACGCGCGCATAAAAATAGACTGAGGAAAATCCGTCAAGAAAATGATAGCCAATTCGGAGGTCGTTGTCAAGCACGCCGTGACGGCCACGACCGACGACCGCGGCGAGGAGCAGGGAGCGAGATGGACGGCACACCGTCAGAGCGGCTGGAGGCGGGCGACCCGCGAGTGGGCCGGTGCGGGCCGGCGGAGCTGGAGCGGGAGCAGGCGTACGTGTCCATGCTGTACGAGCGGCTGGACCGGCTGCGCGAGCACACGCGCGCACGGCTCGCGCGAGCGCTCCGGCAGGACGGCGGCACCCGGCAGGCGCTGCTGGACCGCGACGCGCTGGTGGCGCGGCACGCCGACCGGCTCGCGCGGCTGGAGGCAGTGGAGCGCGGGCTGTGCTTCGGCCGGCTGGACCGGCGCGACCGCAGCCGCATGTACGTCGGGCGGCTCGGGCTCTTCGACGACGAGAGCGAGCCGCTGCTGGTCGACTGGCGGGCGCCGGCCGCGCAGCCGTTCTACCGCGCCACGCCGGCCGCCCCCGGCGACGTCGTGCGCCGCCGGCACCTGCGGACCAGAGGGCGCGGCGTGGTGGGCATCGACGACGACGTGCTGGACCTGGAAGCCCTGGACGACGCCGAGCGCGGCGCGCTCAACGGCGAGGCGGCGCTGCTCGCCTCGCTGGCGGCCGGCCGGACCGGCCGCATGACCGACATCGTCGCCACGATCCAGGCCGAGCAGGACCGCATCGTCCGCGCCGGCCTGCCCGGCGTCCTGGTCGTTCAGGGCGGGCCGGGCACCGGCAAGACCGCGGTCGCGCTGCACCGTGCCGCCTACCTGCTGTACACGCACCGCGAGCGGCTCGCCGGCCGAGGTGTCCTGGTCGTCGGGCCGAACCCGACGTTCCTGCGCTATATCGAGCAGGTGCTGCCGTCGCTCGGCGAGACCGACGTGCTGCTGTCCACGGTCGACGGGCTCTACCCGGGCGTCGCGGCGACCGGCCGGGAGCCGGTCGCGACCGCGACGCTCAAGGGCGACCCGCGCATGGTCGGGGTGCTGGCCGCGGCGGTCCGGGACCACCAGCGAGTGCCCGACGGCGCGCTGGAGCTGGCGGTCGACGGCCAGGTGCTGCGTCTGGACCGGGCGACCTGCGAGCTGGCCCGGCGGCGGGCACGAGCCGGCGGCGCGCCGCACAACCTGGCCGCCCGCCGCTTCGAGCGCGAGCTGCTCGCGGCGCTCGCCCGGCAGGTGGCGGCGCGCCTCACCGAGGACCTGCCCGAGGTCGACCTGCCCGGCGAGGACCTGCCCGAGGTCGACCTGCCCAACGCCCGCCTGCTGGACGGCGAGCTGGGCGACATCCGCGCCGAGCTCGCCGCCGCGCCGGAGGTGCGTGCGGCGGTGGAGCGGCTGTGGCCCGCACTGACACCGCAGCAGCTCCTCACCGACCTGCTCACCTCGCCGGAGCGGCTCGCCGCGGCCGCACCCGACCTGGACCCGGCCGAGCGGGCCCTGCTGCTGCGCCCGGCCCCTGGGGGCGGCGACGACGCCGGGTGGTGGACGCCGGCGGACGTGCCGCTGCTCGACGAGGCCGCCGAGCTGCTCGGCGAGGGCGGCCGGGCCGCGGCGCGCGCCGCGGCGCGGCAGGCCGAGGAGGACCGGCGCGAGCTGGCCTACGCGCGCGGGGTCCTGGAGGTCGCCAGCATCGGGGACGCCGCCCGCTACGCCCCGGACACGGGCCAGCTCGACCCGGCGGTCCTCGCACGCCGCTACCACCGCCGGGAAGCCCCCGGCACCGTCGTCGAGCGGGCGCGCCAGGACCGGACCTGGAGGTTCGGGCACGTCATCGTGGACGAGGCGCAGGAGCTGTCGGCGATGGCGTGGCGCATGCTGATGCGGCGCTGCCCGCAGCGCTCGATGACGGTCGTCGGCGACGTCGCGCAGACCGGGGCCCCCTGGGGCGCCAGCTCCTGGGCGCAGGTCATGGAGCCCAGCGCGGCGGGTCGCTGGCGCACCGCGGAGCTGACCGTCAACTACCGCACGCCGGCCGAGATCATGGCGCTGGCGGCCGGCGTCCTCGCCGTGAGGGGGCGGCCGGACCTCGCGCCGCCCCGGTCGGTGCGCCGGGCCGGCGTGTGGCCGCGGGTCCTGCGCCTGGACCCGGCCGAGTGGCCCGCCGGGCTGCCGGAGGTGGTCGCCGCCGAGGCGGCGGCGGTCGAGGGCGGCCGGCTCGCCGTGGTGGTCCCGGCAGGGCGGCTGGAGGAGGTGGGCGGACCGGTCGCCGCGGCGCTGCCGGCGGCGGCCGTGCGGGGCCCGGACGCGCTGGACGCGCCGGTCGCGGTCCTGACCGTGGCCGAGGCCAAGGGGCTGGAGTTCGACGCCGTGGTCGTCGTGGACCCGGCCAGCATCCTCGGTGGATCTCCGAACGGCGCAAACGACCTGTACGTGGCGCTGACCCGCGCGACCCAGCGGCTGGCCATCGTCCACCCCGGCGACCTGCCGGCACCGCTGGAGCCCGCGCCCGCTCCTTGACATCGTGTACCCGATACATATACTCGGTATATGCGCCGGACGGGGAAGAGAGCGGGACGGGCGACGCGATGTCGGTGAGGTACGGGATCCTCGGCCTGCTCGCCCAGGAGCCGTTGCACGGCTACGAGGTCAAGACCCGGTTCGAGTCGCTGTTCGGGGGGACCTGGGAGGTCAACTTCGGTCAGGTCTACACCACGCTGCAGCGGCTGGAGCGCGACGGCCTGGTCGAGCCGGCCGACGGCCGCGGTGACCGGGCCAAGCTCACCTACCGGCTGACCGGCGCCGGGCGCGCCGCGCTGGAGCGGTGGCTTGCGCAGCCCGAGGCCGAGCCGCAGCAGCTCCGCGAGGAGATCCACCTCAAGCTGCTGCTCACCGGCCGCCTGGCCGACGGCAACCTGCGCCGCCTGCTCGCCGGGCAGCGCCGTGTCTACCTCCAGCGACTCAAGGACCTCGCAGCGCTCGAGCGTCGCGCCCGCCGGGACGGCCGCGACGATCTCGTCCTGGTCATCAAAAGCGCCATGCTCCACACCGAGGCGGACCTGAAGTGGGTCGACGTCTGCGAGGACGAGCTCGGCGACCACGGCGACAACGCGGATTCGCGGAAAGGCGGGCCGGGCAGTGAAGCCGCTCATCGCACTGACTGACGTGAGCAGGGTGTACGAGGCGGTCCCCGCCGTGTGCGGCGTGAGCCTGTCAGTCCAGGCTGGCGAGTTCGTCGCCGTGATGGGACCGTCGGGCAGCGGCAAGTCCACCCTGCTCAACCTCATCGCCGGCCTGGACCGCCCGAGCGGCGGCACGGTCGTGGTCGACGGCGTCGACCTGGGCGCCCTCGGCGAGGCCGCCCTCGCGCGCTTCCGCCGCCGCCGGGTCGGCTTCGTCTTCCAGTTCTTCAACCTGCTCGGCAGCCTGACCGTCGCCGGCAACGTCCGTATCCCGGCGCAACTGGCCGGCGTCAAGCCGCGGGTCGCCGCGCAGCGCGTGCAGGAGCTGCTGGACCAGCTCGACCTCGCCGAGGTCGCCGACCACTTCCCGGCACGGCTCAGCGGCGGGGAGCGCCAGCGGGTGGCGGTCGCCCGCGCCCTGGTCAACCGGCCGGCGCTGCTGCTCGCCGACGAGCCGACCGGGGCGCTCGACAGCCGCGCCGGCGACCACGTCGTGGAGCTGCTCGCCAGGCTGCACCGGGACGGGCAGACGATCCTGCTGGTCACCCACGACGCCAAGCTCGCCGCCACCGCCGCCGACCGGGTGGTGACCCTGCGCGACGGCAGGGTGCTCGACGACGCTCCCCTTGCCACCACGACCGCGCACACCGCGCCGGCGCTGGTGCGGATCCGCGGGCCAGAGCGGGAGGCGGCGCCGTGAGCGCGGTCGTCGCCAAGCTGCTGGCCGACCTGCGGCGCAGGCGGCTGCAAAGCGGCGCGATCGCGCTGATCGTCCTGCTCGCCAGCGGCACCGCCGCACTCGCGCTGACCCTGCGGTCGGCCGCCGCCGGTCCCTACGACCACGCCTTCGAGGCACAGCGCGGTGCCCACCTGGCGCTCGTCTTCGACGGCCGCGTCGTCGCCCCCGACCGGCTCGCCCGCACCCCCCGGCTGCTCGGCGCGCCGGCCTGGGCCGGTCCCTGGCCCACCACCGGGGCCAACCTCCGCGCCAGCACCGGCAGCAGGCTCGACCTCAACGTCCAGGGCCGCGCCGACCCCGGCGGCGACGTCGAGCGGCTCCGGCTGGCCGCGGGTCGCTGGGCCACAGGGCCCGGCCAGATCGTGCTCACCCGCTCCCTGGCCGAGCAGCAGCGGCTCTCGGTCGGTGACCGGCTGGTCGACCTCGACGTGCCCAGCAGGCCCGCCCTCGAAGTGGTCGGGGAGGCCATCGACGTCGACGAAGGCCAGGCCGGGCTCGCCTCCCAGTCGGCCTGGGTGCTGCCCGCGCAGGTCGCCCCCATGGTCGGCCAGGGCCACTACCTGGGCTACCGCATGGCCTACCGCCTGCCCGGCAGGCCCACCCGGGCCGACCTCCGCCGAGCCACCGCCCGGCTCGAGGCGGCCCTGCCGGCCGGCGCGGTCAGCGACACGATGTCCTACCTGGAGGTCAAGAAGCTGTTCACGCTCATCGACACGATCATCTTGACCTTCCTGCTCGCCTTCAGCCTGTTCGCGCTGGGCGCTGCCGCGGCGGTCACCGCCAACGTGGTGGCCGGCGCGGTGCTCGCCAGCTACCGCGACATCGGGATCATGAAAGCCCTCGGCTACGCCCCGGCCCAGGTGGTGGGCACGATCGTCGGTGGGGTGCTCGTCCCGGCGCTGGCCGGCTCCCTCGTCGGGATCCCGCTCGGCACGCTGCTCGCCCAGCCGCTGCTCGGCCGCAGCAGCCGCGCGCTGGGGCTGCCGTCGGAGCTGGTGCTCTCGCCCGCGACCGGCCTGCTGACGTTGGCCGGGGTCGTGGTCGTGGTCGTGGCCGCGGCCACGCTGCCGGCGCTTCGCGCCGGTCGGCTCAGCCCGGTGCGAGTCCTGGCGCTCGGCTCCGGACCGGAGCGGCCCGCAGGCCCCCGGACCGGGCGCCCCCGCCGCCGCCCCGGCCCCCGTCGACGTCACCGCCCCGGCCTGCCCCGGCCGGTGAGCCTCGGCGCCGCCGACGCGTTCGCCCGCCCGCTGCGCGGCGCGCTGACCGCCACCGCGGTGCTGATCGGCGTCGCGACCCTGACGTTCGCCTTCGGGCAGCACCGCAGCATCGACCGGTTCCACAGGAGCCTGGCCGCAACCCAGGTCCAAGTCCGGCGCACCGCCGCCTACCCGGACGGCACGCTGATGCGGACGCTGCTCGCCCAGCCCGAGACCGCCGGGGTGCTCGCCACCAGCTCCGCGCACGTGCTCGTGCCCGGCCTCGCCGACCCCGTGCTGGTCAAGGCGTTCCGCGGCAACCCGGCCGACCTTGGCGTGCCACTCGTCAAGGGGCGCTGGTACCAGGGGCCCGGCGAGGTCGTCGTCCCGGGCGGCCTGCTCCAGCAGACCCGCCTCCACGTGGGCGACCCGCTGACCGTCACCCTCCGGGGACGCCCCGTCCCGCTGCGGATCGTCGGCAGCGACTTCGACGTGTCCAACTTCGGCCGCGACCTCAGCCTGGACTGGTCGACCTTCGCCCAGGCGCTGCCGGGCGCGCAGCCGCTCGCCTACCTCGTCCGGCTCCGGCCCGGTGCCGACCCGGCCGCCTATGCCCGGCGCGTCCAGGCGACCGCCCCCGACTTCCTCAGCACCCAGGCCGGCAGCCCGATCGTGTCGCTGCTCGGGATCTTCGACGTCGTCGCCCTCACCCTGGTCGTGGTCCTGGCAGGCATCGCGGTCGCCGGCGCGTTCGCCACGGCCCTGCTCAACACGCGCGAGCACCTCCACGACACCGCCGTCCTCAAGGTGCTCGGCATGACCCCCCGCCAGGTCCTGGCCGCGGCCACCGCCTCCGCCTGCACCCTCGGCCTGGCCGGCGGCATCCTCGGCGTCCCCGCCGGCATCGCCCTTCACCAGGCGGTCGAGGCCCTCACGGGCAGCGTGATCGGCAACCGCATGCCCGCGGTCACGCTCGAGACCTTCCCGCTGCCGGCCATGCCGGCGCTCGCGCTCACCGGGGTGCTCCTGGCCGTGGTCGGCGCGCTGCCGCCCGCCTGGTGGGCGGCGCGCGGCCCCGTCGTCGGGCCGCTGCGGGCAGAGTAACCGGCACAAGGCGCGCAAGTGCTATTGCCACCGAGCCGGCACCGGGCGAAGAATAGCCGTTGCTCGCCCGAAGCGGCCCGACGACGGGGAGGGGGGTTTGCGTCATGGCCGGACTGACCGAGGTTCCCGTCGTGGAGGTCCCCGTCCTGGCGGCCACCCGCGACAACGTGACGGAGTACGGCCTGTTCATCGGTACCGACGTGCCGGACGCGGGACTCGCGATCCCCTTCTACGACGGCGCCGTCGAAGAGGGACACAACATCCCCTTCGTGTGCAATGGGCAGGCCGTCGTGCGCTCGGCGCGGATCCACAAGCGCAGCGGTGAGGTGGCCTGGCTCGAGCGCCACCTGAACATGACGCAGCTTTTCGTCGGGCTCGGCGACCAGCCGTTCGCGATGGTCGTGGGAAAGCCCGGCCACGAGCTGGGCGAGGACCTGCCCCGGCTCGAGGACCTGCGCTGCTTCGTGTTCCCGCCCGGGCACGGGATCATGCTCAGCATCGGCACCTGGCACGATTTCCCGCTGTGCGTCGCGGAGCCGGTGACCGTCTTGACGGTGAACTCCCCGGAGGTCGTGGAGGCCCTGGCGAGCATGGCCGAACCTGCCGAGATGGCCCACGGCGACGTGTACAAGATCGACATCCAGACCAGAGTCGGGCGGCGCGTCGTCGTTGAGCTGTGACCGACGTCGACGCCGGGCGGCGGTCAGGACACGGGCATGGCGGGTCCCAACCGCGGGTCCGTCCGATACTTCGGGGCTGGAGCGGCTGATCGAGGCCGGTGAGCTGGACCCGGCGGAGGTCGTCTGCATCATCGGCAAGACCGAGGGCAACGGCGGGCGCAACGACTTCACCCGTGAGCTGGCGCAGCGTGCCCTCGAGGAGCTGCTGGCAGCGCGGATGCGCGTGGACCGGTCCGCCGTGGCCGAGCGTGTCGTGCTGTCGCTGTCGGGCGGGTGCGAAGGCGTGATCAGCCCGCACCTGGTGGTCCTCGCCGTCGCCGGGGAGGCGGCGCACGAGCGGCGCGACGTCAAGCGGCTTGCCGTCGCCACCGGCCGCACCCGTGAGCTGGCAGCGCACGAGATCGGCCGCATGGCACAGGTCGAGGAGACCGCGCGGGTCGTCGGTGAGCTCGCGGGCCGCCTGCGGCTCGACGCGCCCAGCGACGTCCACCTCGTCCAGCTCAAGGGGGCGGTACCGGCCGTCTCGTGGGCCGAGCAGGAGGCGGCCGCGGCGGCTGGGCGCCCGCTGCGGTCGGACATGGCGCACTCCCGTGCGGCCTCGGCGCTCGGCGTGGCGCTGGCGCTGGGCGAAGTCCCGCGAGAGGGCCTCAGCGACGACGCCATCTGCCGGGACTGGTCGCTGTACTCCGGGGTGGCCTCCTGCTCCGCCAAGCCCGGCCTGCTCCGCAGCGAGATCGTCCTGCTCGGCAACAGCCCGTACTGGGACGGCGATCTCCAGATCGCCCACGGCGTGCTCGAGGACCTGCTCGACGTCCGGTCGGTGCGGGCGACGCTGGGGCGCCTGGGGATCTTCGCCGACACGCAGCCGGACCCGGCCGAGGCGGCTCGGATCGTCGGGGTGTTCGCCAAGTCGGAGGCCGACCCGAGGCGGCTCATTCGAGGCCAGCGTCACGTCATGCTCGACGATGACGATATCGACGACACCCGCTACTCACGCTGCGTGCTGGGAGCGGTCCTGGCCGCCGTCCTGGGGACCACGGCCGTCTACGTCAGCACCCGCGCCGAGCACCACGGACCGCTGGGGGGCGGCACCCTCGCGGTGATCGCCCGCTCGCCGTCCCCCGGCTAGTCGGAGCCGTCGCCCTCCAGGGCGGGCTTGGCCTGGGGGGCGACGAGGCCGAGGCTCTCCCGGATCGCCTCGAGGCGGGCGGCGCCCTCCACGTCGATCGAGGCCTTCTCGACCTCGAGCATGCGCACCTCCACCGAGTTGGAGGCCAGCTCCGCCTCGCCAAGGGCGCGGGCGTACCTGCTCTCGATCTTGTCGCGGACCTGGGCGAGAGTGGGCGTGTCGCCGGCCGGCGCCAGCTCGGTCATGCCGGCCATCGCCTGGTTCAGGCGCTCCTGCATCCTGGCCTGGTCGAGCTGGGAGAGCAGGCGGGTGCGCTCGGCCAGCTTCTTCTGCAGCGCCATGGCGTTCGACTCGACCGCGGCCCGCGCCTGGGCGGACGCCCGGCCAGCGCGCTCGTGCATCTCGTGCAGTTCCTTCATGGAGGCCTCGGCGCTGATCAGCTTGCCGGCGAAGGCGCGGGCGGAGTCCTCGTAGGTGGCGGCTTTGCGCTCGTCGCCAGCCTTGCGGGCCTGCTCGGCCAGCAGCAGGGCCTGGCGGGCGTTGGCCTGGAGCTTCTCGGTCTCCTCCAGCGCCCGTGTCAGCTTCAGCTCCAGCTCGCGCTGGTTGCCGATGACCGCGGCGGCCTGCTGCGACAGGAGCGCGTGCTGCTGCTTCGCCTCCTCGATCGCCTGCTCGATCTGGATCTTCGGATCGGACAGCTCGTCGAGCCTGCCCGACAGCGCCGCCACCAGGTACCGCCATGCTCGGCGCAGCAGCCTGCCCATCTCGCCTGCCTCCTCCTCGCCTCGACCGGCCGTCGCATCCTACTCGTTGACCCGGTGGTAGGCGCTCAGCGCCCGCCGGGACACCTCCTCGGTCTCGGCCAGGCCCTGCCGGATGCCCTCCAGCTCATCGGTGAGCGCCTGCACGGAGCCGAGGTCGCCGGCAGGGCCAGAGGCCGCCATGGCCGACAGCTCCACCACCCGCGCGACCAGGCTCTCCAGGCCCAGCGTGCCGGACTCCAGCCGTGCCAGCACGCTGTTGCGCGCGGCGACCAGGCGGCCGAGCACCTCCTGCTGCGCCCGCACCGAGGCGAGCGAGCGGTCGATCTCGGCGGCCACGTCGCCGGCGGCGCGGGCGCGGCCGGCCTGGAGGCGCTGGGCCTCGGCGGCGAGGAAGCCGCCGTCCAGGCGGGCCATGGCCTGGCCGACGGCAGTGGCCTGCCCGGCCAGGCGCTCCAGCGCGGCCACGGTGTCGTCGACCTGCGGCGCCATCGACCCGACCCGCTCGGCCAGCGGCCCGGCGGCCATGCTCCGGCTGAGCTGCCGGAAGCTGTCCGCCGCCCGCCGCGCCCTGTCCAGCCAGCGACCCTCCATGGCACGCTGGTCAACGGGCAGCCTGCGCGGCCCCTCCAGGGCGGGCGGCCTGACTCCGCGGCGCTCCAGCACGCCGATGACGGCCTTGGTCCCCCAGGCCGCCGCGCCGACCACAACGCCCGCCACCGGTGACAGCCCGACCGCCCACGCGACCCCGCCGGCGGCCGCCCCGAGCAGCAGCCCCCAGGGGTCGGCCAGCTCGTCCTTGAATGCCACGACCCCCCCTTGCTCAGAAGTTGGAGATCACCGCGGTGAAGACCTGGTCGATGCTGGTCGGGTCGGAGGAATCGTAGGCTGCGCCGTTGGTGGCCTCGGCGATCCGCTTCAGCGTGCCGAGGTCGGCGTCGTCGCCGTAGGCGATGGTGAACAGCCGCACCGACTGGTCCCCCTGCTCGGTCTTGAGCTGGTCGAGCAGGCTCTGGAGCGAGATGCCGTTGCGGTCCTCGTTCTTGCCGTCGGTCAGCAGCACCACCGCGTTGATCCTGTCCGGGCTCCGGTGGTCCCTGACGAACTGGACCGCGGCCAGGCTGGTGTCGTAGAGCCCGGTCCCGCCCTGTGGCGGCAGGCCCTTGACCCGCTCCCCGAGCACCGCGCGCCGCTGGCCGCCGTCGGCCTGCTGGGACATCGGGCCGATGGGCACCAGCTCACGGTAGTCGCGGGGGCCGTCGAGCTCGGTCGAGAACATCCACAGGCCGACCTGGTCGTCGCCGGCGAACTGCGCGAGCGAGTTGACCGCCGCCCGCTTTGCCAGGTCGAGCTTGGTCTGGCCGGTGCCGGGCACGTCCTCGCCCATCGAGCCGGAGGTGTCCATCACCAGCAGCACGTTGGCCCGCTTGCGCAGGTCGGCCCAGCTCTTCAGGAGCCTGTCGAGCACCGCCGGCGCGGGCGTCGACAGCAGCGTGGCCGGCTGGCTCGGCGCCAGCCCGTTGGCCTGGCTGATCAGCGGGCCAGGCCGGTTGCGGAAGTCGCGGAAGGCGAACTGCTGGAACTTCGCCTGCGCCCTGGGCCCCTGGAGGTAGCCGAGGAAGCCGGCGGCCGCCTTGCGCTTGGCGTCGTCCACCCACGGCGCGGTCAGCACCACGTACGGATGGTCGGAGAGCAGGGTGCCCTCCTTGGGGTAGATGGCCACCAGCGGAGTCCTGGGCTTGGGGTGCTGGCCCAGCGTGGCCGGGTCGCCGGTGGGGTTGCCCTGGTCGTAGTCCCAGACCGACTTCTCCTCCACGGTCACGGCGGAGATGTAGGCGAGGCCGGCGCCCTGGTCGTCGGCCCGTTGCAGGTTGGACAGGAAGGTGAGGGTGGTGTCGCCGTAGTGCACCACCGAGCGCTCCACGCCCCTCACGAAGTCGCGGGCCTTCCGGCTGGCGATGTCGCGGTCGGTCAGGTCGCCGGACACGCCGGTGGCGGCGAAGTAGGCCCCGATGGTGGCGTTCAGCCCGGAGGTCGAGAAGTTGGGGTTGGTCTTGCCGAGCCGGAACGGACCCCACTCGGGATGGCCGAACTTGGCCCAGCCGGTCCCGGACCGGGCCAGGTCCAGCATCTCGGTCCAGCCGAGCTTCCTGCCGGGCCAGCCGAGCGCCTCGGCCATCGGGCGCGGCATGGCGATGACCAGCGGCGAGGCCGCGATCTTCGGCACGTCGGGAGGCACCAGCCTGGGGCGGTCGGAGCCGACCGTGCGCTGCTGGAGGAGGGCGACCCAGCCGGAGGAGGCGGGCGTCCACACGTCCGGCCGCGGGCCGTCGGCGGATTCCTGCCAGCCCCGCGCCAGCGCCGCCATGGCGTCGCCCGACGCCTTGGAGGTCACCTGGACCTGCACGCAGCGGCCGTCCGCCGACGGCCTGGTGGCGGCGTAGTCGATGGCGAGCTGCTTCATGAGCCCGGCCTTTTCCGACGAGGCCGTCACGGCGAGCGTGATCGCGTTCGCCCCGCACGACGCGCTCTTCGCCGCCCCGCCCGTGCCGGCGCCGCCGCCGCGACTGGTGAGCAGCCGCAGCCCGACGATGAGCGCGACGGCGACGACGACTGCGATCAGGAATGGGCGCGGGCTGCGCCGCGACTGCTGGACCACGGCTCCTCCTGCAAGCGATGGGCCTTGAATCTAGAGTGCCGCGCTGGCCCGGACAAGGGAGAGTGCCGGCGGGACCCGGTCCGGCCGGCTCGCCGGTCATGCAAGCCAGAGCCAGGCCAGGGCCCGCCCTCGGCCCCTACAATGCACGCCGGACCTCAGCGGGAAGGCGGACCAGGACCGTGCCGGCGTCGGTTCACCAGCGGGTCGCCGAGGAGCTCGGCGTGCGGGAGGGGCAGGTCGCGGCCGCCGCCGAGCTGCTCGACGGCGGGGCCACCGTGCCGTTCATCGCCCGCTACCGCAAGGAAGCGACCGGGATGCTCGACGACGCGCAGCTCCGCACGCTCGAGGACCGGTTGCGCTACCTGCACGAGCTGGAGGAGCGGCGCACGGCGGTCCTCGAGTCGGTCCGCGCCCACGGCAAGCTCGACGACGCGCTCGAGGCGCAGATCATGGCGGCCGATTCGAAGGCGCGGCTCGAGGACATCTACCTGCCCTACAGGCCCAAGCGCCGCACCAGGGCGCAGATCGCCAGGCAGGCCGGGCTCGAGCCGCTCGCCGACCGGCTCCTGGCCGATCCGGCCCGCGACCCGCAGGCGGCCGCCGCCACCTTCGTCGACGCTGCCAAGGGCGTGGCCGACGCCCCGGCCGCGCTCGAGGGCGCGCGCGCCATCCTGGCCGAGCGCTTCGCCGAGGACGCCGACCTCATCGGCGAGCTGCGCGAGCGGATGTGGTCGCGCGGGCGTCTCGTCTCGCGCGTGCGCGACGGCAAACAGGCGGCCGGCGCGAAGTTCGCCGACTACTTCGACTTCTCCGAGCCGTTCACCAGGCTGCCCTCGCACCGGATCCTGGCCATGTTCCGCGGGGAGAGCGAAGAGGTCCTCGACCTCACCTTTGCGCCGGAGGAGGCGCCCGGGCCGGGGGACGTGCGCGGGCCGGAGGAGGCGCCCGGGCCCACGACACCGCGGGCCGGGCTGAGCGGCTGCGAGCGCCGCGTGGCGCAGCGCTTCGGGATCGCCGACCGCGGCCGGGCGGCCGACCGCTGGCTGATGGACACGGTGCGCTGGGCCTGGCGCACCCGCATCCTCGTCCGCATCGGCATCGACGTGCGCGCGCGCCTGTGGCAGGCGGCCGAGGACGAGGCGGTGCGGGTGTTCGCCGCCAACCTCCGAGACCTGCTGCTCGCCGCCCCCGCCGGCACGCGCGCGACCATGGGCCTGGACCCTGGCTACCGGACCGGCGTGAAGGTCGCGGTGGTCGACGCGACCGGCAAGGTGGTCGCGACCGGGACGGTCTATCCGCACCAGCCGCAGCGGCGCTGGGACGAGGCGGTCGCCGTCCTCGGGCGGCTCGCGCGCAGCCACGGCGTCGAGCTGATCGCGATCGGCAACGGCACCGCCTCACGCGAGACCGACAAGCTCGCGGGCGAGGTGATCGAGCTGCACCCGCGGCTGGGGCTCACCAGGGTCGTGGTGTCGGAGGCCGGCGCCTCGGTGTACTCCGCCTCGGCCTACGCCTCGCAGGAGCTGCCCGGGCTCGACGTGTCGCTGCGCGGCGCGGTGTCGATCGCGCGGCGGCTGCAGGACCCGCTGGCGGAGCTCGTCAAGATCGATCCCAAGTCGATCGGGGTCGGCCAGTACCAGCACGATCTCTCCGAGAGCAAGCTGTCGCGCTCGCTGGACGCGGTGGTGGAGGACTGCGTGAACGCGGTCGGCGTCGACGTCAACACCGCCTCGGCGCCGCTGTTGACGCGTGTGTCGGGCATTGGCGCGGGGCTCGCGGAGAACATCGTGGCGCACCGCGACGTCCACGGCCGGTTCCGTTCCCGCCGGGCGCTCAAAGACGTCCCCCGGCTCGGCCCGAAGGCGTTCGAGCAGTGCGCCGGCTTCCTGCGCATCCCGGGCGGCGACGACCCGCTCGACGCCTCGAGCGTGCACCCGGAGGCGTATCCGGTGGTGCGCCGCATCCTCGAGGCGACCACGGGCGACATCACGGCGCTGATCGGCAACCGCGCGGTGCTGCGGGCGCTCGAGCCGAAGGCGTTCGTCGGCGGCGCCTTCGGCCTGCCGACCGTCACCGACATCCTCAAGGAGCTGGAGAAGCCGGGCCGGGACCCGCGTCCGGCGTTCAAGACCGCGACCTTCACCGAGGGCGTGGAGAGCCTTGAGGACATCGAGCCGGGCATGCTGCTGGAGGGCGTCGTGACCAACGTCGCCGCCTTCGGCGCCTTCGTCGACGTGGGCGTCCACCAGGACGGCCTCGTCCACGTCTCGGCCATGTCCAAGACGTTCGTCACGGACCCGCGCGACGTGGTGAAGCCGGGCGACGTCGTGCGCGTGCGGGTGCTCGGCGTCGACGTCCCGCGCCGGCGCATCTCGCTCACCCTCCGCCTCGACGACGCCGCCGGCCGCAGCGGCCGCTGACTGACGATCAGCCGTCGAGGCGGATGCGCACGAGGGCGTGGCCGGGCAGGCCGTCCCGGATCTCCTGGAGGGTGGGGTTGCGCTGGCCGGTGATCTTCAGGCCGAGGCGGCGGGCGTGGCGCACCCCCACCCGCTCCAGCAGCGTGCCGTAGGCCCGCGCCACCTCGTCGGGGTCCTCGACCAGCTCGGCGTGGCCCTTGCGCCGCTGGCCCTCGAGGGTGACGGTGACCGGCGCGCCACCTCGGAAGTTGAGCCGCCAGGGAGCCCCGGTCACCACCGTGAGCACGCCGTCCAGGTCGTGCCGGCCGACCGGGGTGGAATACGTCCTGCCGCTCTTGCGGCCGGTGAAGGTCAGCACCATCAGCCCGGTGCTCATGGGCCGGTGCCAGCGTGAGCTGAGCACCGACCTGATGATGGGGTTGGTGACGGCGAGCATCGCCTTGGGGGGTGGCGACGGCCTGACGACGGTCGGCGCGCCTGACGGATCGGCCATGAGGTCCTCCTCGACGTGGGACTTGTGCGCCGTATCCTCTCCTACTCCCGCAGAGCCGCAAACAATCGGCTGGCTCCCGAGGGCCGGGACGACCGCTCGTCGGTGGCTACGCGGCGGGCGGACGGAGGGCCTTCACGCCGCCGGCCAGGCTCCAGGCGGTGACGCCGCGGCGGACGAGCTCTCTGGCCAGCGTGTAGGAGCGCTGGCCGCGGGCGCACACCAGCAGGTAGCTCCTGCCCGGGTCGAGCCCGTCCAGCAGCTCCTCCGCGCGGCTGAACGGCAGCCGCAGGTCGCCCGCCGGCGGGCCCTCCTCCGGCTCGCGCACGTCGACCACGACCGCGCCCTCCGGCACCGAGGAGACCACCAGGTCGGGCAGGGCCCCGGGGGTCCACGAGCGCAGGTCCACCGCGCGACGGCGCTCCACGGCCCCGCGGATCCACGCCTCGGTCAGCGGCTCCGCGTCGACCTCCCGCTCGACCGCGTCGATCCGCGCCGGCGACGCCCAGGTCTCAACCCTGCCGGGAGAGATCGCGCAATGCTCCTGCACCTTGATCGAGGTCTCGTACGTGCCGATCAGGCGCGCCTGGGCCATGATCTCGTCCTTGCCCATGCCGATCAGCGGGCGCAGCACCGGCACGGTGGCAGCCTGCTCGCAGGTCCGGATGTTGCCCAGCGTCTGGGTCGAGACCTGCCCGAGCGACTCGCCCGTGACCAGCGCGCTCGCCTCGATCGCCTCCGCCAGGAACGAGCCTGCGCGGTACATGGCGCGCCGCAGCAGGATCTGCCGCAGGCGCGGGTCGACCCGCTGCGTGAGCGCGAGCACCACCGGCGCCAGGTCGACCACCCAGAACCGCGGCTCCAGGCCGGGGGTCCAGCGCAGCGCCAGCTCCTTGGCCACCGCCAGCGCCTGGTCCATCTGGCCGCAGCCGCCGAGGTCGCAGATGAGCAGGTCGAGCTGGGTGCCGCGGCGCATCACCCGCCAGGCCGCCACCGGCGAGTCGAACCCCCCCGAGAACAGCGCCACCGCGTGCCCGCCGGTGCCGAGCGGGAGCCCGCCCGCACCCGGAGAGGTCTCGAGGACCGCGTCGGCGTGGCCGTTGTGCAGCTCGACGACGACCTCGACGTCGGGGTGGCCGAGGTCGACGCCGGCGGTGAAGGGCTGGAGCGCGGCCCCGAGCTCGACGGCGACGTCGTGCGAGGTGAAGGGGAGCTGCGCGCGGCGCTTGGGCCGGACCGCGAAGGAGCGCCCGGCGACCCGCTCGCGGTACAGCGGCACCAGCGAGCCGACCAGGTCGGGCAGAGAGGTGAACGGCACCGGCACGGCCTCGCGCACCGAGTGGACCCCGAAGACGCCGGCCAGGACCTCGCGGGCGGCGGCCGGGTCGGGGCTGGACACCACCAGCCGGGTCCACTGCGGCACGACCTCCGCCGGCACGCCGGCGCGCCGCAGCGCGGCCTTGGCGTTGCGGGTCAGCACGGCGAGGAAGCGGCGCCGGGTGCGCGAGGACTTGGTGCAGACCTCGCCGCCCAGCCGGACCAGCAGGTGCCGGCCGGCGCCCACCCCGGGCAGGGCCTGCTCGCCCTGACCGGCAGTGGCCTGATCGGCAATAGTCTGTGTCTGCATGGCGCACCAGGGTTGGGATGGCTCGCTCCGCACCGGGGACCGGCCGCCTCCGGGCCAGAGCCAACATACCAGTCTGAATGCTCCCCGAACGAAGCGGACCGATGACGACCAGAGAGCTCGTGGTCCTCGGCACGTCCAGCCAGGTGCCAACACGGGACCGCAACCACAACGGGCACCTGCTGCGCTGGGACGACGAGGCGGTGCTGTTCGACCCCGGCGAGGGCACGCAGCGCCAGCTCGTCCTGGCCGGCGTGCCCTCCTCGGCCATCACCCGGATCTGCGTCACCCACTTCCACGGCGACCACTGCCTCGGCCTGCCCGGGGTCGTGCAGCGGCTGTCGCTGGACCGGGTCGCCCACCCGGTCGAGGTCTACTACCCCGCCAGCGGGCAGCGCTGGTTCGAGCGCCTGCGCTCGGCCTGCAGCTTCGTCGAAGCGGTGGAGCTGCGGCCGCACCCGGTCGGCGCCGAGGGAGTGGTGGCGCCCGCACCCCCGTTCGACCTGGTCGCACGGCGGCTCGACCACGTTCCCGAGACCTTCGGCTGGCGCCTCGAGGAGCCCGACGGGCGGCGCATGCTGCCAGAGCGGCTCGCTGCCCTCGGGGTGCGCGGTCCCGACGTCGGGCGGCTGCGCCGCGAGGGCGCCATCTGGGCGGGCGGCGTGGACGGCCTCGGTCGCCGCTTCCCCCTGCCCCGGCGCCGCGCGGCGGGCTAGATTCCGTCCATCGGAGAAGAAGGAGGAGGAGGAGGTCACGTGCGTGCCGTTCAGGTAACGCGTTTCGGCGGTCCCGAGGTCTTCGAGCTGACCGACCTGCCAGAGCCGGTGCCCGCGGAAGGCGAGGTGCTGATCGACGTCGCCCGTGCGGGCGTGAATTTCGCCGACACCCACCAGGCCGAGGACACCTACCTGGCCCGGCGGCGCCTTCCGTTCGTGCCGGGGCTGGAGGCGGTGGGGGCGACCCCGGACGGGCAGCGCGTGGCGGCGCTGCTGAGCGGAGGCGGCTATGCCGAGAAGGTCACGGTGGCGCGGTCGCTCGCGTTCCCGGTCCCCGACGCGGTCGGCGACGGCGCGGCGCTCGCGGTCGTGCTGCAGGGACTGACCGCATGGCACCTGCTGCGGACCTCGGCGAGGCTGCAGGCGGGCGAGTCCGTGGTCGTGCACGCGGCCGCCGGCGGGGTGGGAACGCTGGCGGTCCAGCTCGCCAGGAGGTTCGGGGCGGGCAGGGTGATCGCCACCGCCTCGACCGAGGACAAGCGTGCCCTCGCGCTCGAGCTCGGCGCCGATGCCACGGTCGACCCGGCGGGCGACCTGCGGGCCGCCCTGGTGGACGCGAACCAGGGCAAGGAGGTCGACGTCGTCCTGGAGATGACCGGCGGCCGCGTGTTCGACCAGAGCCTGGCGGCATTGGCGCCGTTCGGCCGGCTGGTGTTCTACGGCATGGCGAGCCGCCAGGCGCCCGAGCCGGTCAGCCCGCCACAGCTCATGCGCACCAGCCGCGGGGTGGTCGGGTTCTGGCTGGTCAACTGCCTGCGCCGTCCGGAGATGCTGGCACCGCCGGTGCGGGAGCTGCTCGCGATGACCGCGGCGGGCGACCTGCGCCCGGTGGTAGGGGCCACCTACCCGCTCAGCCAGGTCCGCCGCGCGCACGAGGACCTTCGTGCCCGCCGCACCACCGGCAAGCTGCTGCTCGACCCCTCCGCCTGAGGTGCGGGGCTGGGCGGGCCTAAAGGTATGGCGCCCGCCCGGCTTCGTCCGCCGTGCCGTCGGCGATCCGGCGCAGCCGCGCGCGCACCGCGTCGCTCGCCTTGGCGAACGCCCGCCGGCGCGCGCGGGCGAAGTAGTCGTTGGAGTCCAGGCGGCCGGCGCTCCAGGCTCGCGCATCGGCGGCGACGACCGGGCCTCGTACCATCGCGTCCTCCTAACTCCCCAGCAACCTTGACAGGGTCCCCGGCCTGTCGACAAGCCCCGCGCCGAGAAGCTGCGCCATGGCGCGCATGACGTTGAGGTCGGTCTCGTCGAGCGCGTACGGCTCTGGCGCGTCCACGGTCAGCATGCCGAAGTCCTGCTCGCCGGAGAAGACCGCCACGCTGATGAAGGCGCGGTAGCCGGCGCCCGGCCGCGGCTGCACCCCGTGCGGCGCCCGCTCCTCGTCGACGTCGTCGACCTGGATGAAGTCGTGGTGCTGCACGAGCAGGAGCGCCTCCTGCCCGCGGCGGTCGTCGGGCCGGTCGGTGAACACCGCGCCCGGAGGGTCGGAGCGCCCGGTCCACGCTTCCGGGCGCATCGCCCCGCCCTTCAGCTCGAAGAAGATCGCGCGGGTGCGCTCGCTGCCGGACAGGTGCGCCACCGCCTCGACCACGAGCTGCTTGAGCTGGCCTCGCAGCGAGCTGCGGTCGGCGTCCCCGCCTGCCTGGTGGATGCGCCCGACGACCTCGGCGATCGGGGCCATGACGTCGCCGAGGACGAGGTGCAGCTTGGTGTCCATCTCGATGGCGAGCGCCTCGGCCGAGCGGGTGGCGGCCTCTTGGCGCAGCTCCCGCCGGGACTTGACGTACAGGGGTATGGCGACGGCGACCGCGCCGGAGAGCACGAGGCTCCAGTCCGCCAGGCTCTTCGGAGGTCCTTCGCGCAGGGTGGCGGCGGTGTAGCCGAGCGCAACGGCCACCGCCTCGGCCAGGATGTACGTGCGCAGCCGGCTGGTCTCGCCAGGCGCGTCCGTGCGGTCCAGCCTGTAGGACACCGGTCCCTGCACCTTCCTCGTCTCACCTCGCCTCGCTCACCGGGCGCAACGATAGCGCTTCGATTTGGATCGAACCGGGATCCTCGTACCATTGCCGCCATGACCGTGGGCCGGTGGCTGGCGGGCGAGCCGGGCACCTGGCTCCGCCGGGGAGCCCTCGGGCTGATTCTGGCCGCTGTCGTCACCGGGAGCCCGCTCCAGGCCCCATCTGGCCCGCCCGCGGCGCGGGGCCTGCCCTGGGCGGCGGAGCCGCGGATCCGGCTCGACGTGGCCGGCCGGCCACGCTGGGTGCCGTTCGGCTGGAGCTTGGCCGACGCCGCCCGCGACCTGCGGCTCCGTCCGCCGGCCGGGGACCTGCTGGCGGTCGACGGCAGCGTGCTGCGCCACGCCGCCTTCCCCGGACAGGTGCTGCTGGACGGCGAGGCCGCCCCGCAGGGCACCCTGCTGGAGGCCGGCGCGAGCATCACCCTGCGGGCCGGGCAGAGCCGGGTCGAGCCGCTGGCCCGCCTGGTGCTCCAGTTCGGGCCGAGCGGTCCGCACGACCCGCAGTTCTCCCTGGAGACCGGCCCCGGCCGGGAGGTCCTGACGAGCGGCGCCATCTCGCGCCGGGGGGTCACCACGGCGTTCGCGCCCAGCGCGCCCCCGCGGGCTCCCAGGGCGGTGGCGCTCACCTTCGACGACGGGCCCTGGCCGGGCTCGACGGCAAGGGTGCTCGCGATCCTGAAGAAGGCGCACGTCAAGGCCACCTTCTTCCTGGTCGGCCGCCAGGTGCGGCGGTACCCCGGGCTGGTCCGCCGCCAGGTGCGGGCCGGCATGACGCTCGGGAGCCACTCGTTCGGCCATCCGCAGCCGTTCGGCCAGCTCGCCGACGCCGCCATCCGGCGGGAGATGGACCAGGGCGTGGCCGCGCTGGCCGAGCTCGGCGTGCGGACCCGGCTGTTCCGGCCGCCGGGCGGCGCGATCCCGCCCGCCGTGGTCTCCGCGGCCAGGGCCAAGGGCCTGCGGACCGTGGTCTGGACGGTCGACCCGGCCGACTGGCGCCGCGGCACCAGCGCCGACCAGATCGTGCGGCGCGTGCTCCACGACACCAGGCCCGGGTCGATCGTGCTGCTGCACGACGGCGGCGGCGACCGCTCGGCCACGGTCGCCGCCCTGCCGCGCATCGTCGACGGTCTGAAAAGGCGGAAGCTCGCCTTTGTGACGCTGTGACGCTGTGGCGACCCCCGCGCCGCGCGGGCGGGAAGCCGCAGAGCAAGCCCGCTACCTGCGGCGCTATCGGTTGCGAGCCCCCACGACCCGGTTGTTACAATTCCGCGGTCGGAACGGCCCCGCCGGGGCGGCCACTTCGTGGTGAGCCGAGCCCACGCCAAGGAGCGCCATCAGCCTGATGATGTTCGCCTTCGCTCGTAGCCGCCCGGGCCTGCCCGTGGCGGTCCGTCGTCTTGCTTTCCTCGCCCTCGCAAGCACCGTGCTCGGCGCCGCTCTCGTGCTCGCCTCCGGCGGGGCGGCGAGCGCCCAGCAGTCCAAGAAGAACGCCGAGATCGACGGCACCGCCGCCAACAAGTGGGAGCCGGCCAACGTCACCGTCCCGGTCGGCGGTACCGTGACGTTCAAGATCGCCGGTGGGCCTCCGCACCCGGTGAAGTCGGGGTCGCCGCCCGCCGGCGACAGCGCCTTCGACGCCTCGGCGTGCGGCGCCGACAAGATGGCCAAGGTGGGTGCCACCTGCACCATCACCTTCAAGAAGGCCGGGTCGTACCCGTTTTTCTGCCAGGTCCACTACTCCCTGGGCATGACCGGCACGATCACGGTCGGCTCCGGCGGCGGTGCGACGGCGACAACGGCCGCCGGGGGCGGCACGGGCACACCGGTGGTGAGCGCGCCGTCGGCCGCGCCGGCCACCTCGCCGGGCAGGCCGGGCGTGTACTGGCTCGGGTACGGGCTGCTGGCGGCCGGCGCCCTGCTCGCGCTGGCGGCGGCGATGGCCTACCTGCGGTTCGCCCCGGGCTTCCGCCGGCGGCGGTGAGCCCGGCAGGGCACGTCACCTGCGGTTCTTGAGCGGCGCGGAGCGGCGCCTGACTGTACTGTCATAGGTGCAATGCCCTCTCGCCCATGGAGCAGCCGTGGTCTCGAGCACACCACCTCAAGAAGCTCCCGAGCTGGTCGACTGGGACCTGGCAGCCCGGGTCGGCCGGCGGGTCGCCGGCGGCGGCGACCTCGCGGCGCGACCCGCCTGGTCGCGCCAGCTCACCGAGCTGTCCACCACCGCCGACAGGGCGGTGGCCGAGTTCACCGGCCTCGGCGGCGAGCTGCCGCCACCCGTGGCCGAGCCGCTCGACCGTGGCCAGTGGGTCGAGGCCAACCTGGCCACCCTCCGGCGCGTCCTGCGCCCGCTCGCCGAGAAGGTCGCCACCCGCCGCGCCTGGCGCGCCAGCGGCCCGCTGCCGGCGGCGGTCCGCTCCAGCACCCGCCTGCTGACCGGGGCGGAGGCCGGCACGCTGCTCGGCTACGTCGGCCAGCGCGTCCTCGGCCAGTACGACCTGCCGGTGCCCAAGGCCGGGGGCGCGGGCCCCGGTGAGGGCACGGTCTGGTACGTGGTCCCCAACATCGTCGCCACGGAGCGGCGTCACGGCTTCCGGCAGTCCGACTTCCGGCTGTGGATCGCGCTGCACGAGACGGCGCACCGCCGCCAGTTCCGCGGGGTGCCGTGGCTGCCCGGACACATCCAGGGGCTGCTCGACGCCTACCTCGGCGCTGTCCAGGTCGACGACGAGGGGCTCAGGCGCGTCGCCCGGCGCGCTCAGGAGCTGGCGAGGCGGGTGCTGGCCGGCGAGCGGGTCGACCTGCTCGACCTGCTGGTCTCGCCCGAGCAGCGCGGCACCCTCGCGCGCGTCCAGGCGACCATGACCGTGCTCGAGGGGCACGGCGAGTTCGTCATGGACCAGGTCGGCGCCGAGCTCGTCCCGGGACACGACCGCATGCGCCAGATCGTGCACGAGCGGCGCCAGGCCGGCGGCCCCGGCACGCGGCTGCTGCAGGAGCTGCTCGGCCTGCGGCAGAAGCTCGACCAGTACAGCCAGGGCGAGGCGTTCGTGCGCCGCCTGCACGAGCGCGGCGGCATGGCAGCGGTCAACCTGGTGTTCTCGGCACCGGCCGCGCTGCCCACCATGGACGAGGTGCGCGACCCCGACCGCTACCTCGCCCGGTCGGGGTAGGGAGGCGGGCCGGTGGCGCGGGCGCCGGCGGCGCTGCGCCTGGTCGCCGACCGGGCCGGCCGCGCGCTCGCGGGCGCCGGCGTCCCGGAGCCCGGCGACGGCGTGGCGCTCGCGGTCTCGGGCGGCGCGGACTCTCTGGCCCTGCTGCACGCGCTGCGGACCCTGGCGGTGCCGCGCGGCTGGCGGCTCGAGGTCGCCACGGTCGACCACGGCCTGCGGCCCGGCTCGGCCGCGGACGCCGCCTTCGTCGTGGACCACGCCAAGTCCCTCGGGCTCGGCGCGCACCTGACGACCCTCGCCCCCACCGACCTCGAGGCGCATCGCGGCGCGGGCCCGGAGGGCGCCGCCCGTGCCGCCCGCTACCGGGTCCTGCGCGAGGTCGCGGAAGGGGCCGGCTGCCGCTTCGTCGCCACCGGGCACACCCTCGACGACCAGGCCGAGACCGTGCTGCTGCAGTTGCTCAGGGGCGCCGGGCCGGACGGGCTGGGGGCCATGGCGGTGCGCAACGGCTGGCTGCTGCGGCCGCTGCTCGGCGTTCGGCGCTCGCAGACCCGCGCCTGTTGCCGGGCGCTCGGCCTGGCCTGGCGCGAGGACCCCAGCAACCACGACGAGCGGCTGCTGCGCAACGCCGTGCGCCACCGGCTCCTGCCGCTGCTGGAGGCCCTGCGCCCGGGCGCGGCCCGCACCCTGGCCCGCACCGCCGAGCTCGCGGGGCAGGAGCGCGAGTGGCTCGATCCGGTGGTGGCCGCCACCCTGGCGGCGCTGCTGCGCGCGCCCGGCCCGGCCGGCGGGCCGGCCGGCGGCCCGCCCGGTGACGGCGGGGGAGGGCTGCCGGAAGGCGTGGCGCTGGCCGCCGGCGCGCTCGCGGGCCTGCCGCCGGGCCTCGGCCGCCGCGTGGTCCGCGCCGCGTGCCGCCGGGCGGGCTGCGGCACGCCGGCGGCCGAGGCGACCGACCGCATCCTCGCGCTCGCCGGCGTCGGCGTCGGCGTCGCCCCGGTCTGTCCCGGCGCGGCGGTGCGCTGGCCGGGCGGCGCGGCCTGGCGCGACCACGACACGCTCGTGCTCGCACAACCGGACGATCGGCCCGGCGCGACGGCGGAGCCCACTGGGCTCGACACGCTTGGGTAGGCTTACGGTCTGGTAGTCGAGGGCCGTGCGAGGAGCCACCGTGTTCGAAGACGACATCGAGTCGATTCTGCTCACCGAGGAGCAGGTCCAGGGCAAGGTGCGCGACCTTGCCGCGCAGATCTCCAAGGACTACCGGGGGCGTGACGTGCTCCTGGTCGGTGTGCTGAAAGGCGCCTTCATCCTGATGGCCGACCTCGCCAGGGCGCTGACCGTCCCGCACGAGTTCGACTTCATGGCGGTGTCGTCCTACGGCTCCGCCACGCAGACCTCGGGCGTCGTGCGGATCCTCAAGGACCTGGACCGCGAGATCCAGGGCCGCGACGTGCTGATCGTCGAGGACATCATCGACTCCGGCCTGACCCTCAACTACCTGCTCAAGAACTTGCGCAGCCGGCGCCCGGCCACGCTCGAGGTGTGCGCGCTGCTCTACAAGCCCGAGCAGCTCAAGGCCGATATCGAGGTGAAGTACGTCGGCTTCGACATCCCCAGCGTGTTCGTGGTCGGCTACGGCCTCGACTACGCCGAGCGCTACCGGAACCTCCCCTTCGTGGCCACCCTCAAGCCCGAGGTCTACAGCGGCCGATGAGCAGCGGCCCGTCTCGACGATGAGCCGTTTGACCAGCGGAAACAGGGGTATCCCACCGTTGCTCGGAGGTTTTTGCCGATGCTACGATGGCGCACCTGTCCGTTCGATCATCGTCCGTGTATCCCTGTGTGGCGCCTACCCGAGCACCCTTAACCGGCGGCCCGTGCCACTATGGCTGGGGGAGGCAGCGGCTGGTGCACCTCTCCATGGCGGAGCTTGGAAGGGAGGCAGGGGTCCGGACGACGGTTGGTCCTAGTCCTGAGCCCCGTGCGAAACCATGCCCAATCTGAACCGACTGTTCCGCGGACCAATGGCGTACCTGCTGTTGATCCTTGTGCTGGTGTTCCTGTTCTTCCGGTTCTTCACCGCGCCCGCGCAGTCCGAGCAGGTCAAGCTGAGCGCGGTCGTCACCGCGATCAACAAGAACGACGTCAGGGACGTCACCCTCAAGGACCAGGACCAGAAGATCATCGGCACCTTCAAGAGCACGGGCCACCGGTTCGAGGCCGCCTACACCGACGGCCAGGGCAAGGACCTCTTCAACCTGCTGCAGCGACAGGGCATCGACACCAAGGTCGACCCGCACGGCCAGTCGGTCGTGCTCCAGGTGCTGATGCAGCTCCTGCCGTTCGCGCTGATCCTGCTGCTGTTCTTCTTCCTCATGCAGCAGATGCAGGGCGGCGGCAACCGGGTGATGAGCTTCGGCAAATCCAAAGCCCGCCTGGTGACAAAGGACCAGCCCAAGATCACCTTCCAGGACGTGGCCGGGGTCGACGAGGCCGTCGAGGAGCTCCACGAGATCAAGGAGTTCCTCGAGAACCCGGCCAAGTTCCAGTCCATGGGAGCCAAGATCCCCAAGGGCGTGCTGCTGTTCGGCCCGCCGGGCACGGGCAAGACCCTGCTCGCCCGCGCGGTGGCCGGCGAGGCGGGCGTGCCCTTCTTCTCGATCTCCGGCTCGGACTTCGTGGAGATGTTCGTCGGCGTCGGCGCCAGCCGCGTCCGCGACCTTTTCGAGCAGGCGAAGGCGAACGCGCCGGCGATCGTGTTCGTGGACGAGATCGACGCGGTCGGCCGCCAGCGGGGCGCCGGTCTCGGCGGCGGCCACGACGAGCGCGAGCAGACCCTGAACCAGTTGCTCGTTGAGATGGACGGGTTCGACACCAAATCGGGCGTGATCCTGATCGCCGCCACCAACCGGCCGGACATCCTCGACCCCGCCCTGCTGCGCCCCGGCCGCTTCGACCGCCAGATCGCCGTGGACCGGCCGGACCTCAAGGGCCGCATCGACATCCTGCGGGTCCACGCCCGCGGCAAGCCGCTGGCGCCCGACATCGACCTCGAGGTGCTGGCCCGCCGCACCCCCGGCTTCACCGGCGCCGACCTCGCGAACGTCGTGAACGAGGCCGCGCTGCTGTCGGCCCGCCACAGCCGCAAGGAGATCGTCAACGAGGAGCTCGAAGAGGCCATCGACCGGGTCATCGCCGGGCCGGAGCGCAAGACGCGCGTGATCTCCGAGAAGGAGAAGCGCGTGATCGCCTACCACGAGTCCGGCCACGCGATCGTGGGGCACGCGCTGCCCAACACCGACCCCGTCCACAAGGTCTCGATCATCTCGCGCGGCCGGGCGCTGGGCTGGACCCTCGCGCTGCCCGTCGAGGACAAGTTCCTGGTGACCAGGAGCGAGATGATCGACCAGCTCGCAATGCTGCTCGGCGGCCGGGTCGCGGAGGAGCTGTGGTTCCTCGACCCGTCGACCGGTGCGTCGGACGACATCGAGAAGGCGACCCAGCTCGCCCGCAAGATGGTCTGCGAGTACGGCATGAGCGACCGCCTCGGCTCGCTGGTGCTGGGCACCAAGCAGGAGAACGTCTTCCTCGGCCGCGACTTCGGCCACCAGCAGGACTATTCGGAGCAGGTCGCGTTCGAGATCGACAAGGAGATGCGGCGCCTGATCGACGAGGCGCACCTGGAGGCCGAGCAGATCCTCACCTCCTGCCGGGACGTCGCCGACCAGATGGTGGACGTGCTGATGGAGAAGGAGACCATCAGCAAGGAGGAGCTGGCCCAGATCCTCGCGCCGGTGGTCGTCCGCCCGCCGCGCGGGATCATGGCGCCTCGCGCCGGCTACGGCCATCCCAACGGCGGCAGAAGCCAGAGCGAGGCCGGCATCGCCCGCGCCCAGGACAACCTCCCCTCGGACTGAGCGGTGGCGTGGATCCGCAGGGGTCGATGACGAACGCGGTCGTTCCCCGCCAGCGGGGGCGGGGGTTCGACTTCGACAAGGTGGAGCGCGGCGTGCGGCTGGTCCTGGAGGGCATCGGCGAGGACCTCGACCGCGACGGCCTGCGCGACACGCCGGCCCGGGTCGCGCGCATGTACGAGGAGGTCACCACCGGGCTGCACAGCGACCCCTCGGAGGTGCTCCAGGTCGTCTTCGAGGAGGGCCACGACGAAATGGTCATGGTCCGCGACATCCCGCTGTACGCACTGTGCGAGCACCATCTGCTGCCCTTCATGGGCAGGGCGCACGTCGCCTACGTCCCCAACAAGCGCGGGCAGATCACCGGGCTATCGAAGCTTGCCCGGCTGGTCGACGGCCTCTCCAAGCGGCCCCAGGTGCAGGAGCGCCTCACCAGCCAGGTGGCCGACGCCCTGGTGGCCCGGCTGGACCCGCAGGGCGCCCTGGTGGTCCTCGAGGCAGAGCACCTCTGCATGAGCATGCGAGGGGTGCGCAAGCCCGGCTCCGTCACCGTGACCTCGGCGGTCCGCGGCGTCTTCCGCGATTCAATGCTCACCCGCATGGAGGCCATGAACCTGATCGGGGTCAACTCGCGAGGCTGAGCTCCGGTGCCATCTGGACGGCCTTCACTTCGCCTGCCTGCCCAAGGGGGTGGCTGGTGCGATCTCGTAACGGTAGTAGGCGCGGTCCTGTCCCGCCCCTCGCCCGAAGTAGTGCCAGTCGGGGAAGTTGAAGTCGGCCGTCACCGACCTCGGCAGGAGCAGCGAAGCCTCCAGGAACGCCTCCAGGTCGGGGACGCCGTAGACGTTGACCTCCCACCCAGCTTCCTCGAGGCGGTCCATCAGCTCCCTGATCCCCGGCGTCCGCCAGTCCAGCGACCAGCGGTTCACCCCCCAGGACCGGAGCGTGGCCACGACGTCTTTGGCCAGCGCGGGGGCCGCGAGGAGCAGAGGACCGAGAAAGTCGACGGGGGCCGAGATGGTCGCTTGCGGGTATGCCTCGGACAGGCGCCGGATCCCCGGCTCGCGGAGGACCTCGATGGACCCGTTGAACCACAGCGAGCCCTGGTCGAAGTCCATGGCGGCGACGATGCCGAGCACTCGCTCGATGACCTCGCCGCCCTCTTTCAGGTCGAGCTTGACCGAGCGTTGCTGCCTGCGGAGGGCCCGCAGGCAGGCTTCCAGCCGGAAGGGCTGCTCGGCGCGGTGCCACGGGCTCTTCTCGAAGGAGTCGTGCCGCAGCACCAGCCGGTCCAGGGGGTCCCGGCGGACGTCGCACTCCGCCCAGTGGACGCCGGAGGCCAGGAATTGCCGGAGGTTGGCCTCGTCGTTCACGCCGTGCCAAACGAACTGCACCCGCCGGCGCAGCTCCTCCTCGGAGACCAGCTCGGCCAGGCCATAGCTGGAGCCCCGGACCGTGCGCGGCGTCACCACCCGCTGCGACTCGAAAATGGTATCGGCGTGCAGGAACAGGATCTCGTGGGTCTGGTCGGCCGTGGCCATGGCCTGGATGGCGGCCGGCTCGTTGTCCACGACCGCCACCACCCGCAGCCCTCGCTCCTGGAGCATACGGATGCAGGCCACCTTGGAGTCGGCCACACGGCTCCCCCAGCCATGTGGATTCATGCAAAGCAGGTCCGAGCGGAACCTCACCCGGTAGGCCTTCCCCAGGGCGTTCAACGCCTGGAGCGTGAGGTCGCGGATCTCTTCGGGCCGCCCGGTGTTGAGCGCCACACAGGTCGCCGGCTGGAGCTGGAACCAGCGGATCACGCCCAGGACCCCCTGGTAGGGCTGGTTGGCGGCGAGGATCGCCTCAGGGCTCCACAGGTGCTCCGCGTACCAGGCCAGGACGTCGGCGCGGACAGCGGCGGGAAGGGCCAGATCCTCGAGGAACTCGTCGATGCGGTTCTCGTGGACGTGGACGTCGGTGGCGCGGAGCCCCTGGAAGTACTCGGTGTCGTGCGCCCGGTCGTAGGCCAGCAGGGCGTACACCACCAGGTACCGCAGGTCCAGGATGGTCCCGTCGATGTCGAACACGATGCAGAGCTCATGGTCGGGATAGGCCCGGCGCATGCGCTCGTAGTGGGCAGCGAGCTCCCACATCCAGTCGGTGCCAGGTCGCTCCACCGGACCATCGCCCGGGGACCGGTCCCCTACGGTCACACCCATCCCCTTGCGGATCGAATGCGGATCGAAGCTGAGCGGCATGCTGAGTCTACTTGCCCGGCGGCGAAGCCGGTTGACGAGGCTGTGGACGACGCAGGCCGACTGTGGGCCGGCGCCCGATATCATGGCCGGGCTCGCTCTTCTTGGAGGTTCTGCTCGTGCCGATCACGCCGCTGCGCCCGCACGACCTGCGGGTCGGGGACCGGGTCCTGCCCACCTCGACCCGCTGCCTGGTCATGGGTGTGCTCAACGTGACCCCGGACTCCTTCTCGGACGGCGGCCGCTACCTCGACCACCGCGCGGCGGTCGCGCACGGGCTCGCACTCGCGGCCGAGGGCGCGGACCTGCTCGACGTAGGCGGCGAGTCGAGCCGCCCCGGGGCCTCCTATCTCGACGAGCGCACCGAGCTCGACCGGGTCCTGCCGGTGATCGAGGCGCTGGCCGGCGCCACCGACGTGCCGATCTCGATCGACACGCGCAAGTCCGGGGTGGCCGGGGCGGCGCTGGCCGCCGGCGCCGGCATCGTCAACGACGTCACCGCGGGCCGCGACGACCCCGGTCTGCTGGGCGTGGCCGCCGAGGCCAAGGCGCCGGTGGTGCTCATGCACATGCAGGGGACCCCCGCCACGATGCAGGACGACCCTCGCTACGCCGACGTGGTCGCCGAGGTCGAGCGGTTCCTCGCCGAGCGCTGCGACGCCGCCGAGGCGGCCGGGGTCCCGCACGACGGTCTGGTGATCGACCCGGGGATCGGCTTCGGCAAGCGCGACGAGCACAACTACGCGCTGCTCGCCGAGCTGGCCCGCTTCACCCGGCTCGGCCACCCGGTGCTGGTCGGCACAAGCCGCAAGGGCTTCATCGGCCGCGCCCTCGGGCTGCCCGTGCACGAGCGGGCCGAGGGCACCGCGGCGACGGTGGTCTGGGCGGTCGAGCGCGGCGCCCGGATCGTGCGCGTGCACGACGTCCGCCACATGGTGCGCACCGTGCGCATGACCGAGGCGCTGATCCACCGGGGCACGCGCCTGGGCGCTGCGGCGGACCCGCGGGGACCCGAGGGTGCGGCGGGGCCGGCGGGGCCGGCTCCCGGTGCCGGAGGGGGCGGGGCCGGATGACCCGCACCGCCGCGGGCGACCGCATCCTGATCCGCAACCTGCGCGTGTTCGGCCACCACGGCGTGCTCCCCGGGGAAGCCGAGCAGGGCCAGGTGCTCGTGGTCGACCTCGACCTCGCCCTGGACCTGGCGCCGGCGGGCCGCTCCGACGAGCTGGACCGCACCGTGGACTACAGTGGTCTGGCGACGCGGGTGGCCGAGCTGGTCGCACGTTGCCGCCGCCGGCTCATCGAGGCGGTGGCAGAGGACGTCGCCGGCCTCGTCCTCGCCGACGAGCGCGTGCGCGAGGTGCGCGTGCGCGTGACCAAGCCGCACGCGCCCCTGGGGGTCGACGCCCAGGTGGCGGTCGAGGTCGTCCGCGGCCGCCGCGGGGGTGACGGCCCATGACCCGCGCGCACGTCGCGCTCGGCTCCAACCTGGGGGACCGGATGGCCACCCTGGACGCGGCCGTGCGCGCGCTGGACGCCGACCACATGACCCACGTCATGGCCGTCTCCAGGGTCTACGAGACCGGGCCGGTCGGCGGCCCCGAGCAGGGGCCGTACCTGAACGCCGTGGCCGTGCTCGAGACCGACCGGGACCCGTACGAGCTGCTCGACCTGCTGATGACCACCGAGGAGCGGCTCGGCAGGGTGCGGGGGGAGCACTGGGGCCCGCGCACCGCCGACCTGGACCTGATCCTGTACGACGGCCCGCCGCTCTCCTCGCCCGAGCTGACCGTCCCGCACCCTCGTGCGCGCGAGCGCGCCTTCGTGCTGGTGCCGCTCGCCGACGCGGACCCGTTCGCGAGCTTCCCCGACGGCGAGACCGCGGTCGAGGCGCTGGCCAGGCTCGGTCCCATCTCTGGTGTCATCCCCGTCGGCGAGCTGGAGGCGTAGCGACATGAGCGGGCGCGGGCGGGTCCGTTTCGAGCTGCTGCTGGGCCAGGTCCTCGAGGCCCTGCCGCCGCCGCCGGCGAGCGTGGTCGACGCCGGCGGCGGCACCGGCCAGCTCGCCGTGCCCCTGGCGCGGCTCGGCTACCGCGTCACCGTGGTCGACACCTCCGCGGCCATGCTCGCGACCTGCGCCCAGCGCGCGGCCTCCGAGGGGCCCGAGCTGGCAGCGCGCATCGCCACCGTCCAGGGCGACGTGGTCGACCTGCCAGGGCCTCTCGGCCGGGCCAGCCAGGACGCGGCCCTCTGCCACGAGGTGGTCACCTGCGTCGAGGACCTGGCCGCCGTTCTCGGAGCCCTGGCCGGGGTGCTCCGCCCCGGCGGAGCGCTCTCGCTGACCTTCGCCAACCGCGACTGGCTGGTCCTGCGCGCCGGTCGGCGCGGGGACTACACCGGCGCGCTGCGGCTGCTCGTCGAGCCCGGCGGGACCCACGGCCCGACGGCTCACCGGGCGGTGACCACCGCCGAGCTCGACGCCCACCTGTCCAAGGCCGGTTTCGAGATGGTCGGTCTGTACGGGGTGAACGTGTTCGCCGAGGGCCGCGACGACGATCTGGACGGTGCCACCCTGCGTGCGCTGCTCGAGCTGGAGCGGCGCGTCGCCGGGCGGGAGCCGTACCGCTCCGGCGCACAGGTGGTGCATCTCATCGGCCGCTCCACCCTGAAAGGCCCGCAGGTGAGACCATGACCGTGAGCATCACCGAGACCGTGAGCACCACTGAGGCCGTGACCCTCGCGGCGCTTCCCACCCACCTCCGGCGGAGAGACCAGGTGCCCCATGCCAGAGCCGACCGCTGAGTTCTCGCCCGCCGCCGTGATCGGGGTGGGTCGCGTCGGTCTCCCGCTGGCGATCTTCCTGCAGCGGCTCGGGATCGAGGTCACCGTTGGCGTCCGCTCCGACTACGGCCGCCAGCGGGTCGAGACGCTCAGCGACCTGCCCACCGCCGCGCCCGCCGAAGCCGTGGCCGGCGCCAGGCTGGTGCTGCTGGCAGTGCTCGACGACGAGCTTCCCTCGCTGGTCACCGCCCTTGCGGCGGAGGGCGTGTTCGGCCCGGACCAGGTGGTGGTCCACACGGCCGGCGTCGACGGCCCGGAGCTCCTCACCCCCGCCTCGGCCGCCGGGGCCAAGGTGGCCGCGTGCCACCCGGTGCAGATCTTCAATGACGACCTGGAGGGCACGCTCGGCCGCATCCCCGGCACCGTCTGGGGCGTGACCGGCGACTCCGCCGGCCGCGAAGTGGTCGCCATGCTCGGCGGCCGGTCCATGGACGTGCCGTCGTCGGGCCGGGTGCGCTACCACGTCGCGCTGGTGCTGGCCGCCAACGGCGCGGCCGCCCTGTCGGCCAGCGCCGCCGACATCCTGCGGGCCGGCGGCGTGATCGACCCGGGCGCCGTGCTCGGCAGCCTGGTCCACGCCAGCGTCGACGCGGCGCTGGCCACCGGGCAGGCCGGCATGTCGGGGCCGTGGGTCCGGGGCGAAGGCCGCACCATCGGCATGCACGTCGAGGCGCTCGCCCGCAAGCAGCGGCTGGTGAAGGTGTACGCGGCGCTGGCCAGGCTGGTCGGTGACCGGGCCGCCGCCGCCGGGCGCCTGGACCCGGACGCGCGCCGCCGCGTGGAGGCCGCCCTCCAGGGCCAGGACCAGGACAACGGCGAGGACTCGCACGAGCGACTCGAGCTGCTCAGGAGACTGGGGCGACGTGCGCGCAGTCGCGACCAGCGCTGAGCTTCGAGCCGCCGCCGAGGCCGCTCGCCGGGCCGGGGCGGAGGTCGGCTTCGTCCCGACCATGGGTGCGCTGCACGCCGGCCACCGCGCCCTGCTCGCGCGGGCGCGGCGCGAGACCGGCTTCGTGGTGGTCTCGGTCTTCGTGAACCCGCTCCAGTTCGGGCCGCAGGAGGACATCGCACGCTACCCCCGCGACCTGCCGGGCGATCTCGCCGTCCTGGAGCGGGAGGGCGTGGACCTGGCGTTCACCCCCGACGTGGCGGAGGTGTGGCCCGAGCGGCCGGTCGTGCGGCTGGCCGTCGGCTCGCTCGGCGCCCGGCTGGAGGGGGCGATGCGGCCAGGCCACCTGGACGGGGTGGCCACGGTGGTCGCCAAGCTGCTCCACCTGGTCGGCCCGTCGCGGGCGTACTTCGGGCAAAAAGACGCCCAGCAGCTCGCGGTCGTGCGTCGCATGGTCGCCGACCTGGACTTCCCCAACGAGATCGTCGCCTGCCCCATCGTTCGCGAGCCCGACGGGCTGGCCATATCGTCGCGCAACGCCTACCTCTCGCCCGAGGAGCGGCGCCGCGCGGCCGCCCTGTCCCGCGGGCTCCGCGCGGGACTGGACGCATGGCTGCGGGGCGAGCGCGAGCCCGCCAAGGTCGAGGCCGCCGCCGCTGCCGTGCTCGACGGGGCCCCGGGGGTCGAGGCCGAGTACGTCGCCCTGGTCGAGCCGGACGGCTTTGCGCCGGCCTCGACCGCCGGGCCCGGCCACGTCCTGGCGGTCGCCGCCCGCGTCGGGGCGGCACGCCTGATCGACAACCTGGTGCTCGAGGAGCCTTCGTGACCGCACGCTGGTGAGAGGAGCGGGCATGCTGCTGGCACTGGACGTCGGCAACACCGAGATCACCATCGGCGTGTTCGACGGTGACAAGCTGGTCCAGCACTGGCGGGCCGCCACGGTGGCGGAGCGCACCGCCGACGAGCACGCCCTGCTGCTCTCCGGCTTCCTGGCTCACGAGGGGCTCGACTTCGCCACCACCGTTTCCGGCGTGGTGATCTCCTCGGTGGTACCGCGGCTCAGCCAGGCCATGCGCGAGATGGTCCGGCGCTACTGCGGCTTCGAGCCGCTGATGCTCGAGCCCGGGGTGCGCACGGGGCTGTCCATCCTGACCGACAACCCCCGCGAGGTCGGCGCCGACCGGGTGGCGAACGCGGTGGCGGCCTACGCGCTCTACGGCGGGCCGGCGGTGGTGGTGGACTTCGGCACCGCGACCACCTTCGACGCCGTCTCGACAAGGGGCGAGATGCTCGGGGTCGCGATCGCGCCCGGGATCGAGATCTCCACCAATGCCCTGGTCCGCGAGACGGCGCAGCTCCGCCGGGTCGAGCTGGTGGCGCCGCGCGCGGTGATCGGCAAGAACACCGCCGAGTCGCTGCAGGCAGGGATCGTATTCGGCTTCGCCGGCCAGGTGGACACCCTGGCGCGGCGCATGGCGGCGGAGCTCGGAGGGGGGGCGACGGTCATCGCCACCGGCGGCCTGGCGGCCGTCATGGTCAGCGTGTGCGAGACCATCGACCACCACGACCCCTGGCTGACCCTGCACGGGCTGCGCATCATCTTCGACCGCAACGGCGGTGCCGGGACCCGTCACGGCCAGGCGGACGGCGCGCGCCCGGAGCCATGAGCGCCCACGCGGGCCGCGCCGACCGGGCCGAGGGTCTGCCGCTGTCGCCCCGGGCGTTCCGCCACTTCGGCATCGAGGCCGTCGTCCTCGGCCCCGCGTTCGAGCAGGAGGGGCTGGTCCGGCGCGAGGGCGTGGCTATATGGCGGCGCCTGGCCGAGCACGCCCCGGTGTTCGACCGGGCCGTCGAGCAGTCCGGCGGAGAGGAGCGCGACCGGCTGGCGGTCCGGGTGGTGGTGGCGACCACGCCGGGCCGCGACCGCGCCATGCGGGTCCCGGCGGTAGGCGACCGCGCCGCCCGGGTGGCCGCCGCCGCCAAGGGGCCGCCGCCGCCCACCGGCTGGCTGCTGCTGGTCGACCAAGGGCCGGGCGAGACCTGGCTGTACCTGGCCGAAGAGCGCACGCCCGCGCAGGTGCTCGCCGGCTTCCTCGGCCGCCGCGGCCGCACCGATTTCACCCGCGCCCGCCGCCGCTCCCGCCTGGGCGGGCTCGGCAGCGCGGGCATCTTCGTCGGTCTCGTCCTGGTCTTGTACAGCTCCGCCACCCGCTTCGGCGTCCCCGGCGAGGTCCTCGGCGCCGCCCTGCTGGCCGTCTCCATCGCCGCCCTCCTCCGCGCCCGCCCCCGCTGACTCCCGAATCCGGAATATTCGGTTCCCAACGGCGGCCCGCTACGCCATGATCGCGGTCGCGCCGCGGGTGGAGGAGGACAGTCCACCCTGGCAACCCCTCGTGTGGGCTCCGTCACGGAAAGGTATGATGCGGTGATGAGCGAGACCTCGCCCGCGCCAATCGAGATCCCTCCGCTGCCGGCGGAGCGGCTCGAGGCCATCCGACAGTCGACTGAGCGGATCAACGCCGGCGATCTCTCTGACCTCCTCCCTTGGGACGAGGTTGCGCACGACCTTGGCCTCCCAGCGCGGTAGGCCCTACCGGATCTTCGTCGACCGCAGCTTCCGGACTCAGCTCCGCGCCGCGCCTCCTGTCCTCCAGGGCTACGTTGTGGGGCTTGTGGCGGTCCTGCGCGTCGACCCGTCGGGCCCCGTCTGTAGCGCTCCCGATCTTCGAGGACGAGCAGGGCATGCTGACCGTCGTCTTCGCCGACGGGCGCGGGTTCCTTCGTTACCAGGTCTTCGAGGCGCACCGGGCGGTGGTCCTGCGCGACCTCACCTGGCTCGGCTGACCGGCGCAAACCGGGCGCGTGACAGCACGGAGGTCCAGTAGCATTGCGGCTGTCAGCAGGGACGACGGTTCACAGAAGCACCGACCAGGAGACACTGTGCCCGAGCCAGAGGACCGTTCCGCCGCGGAGCAGGCGCGGCGGGAGAAGTTGGCCGACCTGCGTGCCGCCGGGATCGACGCGTTCCCGGTCGGCTTCGCCCGCACGCACACGCTCGCCGGGGTGGTCGAGGGCTGGAAGCGCCTGCGGGCCGGCGAGGAGTCCGCCGACGTGGTCCGGGTCGCCGGCCGGATCGTCCTCAAGCGCGTCATGGGCAAGCTCGCCTTCTGGACCCTGCGGCACGGCGACGACGAGCTCCAGGCGATGCTCACCGTGCAGGCGCTCGGCGCCGAGCGCTTCGAGCGGGCGGTCGAGCTCGACGCCGGCGACTGGGTCGGGGTCGAGGGCCCGGTCGTCCGCACCCGCCGGGGCGAGCTGTCGGTCAGGGCCGACCGGGTCGAGCTGCTGACCAAGTCCCTGCGCCCGTTGCCCGACAAATGGAAGGGGCTCACCGACGTCGAGGTGCGCTCGCGCCAGCGGGAGCTGGACCTTACCGTCAACCCCGCCGCCCGCGCCGCCGCGCAGCTGCGGATCAGGGTGGTGCGAAGCCTGCGCGAGTCCATGGAGGCGCGCGGCTACGTCGAGGTGGAGACCCCGATCCTGCTGCCGGTGCCCGGCGGGGCCATTGCCCGGCCCTTCGTCACCCATCACAACGCGCTCCACACCGACCTGTACCTGCGGGTCGCCTGCGAGCTGTACCTGAAGCGGCTGCTCGTGGGCGGCATGGACCGGGTGTTCGAGCTGAACCGGGTGTTCCGCAACGAGGGCATCGGCACGCGCTACAACCCCGAGTTCACGATGCTCGAGTCGAATGCGGCCTTCCAGGACTACCGGGACATGATGGTGCTGGCGCGCGGCGTGGTCCTGGAGGCGGCCGACGCGGCCGTCGGCAGCCGCAAGATCACCTATCAGGGCAAGGTCCTGGACCTGGACGCCGAGTGGCGCGAGGCGACCATGCTGGAGCTGGTCCGCGAGGCGGTGGGCGAGCCCGAGCTGGCCTACGACTGGCCGCTGGGGCGGGTGCGCGAGACCTGCGACCGTGCCGAGGTGCCGTACGAGCCGGGCTGGGGGGTGGGCAAGCTGGTGCTGGAGCTGTACGAGCACCGCGTCGAGGACCGGATCGTGGAGCCGACCTTCGTGACCGACTACCCGGTCGAGGTCTCGCCACTGGCCCATCCCCACCGCGACCAGCCCTTCGTGACCGAGCGGTTCGAGCTGGTCATCTGCGGCCGCGAGTACGGCAACTGCTACTCGGAGCTCACCGACCCGGACGAGCAGCGTGCCCGCATGGAGGAGCAGGCGCTGGCCAGGGCGGGCGGCGACGAGGAGGCGATGGTCGTCGACGAGGCGTACCTGCGCGCCCTCGAGCTCGGCCTGCCACCCAACGCCGGGCTCGGCATCGGCGTGGACCGGCTGGTTATGCTGCTCGGTGACCTTTCGTCCATCCGAGAGGCTATTCTGTTCCCACAGCTCCGACCCGAGGAGCTGTAGCGGCCGGTCCCGGCGGCCGGGTGCGGCCCGCAACCGGGTCGGGCGCGAGGAACATCCGCCGGGGTTGGAACGTTCCTACCCGAGGAAGACTGACAACGACGACAACCAACCACGACTAGCCACGAGGACCGACCGACGAACACATCCGCCGCGCTCCCGGCGGACCATCCCTTCGGGACGCCAGAGGGCCGGGTGTATAGTCGATTGGCGGCAACGTTTCAAGCCGCCGTATCCCTGGGGGTTTGGCATGTTTGAGCGCTTTACCGACCGGGCTCGACGGGTCGTCGTGCTCGCCCAGGAGGAAGCCCGGCTCCTGAACCACAACTACATCGGCACTGAGCACATCCTGCTCGGCTTGATCCACGAAGGCGAAGGCGTGGCCGCCAAGGCGCTCGAGTCGCTGGGCATCTCGCTCGAGGCGGTCCGCGCGCAGGTCGAGGAGATCATCGGTCAGGGCCAGAGCGCGCCGACCGGGCACATCCCGTTCACGCCACGAGCGAAGAAGGTGCTCGAGCTGTCGCTGCGCGAGGCGCTGCAGCTCGGCCACAACTACATCGGCACCGAGCACATCCTGCTCGGCCTCATCCGAGAGGGCGAGGGCGTCGCCGCCCAGGTCCTGGTCAAGCTGGGCGCCGACCTCTCCCGCGTCCGGCAGCAGGTCATCCAGCTCCTGTCCGGGTACGCCGGGGGCAAGGAGGGCGCTGGCGCCGGGCCCGGCGGCGAGGCGCAACCGCAGGGGTCGCTCGTGCTCGACCAGTTCGGGCGCAACCTGACCCAGCTCGCCCGCGAGGGCAAGCTCGACCCGGTGATCGGGCGCGAGAAGGAGATCGAGCGGGTCATGCAGGTCCTGTCCCGCAGGACCAAGAACAACCCCGTGCTGATCGGCGAGCCCGGCGTCGGCAAGACCGCCATCGTCGAGGGCCTGTCGCAGGCGATCGTCAAGGGCGAGGTGCCCGAGACCCTGAAGGGCAAGCAGCTCTACACCCTCGACCTGGGCGCGCTGGTGGCCGGCTCGCGCTACCGCGGCGACTTCGAGGAGCGCCTCAAGAAGGTCCTCAAGGAGATCCGCACGCGCGGGGACATCATCCTGTTCATCGACGAGCTGCACACGCTGGTGGGCGCGGGCGCCGCCGAGGGCGCGATCGACGCGGCCTCGATCCTCAAGCCGATGCTGGCCCGCGGCGAGCTGCAGACGATCGGCGCGACCACGTTGGAGGAGTACCGCAAGCACCTGGAGAAGGACGCGGCGTTGGAGCGGCGGTTCCAGCCGATCCACGTCAACGAGCCCACGGTGGCGCACACCATCGAGATCCTGAAGGGCCTGCGTGACCGCTACGAGGCCCACCACCGGGTCACGATCACCGACGACGCCCTGGTGGCCTCCGCCAACCTCGCGGACCGCTACATCTCCGACCGCTTCCTGCCCGACAAGGCGATCGACCTGATCGACGAGGCCGGCAGCCGCATGCGCATCCGGCGCATGACAGCCCCGCCCGACCTGCGCGAGTTCGACGGCAGGATCGCCGAGGTCCGGCGCGAGAAGGAATCGGCCATCGACGCCCAGGACTTCGAGAAGGCGGCCTCGCTGCGGGACCGCGAGAAGCAGCTCCTGTCCGACAAGGCGCGGCGCGAGCGAGAGTGGAAGTCCGGCGACATGGACGTGGTCGCCGAGGTGGACGAGGAGCAGATCGCCGAGGTGCTGGCGTCCTGGACGGGCATCCCGGTGTTCAAGCTCACCGAGGAGGAGACCGCCAAGCTGCTGCGGATGGAGGGCGAGCTGCACAAGCGGGTCGTCGGCCAGGACGCGGCCATCCGGGCGGTCTCCCAGGCGATCCGGCGAACACGGGCGGGGCTCAAGGACCCCAAGCGCCCCTCCGGCTCGTTCATCTTCCTGGGCCCGTCGGGCGTGGGCAAGACGGAGCTGTCGCGCACCCTGGCCGAGTTCCTGTTCGGCGACGAGGACGCGCTGATCGCGCTCGACATGAGCGAGTACATGGAGAAGCACACGGTCTCGCGGCTGATCGGCTCCCCGCCCGGCTACATCGGCTACGAGGAGGGCGGCCAGCTCACCGAGGCGGTGCGGCGCAAGCCGTTCAGCGTGGTGCTGTTCGACGAGATCGAGAAGGCCCACCCGGACGTGTTCAACACGCTGCTGCAGATCCTCGAGGACGGTCGCCTGACCGACGCGCAGGGCCGCACGGTGGACTTCAAGAACTGCGTGCTGATCATGACCTCCAACCTGGGCACGCGCGACATCGCCAAGGGCACGACGCTTGGCTTCACGGCCAAGCCGAACGCCAAGGTCGACTACGAGCGCATGCGCGACAAGGTCATGGACGAGCTGAAGCGCCACTTCCGGCCGGAGTTCTTGAACCGGATCGACGAGGTGATCGTCTTCCACCAGCTCAGCCGCGACGAGGTCAAGGAGATCGTCGACCTGATGACCAGGCGCGTGGTCGAGCAGCTCCGGTCCAAGGACATCGCCATGGAGCTGACCGAGGCGGCCAGGGACCTGCTCGCCGAGCGTGGTTACGATCCCGCGCTGGGCGCGCGGCCGCTGCGCCGGACGATCCAGCGGCTGGTCGAGGACCCGCTGTCGGAGAAGCTGCTGTGGAAGGAGTTCGCCGCCAGCCAGCTGGTCGTGGTCGACGCCGAGAACGACGAGATCGTCTTCCGGTCGCTCGACCAGGCGGCCGACGGGATCGACATCCCCCCGGCAGAGCTGGCCGGCACGGAGTAGGCCTTCCGAGTGTCCCACCCCAGGGATAGACGAAGCCCCCGGATCACCCGGGGGCTTCGTCGTGGTGGCGCGGCGGCCGCGGAGCGCGTGCGGCAGCGGCTGCTGTCCCCGCCCGACCCCGAGCGGCTCGCGCTCGACCGCCTCGCCTGGGTGCACGCCACCAGCGCGCTCGGCGATGCGCTGGTCGCGGTGGCGCTGGCGAGCACCCTGTTCTTCTCCGTCCCGGTGGCCGCCGCCCGGCCGAGGGTCGCCCTGTACCTGCTGATCACGGTGGCGCCGTTCGCCGTGGTCGCCCCGCTGCTCGGGCGGCTGCTGGACGGCCGCAGCGGGGCGAGCCGCATGGCGATGAGCGTGGCCCTGGTGGCGCGGGCCGTGCTCGCCTGGCTGGCGGCGTCCCGGATCGACTCGCTGCTGCTCTACCCGCTCGCGTTCGGCCTGCTGGTGTGCTCGCGCGTGCACGGCATCAGCCGCAGCTCGCTGGTCCCGGAGCTGGTCGGCTCGGGACGCGCGCTGGTGCCGGTCAACGGCCGCATGGCCCGCGTGGCCGCGGTCGGGGGCACGTTCGGCGGCCTGCTCGGCGTGGTCGTTCACAAGCTGTTCGCAGGCGGGGCCGTGCTGCGGGTGAGCGCCGTGGCCTACCTGCTCGGGGTCGCCTTCGCTGTGGCGGTCCCGGCGACCCGCCACGCCCTGGACGGGACCGGTGGCGGGGCGGGGGAGGGCGCGGGCGCTGGCCGGTCGCGCTGGCCGATGGCCCGGGTCCGGCTGGCCAGGGCTGCCAGCGCCGGGACCCGCGCGGCCGGCGGGTTCGTGCTGTTCCTGCTCGCCTTCGCTCTGCGCAAGCGGGGCGTGAGCACGGCCGGGCTCGGCCTGCTGGTCGCCGGGGTCGGCGCCGGCGTGCTCGTCGGCGCGTTCGTGGTGCCGCGGCTCGGGCGACGCCTGCGGGAGGAGGGGCTGCTGGTGTTCGGGCTGGCGGTGTCGGCGGGCACGGCCCTGCTGCTGGCCGGCCGCGTCGGCGTCTTCACCGCCGGGATGGCGGGCCTGGTCATGGGCACCGCCGCCGCAGCCGCCCGGGTCGGGTTCGAGAGCCTGGTGCAGCGGGACGTGCCCCTGGCCGTGCGCGGGACGACCATCACCCGGTCGGAGACGGCGTTCCAGCTCTCCTGGGTGCTCGGGGCGGTGGTCCCGGTGGCCCTGCCGCTGCCGGCCGACCCTGGCCTGCTCGGCCTCGGCGCGGCCTGCGGGATGGCGACGGTGGTCTATCTCGTGGGCCTGGTGCGCCTGCGCAACGGGGTGCCGGCCCCGGCAGCCGAGACGCACGGGCGGTGAGGAGCACCGTGGACCCCGACCCGGAGCTGCTCGAGGCTGTCCGCGCCCGGGTGCTGGACTGGGTCGAGCGCAGCGCCCGCGACCTCCCCTGGCGCCGGACCCGCGATCCCTACCGGGTGCTGGTCGCCGAGGTCCTCGCCCAGCAGACCCAGGCCGAGCGGGCCGCCGAGGCCTTCCCCCGCTTCCTCGCCCGCTTCCCGGACCCGGAGACGCTCGCGCTCGCGACCCCCGCCGAGGTGCTGCGCGAGTGGCAGGGCCTCGGCTACAACCGGCGCGCCCTGGCGCTGCGCGCCTGCGCCCGGGCCGTGGTCGAGCGGGGCGGCTGGCCGCGCAGCGTGGAGGAGCTCGCCACCCTGCCCGGGGTCGGCCCCTACACCGCGCGGGCGGTGGCCTGCTTCGCGCTCGGCCAGGACGTCGCCCCGGTGGACACCAACGTCGGCAGGGTGCTGGCGCGCTCGCTCGCCGGCGTGGACCCGTCCCAGCTCACCCCGGCGTCGCGCCAGCGGCTGGCCGATGCCGCCCTGCCCCGCGGCCGTGCCTGGGCGTGGTCGTCGGCGCTGATGGACGTTGGCTCGGCCCACTGCCGCCCGCGGCCCCGCTGCGACGGCTGCCCGGTCGCGCTCCAGTGCCGCTGGCGGGCCCTGGGCGTGGCCGCGCCGCCGCCGAAGCCGAGGCCGGTCCCGCCCTTCTCCAGCTCCGACCGCCGCTGGCGCGGAGCGGTCGTGCGCGTGCTGGCCGCCGAGGCCGCCGGCCTGGACGAGCCGGCACTCGCCGCGGCGGTCGGCGCCGGCGCGGCAGACCGACCGCCTGGCTGGTTCCCGGCGCTGCTCGACCGCCTCGAGTCGGACGGCCTCATCGCCCGCGACCGGCGGGGCCGCTGCCACCTGCCGAGGTCCTGATGGTCCTGATGGTCCTGGTGCCCGTCAGTCGACGTCGACCGACCCGCCCGCGCGCCAGTAGAGCTTGACCGAGCGGCCGCCGGACGGGTCCGGCTCGTCGGCGCGGCGCAGGAAGCCCTCGTCGACCAGGTAGCGGCGCAGGGCGGCGTAGTCGGGGTGCCAGGCCGTCAGGACCTCGTTGACCTCGGCCTCGGTGTAGCGGCGACCCGGCTCGAACAGACCGGCGAGGTGGTCGAGGACCAGCAGGCGCTTGCTCCGGGCGGCCGGGATCGAGGTGAGACGGCCGTCGCGGATAAAGCGGCCGAGCACGACCTCTCGTGACGTGGACCTGCCCGACTCCATGGCGTCCATGAGGATAGGGATTGCACCTGCGGGTGATCGTCCGGCCTACATGTTACCGTTGGCTGTCCCGCCTTCAGAGACCCGTCCAGGAACCTCGTGGCCAGAACCGTGCGCACCACCTTCGCCTGCACCGAGTGCGGGTCCTCAACGCCCCGGTGGGTCGGTCGGTGCCCGGGCTGCGGCGCGTGGAACGCCCTGGTCGAGGAGGTACTGGAGCGGACCGGCCCGCCCAGGGCCGGCGCCCGGGTCGAGCCGGCGGTCCCGATCACCGAGGTCACGCCGCAGCTCGCCGCCCACCGGCCGACCGGGGTCGGCGAGCTGGACCGCGTCCTCGGCGGCGGCCTGGTGGCCGGCTCGGTGGTGCTGCTCGCCGGGGAGCCGGGCATCGGCAAGTCCACCCTGCTGCTCGGCGTGCTGGCGCGGCTGGCCAACGAGGGCAGGGTGCTGTACGTGTGCGCCGAGGAGTCGCGGGAGCAGGTCCGCCTGCGCGCCGAGCGCCTCGACGCGCTCCACCCGGAGCTGTACCTGGCGGCCGAGACCGACCTCGGCGCGGTGCGGACGCTGATCGACCAGACGGCGCCGCGGGTGATCGTGGTCGACTCGGTGCAGACCGTGGCCGACCCGGACCTGCCCGGCGCCCCCGGCGGCGTCGGCCAGGTGCGCGAGGTGGCCGGACAGCTCGTCCGCCTGGCCAAGGAGCGCGGCATCGCCACCTTCCTGGTCGGGCAGGTCACCAAGGAGGGGGTGGTGGCCGGACCCAGGACGCTGGAGCACCTCGTCGACGTGGTGCTGTCGTTCGAGGGCGACCAGCACCACGCGCTGCGGCTGGTGCGCTGCACTAAGAACCGCTTCGGCCCGGCCTTCGAGGTCGGCTGCTTCGAGATGACCGAGGCCGGGCTCGAGCCGCTCGCGGACCCCTCGCGGCTGTTCCTGTCCGCCCGCGATGCGTCCGTGCCGGGGGTGGCCTGCACCGTGAGCCTCGAGGGGCGCCGGCCGCTGGTGACCGAGGTGCAGGCGCTGGTGGTGCCCAGCGGGCTGGCCGTGCCGCGGCGCATGGCGCAGGACCTCGACCAGGGTCGCCTGGCGATCCTGATCGCGGTGCTGGAGCGGCGCGCCCGCGTGTCGTTCAGCGGGCACGACGTGTTCGCCGCCACCGCCGGCGGGGTGCGGCTCACCGAGCCGACCGCGGACCTGGCCGTGTGCCTGGCGCTGGCCTCGGCCGCCAGGGACTGGCAGGTACCCGCCGACCTGATGGCCTTCGGCGAGGTCGGCCTCGGCGGCGAGGTGCGCCCCGTGCCGCAGCTCGGGCGCCGCCTGGCCGAGGCGGGCCGCCTGGGCTTCCGGCGCGCCCTGGTCCCGGCGGCGAACCCCGACCCGGGCGCCGACGGCCTGGCGGTGACCGCGGTCGGCTCGGTCGCCGAGGCGCTCGCGGCATTCGCCGGCGCCGGTGCCGGCGGCGGCCCGCAACGGACGCGACGCCCGGTCCCGGGCTCGGGCACCGCCGCGACCACAGTGACGACAGCGGCGGCGAGCCCGTGACCGAGGTGCCGAACATCGCCATGGAGCGGCTGGACAGCCGCGCGCTCGGGGTGCTGCGGCTGGTCTCCCCGGGCACGCCGCTGCGCCAGGGCATCGAGCGCATCCTGCGCGCCCGGACCGGGGCCCTGATCGTGCTCGGTGCGCCGCCCGCGGTGCAGGCGCTGTTCACCGGCGGCTTCCGCATCCACGTCCCGTACACGGCCCAGCGCCTTTCGGAGCTGGCCAAGATGGACGGCGCCCTGGTGCTCGACGAGGGCGCGCACCAGATCCTCTGGGCCAACGTCCACCTGATGCCCGACCCGTCGGTGCCGACGGCCGAGACCGGCACCAGGCACCGCACGGCCGAGCGCGTGGCCCAGCAGTCGGGCGTGCCGGTCATGGCCGTGTCCGAGTCGATGCGGACCGTGACGCTGTACGTGGGCGGGTGGCGGCACGTCGTCGACGAGGTCAGCGCGGTGCTGTCACGTGCCAACCAGGGGGTGCAGACGCTGCAGCATTACCGCGCGCGCTGCGACGAGGCGGGCGCCGCGCTCGCCGCCTCCGAGCTGCAGGGGCACGCGACGCTGCGGGCGGTGCTCGGCCTGGTGTGCCGCGCCGAGATGGTGCGCCGGGTGGCCGGCGAGGTCGAGCGCTACGCGGCCGAGCTCGGCGTCGACGCGCGCCTGCTGCGCGTGCAGCTCGACGACCTCGCCGCCGGCGTGGAGGAGGACCAGCAGCTCGCCGTCCGCGACTACCTGCGCCCCGGCCGCGGCGCCGAGCTCGAGGACGTGCTCGCGGAGCTGGCCCGCCTGAGCCCCGAGGAGCTGTCGGACGTGGCGGCGGTCGCCAAGGCGCTCGACCTCACCGGCAACCCGGACGCGCTCGACGCGGTCGTGGTGCCACGCGGCTACCGGCTGCTGTCCAAGGTGCGCGGCCTGCCACCAGCGGTGATCACCAGGGTGGTCGAGCGCTTCGGCTCGCTCAAGGTGATCCTCGCCGCGGGGGTCGAAGACCTCGAAGAGGTCGAGGGGGTCGGGCCCGGCCGTGCTCGTAATCTGCGTGAAGGGTTGATGCGACTTGCCGAGGCGTCCGCATCGGAGCATTACTGAGAATTGCTTAAAAATCGCCTCCGAGCTGGGCAGGCGAACCAGGAATAGGCCGTCTACCAGGGCGTTCGCCTTGAATCACAGGGGCTTTAGGTGATAACCTTAGAAAGTTCCGTCCGAGGGAAGGGGAATTCGCGTATGTTCAAGGTCGGGGACTGCGTCATCTATCCGCAACACGGTGCCGCGGTCGTCGAAGGGCTGCAGGACCGTGAGGTAAGTGGCGAGACCAGGGAATACCTCGTCCTCAAGCTCACGTACGGCGACCTCACCCTCATGGTTCCCAAGGACAACTGCCAGGAAGTCGGCATCCGTGAGGTCTGCAGCTCCGACGACGTCGAAGGCGTGCTGGAGATCCTCCGCACCGGCGAATGCTCCACCCAGGGCAACTGGAGCCGCCGCTTCAAGGGCAACATCGAGCGGCTCCAGTCCGGCGACATCTTCCAGGTGGCCGAGGTCGTCCGCGACCTCACCGTCCGGGACCGCGACAAGGGCCTGTCGGCCGGAGAGAAGCGCATGCTCCAGCGCTCCCGCCAGATCCTCGTCTCCGAGCTCGTGCTCGCCTGCAACTGCGACGAGCACAAGGCGACCCTCGTGGTCGACGAGGCGCTCGACGTCTCCTGACAGCACGCCTCGCACCGCCCCGCTGCGTGAGCGATGGTTGGGGCTGAGCGGGTCGGGGTGATCGTGCCAGCCGCCGGCGCCGGCCGGCGGCTCGGCACGCAGGCAGGCAAGGCGCTCGTCCTGCTGGCCTCCCGCCCCCTGCTCGCATGGGCGGTGGCCGGCGTGGAGGCCAACGACCGGGTGGACAGCGTCGTGGTGGTCGCCCACCCCGCCACGCTCCACACGGTGACAGAGCTGCTCGGAGCCCACGGCTCCGCCAAGGTCGCGGCGGTCGTCCCGGGCGGGCCGACGCGGCGCACGAGCGTCGCCGCCGGCCTGGCCGCCCTCCCCCCGGCGCCAGGCTACGTCGCTGTCCACGACGCCTGCCGCCCGCTGCTGGCCCCCGGCGCCATCGACCGCCTCACCGAGACGCTGCTGGCCCTCGGCTGCCACGGGGTGGCGCCCGGCGCCCAGGTCACCGACACGGTCCGGCGGGTGGCCGGCGGCGGCCGCTCCGCCGGCATCGTCGACCGCGAAGCCCTGCGTGCCCTCCAGACCCCCCAGGTGTTCGTGCGGGTGGTCCTCGAGGAGGCGCACCGGCGGGCCGCGGCCGGGGGTCTCGGCGCGGGACCGGGCGTGACCGACGAGGCCACCGACGCGGTCCTGGTCGAGCGGGCCGGCTTCCCGGTCGCCGTCGTCCCGGGAGAGCCGGAGAACCTGACGGTCACCACCCCGCTCGACCTCGAGGTGGCCGAGGTGCTCCTGTCCCGCCGAGCCCGCGGCCAGGTGGCGCGGTGACGCCGCGGCTCCGGATAGGCCAGGGCTTCGACGTGCACCCGCTGGTGGAAGGCCGCCCGCTGGTGCTCGCCGGCGTGAAAGTGCCGTTCGACCGGGGACTCGGCGGGCACTCCGACGCCGACGTGGTGGCGCACGCGGCCTGCGAGGCCCTGCTGTCCGCCGCCGGCCTCGGCGACCTCGGCCAGCATTACCCCCCGAGCGACCCGCGCTGGGCCGGCGTGTCGAGCCTCAAGCTCTGCCGCGAGGTCGCCGAGCTGGTGGCAAAAGAGGGCTGGGCGGTCGAGAACCTGGCGGTGACGGTGGTCTGCGACCGCCCACGCCTCGGCCCGCTCGTGGCGGCGATGCGCGAGAGGCTTGCGGGTGCGTTGGAGCTTGATCCCGAACGGCTCCAGGTGACCCCGAAGTCCTCTGAAGGTCTTGGCTTTACGGGGCGCGGGGAGGGGATTGCGTCGCTGGCGGTCTGCCTTCTCGTGGGGGCACGGGGGGGCTGAGCGCTCGGCGGGTGCTGAGGATTGGGCTTCGCGGTGGTCGGGGGGGCTGGGACCTGCGTTGTGGCGGGGGTGGGCCGGGCGGTGTCCCTTCGTCGTTCCGGCTGCGCCCGCAAATCAGTCGCTCCGAAGGGACACCGCCCGGCCCAACCGTGGTCACCGTCCATCACCGCCCCGCGCTGGTGCTGTCCCTTACCGCACGTCGCGGCGCAGACCCCAGGAGCCCGCGCCGGGATCCCGTCGGCCAGAGTCGACGAGAACGTCGGTGCCGGAGGCAGTCACCCGATCAGCAGAGCTCGACGTCACGTCCAGCGGTGGTCGGGCCGTCCACCCTCAAGCGCTTGCGAGATTTCTCCTCGAGCTGCGGGGCGGCCCTGTGACCCTCCGCGACCGCGCAGACCACCCGGACCGACAAGGCCGCCGGGGCGTGTGGTCGGCCGGGCATGGACGGCGAGGACGGTTGGCCGGGCGGGTATCCCCTCGTAGCGACTGATTTGCGGGCGCAGCCGGAGCGTGCGAGGGGATACCCGCCCGGCCACCCCCGCCAAAGCGCAGGTCCCAGCCCCCCCGACCACCCACCCCAGGCAGCCAGACCGCCACCCGGAATAGGATGGCAGCGACCGCGACAAGACCCCGCCGCCGACCCTGGAGCCGACCCGTGGCCCTGCACCTCACCAATACTTTGAGCAGGAGGAAGGAGCTGTTCGTCCCGCGGGACGAGGGCAAGGTCGGCATCTACCTGTGTGGCCCTACGGTCTACAACGAGCCGCACGTCGGCAATCTCCGCAACGTCGTGGTGATGGACGTGCTCCGGCGGCATCTGGTCGCCTCCGGGTACGAGGTGCTGCTGGTCCGCAACTACACCGACGTCGACGACCGCATCGTCGAGGCGTCCGGCCACGACCCGCTGCGGGCGTTCGTCATTGCCGAGCACTGGACCCGGGTGTACGAGGGGATCACCGCCGCGCTCGGCGTCGCCCCGCCCGACATCGCGCCACGCGCCACCGGCCACGTCCCGGAGATGATCGAGCTGGTGGCGAAGCTGTTCGACGCCGGGCTGGCCTACCAGGCGGGCGGGGACGTGTACTTCTCGGTCGGCAAGTTCCCCGAGTACGGCAGGTTGTCGGGCCGGGACCTGGCCGATCTGCAGGCCGGCGCCAGGGTGGAGGTGAATCCCGACAAGCGCGACCCACTGGACTTCGTGCTGTGGAAGAGCGCCAAGCCGGGGGAGCCCTGGTGGCGCTCGCCCTGGGGCGAGGGACGGCCGGGGTGGCATCTGGAGTGCTCGGTGATGTCGTCGAAGTACCTCGGCCCAGGCTTCGACGTCCACGGCGGCGGGGAGGACCTGATCTTCCCGCACCACGAGAACGAGATCGCCCAGTACGAGGGCGCCACCGGCGAGCCGTTCGCACGCTACTGGCTGCACAACGCCTTCCTGGAGATGGGCGGCGAGAAGATGGCCAAGTCCGTGGGCAACGTGGTGAGCCCGCGCGAGCTCCTGGAGCGCTACCGCGGGGTGGTGCTGCGCTACGCGCTGATGAGCGCCCACTACCGCAGCCCGCTCGAGTTCTCGTCAGAGGTGCTGGCCGACGCGGCCGCCGCCTACGAGCGGCTGTCCACCTTCGCGGTCAACGCGGCCAGGGCGCTGCCGCCGGGGGCCGGCGCAGAGCCGGTCGAGGAGGGCGACTGGGCCGACCGTTTCGGGGCCGCGCTGGACGACGACATCAACGTGCCCGCGGCTCTGGCGGTCCTGTTCGACCTGGTCGGCGCGGCCAACCCGCTCATCGCCAAGGCCGAGCGCGGCGGTGCCGCGGCCACCGGCGAGCTCCGCGTGCGGCTCGCCACCTTCAGCGACCTCGCCTCCCGGCTCGGCTTCACGCCACTGCTCGACCTGCCCGACGTCGCCGCCTTCCCGGCGGTGCTCGACCTGGCGCTGGAGCTGCGCGAGCGGGCCAGGGCGGCGCGCGACTTCGCCGCCGCTGACATGGTGCGCGAGCGCCTTGGCGCGGTCGGCATCCGTGTCGAGGACCGGCCCGGAGGCCCCCGGTGGCACCTGGCGGGGTAGGCGGTGCTGACGGCTCTGACGGTCCTGGCGGTCCTGGGAGGCGGCCGGCCGAGGGCGAGCCGCAGCGGCCCCGCGCCCCGGCGGAGAAGCGGCGGGCCAGGTCCAGCGGTGCCAAGGGCGCCAGCCCTGCCAGGGTGGCCAAGCAGGCGCGGCGGCGCGATTGGCTGGAGGCGGGCCGCAGCGCGCTGCGACCCGGGCCGGAGTGGACGCTGATCGAGGGGCGCCGGCCGGTGGTCGAGGCGCTGCGCGGCGGCCGCCGCGTCGCGCGGGTGGTGGTCGCCGCCGGCGGTGCCGAGCGCGGCACGCTCGCGGAGCTGCTCGCGCTCGCCGCCGAGCGCGGCGTGCCGGTCGAGACGGTGCCACGCTCGGTGCTCGACGCGCACGCCGAGACCGGTGCCCACCAGGGGGTGGCCGCGGTGGTCGCGCCGCTGGAGCCGATCGAGCTCGACGAGCTGCTCGCCATCCCGCTCGGCGGCTCCGAGCCGCCGTTCTTCCTCGCCCTCGACGGGATCGAGGACCCGCACAACCTCGGCGCGCTGGTCCGCAGCGCCGACGCGGCCGGCTGCCACGGCGTGGTGCTGCCGCGGCACCGCAGCGCCCCGCTGTCGGCCACGGCGGTGAAGTCGTCGGCGGGCGCGCTCGAGCACGTCCCGGTTGCGGAAGTCCCCAACCTCACCCGCGCGCTGGAGCGCCTGCACGCCTCCGGGCTGTGGTGCGTCGGCCTGGACGCCGGCGCGCAGGCCAGCCTGTTCGACCTCGACCTGACCGACGAACCGGTCTGCGTGGTGGTCGGCGGCGAGGGCGCGGGCCTGCACCGGCTGGTCCGCGAGACCTGCGACCTGCTGGTCCGCATCCCCATGGGCGGCCAGGTGGAGAGCCTCAACGCCTCGGTCGCCGGCGCCCTGGCCCTGTTCGAGGTCCGCCGCCGCCGTGCCCGCGCACGCGTCTGAGCTACGATGGCCCAGCACCGGCAGGTCCGACATCCGGCTGGCGTGGCGCAATCTGGCAGCGCAGGCGACTTGTAATCGCCAGGTTCCGGGTTCGAGTCCCGGCGCCAGCTCTCATCCACCAGCAAAGATGCTGATTCCTCTTGCCTTCGGTCAACGATATTGGCGATTCTCGTTGACCGAGAGGAGCACGAGCGGTGATCCGAGCGCGGCGCGATGGTTGGCAGGTCATCGTCTACGCGGGCATCGATCCAGTGACCGGGAGGCAACGGCAGATCAGCCGGCAAGTCAAGGGCAGCCGGAAACAGGCGGAGAGGGAAGAGACCAAACTCAAGGCTGAGGTCATGACCGGGCGTCACCGGGGCACGGCAGCGAAGACATTGGGCGAGATGGTCGAGTTCTACCTCGACTGGCGTGAGCACAACGGCAAGCCGATCGGGCCCCACACGATTCGGAGCTATCGCGCTCTCGCTGAGGCGAGGATCAAGCCTGGACTCGGGAAACTCCGGTTACCCCAGGTCGACCCTCCAACGTTGGACCGCTTCTACACCGCACTGCGCAAGAGTGGGAGCCTCCGCAGGCCGGGGAAGCCGTTGTCCGCAAGTCGCCTCCGTGACGTACACGCGGTCATCTCCGGCGCGCTCGGGCTCGCGGCGCGGTATGGCTGGATTGCTTACAACCCTGCGGCGCTCGTGAAGCCTCCAGCGCCACACAACGCCGAACGGCCGATGCCCACCAAAGAGCAGGCGCGGACAGCCCTCCAGGCCGCCGAGGGACAAGATCCGGAACTGTACCTGTTCCTGCGCTTGGAGGCGACGACTGGCCTTCGGCCGGGTGAGATCTGCGCGTTGTGGTGGCAGGACCTTGATCTTGAGGCCGGCAAGATGATCGTTGGTTACAACGTGGTGCATGCCAAGGGACTACCAGACGGCTACGTGCGCAAGCGCACCAAAAGCCGACACGGCGATGACCGTCCAATCGCTCTTGACGAGCGAACGGTTACCCTGCTTAGGGAGCACCGGACATGCCGAGAAGCTACAGCGCGCGAGTGGGGCGGCGAGCTGGCATCCGACACCTATGTCTTCAGCGCGGACGAGGCCGGACGGCGGCCTTTCCGAGTGGACACGATGACGCGGCGGTTCGGCGAGCTGGCCAAAGGGCTTGGCCACGGTTACACGCTCTACGGGTTCCGGCTCTTCATGGCCACGCAGCTCGGCGCGGTAGCAACCACCGAGACGATCCGCGAGCGGATGGGGCACGGCAGCCTCGCCGTGACCGGCATCTACGTACATCAGGTCAGCGAGGCGGACCGGGCAGCGGCGCGCCACATGGGTGATCTGCTCGACAATGAGTAGGCAGGCGCTACGGACGGATCGTCACAACTACGGCGTGACGATCCGTTGGTCACCTCGGGAACGATCGGACCTCTTCCTCATCAGCTATGGGTGAGAATCGCCATGCTGATCAGCAGGTTCGCAGCTTGCGCGAGTCCTCAACCGGCGAAGTTATGTGCTGCCGTTCAGACCCTTCCGCTCGGCCAACGGAGCTTGTCGTCTGGCGGGCAACATAGCATGTCTTCCTGGGTCCCCGCGTACCCGGGAGGCCACCCGTGTCCCGGGTCCTTTGGGACACCTCGCCTGATCCTCTCGGCCGGCGATCACAGCACGGCTACGATGACGGGGCAGACGACCGGAGGTCTCCGAAGGCTTGCCGTACGTAGGCGTCCCACTCCCGGCGATCCCAGCCGTACACCTCGACCTCGCGATTGAACGCCTCCCCAAACGCCATGGCCGCAATCGCGGTCAACGACTCGACATCATCGAGCGTTATCCGCCGATAGGCGATGAACTGGTGCTGGCCAGTAGGGTCCGGTAGCGGATCAAGCCCGGTGGTCAGACTCCAGAGCATGCCATGCGTTGCTCCTGACCACGCCCGGAAGGCTACCTCTCCAAACACCATATCGCTGTCTCGCCTCGCTAGCAGCCGCGCCACAAGAGCGGTTGCACTCAGGCGCGGGGCGCCCACGGCGACTGGCCGCCCACGATCGTCATTGAGAACCTGAAGGCTGTGGCGGCGGGCGAGGTCTGCGACGTGGTCGATGCGAGCGGTTGTGGCTTGCGCGGCACCGCCGGTCATGACTCGCTCGATCTTGGCAGCCTCATGTAGGCTCGCCAGCCGCTCGGTGAGGACACGGCAGGCGCGCTCGCTCCCGTCGATGGCCGGATCAAGCAGCCACCAGCCGCGGGCAGCTCCCTCAAGCAACGCACGCGCGACCGTCAGGGGGGCATACACGCTGGACTGCGCGGCAAGTAGGGTCTGGAGCCCAACGACGTGATCCTGAGCACCGCCAAGTACCATGGCGGCGGCGGACAGCGTATCCGTCGCTAGTGAACCGCCGGCCTCGATCTCTCGGGCCGCTACCGACCCTGTGGCCGGCAAGTAGTGGTGGAGTCCCTCGTAGGATTCTGCGCAGTTGGCGAAGCCGCGCAGCGCCGTGGATAACACCACGAGCCGTTGGCGCACAGTCGCCGTCTCGTCCCTCTCTCGGGCAGGCATGTCCCCCTCGTGCTCTCGCCTTTCACACCGGGAGGCTACAGATCCGCCGACAAGCCTGATGCCCGCCTGTCGACCTGAGCGGTGGATCGCGGCGCTTGCACACCATCCATGGCGGCAAAGGCTGAGCAAACCGAATTCGCCAAGAAGCTCACTTTGAGAAACTGAAGCGATCCTTACCATGGATCGAAGCCTTACCGCCGTGCCACCTGCGATTTTCCAGGCTGGGAGCCTCCACAGCTCCGCCAGTAATGGGGCCAGTCTCGGCGGCCGTGTGACGATCCGGCCGACGGGCCTCGCCGGAACGCTGGCCATGTCCCGGCCGGGCAGTGGTGCCCCACCTGCACCACGATCCTCGGGGCGATCTAGTTGGCCAGTATGCCGGGGGAGGAGGTGTCCTCCCCCGGTCCCCCTCCTCGTCCCTACGCCCTGTTCCAGCAGGTTGCTGCCTGCTCAGGGCTGATTCGCCTTATCCTCTAGTTCTCGTTCCTGGGCTCGCTGGCGAAGCACAAACACCGTGACGATGCCAACAACGTCAAAGACTCCGATTACTCCCCCAACAACAGGCTGCCCGGCGATCGCTACGATGACAGCCGCAGCAACCATGATCACGGCGACGGCAGCCCCGATCCATAAGCCCAGCCACTCATGGCGGATGTTCGCGCTGACCACCTGTCGTTCGAGGCTCTGACGGTGCTCCGACTGCCGTTCTGCCATCGTAACGATGCGATTGGCCAGACCCGGCAAGACCGCCTCGTAGCCTCCCAGGACCTGTGGAGGCGGGATGGGACCGGTGAAGCCCTCGACGGTCTGCTGAACGGTCACGACCTGACGTGGCGACACGGAAGGCTGACTATGCGGCGGCGAGGGCGCCGAACCGGCGCCCTCATCGCCTTCCGGCTACTGATCCACTATTCGTCGCGGTGCAGCTCTGAGGCGATCTGGTTCGTTGCAGCAACGATGTCGTCGCCGACAGCCCACCAGTCCATAGCGATGGCGTACGCATTGCCCTCCTCGGAGCTGGAACCCCAGTTGTAGCGGCCGTGTCCGCCCCAGAAGTCGAACAGCCGTGCTGGCCCATCAAGCCATGAGGGCATGGTGAAGAAGTAGGTAGATCGTCTACTCACGGCTGTCGGAGCGCGCATGACACCAGTCCCCACCGTCGCGTTGCGGACTTAACATCGTAGCCCGCGGTTCGCAAGCTTGGCGAGTACCGCATCGCTCCGCCGCCAACCCGGCTCCAGGGGGGGCGAATCAGGCATCTTGAGTGGGCGCTGCTCCACGCCGCCGCTGACCTGCATCGTTGCCCGGTTCGGCGGCGAGACCACGAGGAGTGGTGTAGCCCGGCCGGGCGCGAGGTCCCGGCCGGGCGGCTTGGCGACTACGCCCTCAAGCTCCAGGCGTCCTGGTAGCTGCGGATGGTGCAGCTCCGGCACACGCTGAGGTTCCAGTCGGCATCGATGCACTCGAAGCATTCGGGGCACTCGCGGCAGGTGCAGGTCTCGTGGTGCATGGCTGCGGTGGTCCCGGGGGTGTCGATCTCGTCGTCATCGAGGCCGGTGCTTGACCAGTAGGGGTAGGTCGAGTCGGACATGGAGTCCTCCTGGAGGGTGGTCTGCCTGGTCGTCTCCTGTTCAGTGCCGGGGTCCTCGCTGGCGGAAAGGCCGCCCGGAGCGAGCGCAGCGAGGGAGGAACGGGCCGGCCTTGCAGCCGGCGGGGTGGCACTACGCTGGGGAGACCAGGCAGGCCAACTCCCTGTGGTCACGGACGGATCGTCACTTGCGGGGGTTGTTGTCGAAGGCCGCAGGCCGAGGCCGGCGGGGGCCGGGGTGCTCCCCGTCTTCAGCGGGTCGGGCCGGTCACAAGCGGATCGTCACATGCGAGGGGCGTGCCTAACGGTTCGTCACAGCAACCCAAGCATGATGGTCACCAACGGATGTCACAGCAAGGCGTGCGGAACGGATCGTCACAGTAAGTCGGGCAACTCAGGTCACGTACGGTTCGTCACAAGCGGAGCAAGCGAAGTGTGACGTTCCGTTCGTTACGGGCGGTGACGAACCGTAGGTGACAGACCTCGGCATGGTTGAAATGGATCGCCATCGAAGATGGCGGCGCGCCGTAGGTGCGCGGAAATTGCGAGCGCTCCATGCGGCAGCCGTTCGGCTGATTGGTTGATCGCCGCCGAAGGCGGCTCCTTTTGACGTAGGGGTTGCCGTACCCTCCGCGGTGCTGGAGTTTGGGCCGGGTGGGGTCGTCCTCGGGGCGGGTGGGGTAGGGCTGCGGAGCTTGCCACACGCTGTGAATAACCGGAAAGGCTCCCTGCGTTGGTGTGCGACGCCCGCGTGAGCGGGAAGGCGAGGCCCCAGGGAGCGCTGGGCTGCCGGCGACGGTGACGCTCGTCCCCTGGCGTTGACCGCGCTGCCGGCAGGCATCGGCGAGCACCGCGACCGGCGCGTCCATCCTGGCTCGCCACGCGATCGGCAGTGCGCCGCGCGGCCGCCGTCGTGGCGGCGTTGTCCGTGCCGGGCCGCACGGAGCCAGGACGGTATCGCGCGGCATCTGGTCGTGCCGTGGCGGCCGGTGGGATCGCGTGGTCGGCCGGCAAGGTGCGCAGGGGAGCGACGAGGTGACCATCGAACGCCAACTCGACGGTAGCGTGCATGGCCATCTGGAGCGTCGCCTTCGTGCTCATTTCCAGAGGCGGGCAACACACCAGGTCCCGGGCCGGGCGGTGCCGGCGTGGGGGGGCGGCTGGCTGGCGCGCTGGCGGGCGCGTTCCCGCTGACGGCGGGCGTCGTCGTGGGCCTGGCGGCGGGCGCGCTCTTCGTTCTGCTGGCGCTCGCGGTCGGCCTGCTGCTGGCGGCGCTGGCGGGCGCGGTAGCCGGCGGTGAACGAGAAGGCCACCCGGCGTGGTGGGGCCGGGTGGCCTTCGGGCAGGGTGGGCTACAGGCGGATCTGGACGTCGACGCGGACGAGCAGGCTCGGCGGTCGGTCGCGGTAGGTGGGGCTGACCTCGACGACGGTGAGCACTTGGGCGAGTCGCGCAAGGGCGCGCTGGCACTCGGCGGGGGTGCCGTGCAGGCGGAGGTTCATGGCGTGCCGCCCGGGCCGTCCGAGTCGAGCCAGAGGGTCCCGCGGGTGAAGCCGCCGCGGGCGTCGCGCTTGTCCTGGCGGACCTGCTCCAGGTCGCGGCGGGCGATGCCGTTGGCGGCGGCCAGGGCGTAGACGACTTCGAGCACGTCGGCCAGCTCGCTGGCGAGCGTGTCGGTCATGGCGCGGTGGCATGGCACGGTGACGCCGATGACCTCGGCTGCCTCTTCGATGAGCTTGGCGTTGAGCCGGGACAGGCCGGTTGCCTGCTGGACGGTGGCGGCACTGACGCGGGACTGGGGCGTCTCGTGGGCCAGCAGCGCCCGGACGGTGCCGCGCGGGTCGGCGCTGGCCGGGTCCTGCCGGAGGTCGAGCGGGCGGACGGCGGGCAGCCGGCCGGGCCGGGCGGGGTCCTTGCTGGCGGCGGTGGGCGAGGCGTTGCAGGAACAGGTGCCAGGCGAACACGGCGGCGAGCGGCGGCAGGCCGTAGACCAGCGACACCAGCCAGCCGGGCGGGGGGTCCAGCGGGATCGCGGGGTGGAACCAGTTGAGCAGGATGGAGCCGTCGGCGGTGGTGGCGGTGAGGCTCCAGGGGTACCAGGGGACGCGCTGCCGCCAGTCGGGCCGGTGGGCGCGGGTGCGCTGCTCGGCGAGGGCGTTGAGGGCGGCGGAGGCCATGAACGCCTCGAAGCCGAGCGGCCATAGGTGCGCCGCCCAGGGGAACGGGCCGGCGGCACGGGCGATGCGGTGCAAGACCGCGTAGGACAGCGCGACGCCGTAGGCGAACATGGAGACGGCGGTCAGGCCGGAGGCAAGCTCGATGGCCCGGTCGGGCCAGTCGCGGGCGGCGGAGGCGGCCGGCGGGGGTCCTGCTCGGGGTCCTGGGCGGGGTCGGTGGTGGTGGTGGTGGCATCAGTCCTCCTGGATGGTGCTGCCGGCAAGCTCGGCGTCCAGCACGTACAGCACCTTGCAGTCGGCGTCGTGGAGCAGGCCGACCAGGCCGAGCACGTTGGCGTGGGGTCGTCGAGGTCGGCGTCCTGGTAAGCGGCGTCCCGGACGAGCCAGTGCGGCCCGAACGGGTTGACGAGGTGGCCGCAGAGCAGGCACAGCAGGGTGCTGGGGCGGCGGCGCGGTAGCCGTCCACCCATTCAGCCCTCGGCCGGCGGTGTTCCCTGCTGTCGGGTGTCACGGGCATACTTGCAGGCATGGCAACCGCTACCAACCCGGTGTTCGTCGGCCGCTCCGAGGAGCTCGGCCGGCTGCTCGGCGTGCTCGCCCGGGCCGAGAAGGGCTGGCCCGCGGTCGCGCTGGTCGCCGGCGACGCCGGCGTCGGCAAGACCCGCCTGCTCGCCGAGCTCGCCGGTCATGCCGAGCGGCAGGGCGCGCGCGTGCTGCTCGGCGGCTGCATGGAGGCCGGCGACCTCGGCCTGCCCTACGTCCCCTTCGTGGACGCCTTCCGCGACCTCGGCGCCCGGCCCGGCGAGTCCGACCTGGTCGGCCCGCTGGCCGCCGCGGTCCCCGGCCTCGGCCTGCTGATGCCGCGGACGGGCAACGGCCGCGCCGCGGTGGTGCCGCCGGGCGACGGGTTCGAGCGGGTGCAGCTTTTCGACGGCGTGCTGTCGCTGCTCGTTGGCCTCTCCGAGCTGGCGCCGCTGCTGCTGGTCATCGAGGACCTGCACTGGGCCGACCGCTCCACCCGCGACCTCGTCGCCTTCCTGATCCGCACCCTGCGGACCGGCCGCATCGCCCTGGTCGCCAGCTACCGGTCCGACGACCTGCACCGGCGCCACCCGCTGCGCCCGCTGCTCGCCGAGCTGCTCCGCGTCCCCGACCTCGAGCGCGTCGACCTGCGGCCGTTCACCCGCGCCGAGCTGGTCGAGCACCTGGAGTCGCTGGCGGGCGGGGTCGTCCCGCCGGTGGTCGTCGACCGCATCCTGGCCCGCACCGAGGGCAACGCCTTCTTCGCCGAGGCGCTGGTCGCCGCCGGCGCCGCCCGCGCGGAGGTGGCGCTGCCCGACGCGCTCGCCGATGTGCTGCTGGGCCGCGTCGAGGCCCTCTCCGAGCTTGCCCAGGAGGTCCTCAAGGTGGCCGCGGTCGCGGGGCGCCGGGTCGACCACCAGCTCCTGGTCGCCGCCGCCGGCCTGCCAGAGCCCGAGCTGGAGCGGGGCCTGCGCGAGGCGATCGCCGGCCAGGTCCTTGTCGCCGACCCGACGACGGAGAGCTACCGGTTCCGCCACGCGCTGCTGCAGGAGGCCGTGTACGGCGATCTGCTGCCGGGGGAGCGCACCCGCCTCCACGCGACCTACGCGCGCCTGCTGGCCGGTGCCGACGGTGGCGGCTCAGCCGCAGAGCTGGCCTACCACGCGCTGGCCAGCCACGACCTGCCCGGCGCCTTGGCCGCCCAGGTGCGGGCGGCGGCTGACGCGACGGCGATGTCCGCTCCGGCCGAGGCCTTCCGCCACCTCGACCACGCCTGTGAGCTGTGGGACCAGGTGCCCGGCGCCGCCGCGGTCGCTGGCATGGACCGGGTCGAGCTGCTGCTGCGCGCCGCCGAGGCGGCCAGCCACTCGGGTGAGTTCCGTCACGCCGTGAAGCTGGCGCAGGAGGCCGTGGCCGCGATCGACGCCGGCGCGGACCCGTCGCGGGCGGCGCTGGCCAACGAGCGCCTCGGCGAGTACCTGCTCGAGTTCCACAGCGCGGACGAGTCCCACCGTCTGATGCTGGTCGCGTGCCGCCGTGCCGTCGAGCTGGTGCCGGCCGACCCGCCGACGCCGCTGCGGGCGCGGGTCGCCGCGCAGCTCGGCCGGGCCCTCATGCACCTGCACGAGCACGACGAGGCGCGGCGCTGGTGCGACGAGGCGCTCGCCGTGGCCACAGCGGCGGGCAGCGCCGTCGACGAGGCGCGCGCCATGATCAACCTCGCCCTGCTCGCCGAGCGCCATGACGACATCGAACGGGCGCGGTCGCTCCTCAACGACGCCCGCCGTCGCGCGGCCGCCGCCGGTGACCGGCTCGTGGAGCTGCGCGCCCAGTACAACCTCGGCGGGCTCGCGCACGACGTCGGCGACCTGGCCGGCGCCTGCTCCGCCTATGACGAGGCCGTGGCGCTGGCGGAGCGCAGCGGCCTGAGCTGGAGCGGGTTCGGCGCCGACGCCCGCGTGCTGCGTTGCATCGCTTACTACTCGATGGGCGCGTGGGACAAGGCCGAGCGTCTGGCCACTGCGGTCGACGACCGCAGCCCGGCGGCCGGCGGCCGCTCCGCCGCCGCGCTGCTCGTCGAGGTCGGCCGGGGCAGCGGCACCGCCCGTGAGCGGTTCGCACGACTCAAGGCATTCTTCCACGACCCCTGGGTCGCCTACCTGGCCAGCGGTTGCGGCGCCGACCTCGCCCTCTGGCAGGGCGACTTCGACCAGGCCCGCGAGCTGACCGGCCTCAACCTGGCCGGGCTGGCCGTGGCCGACGACCCCTGGGCGCTGAGCGCCATCTGGCCCGCCGCGCTAGGGCTGGCCGCCGAGGCCGACCGGGCCGGGCGCGCCAGGGTCGCCGGCGACCAGACCGTGGTCGCCGAGGCGCTGGCGGCTGGTGGGGCGCTGCTCGAGCGGGCCCGCGGCGCCGAGCGGCAGGCCCGCTCGCTCGGCCTTCAGGTCGGCCCGGAGGCGCTCGCCTGGCTGGCCCGCGCGGAGGCCGAGTGGACGCGGCTGCAGGGGCGCGCCGACCCGGACCGCTGGGCGGCGTCGGCCGACGCCTTCGCGTACGGCCACGTGTACGAGCAGGCCCGCTCGCGCTGGCGCCTCGCCGAGGCGCTGCTGGCGCACGGCCGCCGCGACGAGGCCGCGGCGCAGGCGTGCGCGGCGTACGACGTGGCCACGCGCCTTGGGGCCGAGCCGCTGCGGGCCGAGGTCGACGCGCTCGCCCGCCGCGGCCGCCTCGACCTCGGAAGCGGCCGCGGCGAGGCGGTGGGCGGCCGGGCGGCCGGCCTCACGCCGCGCGAGCTGGAGGTGCTCCGCCTGGTGGCCGCCGGCCGCTCGAACCAGCAAATCGCCGACGCGCTGTTCATCAGCCGCAAGACGGCCAGCGTCCACGTCAGCAACATCCTCGGCAAGCTCGGCGTGCACACACGTGTCGAGGCGGCCGCCACCGCCCATCGACTGGGCCTTGACGAGGCGGTCGCCCCGGCACCCGGGGGCTCGTAGCGGCTGGCGGAGCTCGGCGCTCACCGACCGCGCGGGCGTGGCGGTGACCAGTCGCCCCCGTCGCGGGAGTCGACGCCGAAATAGCCACCGACGAGGGCGAGGATCATAAGGGCGGCGAGGAGCAGCAGCGCTGGCACGTCAGGCCCCCTTCCGGCGGCGGGCGGCAAGGGCGGCCCGCACCTTGCGGTCGGCCTCAGCCTCGCGGCGGAGGTCCGCGATGCGCTGCTCGGCCAGCAGGGCGCTGTAGTCGAGAAGCGTCGTGGTCATGATGGCCTCCTTCGCTGTATTCACTGAGGTCACGGTAGGTCTAAGGCGGGTGGTCCCACCTCGGGCTGGTGCCTTAGATCCGCCGGGGGGCGGACTCATTTCCACCACGGGTCGGCCAAGGAGCCGTCGCGGCCGACCGGGTCGCCCGGGCTACATTCGGGAGAGGTCGATCCGCAGCAGCTCGCTGCTGTCGAAGGCGGCGAGCCACAGCGCACCGAACCCCACGGCCACCTGCGGCCCGAAGCCGAGCTCGAGCCCCCCGACCGCGAAGCTGCCGAGCAGCCGGCCACTGCGCGGGTCGACCCGGTCGACCACGAACCGACCCGGGAGGCTCCCCCGCTGGCCTACGGGAGTCCCCACGACCCACACGCCGCCAGCGCCCACCGCAAATGCCTGGTCTGCGGCCTCGAGGTCGGCAAGCGGCGTCACCCCGGTGACCCGCGCGCTGCCCGGGTCGATCCTGACCAACCCGAGACCGACGGTGGAGCCGAGCCGGGTCGGCGACTCCACCCGGTCGCTGAGCGCCCACACTGCCCCCTCGCCCACCGCCAGCGCCACCGGGACCGGCCCCGTGGGCGACAGGCTGAACGGCGCCACCGGCAAGCCGATCGCAGTCACCCGCCCGTCGGCGGCCACGCGCAGCACCCGCGTGCCGCGCTCGTCCACCGCCCACGCCACCCCACGCCCCGCCACCAGCGCCGCCGGACAGGCCGCCACCGGGACCCGGGCGGTCTCGGCCAGCGTCCGCGGGTCCACCCGGACCAGGCTGCCCCGTCCACCCTCAGCCCGCGCCCGGCACGACCACAGCCCATCGGGCCCGACCGCCCAGGCACCGGCCCGGACCCGGCCGACCCGCCCGGACCCGGGATCGACCCGGATGGCGTGGTCGCCCGCACCGACCCACAGCGCACCCGCCCCCAGCGCAAACCTGCCGTCCCAGAACCCGGCGGCGGCGGCGACACGGATACGGGCGGTCACCCGGTCGCCGCGAGGATCCACGCGGACCACGCTGCCGCCACGCAAGGCCCAGACCCCGCCCTCCCCGACGGCAACCGCCCCCGCGCCCCGGCCGATGCCGATCCTGGCTGTCACCGGGGCAGGCGGGATGGTGGTGGTCGGCGCGGAGGTCACCAGTGGCGCCGGCGCGGTCACCCGAGGGCTCAGGGCCTGCCGCTCCGCACGACCGATAGCAACCAGCACCGCAAGCGCCACCAGCAGCCCGGCCGCCACGACCCGCCGACTCGCCCGCGACGACCCGGTCCGGTCCACCGGCACGTCCTGCCTTCCCGAGCGACACCTCCCAGACCCGTTGACTCAAGCACGCCCCACAGCAGCCGGCAAGACGACGGCTCGTGCCACCGCGGTCAGCGAGGCGGGATGCCCTGGGCGAAGTGGAAGACGTCGTCGGGGTCGTAGGCCGCCTTGACCCGGACGAGCCGTGGGTAGTTGTCGCCGTAGTAGGCCCGTTTCCAGTCGGCCAGGGCGGGGTCGATGTAGTTCTGGTAGGCGAAGCCGCTGACGTGCTGGCGCATCGCCGCGTGGAGGCCGCGCAGCCAGGCGGCGTTGGCGTCGACGACAGCGGCGGGCTCGCCCTCGGCCCACGAGGCGGTGTACTGGACGGAGCAGAGGGTGCCGCGGTGCACGAAGGCGGTCGCGGCGGGCGGGACCCGGTTGATCGCGCCGCCGTAGGCGTCGAACGCGACCCCGCCGCCGGTCAGGCGCGGATCGGCCTGGCGCCGCTCGACCGCGTCCACGACTGCCGCAGCGCCGGCGGGGGAGAGCGGTGCGGTCAGGAAGTCCGAGGCCGCCAGGAACGGCTGCCGCCGCAGCACCCCCTCCGGGTGCTGGGTCGGCAGGTGGCACTGCGCGACGGTGAGGCTCTCGCAGCCGGCCTCGACGAGCATCGCGTGCAGGTAGGAGGACGCGAGCCCGACGAAGCGGCGCGCCGGCCGGGCGGGCACCGCCGCCAGCAGCGGTTCCAGCAGCGCCTGGAGCCGCTCCGGGCCGCCGAGGTGCACGCCGCTGACCTTGACCGTGGGCTCCGTCCCGGGCGCCTGGCTCTCGGCGGCCAGGAGCTGGCAGTTCGAGAAGAGCTCGTCCGGCGCTGCCGGGCCCCAGGACTGCCAGGCGCCGAGCGCCTGCGCGGCCGCCGGCCACGGCCACCGCAGCGTGAACAGCGACACCGGGCCGACCGGGTGGGTGCGGAACGTGAAGGCGGTGACGATGCCGAAGTTGCCGCCGCCCCCGCCCCTGCAGGCCCAGAGCAGGTCCGCGTGGCGCTGGCCGTCGCAGTCGAGCACCCGGCCGTCGGCGGTCACGACCTGGGCGGCGGCCAGCACGTCGCAGGTGAGGCCGTACTTGCGGCTGACCACGCCGTAGCCGCCGCCGAGCGTCAGCCCGGCGATGCCGACGGTCGGGCACGAGCCGGCGGGGACCGCCACGCCGACCGCGGCGAGCCGGGCGTAGACGTCGACGAGTCGCGCGCCGGCCCCGACCCTCGCCGTGCCGCCGTCGCGGTCGACCCTCACGCGGTCGAGGCCGGTCACGTCCACGACCAGGCCCGGGCAGGTCGAGTAGCCGGCGTAGCTGTGCCCGCCGCCGCGGGCCGCGAGCCGGACGCTGTGCCGGCGCGCGAAGGCGATGGACCGCTGCACGTCGGCCACGGTCCGGCACATCGCCACGGCGGCGGGGCGGACGCGGTCGAAGCGCGGGTCGAACAGCCGCCTCGCGGTCGCGTAGCGCCGGTCGGACGGCAGCACCAGGTCGCCGTCCAGGGCGCGCGCGAGCTCGTGCCAGTCGAGCCCGGACGTCGCCGGCGGCCCGCCGGCGGTGCTGCCCGACGGGGTCGGCCTCGGGGTCGGTCTCGACGTCGACCCGTGGCAGGCCGCGAGCAGCCCCGCCGCGAGCAGGGCCCCGCCGCCGCTCCGCAGGAACCCGCGCCGGTCGACCACCGCGTCGCACCTCCGCTGCTTTGTGACCTGACCACACCAAAATGTAGCCGCTCGCCGTGACGCGGTGTGGAGGGCGCGTGGGAGATGCGGCAGAGTGGTCGGATGCGGGTGCGCGAGAAGCCGGGCATGTCGGGGCTTGGCGAGATCCGCCGGCTGGCACCGGGCGAGCCGGCCGAGCTGTTCCCGGTGCTGCGGTCGGACCTGGCCGGGCTCTGGGCTGGTGGCGTCGCCCGGGTCGACGGCCGGAGGTTGCGCAACGCCCTGATGGGTGCGGCGACCGGGCACGGCGCCAGCCGGCGTTCGGGGTCGGCGGCCTTGACAACGGCCGGGCCCACGGTCACCGGGGTGACCGTGAACGGTGAGCGCCTGGGCGCGGACGCAGTGGTGGTGGCCGCCGGCGCCTGGTCGGCCGCGCTGTGCCAGCCGCTCGGCGTGGCGCTGCCGGTGTTCCCGCAGCGTGGCCAGATCCTGCACGTCGATCTGCCGGGTCGCGACACCGAGGCGTGGCCGGTCATCCGTACGCTCGGTGAGCATTACGTGCTGGCGTTTCCGGGTGGGCGGGTGGTCGCCGGCGCGACCAGAGAGTCCGACGCCGGCTTTGACTACCGGGTGACCGTCGGGGGTGTGCGCAAGATCGTCGGTGACGCCTTGGGGGTGGCGCCCGGTCTGGCTGCTGGGACGGTTGCGGAGGTCCGCGTGGGGTTCCGCCCACTGACCCCGGACGGGCTGCCGGTGCTCGGCGGCGTCGACGGCGTGGCAGGTCTGGTGGTGGCGACCGGGCTGGGCCCTGTCGGGCTCACTCTGGGTCCCTACGTCGGAGCGGTCGCCGCGGACCTCGCACTGGGCCGGGACGTCGGTTTGGATCTGGCCCCGTACAGCCCGGACCGGCGCACCGGTCCGGGGGGAGGATGAGCACATGCGCGCAGTGGTCGTGAAGCGGCACGGCGGACCGGAGGTCCTCGAGGTGAGCGACCGTGAGGCCCCGCGGACGGGGCCCGGCCAGCTCGTCGTCGATGTCGCCGCGGCCGGCGTCAACTTCATGGATATCTACCAGCGGCGGGGAGAACCGCCCTATGCCGACGGCGACCTGCCCTACGTTCCGGGCGCCGAGGGCGCCGGCACCGTGGCCGCCGTCGGGCCGGGCGTCGCCGGCTTCGCCGAGGGCGACCGGGTTGCGTGGACGGGCGTGCCTGGCAGCTACGCCGAGCAGGTGGTCGTTCCCGCCGAGCGCGCCGTCCGCGTGCCGGACGGGGTGGCGCTGCAGGTCGCGGCGGCCGTCATGTTGCAGGGCATGACCGCGCACTACCTGTCGGGCAGCACCTACCCGGTGACCGAGGGCGATCCCGTCGTCGTGCACGCGGCGGCGGGCGGGGTGGGGCGGCTGCTCACCCAGATGGTCAAGATGCGCGGTGGCACCGTCATCGGCACCACGTCAACCGCGGACAAGGCCGGCCTTGCCCGGCAGGCAGGAGCGCACCACGTCACCGGCTACGAGAGCTTCCCCGCCGTGGTCCGCGAGGTCACCGACGGGGCCGGCGCCGCGGTCGTGTACGACGGCGTCGGGCGGACGACCTTCGACGACAGCCTGGCGGTCCTCCGCCCACGCGGGTACATGGTCTTGTACGGCGCGGCGAGCGGACCGGTGCCTCCCTTCGAGCTGCGGCGTCTCGCCGCCGGCGGCTCGCTGTTCATCACCCGCCCGGTCCTCGCGCACCACATCGCCCGCCGTGACGAGCTGCTGCGCCGCGCGGGCGATCTGTTCGGCTGGATCAGCCAGGGCGACCTCGATGTCCGCGTCGGCGGCACCTACCCGCTCGACGGTGCCGCCCGCGCCCACGACGACCTCGCCGCCCGGCGCACGACCGGAAAGCTGCTCCTGCTGCCCGACTAGCGCACCGGTCACGGTCTCGCCCGTGGGAGCTGGCACGATCAGCGTTCGAGGTTGGCCATGCCACTGACACGGACTGGCCCGTCCCCCGCCGATCGGCGGGGGACGGGCCAGTCGTTCAACTCAGGTCTCCTCGGAGTCTTCTTCACCAGGGCCTGGCGCGTCCCAGCGCAGGGCGTGGGCACGGTACATGCTGGTGAACCGGGCGCCGGGGAAGGCGCGGCCGTAGCGCCGCTCGAACTCGGACCGGTCCAGGAACCGGTCGGTGGTGAGGTGGTCGAGCCACTGCCGGTTGGTGTTCAGCCGGAACACCTCGAACGCCTCCGCCGGGGGTCGCCGCCGCCTGAGCAGGTCCAGCGAGAGCAGGCGGACGGCTTCGCCGACGAACCAGCGGCGGGGCACGGCGGGTCGTGGGGCGACGTTGTCGATCAGCACGACCAGCCCGCCCGGTGCGACCAGCTCGCGGATGCGCTGCAGCGTCGCGTCGAGGTCGGGGACGTGGTGCAGGGTGTAGGCGCTGAACACCAGGTCGAAGCGGCCGTCGGCGGCGGTCGTCAGGGTGCACAGGTCCCGTTGCTGGTAGGTGATGCCGGGGAGGTTGCGTCGCGCGCGGGCGACTTGGAGCATCGACTCGGACACGTCGACGCCGAGCACCTCGCGGTAGCGGCTGGCGAGCAGGGTGGCGTGCCGGCCCGTGCCACAGCCGAGGTCGACCGCGCGGGCGCCGTGCGCTGGCAGCGCGCCTTCCACGTACTGGGCGAGCGGCGCTCCGACGAGCTCGGCGAACCGGTCGAAGGTCTCCGCGAACGCGTCGAACGAGCGGGTCGGCGTCGAGGCTGGCTTCATAGTCCGCCCTTCCGCCGTGCTCACCTGAGGCCGATCGACGCTGCGGTGAACTCGTTGGTGACCACGTCCGTCGGGGTCAGGTTCGCCTTGACCGGCTTCTTCTCGCCGTTGAGGATCGGCACCACGATGTTGATCAGCCGCTGCACCCGGCCGGTGTCGAAGTTGCCGAGGGTGGTGTCGTGGCCGTTGTCGACGATGCCGAGCCGGCGCATCTGCGCGACCGCGAAATCGGCCAGCCCACGCGAGTAGACGAACCCGCCCTTGTAGGCGTTGTCCACTTTCACGAGGAGGTCGAGGGTCGCGCCGGGGTTGCGCATGAAGTCGACCTGCCCCTGCTGGATGATCGGCACCAGCCGCTGCAGGCACGGCGCCAGCTTGGCCTTCTGGTCGGCGCGGACCGTCAGCACGTTGGCGTACCTTGACCTCGTGCTCGTACAGGTAGGGCTCGTTGGTGGCGTAGCCCTGCACGGCGATCTTGCCGCCGGAGGCCACGAACCGCGACGGGGAGCCGTCGTAGCGGCCGTCGACCTGGCTGCGGCGCAGGATGCCCGCGCCCAGCAGGTACTCCATGTAGGAATTGCTCTGGAAGTAGAGCACGGGCGTGTCGGTCTGGCCGATGTCGGTGATGGTGTGCCAGTCCGGGTGCGACTTGGGGTCCCACAGCAGGATCTGCGGGTCCAGCTCCAGCGGCGCGACCACGCCGACGACCGGCTGGGTCTTGGAGACCTGGATGATCTCGTCGGACTGGAGCATGCCCAGAGTGATTTCGGGCTTCTGGTACATCAGCGCGGCTGCGGACTGGAAGCCGACCGCCGGCCCGCCGGCGCGGATCTCGATGCGCACGCCGGTGTCCTTGCCGCTGGCGACCAGCGGGCCGCTGATGCGCTTGGTGGCGGCGTCGATGCGGTAGCCGGGGCCGAGGAGCTGGTAGACGGCGCCGTGCTCGGCCTCGGGGAACCAGTTGCTCTGCACCACGACCGTGTCCGGGCAGACGCCCTTGAGTGACAGCGCGCCGCTGGCGGGTGGTGCGGCCGGCTTGGATGCGGAGCTGGAGCTGCTGGTGCAGGCGCTGGCGGCCAGCGCCAGCGCGAGCGCGAGCGCGCCCACCAGCAGTGTGACGGTCCGGCTGAACCGTCTGGTTAGCCTGGTGTGCATAGGTCTCCTCGTGAGGTGACGGTGGGTGGCCGGATCAGGCAGGGATGCGACTCATGGGCCGCCGGGGTCGTGGGTTGACTCGTGCCAGCTGACGATGCGACGGGCCAGGAGCCCGAAGGCCCAGAACACGGTCACGCCGAGCAGCGACGACAGGATCACCGCGGCGAACAGTTGCTCGGACTGGAGGCGTGCGCGGTAGACGTCGATGAGCATCCCGATGCCGGGCTGGCCCTGACCGAAGAAGAAGTCCCCGACGATCGCGCCGATCACCGACAGTCCCGCGGAGATCCGCAGACCGGTGAGGATCGCCGGCAGTGCCGCGGGCAGCTCCAGCTTGCGCAGGCGGGTGAGCCGCCTGGCGTGGTGCAGGGCGAACAGGTCGTGATGGTCCCGGTCGACCGACTGCAACCCGAACAGCGTGTTGGCGATGATCGGGAACAGCGCGATCAGCACGCAGACCAGTACCCGGCTGACGATGCCGAACCCGAACCAGAAGCCCAGCAGCGGCACCAGCGCCAGGATCGGGATGGTCTGCAGCACCACCGCGTACGGGTACAGCGAACGCTCGATCCAGCGCGCCTGGTGCATCAGGACCGCCAGGCCCGTGCCGAGCCCGGTGGCGATGCACAGGCCGATCATCGCCACCCTGGCCGACAGCGCCAGCGCCACCAGCAGCTCGGCCAGGTTGGCGCGGTCCAGGAAGCCGACGGCCAGCACGGCGTGCGGGGGCGGGACCAGGAAGCGCCGCTCGGGCGTCAGCAGCAGGTAGCTGACCCCGTACCAGGCACCGAGGAAGGCGGCCAGCACCCCCAGCGACGGGCTCCACTGTCGCGCCCACCGCCGGCCGCCCCTGGCAACCCGGCGGTGGACCGTCGGCGGGGTCGGAGACGGGGTTTGCGCGGCGGTGCCGCGCAGGTCGGCGCGCACGTCAGGTCCCCTTTGGCGCGTTTGGCGCGCCGGAGACCAGGCACTCGGACACGGCCCCGGCGAGCTGCGAGAACCGGCTGGCGAAGCGGAGCCGCGGCGGCCGCGGGTAGGCGAAGGGCACCTCGAAGCTCGCCAGCACCCGCCCCGGCCGCGCCGACAGCACCACCACCCTGCTCGACAGGAACACCGCCTCGGTCACCGAGTGGGTGACCAGCAGCGCCGCGAACCCCTGCTCCAGGAAGAGCTGGGCCAGCTCGTCGTTGAGCCGGTAGCGGGTCAGCTCGTCGAGCGCGCCGAAGGGCTCGTCGAGCAGGAACAGCTCCGGCCGCAGCGTCAGCGACCGGGCCAGCGACGCCCGCATCCGCATCCCGCCCGACAGCGCGCGCGGGCGGTGGCCGGCGAACTCGCTGAGCCCGACCCGGTCGAGCGCGTCCTGGGCGCGCCGGCGCCGCTCGGCCTTGGGGAGGTCCTCGAGCTCGCCGAGCAGCTCGACGTTGGCCTGCACCGTGCGCCAGGGCAGCAGCGTGGGGTCCTGGAAGACGAAGCCGATCTTGCGGGTGGCGACCTGCACGGTCCCGGCGGTCTCGACGTCCAGGCCGGCGGCGATCCGCAGCAGGGTGCTCTTGCCGCAGCCGGAGGGGCCGACGACGCTGACGAACTCGCCGGGCGCCACGGTCAGGTCGACGCCGTCCAGCGCCACCGTCCCGTCGCCGAACCGCTTGCCGACGCCTTGGAGGCTGAGGACCGGTTGTGCCTGGGGCGACGTGGTGTCCACGGAAACCGGTCGGTCCCGGTCGAGCGTCGTCATGGCACCGACCGTGCCGTGGGGGCTGGGGTGGCGTCGAACAGCTCGTGGGTCACGGTGGTGCGGCTGACCAGCCGTCCGTCGTGCACCACCAGCCGGTCGCCGGGGGCGGCGGCCACCGCCTCCTCGACCGAGGCCGCGCGGACGGCCAGCAGCTCGGCCGGGAACCCGGCCTCGACGCGGACCTCCTCCAGGCCCATGGCGGCGCGGGCGCCCTCGGTGACGGCCGCGTACGCCTCCCTGGGGGTGAGGTGGCCGGCGGCGACCAGCAGCGAGGCGGTCTCCAGCGGGTCGCCGCGGCCGACCGCGTTGAACGGGTCCTGCAGGTTGTCGCCGCCGGCCGCGACGGTCGCGCCCGCGGCCAGCAGGGCCCGCAGCGCGGTCAGGCCGCGCGGCGCCCGGGGCGAGTCGCGGCCCTGCAGGAACAGGTTGGTCTGCGGGCAGCACACCACGGCGAGCCTGGCGCCGGCGACCGTGGCGGCGATCCACTCGGCCACCCGCGGCGCCTGCACGCCCAGGCTCACGCAGTGGCTGGCGGTCGCGCCATAGGGAAGGCGCCGGCTGCCCACGACCTGGGCGAGGTGGGGGAGCCACTGCACGTTCGGGTCGAGGGTCTCGTCAACGTGCAGGTCGAGGGGCCGGCGGAAGGCTTCGGCGAGCCCGAGGCACAGCTCGATGCAGCCGGCCGGGTCGGGGTCCAGGCTCGGGCAGCCGCCGACCACGTCGGCGCCACGCTCCAGCGCGGCGCGGAGCAGCTCCCGGTTGGCGCTGCCCGCTTCGCCGGTGACGGGTGGGGCCGCGAAGGCGACGAGCTGCACGGTGAGCTGGCCGCGCAGGGCCTCGCGGACCTCGATCAGCGGGTCCAGGGCGCGCAGGCCGATGTCCTCGCCGACGTCGACGTGACTGCGGACCGCGGTGGCGCCGTTGGCGAGCTGCAGGTGCGCGGCGCGGGTCGCACGCTCCACGACGTCGCTGTAGGCAAGGAGAGGCCGGTAGGCACGCCAGGCCGCGATCGCGCCGGGGAGATCGCCGGCCGGGTTGGGCGCGCGCGCCGCGGTGAACGCCTTGTCCAGGTGGGCGTGCGGCTCGGCCGGGGCGGGCAGCAGCAGCCAGCCGTCCAGGTCGAGCCGCTCAGCCACCGCCGGGCCGCTTCCCGGCGGGGTGACCGCGGTGATCCGCCCGTCAGCGACGTACACGTCGGCGACCTCACCGGAGGCGAGCCATGGACCGGCCAGCAGCAGATCGCCGTGCCGGCCGGTGGCGTGCCAGTCCTGGGACGGTGGCGCGCTGGGGAGCCGCTGGATCGGCGGGCGCCGCGCGGCGGGTGCGGCCATGTGACCCGACCTCCTTGCTCGACTGCTTGACTGCTCGACTGGGAGCGAATGGCCTGCGGGACGGAACGTGCGGTTCAGGTGCCGGTGGCCAGCTCGCGAGGGAATACCACGTGCGCGCCGTTGCGGGCGACCCGCTCGACGAGCCCGGCGGCGCGCACGTTCTGGCCCGTCTGGTCGAAGCGGATCCCGCCCCAGGGCATGATCGTGTCGCGCCCGGGGATGTCGAGGCCGAGCAGCGCGGTCCGAACCTGCTGGGGGTCCGCCGACCGGGCGGTGCCGATGGCCTGCGCCAAGGTGAGCGTGGCCGTGAACGCCTCCGCGGCGGTCTCAGTCATCGGCGCGTCGAAGCGCTGCGCGTACAGTGCGGCGACGGCGCTGGCGGCGGGGTTGCGGCCGGCGAAGTCCCGTGACCAGACCGCGCTGCGCAGCACCCCCGCGTCGGCGGGGCCGATGACCTGCTGGATGGTCTGTGGGGCGAAGCCGGCGCCGATCGCGATGGTCACCGGCGACCCGCCGCCGGCGAGCGCGCCGGTGGCGAGCAGCGCGGTGGCGTCGGCGGGCCGGGTGGCCGCGGCGAGCACGGCGGCAGGCTGGCGGGCGCGGACCTGCCTGACCGCTGACCGCACGTCGCCGGCTTGGAATACGGTGGTGGCCGCGATCTGGTCGCCGGCCTCACCCGCAAGCGTCTGCACCGCGGTGGCGGTGTCGTTGCTGGCCGCGTCGTTGGCGTGCACGATGCCGAGCCGCCGCAGCCCATGGCCGCCGGTCTGGTCGCGCATCTGGTCGAGCATCGCCAGGCAGGCCTCGGCGAGCAGCCGGTCGCTCGGGCCGGTCCGGAAGAACCAGTCCATGCCCCGCTCGGTCAGGTAGCTGGCCGAGGCCGTGGCGGCGACCAACGGCACGCCGAGGCGCTCGGTCCGCTCGCTGGCCGCCGCGGTGACCGTGGCGTCGGTGTCGGCGCCGACGAGCCCGACGACGTGCTGCGCGGTGACCAGGCGGGCCGCCTGGTCGGCGGCGCGGTTCGGGTCGGCGGCGCTGTCGGCGGACACGATGCGCAGGGTCGCGCCGCCGAGTCCGACGGCGCCGCCCAACGGCGGCGGCACTGCGCCGGCCTGGTTGACGACCACGGCGGCCAGCTCGGCGCCGCGCTCCGCCTCCTGCCCGACCGGCCGCGACGGGCCGGACAGCGCCGCCAAGAGCCCAATGGTGACCTGCGGCCTCGGGTTCGGGTTGTGCGCGGGTCCGGTGCACGCGGCGAGCAGGACACCGGCGAGGGCAGCAGCCAAGGCGCCCGGCCATCCCGGGCGACGTATGTTAGATGTTTGTCGCATTTTCCTTGTTTCGTTTGCTCCAGGGGTAAGAGAACGGATCTCATTACAGAGGGCACTTGCGATGCGCGCCACATAAGTATAATCCGCCACACAAGCCACGGTAAGCACAACGTTGACAGGAACTTGTAATACCGCAGGAACTTGTAATACCGCTGGTTGTCCCCAACATGGACAGACTGGCGGCGGCGCCGAGTGCGCCACGCAGGCCAGCGGCCCCAGTCCGGCTGGGAGCCGGTCCGTCCCCCAGTCCAGAGAGGTTGCAGAGGCCCGGTGCAGACGTTGCAGGAACGCTCATCCCCGCTCCACGCGCGCCGCCGACAGGCAGGCGGCACCCAGGCGGTCAGGCTGCGGAACTGGCCGGTCAGGTCGAAGCTCATCGCGGTCCTGGCGATCCCGGCGCTGGCGCTGCTGGTGCTGGCCAGCATCAACGTGACCGCGTCGCTCGACAGCGCCAAGAGCCTGCGCAGAGGCGGCAGCCTGGCCCGCCTGGAACGCCAGATCACCGCGCTCACCCACGAGCTCGAGCTGGAGCGCGACCTCACCATGGGCGTGCTCCCCGCCGGCCGTGGCGCCGGCGCCAGCCTGCTCCGCGCCCAGCAGGCCAGCGTCGACCGGGCCGCCGCCGCCTATCGCGCCGCCACGGCCGACCCCTACCGGGCCGCCAGCCCGGCGGTCCGCGCACAGCTCGACGGGGTCCGCGCCGGGCTCGGCAACCTCGACGCGCTCCGCAACGCGATCGCGCACGGCGGGCTCACCCAGGAAGCCGTCAGCGGCGAGTACTCCCGGCTCATCAGCGGCCTGCAGGAGGTCGACCTGCAAGCCGCCCTGCGCAGCGGGGACGAGCAGCTCGCCCAGCAGGTGCGGGCCTTCACCGACCTGGCCCGCACGAAGGAGCTCACCTCCCAGGTCCGCGGCATGCTCTACGCGATCGCCACGAGCGGTCAGTTCGGGTTCGGCCAGTTCCAGGACTTCGCCGACCTGCTCGCCCAGCAGCGGGCAGCCCTCGACCAGTTCCTCGCCGACGCCGACGAGCAGCAGCGCGGCCTGTTCACCGGGTTCGTCAGAGGCCCGGCGGTGCTGGCGGTGCTGCGCATCCAGCAGGCCGCGGTCCACCGCCAGGCCCGCCCGCAGCTCGGCCTGAACCCGCAGCAGTGGCTGGCGGCCAGCACCACCGAGATCGAGCTGCAGCGCACCGTCGAGGCACAGCTGCTCGAGACGGTCATCCAGCGCGGCGAGTCGCTGAGCGGCGCGGCACAGCTACGGTCGCTCCGCGACAGCCTGCTCATCGCGCTCAGCCTCGCCGTCGCGCTGCTGGGAGCGCTCACGGTCGCCCGGTCCATGGTCCGGCCGCTGCAGCGCCTGCGCCGCGGCGTCCTCGAGGTCGCCGAGCAGCGCCTGCCCGACGCGGTCCGTCGGACCGAGGCCGGCGAGGTCGACGTCGGGGTCGCGACGCTCGGGGACCTCTCGCGCGACGAGATCGGCGAGGTCGCCCGCGCGTTCGACCAGGTCCACCTCCGCGCGGTGGAGCTCGCGACCGAGCAGGCAGGTCTGCGCCGGTCGATCAGCGACATGTTCCTCAACCTCGCCCGCCGTTCCCAGACGCTGATCGACCGGCTGATCGAGGGGCTGGACGACCTCGAGCGCGAAGCCGACGCCGACACCCTCGAGAAGCTGTTCAGCGTCGACCACCTCGCCACCCGGCTCCGACGCCACGCCGAGAGCCTGATCGTGCTGTCGGGCACGCCAGACCCGCCGCGACGCTGGCAGCAGGCCATCCCGCTGGTGGACGTCGTGCGCGCCGCCGTCCAGGAGGTCGAGGACTACCAGCGGGTCGAGCTGGTCCCGATGGACGAGATCAGTCTCGCCGGCTACGCCGTGAGCGAAGTGGTCCACCTGCTCGCCGAGCTGATCGAGAACGCCACCCGCTTCTCTCCCCCGGCGGCGATCGTGCGGATCGGGGGCCAGCCGACCGGCAGCGGTCACGTGATCGAGATCGAGGACAGAGGGCTCGGCATGAGCGACACCGAGCTCCAGGCCGCGAACCAGCGGCTGGCGCACCCACCGGCAGTCGACGCCGCGGTCGGCAAGCAGCTCGGTCTGGCCGTGATCGGCCGGCTCGCCAAGCGCCACGACATCCACGTGCAACTGCGCCACTCCTTCTACGGCGGGATCACCGCCCTGGTGCTGCTGCCGTCCAGGCTCGCCACCGGCGCGGTCGTCCCGGAGCCGCCGCCCAGCTCCCGGGTCGACCTGCCCGCGCTGACCGTGGGGGGTGGTGGTCCCGAACGGCAGCCCGTCTTCGAGCAGGCCCGGTCCGGCTGGTTCCAGCCAAGCGCCGGCGCCGCGCCCCGCCGCCACGCCAACGCGCACGCCGGTCACCCCACCCAGGGCCACCCGTCGCCGACCCGGCCCACCCCGACGGTGGCCCAGCCCAGCCCCGCACCGCCGCAGGCACCGAGCCCACCACCCCCCGCACCGCCCCAGGCTGGACCGCCGCCGCACGCCGCCGCGGCGCCGGCCGACCCTGCCGCGTCCACCCCGCCGGGCGGCAGCCCACCCGCGGGCGCCTCGTGGCACGCGGACGGTCTGCCCCGCCGCACGCCGCGCGCCAACCTCGCCGCCGGCCTGGGCGCCGCGCCACCCCAACGGACGCCCCCTTCGGCGGGCCTGCGCTCCCCAGAGGAGATCCGCGCCATGCTGTCCCGCTACCGCAGCGGCATCGAGCGGGGGCGCCGCATGGCCGCCGCCCCCCCGTCCGAGCCATCGCCGTCCCCCGAGCCGCCGCAGCGGCCTGAGCCACCGCGGCGTCCCGAGCCGCCGTTCCCCGACCCGCGCCGCGGCCAGCCCTGGGACCCGTCATGACCCAGCCGGCGGCGGACCCCGGCCACCTCGACTGGCTGGTCGAGGACTTCGCCCGGACTACCCCGGGGGTCGCCCACGCCATGGTGGTGTCCTCCGACGGGCTGGCGCTGGTCCTCTCCGACCGGCTCGACCCCGCCCGGGCCGATCAGCTCGCCGCCATCGCCTGTGGCGTGGCCAGCCTCGCCGACGGCGCCGACCGGCTGCTCGAGTCCGGCGGTGTGCGACAGACCGTCGTCGAGATGGCCGCGGGGTTCCTGCTGGTACTGCACGTCCAGGACGGCTCGTACCTGGCCGTGCTCGCCAGCGCCGCCTGCGACATGGGCGTGGTCGGCTACCAGGCCACCGTCCTGGCCAGGCAGGCCGGCGAGCAGCTCACGCCCGCCCTGCGCACCGAGCTTCAGGCAGCCCGGCCTGGATAGCGAGGCCACCCCATGCGCATGGACGATCCCCAGCCCCCCGACCCGCAGGATCCGGGGCGGCTGCTGCGCCCCTTCGTGCTGACCGGCGGGCGCGCCCGTCCGGTCCATGGCGACGAGCTCGAGATCGAGGCCCTTGTGGCCACCACCGGACTCGGCGAGACCGCCGGCCCAACGGTGCCGGAGCACTGGTCGATCAACCGGCTGTGCCACCAGCCCCAGTCGATCGCCGAGCTCGCGGCGCACATGAAAGTGCCGCTCGGCGTCATCCGCGTGCTCGTCGCCGACATGGCCCAGCAAGGCCTGGTCCAGCTCTACCGACCGGTCCGGCCCGGTCCCGTACCCAACGTGCCGCTCCTGGAGAGGGTGCTGGACGGGCTCCGCAGAATCTAGGGCATGCTACGGCAGGGTCACGAAGCTCCCGAGGAACTCCCGCGCCGACGGCGTGTCGAGCCGGTAATCCTTGTCGGTCGCCCGGCAGACCGAATCGCCCGTCACCGTGATCGCCGTCATGTGGCTGGTGGGCTTGTATTGTCGTGCATGCGCGATGGGCCTGGCGGGGCCGGTCAAGCCGGGCCGGGATGTGACGATGATCACACCACAGCCGTGCCCGGCGTCACTGATTGCTCGGGTGCTCGGTCGATAGGCTGGCAGCAGGAGACAAAGGAAGGTGGAAGCATGTCCGCCGTTGTTGACAAGCTGCTCGGCATGTCACAAGCAGAACTGGACGACCTGTTCCGCGCCAGCCCGGCCGGCGAGGTCCCGCGGGGCGAGGCACGGGGGACGGTGATCTTTGCCCCGGGCACCAGGCTGTCGGACGAGGCCGCCAAGCTCGTGCACCTCATCGCCTGGCAGGGCAAGGTCTTCGACCCCGACAAGGGCGAGCTGCGCAACGAGGTGACCCCGTTCCGGGTCCATGCCGTCCGGGCCAAGGTCTACAAGGCCCCGAGCTGGCTGGACGGCAACGAGAGCATCGTCCTGGACTACTCCCAGACCTCCCTGGTGGCCCACTGGGTCCGCGACGAGATCCGCGAGATCGGCCCGGGGACCTACCTGGGCATCGTCTACTGGAAGCGGTCGAAGCTCATCGACTTCGTGCTGGAGTTCCCGGCGGCCTAGCGCAGGAGAGGCGGGGGCATGCCGCACCAGATCGCACTGACCATTCTTGCCGAGGTGAAGCCGGGCGAGGCCGACGACCTCAAGGGCCTGCTCACCTCGCTCGACGCCAGCAGCCGGGTCGCGGACAAACCGGGCGCCGACCCCCTGCCGTTCACGCAGCTCGACATGGTGCATTTCGCCCGGTTCTTCGTGCTCGACGAGACGAAGGACCTCGACGGCGAGCGCATCCCCCCGCAACTCGTATTCCTGACCGACCTGGACGCCCCCCTGCACCGCTACCTCCGCCGGCTGACCGACGTGGCGGGTGGCATGCTGGACCAGATCTTCCGGCACTGCCAGGGCTATCCGGAGCGCGCCACGCGCCTCGAACGGCTGGCTTACCTGCGCGCCCGCACGATCAAGACCGACACTGTCTATATCAACGCGCCCGGCCGCACGGTCCAGCAGATCCGCCAGGAGGCGCGGCTCCGCGACGCGATCCAGGAGTTCCTGGACCGCCCCGGTCAGCACTGGGCCGGCCGGAGCCCCGCCGACGTCCGCGCCGCGGTCCAGGCGTTCGTGCGCGGGGACCCGGAGCTGGCCTGGGCGCGCGGGCCCGCGCGGCCGCCTGGCCTGCTGTGGCGGACCAAGGAGCGGCTGCACCTGGTCGCCGCGCCCCTGCTGCTGCTCGCCCTGTCCCCGCTGCTGCTCCTCGGCGCCCCGGTCTGGCTCGTCTCCCTGCGCTTGCACGAGCTGAGGGACGGGTCGCCGCACCTGCGGCCGGACAGCGACCGGGTGGAAGACAACGCCGCCAGCGAGGACCACGTCATCCAGAACCCTCTCAGCGGGGTCGGGTTCATCAAGCCGGGACGGTTCCGGCTCCTGACCCTCACCGGCATTCTCTGGCTCATCAGCTACACCACGCGGCACGTCTTCAACACGGGGAGCCTGGCCGGGGTCACGACGATCCATTTCGCGCGCTGGGTCGTCATCGACAACCGGCGGCGGGTCTTCTTCGCGAGCAGCTACGACGGCAGCCTGGAAAGCTACATGGACGACTTCATCGACAAGATCGCCTGGGGCCTGAACGCCGTCTTCAGCAACGGGGTCGGCTACCCGAGGACCCGGTGGCTGGTGATGGAGGGGGCCAGGGACGAGCAGGCGTTCAAGGGCTTCCTGCACACCTACCAGGTCTCCACCCAGCTCTGGTACTCCGCCTACAGGAACATGACCACCGCGAATATCGCCAACAACGCCGCCATCCGGGCCGGGCTGCACGGCTCCATGTCCAACGAGGAGACCGAGCGGTGGCTGCGCCGGCTGTGAGCGCGATGCGGGACGGCACGGGCCGCCCCGCAGACGCAGAGGGGGGCCAGCCATGACAGTGGCGCTCGATCTGGACGACATCCAGGGCCTGATCGTCCGCGGCTACGGCAGACTTGGCATCGCCCGCCTCTTGTTCCTCGGCATCACCGACCCGGCCGCCGCCCGCCGATGGCTCGCCGCGGTGGCCGACGAGATCACGCCCGGGCGCGCGGACCCCGACGACGCGAGCATGCACGTCGCCTTCACCTACGCCGGTCTGGAGAAGCTCGGCCTGCACCCGGAGGCGCTGGCGACGAAGTTCCCCCAGGAATTCGTCAAGGGCATGACCACCGACCACCGCCGCCGGCAGCTCGGCGACCTCGACGGGAATGCGCCCGAGCACTGGAGCTGGGGCGGCCCGACCACCTCACCGGTCCACCTGGTGCAGCTCCTGTACGCCAAGGACGAGCAGGTCCTCAAGGCCACGGCGGAACGGCACGAGCGCGCCCGCGAGGGTCTGGTCACGGTGAAGCAGCTCGCCGACACCGTCGATCTCGACCGCAAGGAGCACTTCGGCTTCCACGACGGGATCTCCCAGCCGCTCATCGAGGGGCTGCCCAAGGCGGGCCCGCTGGCGGACCCGGACACGGTCAGGGCGGGCGAGATCATCCTCGGCTACAAGAACGGGTACGACCGGTACACCGAGCGCCCGCTGCTGCCGGCGGCCGCGGACCCGAGCGGTCTGCTGCCACGCGACCCGGAGGGCTCGGGCGCCGCCGACCTCGGCCGCAACGGGAGCTATCTGGTGATCCGGCAGCTTCGGCAGCACGTGCGCGACTTCTGGCAGTTCCTTGACCGGGCGACCAGGCGGCCGGACGGCAGCGGCGACGAGGCCGCCCTCCTGCGGCTCGCCGCCAAGATGGTGGGGCGGTGGCAGAGCGGGGCGCCGCTGGTCATGGCGCCCGACCAGGACGTTCCAGCCCTGGCCGACGCCAACGATTTCGAGTACGCCCACGCCGACGTCGACGGGTACCGCTGCCCCATCGGAGCGCACGTCCGCCGCGCCAACCCGCGCGATTCCCTGGACCCCGACCCCGGCTCGCAGCGCTCGGTCGACGTGGGCAAAGGACACCGCATCTTGCGGCGCGGCCGGGCGTACGGCCAGCCCTTGTCGCGCGATGCGGCGCTCGCCGGCACCGCCGCGGGCCAGGACGGGGACGGGGACCGCGGGCTGTACTTCATGTGCCTGAACGCCAACATCGCGAGGCAGTTCGAATTCATCCAGCACACCTGGGTCAACAACGCCAAATTCGGCGGCCTGTACGACGACCCGGACCCCGTCATCGCGGCCGGCAGGGGGCTCGGGAGCACGTTCACGGTGCAGGCCATCCCGGTACGGCAGCGGGTGACCGCGGTACCGTCGTTCGTCGACGTGGTCGGCGGCGCGTACTTCTTCCTGCCCGGCATCCGGGCCGTCCGCTACCTGGCAAGCCTGGACGGCGCGTGACGCACACCCTCGAACCCCAACGGAGACAGCCATGAACAGGAAGAAGAGGAACAGGCATTCCAAGAGAAGGGCCGCGGTCCTAGGGGCCGTGGTGCTGGGCGCGGCGACGGCTGCCGCAATCCGCCGGCGGCCAACGGAGGGCGGCTACCACCAGTCGCTCTTCTGGCGGCTGTACGACAGCGCCGCCCACACCATCGACCAGAGGGTCGGCTGGGACCGGCTGCCCCCGCCGTTCGGGCTCGCCGTGATCGTCGGGCTGCGCAGCGTGCTGCGCAAGCTGAACCTGCACGACACGTCCGGCCAGCCCGCCGTCAACCGCCCGCCCATCCCGCCGCCGGACCCGCGCTACGCCGTCATCCGGACCGCCGACGGAACCCATAACGACCTCGACCAGCCGGGGATGGGCATGGCCGGCTCGCGCTTCGGGCGCAACGTGCCGGTCGAGCGCACGTTCCCCGACCCTGAGCCCGCCCTGCTCGAGCCCAGCCCGCGGGTGGTCAGCCGCACGCTGCTCACAAGGAACCAGTTCCAGCCCGCCACGTCCGTGAACGCGCTGGTCGCGGCGTGGCTGCAGTTCATGGTCCGCGACTGGTTCAGCCACGGGAAGAGCCCGCAGGACAACCCCTGGCGGATCCAGCTCGCCGACGACGACCCCTGGCCCCAGCACCCCATGACCATCCTGCGCACCCGCCCCGACCCGACCCGCCCCGAAGGCCCGAGCGACCTGCCGCCGACCTACGTCAACACGCAGACGCACTGGTGGGACGCCTCGCAGATCTACGGCAGCAGCAAGGAGCAGCAGCAGTTGGCGCGCACCGGGGAGCACGGCAGGCTGCGCGTCGGGCCCGACGGGCTGCTCCCCTATCCCTCCGACCCCGACAGCAACCCCGCCATGGTCCCGGGCTTCTGGCTCGGCCTGGCCATGATGCACACGCTGTTCACCCTCGAGCACAACGCCATCTGCGACCGGCTGTGGGCGGAATACCCGTCCTGGTCGGACGACGACCTGTTCGAGCGCGCCCGGCTGATCAACGCGGCGCTCATCGCCAAGATCCACACGGTCGAGTGGACGCCGGCGGTGATCAGCCACCCCACCACCCAGTGGGCCCTGCGGGCCAACTGGTGGGGGCTGGCCGGCGAGCGTGCCCACAAGCTGTTCGGACGGCTCGGCCCCAGCGAGGTGGTCAGCGGGATCCCCGGCTCCGAGACGCAGCACTACGGGGTCCCGTACGCGCTCACCGAGGAGTTCGTGGCCGTCTACCGGATGCACCCCCTCATCCCGGACGACTTCAGCTTCCGGTCGGTCGCCGACGACCAGCAGGTCCAGGCGCTGACCTTCCGGGACATCACCGGGCCGAAGGCGCTCGAGGTCATGGACAAGCTCGCCATGACCGACCTCTTCTACTCCTTCGGCACCATCCATCCGGGGCTGGTCACGCTGCACAACTACCCGCGGTTCCTGCAGGAGTTCGAGCGGCCGGACGGCAATCTCATGGACCTCGCCGCAACCGACGTCCTGCGCATCCGGGAGCTCGGAGTGCCCCGCTACAACGAGTTCCGCCGGCTGCTGCACCTGCGCCCGGCGGAGGACTTCGAGTCCCTCACCGACAACCAGGAGTGGGCGCGCGAGCTCCGGCAGGTCTACGGCGATGTCGAGCGCGTCGACCTCATGGTGGGCATGTACGCGGAGCCCAGACCGACCGGCTTCGCCTTCAGCGACACGGCCTTCCGCATCTTCGTCCTGATGGCCTCGCGCCGGCTGAACAGCGACCGCTTCTTCACCCGGGACTACACGCCGCAGGTGTACACCCAGGCTGGGCTCGACTGGATCGACGCGAACAGCATGGCGACCGTCCTGCTGCGCCACTACCCGCACCTGCGCCCGTCCATGCGCTCGGTCGCCAATGCGTTCGTGCCCTGGGAGCGACGCGGTGCCGGGCGTGTCGAGTGACCCGCCCGCCGACCCTGTCCGAAAGGAGAGCACGTGGGAGAGACTCTGGGCGCTCGCGACTACGCGCGTTACGCCCTGGCGGGCATCCGCCTGTTCAACGGCGTCGCCGCCCTGTTCGCACCGGCGATCTTGCTGCGGCGGCTGGGCGTGGACCCGCACACGGACCGGGCGGCGACCTACGCGCTCCGGCTCTTCGGCGTCAGGACCATCATCATCGGGGCCGAGCTGCTGGTGCTGAAGGGCGAGGACCTCGACCGGTCGCTGCGCAACGGGGTCTTCATCCACGCGAGCGACGCGATCTCGGCGGCGACCGCCGGCGTCCAGCGGCAGCTCGCCCCGAAACCGGCCGCGACGGCCACGCTGATCTCCAGCGTCAACGTCCTCCTGGCGCTGGCCGCGCGAGGCCGGAAAGCGGGCGCCTGACGGGCTGACCGCCTCCGTCGGGACAGGGGGCGGTGCCCGCGGTCCGTCTCGGGAGCGGCTCAGGGAGGGGGCGGGCCGGTGCTGGCGCGCGCCACCAGCTCGGGCTGGAGGACGTGGCGCGCCGGGCCGGCGCGGCCCCTGATGCGCTCGATCAGGCTCAGCATGGTGAGCCGGCCCATCTCGAACCGGGGCTGGTCGATGGTGCTGAGCGAGACGGCGTCGACGCGGGCGAGCGCGGTGTTGTCGAAGCCGAGCACCGAGACGTCGTCCGGCACCCGCAGCCCCTTGGCCTCCAGCACGCTGAGCGCCCCGACCGCGGCGAGGTCGTTGGACGCGAAGATGGCGGTGGGCAGGTCGCCGTGCTCGACCAGCCGCCTGGCGGCTTCGGCGCCGGCCTCTTCGGTGAACTCGCCCCGCTCGACGCGGACGTGCCGGGCGAAGCCGAGGCGGCGCATGGTCCGCTCGTAGCCCTTCCTGCGGGCCACGGCGCCGGCGCCGCTGCCGCCGTCCACGTGGGCGATGCGCCGGTGCCCGAGGGCGGCGAGGTGCTCCACCGCCAGCTCTGCGCCTCTCCCGTCGTCGCACACGACGTTGTCGACGAGGGCCGAGCGCACCGTGCGGCTCACGACCGCCACCGGCACCACCCTGGCGGCGGCCTCGATGTGGCGCCGCTCGAGCACGGCGCTGGCGAGCACGATGCCGTCCAGGCGCAGATCGAGGAAGGTCTCGACGGCACGGCGCTCCCACGCCCGCCGCCGTCCTCCGGTGCTCGCCAGCAGGCGGAGCCCGAGCGGGGAGGCGGCGCTCTCGAGCCCGTCGTAGATCTCGGCGAAAAACGGGTTGTGGAGGTCGGAGAGCAGGACGCCGATCATGTTCGCCCGGCGCTCGGCGAGGCTGCGGGCCATGGCGTGCGGCCGGTAGCCGAGCTCGGCGGCCGCCTCGAGCACGGCCTTGCGCTTGGCCTCGCTCACGTTGGGCGCGTCCCGCACGACCAGCGAGACGAGCGCACGGGAGACCCCGGCCCGGGCGGCGACGTCGTCCATGGTGGGATGCCGCATGGGTCGCCTCCTCCCCGGTCGGCGGTGCTCACTGGAGCGTATGGACGCCGGTGCTCTCCGTCAATAGAGCGCTTCAAGGCAAAGCCTTGACAAGCAGGGCGGATGCAATCATCCTCCGATTTTGGAGCGCTCCAATAGCATGGAGCGCTCCAAGGACGGCTGAGCCCTCCGGGGATCGCCGGGTTCCCGGCGACGACGCCAGGGAGGCAGAGGACCATGGGGTGGGACGGTTCCGGCAGCGGCTCGCTGCACGTCGGGCTGCTGGGTGCCGGCCGTATCGCCGGCGTCCACGCCGAGACCCTCGCCCGCAGCCCCGCGGTGGGCCGGGTCACCGTGTACGACCCGGTGGCCGGCGCGGCCAGGGAGCTGGCCGACCGGTTCCGTGCCGGCACCGCCGCCTCCGTCGACGAGCTGCTGGGGACCGTGGACGCCGCGGTGGTGGCCTCGTCGACCTCCACCCATGCCGGGCTGGTGCGTGGGGCGGCCGCCGCCGGCGTGCCGGTCTTCTG